>Ga0326727_10026148_pt1 | contig 10863 bp, 8 predicted proteins | sample MB2enrmetagenome_FD_207643 | JGI IMG/M metagenome (GOLD analysis project Ga0326727, IMG submission 207643) | Lab enriched peat soil microbial communities from McLean, Ithaca, NY, United States - MB29MY | ecosystem: Environmental > Terrestrial > Soil > Wetlands > Peat | place: USA: New York... | reverse complement strand
GGCTGGCGGGGCCGCGGAGATCGTCCAGCGAACGGACCTGCGCGGAGCCATGCGAGCTGTGGGGTGAAGTCATCCTTCCAGTTTAGAGCGGCGGTAGGAAGCCGGTCAGTACGGCGAAGACACTTTCTTGCTCTCATACGATTGCTTTGCAATCGTGAGAGAGCAACCCAAAAAAGTGGCTATCTACGGCACGGCTGAAGCCGTGCCCTTCCGCTCAAACTGCATAGACGGTCCCAAACAGAACAGCACGCAGCGGACCCACGATTCTGCATGGGAGACCGACGGGTTATTCTGTAGCTAATGGCAATCGACGCAATCGAACTAACACGCAAGCTAGTCAACATTGAATCCATCTCCTACCACGAGGGCGCGGTTGGCGCGTTTCTCGCTGAGGTCCTCACCGCGCAGGGCTACGCCGTGGAGCGCATGGCGGTGGAACAACGCGATCCCGCGCGGAAGGAGTGCGACGAAGCGGGCGAGCGGTTCAACGTATACGCGGCGATGCAGGGAATTACGCCCGACGTGGTGCTTTCGACCCACATGGACACGGTGCCGCCGTTCTTCGGATGTACGGAAGACGAAGAATTTTTGTACGGCCGCGGAACGTGCGACGCCAAGGGGATCATAGCGGCTCAGGTGGCGGCGGCGGAGCGGCTGCGCGAGGCGAGGGTGAAGGTGGGGCTGCTGTTTGTAGTGGGCGAGGAGCGCGACTCGGCGGGCGCGAAGGTGGCCAACCGGAAGCCGCGCGGATCACGATTCCTGATCAACGGCGAGCCGACCGGCAACCACCTGGCGCTGGCCACCAAGGGGGCGCTGCGAGTGGAGTTGCGTGCGCACGGACGGATGGCGCACTCGGCGTATCCGGAGCTGGGCGAGTCGGCGATCGCCAAGCTGGTGGAGGCGCTGCACGACGTGCTGGCGATGGAGCTGCCCATTGAGCCGGCGTTCGGCGAGGCGGGACAGACGACGGTGAACATTGGGCTGATCGGTGGCGGCTACGCACCCAACGTGGTGGCGGACAAGGCCGAGGCCCACTTGCTGGTGCGCACCGTGGGACCATCGCAGGAGGTGACGGACGCAATCCGGCGCGTGGTGGCGGGACGGGCCGAGGTGAGTACATCGCTTGACTTGGCGTGCGTGCGCATGCGACGGGTGGGCGAGCTGCCGACCATGGTGGCGAAGTTTGCAACGGACATTCCGATGCTGACGGCATGGGGCGAGCCGTTTCTGCTGGGGCCGGGGTCGATCCACGTGGCACACACGCCGGACGAGCGGATCAGCAAGAAGGAGTTGCTGGAGTGCGTGGATTTATATGTGGAGCTGGCGATGGGGTTGGTGGGCAGTGAGGGACTCGAACCCCCGACTTCCTGCTTGTAAGGCAGGCGCTCTAACCAACTGAGCTAACCGCCCACGGTTTCTGCAACAGCTTCCAGTGTTAGGTTAGCTCAACTGACGGTTCAATGCGCACGGTCTATAGAACTGGCAGACCTGCCCGCACCCTTGCCGAAGCAGATAGCCGAGCGGTGTAAAATATGACAATGCGAGACGCACTTAAATCCGCCAAACCAGACAACCGCGAGACCGCCCTTAAGCGCCGTCGCGAGTTTGCCGCGGAGATGCGCGCCAAGGGCTTCAAGCGAGTCGTGCGTTGGGTTCCTGATCCAGCCAATCCAACCTTCGCTGTACAGTTCAAGCGAGACATGGAAGCGCTCGGCGAATTCCAGCGGACGCATGGAGCGGTAGACTTTCTCCCACCGGAAGAGGATCTGCCAGGTTGGAGCTAAGGCGAGGCGACATCGTAACCATCGCGCCCAGCGGTGATTTCAGCAAACCGCGACCGGCACTGGTGCTCCAAGCCTACCTGCCGGTCGGCATGGAGACGGTGACAGTTGTTCCGATCACTAGCGATCTTCGCAACCTGCCCACGATACGAGTGCCGATCAATCCATCCCGTCAAAATGGTCTCAGAATTCCATCCGAGATCATGATCGATGGAATCCAGACACTACTCGTGAAGCGCATTGGCAATGTCATCGGTACAGTGGAAGAACCGATTCTGCGACTTGTTGAAGCCTCCGTCACTGAGTTTTTCGGACTTAACGAGAACCTCTAATTCCGTCCTGTTTTCCTCAGCGGCACGCGCGTTCCGGGTGACTTAAACTAAGAGCATGGCTGCTGAGTTTACCCATCTACATCTGCATACGGACTACTCGCTGCTGGACGGCGCGTGCGACGTGGAGAAGCTGATAAAGCATGTTCACGCACTGAGGCAGACCTCGGTGGCGATGACCGACCACGGCAATATCTTCGGCGCGGTGCATTTTTTCAAGGCGGCGAAGGAGAAGGGGATCAAGCCGATCCTGGGCTGCGAGCTGTACATCTGCAAGGAAGAAGACCACCGGGCCGCGCCCGAACCCGAGCTGAAGTACAACCACCTGCTGGTGCTGGCGGAGAACGAAGAGGGGTATCGCAACCTGGTGCGGCTGACCAGCGAGGCGGCGCTTCATGGCTTCTATCGCAAGCCGCGCATCAGCAAGGATTATCTGGCGAAGCATGCTGCGGGGCTGATCGGCTTTTCGGCGTGCCTGGCGGGCGAGGTGGCGCAACACATCATGGAGGGCCACATCGAGCAGGCCAAGGCCGCCGCAGGGCAGTACCAGGAGATCTTTGGGCGGGGCAATTTTTTTCTGGAGATCCAGGACCACCAGCTTGGGCCGGACAAGAAGGTGTGCGATGCGATGTTCCAGTTGGAGAAAGAGCTGGACATACCGCTGATCGCGACCAACGACAGCCATTACATCGGTGCGGACGACAGCCGCGCGCACGAGATCCTGCTGTGCGTGCAGACGGCAGGATCGATGAACGATCCCAAGCGGTTCAAGTTCGACACGAACGAGTTCTACATCAAGAGCGCGGAGGAGATGGCGCGGCTGTTTGCGCACGCGCCGCATGTGGTGAGCGGGACGATGCAGTTTCCCGAGCGCTGCAACCTGACGCTGAACAAGATTGAAGATCCCTTTCCGGAGTTTCCCGTGCCCGAGGGGGAGACGCTGGACAGCTACTTCGCAAAAGTGTGCCGCAAGGGGCTGGAGAAGCGGCTGGCCACGTCGATTGAGCACCTGCGCGCGAGCGGGCGGCTGAAGAAGACGATTCCGGAGTATCAGGCGCGGCTGGAGCGCGAGATACTCTGCATCCAGAAGATGAAGTATCCTGGCTATTTCATGATTGTATGGGACTTTATCCGTTATGCGCGCGAGCATTCGATCCCGGTTGGGCCGGGACGCGGATCGGCTGCCGGATCGCTGGTTGCGTACTGCATGGAGATCACGGACATCGATCCGTTGCAGCACGAACTGCTGTTCGAGCGCTTCCTGAACCCGGATCGGGTGAACATGCCGGACATCGACATCGACTTCTGCATGAACCGGCGGGGCGAAGTGATTGAGTACGTGAAGAGCAAGTACGGCGACGATCAGGTGGCGCAGATCATCACGTTCAACACGATGGCGGCGAAGGCTGCGATCAAGGATGTTGGGCGCGCGCTGGACATGCCGTACGGCGAGGTGGACCGTATTGCCAAGCTGATACCGGCGACGGTTGGGATCACCATCGACCATGCGCTGAAAGAATCGCCGCCGCTGGCATCCGCGTACGAAGGTGACCCAAGGATTCGGGAGTTGATCGACACCGCGATGCGGCTGGAGGGACTGGTGCGGGGCGCGGGGGTCCATGCGGCGGGAGTGGTGATTGCGCCCAAACCGCTGACCGAGATGGTTCCGGTGACGCGTACCAAGGACGAAGCCATTGTGACGGCGTACGACATGAAGTCGATCGAGGAGATGGGCCTGCTGAAGATGGATTTCCTTGGGTTGACGGCGCTCACCGTGATTGACGACGCGCTGAAGCTGATCCGGGCGACTAAGGGAGTATCGCTGGATTTGGCCAAGATTGCGCTGGACGACGCAACCACGTATGAGCAGGTGTTCCATCGCGCCCTGACTTCGGGCATCTTTCAGTTTGAATCGAGCGGCATGCGCGATGTGCTGCGCCGCTACAGGCCAAACACGGTGGAAGACCTGACGGCCTTGAACGCGCTCTACCGCCCCGGCCCCATAGCGATGATCGACGACTTCATCGAGCGCAAGTGGGGGCGTCGCGCGGTGGAATACGATCTTCCGGAGATGGAGATGATCCTGCGCGAGACGCTCGGCGTAATGGTTTACCAGGAGCAGGTGATGCAGATCGCCAACGTAGTTGCGGGCTACTCGCTGGGGGAAGCCGACCTGCTGCGCCGCGCGATGGGCAAGAAAGACGAGAAGGAGATGCATAAGCAGCGCGCGCGCTTCATGACCGGGGCGGCTGCCAATCATCATCCTAAAGAAATTGCCGGAAAGATCTTCGACCTGATGGCGCAGTTCGCGGGATATGGCTTCAACAAATCCCACGCGGCTGCCTATGCGTTGCTGGCGTATCACACGGCGTGGCTGAAGACGCACTACCCGGTGGAGTTTATGGCGGCGCTGCTGACCAGCGAGACATCGAAGCCGGAGAACGTGGTGAAGTACATCTTAGAGTGCCGCGAGATGAACATCCCGGTGGTGCCGCCCAGCGTGCAGGTTTCAGACGCGAACTTTACGCCGGTGAAGACGGAGGCGGGCGAGGCGATCGGGTTTGGGCTGGCGGCGATCAAGAATGTGGGGCACAACGCGATTATGTCGATCCTGACGGCGCGCGAGGCGTTGCGCAAGGAAGGCAAGCAGGGCTTCGGCAGCCTGTGGGAGTTCTGCGACAAAGTGGACCTGCGGCTGCTGAACAAGCGGGTGCTGGAGTCGCTGATCAAGGCGGGCGCAATGGATGCGTTCGGGCCGCGTGGACAGGTTGAGGCGGCGCTGGACAAGGCGATCGAGCGGGCGCAGAAGACGCAGAAGGACGCGGCGGCGGGACAGAGCGGACTGTTCGGCAACATCTTCGACGCCGGCGATGCGCCCGCCGCGAGGCAGGAGGCCGAAGCGCTGCCACCCGCGCCGGACTGGGACGAACATACGCGGCTACAGAATGAGAAAGAGGTGCTGGGGTTCTTCGTTTCGGGCCATCCGCTGGACAAGTACCGGGAGAAGCTGCGCAACCTGAACGTGGTGGACACGGCCACGGCCGTCGAGATGAAGCCGGAGCCGCAGACTTTCCGGCGCGGCCAGAACGAGCCGCAGAACGAAATACAGATCGCCGGGGTGATCGGCGGGCTGAAGGTGGGGAAGTCGAAGCGCGGCGAGATGTATGCGCAGGCGACTCTGGAAGACAGCGTAGGCAAGATCGAGCTGATCGTGTTTTCAAGCGCGTACCAGAAGCTGGCCGAGCGGCTGAAGATCGATGTGCCGGTGCTGGTTCGAGGCGTGCTGCGGGGCGAAGAAGACTCCGCGCCGAAGCTGGCTGTCAGCAACATTCAGGCGCTGGAGGATGTGGTAGTGAAGCTGCCGGAGTCGCTGCGGATCAGGGTACCGCTGCGCCACGGCGATGCTGCGCTGCTGGAGAAACTACAGGCTATTTTTGCGGCCGCACCGGGGCCGGGCAAGCTGCTGCTGGACCTGGAAGAGGCGGGCGAGTTCCGCGCCGTGCTGGAGCCGCGCGATGTAAGCGTCACTGCGGACCGGCTGTTTATCGACCGCGTGGAGGAGCTGGTAGGGCGGGGCGCGGTGAGGGTGATCGACTAGGGAAGCTCATTGAAGATGTTCGTCTCGTGGTATTCGTAGCAGCCGTGAACATGGAAGTCATCCTTGAACGCCTTCCAGTATTCGTCGAAGGTCTCACCCGGCTTGATGGTTGTCGGAATCATTGTGTCGCCGAGCCGTCCGCTGGAATAGAGTTGCCCATTCGTCACTTCGGTTCTCTCCGCATCCGGAAAGTAAGCAGTCGAGTTGTGTACTTTGATGAGATACAGAAGATAGGACTTGTCCTTCGCGAAGTATGTGTCGCCCTTGAACACGATCCTAAGCAAAACCCCGTTATCGTCGCGAAATGTTCCGCCAAAGTCTATCGTGGTGATCGGATCGCCGGACTTAAGATGGCTGTCCTTGCGCAAGACCCTCTCAATGATGAACCGCGTAACGGTAAAGATGGCTTTCTTGTTTGAGGCAAGCACAGTTGTCTGGTCGTTGGCGTGTGCAATTACGACCAGTGGAGAATTGCAGTACTGAGCGCGTATTTGGGACTGCGCATCGGTAGGTTGAATGGGACCGACCTCCATCGCATGATCGACATACCCTGGGGTCAGTTCAAACCCGCGTGCGCCGTCGGGAAATGTGACCGGTGCATCGTAGAGGGTCATGCTGTCTCTGCTGAAATAGTGTTGGAACCAGAACTGCGCTGCGGCCATATCCTGCTGCGAGAGCGTGAGCGGGGCCTTCGTCGCCTGCGCGGAACAGGCCATCGCGCAGGCAGTCACAACGCAACCACTCGCAAGAAGGATTCGCACTCGCATCCTCTCGCCTCCCATTCAGACGGAAGTCTTTACACCGCGCAGTCTACCACGCTCCTGCCATGTCGCTCTTCTTGTTGATGGGCGGAGGAATCATGCTAATCGTGGCGGGGGCGTTGCGGTCGACAGTGAGGATGCCGTTGGCTACATGCAGCTCGGTGACGTGCAGGACAGAGCGGCGCGCCCAGCCTGGAGGGTGGCCCTGCGCGTCGGCGCCGCCCTGCTGGGTGAAGTAGAAGAGCCAGGCGCGACCGCTGCCATCGACCACCACGTCGGCATGATTACCCATGGCGCGGTCGGTGGGCCGGGTGCCGGGTTCGCTGAGCAGGTTCTGCGGCTGCTGCTGCCAGGTGGTGAGGTCGCTGGAGCGGAAGACGGCGAGACCGGCGTGGGGATCGTTGATGAGCCAGTAGAAGCCACGCCACTGGAAGACGACCGGGCCTTCGCCGTGGTTGGCGGTGGCGATGCCCTTGGGCGTCCAATGCACGAGGTCGGATGAGTCGCTGAAGTACACCTTGGAGCTGTCGGCCTCGTTCTTGTACCAGAGACGCCAGAGGCCGGTGGGCAGGCGGAAGATACAGGCGTCGATGGTGCGGTCCGATTCGAGATTGGCGTTGGCAAGGGGCTTCCAGTGGACGAGGTCCGTGCTGGTGAGGTGAAGGATGTGGCGGGGATGGTTCCAGTCGGTGAAGGTGCCGGGGACGACGGTGAGGAACATGTGATACGTTCCGCCGGTGTCGATGATCTCGGGCGCCCATAGGGTGTAGTCGGCAGCGGGAACGGGGATGTCGGCCTCGCTGACGTACTTCCAGTTCGCGCCGCCGTCGGATGATTCGGCGATGCCGATGCGTGTGCCATGCACCCAGGTGACGCCGTTACTGTCCGCGAGGTCGGCGCGGCGATTGGTATACAGCATCCACCAGGTCTTGCGCGCGCGGTTCCAGACGACGACAGGATCGGCTGCGCCATCGTGGATGGGATCGCGGAAGAGAGGGACGGCGGCGGTGGGATCATGGATGGGATCGCGGAAGAGAGAGACGGCTGCGGCCGGGTCGATCTTCAGATCTGCGGCTATTACAGGGCCGGCCAATGCGTCGTTGGGATCTTGGCTAAGCTTCAGATTGACTTGCGTCTGCTGGTTTGCATTGAGTTTGATGTTTTCCTGAAGCAGTCTTTGGAAGCCCCTTGCAACTACCTCGACCTTGTAGTTCCCAGGCTGTAGCGATTTGATGGCGTAAGCTCCAGCTTTATCGGTGTGCGTCGCTGCCTGAACCTCTGTATCGGTATTGACCGCAGTAATCAATGCGTCAGGTACTATCGCTCCGTCGGGGTCAATCACTTTTCCTTGAATTGTTGCGCTGGGCCCTGGCTGGGCCTGCATTGAGATATCACCCGCTACAAGCGCACAAAAAACCAGAACCATTACCCGCATCCAACCAACATGATGCGCCATCGAAACCCTCCACGAAGCGCACCCAGTGTAGTCGACGACGCAGCGGTGTGCACAGCCTACTTCTTGCCGATGTTGAGGGGGAGTTCGAGGGTGCCGACTTTGTTGGAGGTGCGGTCGAGGACGCCGATACGGAGGAAGAGCTGGCCGGAGGGAAGGTCGAGCTGCTGGGAGAAGTTGAGCGGCTGCCTGTTGGCGACCGTTTTGTCGTTGAGCGACATATTGACGGTCTGGCTGAGGCTGGTGACCAGCTTGGCGTCGGCGTCATAGGCGGCGAGGTCGAGTTCGACGGAGCCGTTGTGGGTGGCGTTGGGGCCGCTGGTGAAGGCGAGCCGTCCGGCAGAGATGGAGTAGGTGAAGTTGTAACGGGTGAGCGGCTTGCCGTTCAGGCTGGGGTCGAGCGCGCCCATCACAGGCGGATCGGAGGGTTTGGCCGGGGTGGTGCTGGGTTCGACATCCACATAAAAGAGGAGATCGGAGGAGGTGGGCATGCTGCGGCTCATGGCGGCCTTCATATCGCCAGCATGGGCTTCGGGCGGTGTGGCGGTGAGGGTGAGGCCGACCGGGGGCGTCATCTTCGAGGGGTCTTCCGCGTAGTATTCGTCGCGGTAGGTGAGGTGCAGGCCGGGTTGATCGACATCGAGATGGATGGTGTGGTGCCTGCCATCGTAATCCTTGCCGGGCGGAACGTAGGTGAGGGTGTAGTAATCGGAGCCAGCTTCGACGGCCTTGGCAATGAAAGGCACCAGGTCGTTGGAGTTGTAGAATGCGGCACCGCCGGTGTCTTCGGCGACCGATTCCATGGAGAGTTCTTCGGCAATATGATTCTCTCCGAAGGGATCGCCGTCCGCAGGGACTCCTCGGACCCATATTGGGAAGACAGTAACCTGCGATGCAGCGAGCGTAGCGTATGCCGATTTAAGCTTGGAGGAGTAGTCCGACAGGCAGGGTGGGCGCGAGTTGGGGTCTGTGATGGTTGGAATGCCGGTGGTAAACCATAGAAGATTTTTTCTACCTTTGATACCTGCCAGATCGGTTGCAATCTGATTGAGCGATTCAAGTGTCATGCGGTTACGCCGCTCCTGCTGGGAGCACCACGTTTCCATGTTGAAGGCCATGGCGTCGGTATCGAATTCCATGGTGTCGACGGCGGCGCTGAGCAGTGCCGGGTCTGAAGTGACTCCCTGCAAGACGCGAAGATGACCTTTATTGGACGACCCAAGAACGGCGACACGCGTGCCTGGGGGCATGTCCTGGAGGTACTTGATTGCATCCTGCTTGGTCTGGCGCTGACGCCCCATGGCGCGTGCCAGACTCTTGGGTCCGGCGATACCACAACATGAGAGCGCGACGCCTGGGGCGGAGTTCGTGAAGTCGAGCAGAAGGACGTTGACCGCGTTGCTGGCGGGGGGTGGTAGCTGATTGGTGTAGATGTTGGGCGGCAGCTTTTCCGGCTCCGGCACAGGCTCGCTGCTGAACTCTTCGAAGCTGCGGATGGACTGCGGCTTGCCATCCTCCTTGACGGTGAAGTCGGATTGCTGGAGGCCATGGACGGGATTGCCCTTGGCGTCGGTGACGGTGACATCGACGACGGCCTCGCGGGAGGTGACGTGGATGGTAGGCGCGGTGGATAAGGGTGAGCGCGGGGAATCTGTCTGCTGGGTGGGGAATGGTGCGAGTGCGCTTGGTTGTGCGGCCGCGTTGGAGCGGAGCAAAGGAATGGACGCAAGGATGGCAACTGCGCATGCCGCAGCAAGAACCCTACTGCTGGATTGCATCGGAGATAGCCTCCTGAAGAGTACTGCTCAGATTCGTCCGACTGCACTGGTAAATCGTGGAAGGATTCGGAGCCATGGTACGCGGTAAGCGGTTGGCAGGTAAAGGGGATGCGCAGGGGGATGCGAATCTTGAAAGGGGGCACACTTCCCGGCAGGGCTAAAGCCGTGCCCTTCCGTATATCTGCGAGCGACAATGGTGTTGTCGCAAATAGACTAACTATCTATCTATCTGCAACTGGCAACTGCACTCCGCTACAATAGTTTGGATGGCAGAACAGGAACCAGGCGAGCTCGCGCAGGTGCATGCGGCATTCTCGGAGACGCCGGAAGCATGGCGCAGGACGGAGTTGGCGCGGCACCCGGAGCGCCCCTATCCGATGGACTTTATCGCAGCACTGTTCAGCGACTTCAGCGAGATCCACGGCGACCGCTTGTATGGCGACGACGCGGCGATGGCGTGCGGCATGGCGCGCTTCCACGGACGGCCGGTGATGGTGGTGGCGAACCTGAAGGGCCGCTCGATTAAAGAACGGGTGGAGCGCAAGTTCGGCTCGCCCGACCCGGAGGGCTACCGCAAGGCGCTGCGCGCGATGAAGATCGCGGAGAAGTTCGGGCACGCCATCTTCAGCTTTCTGGACGTGGCGGGCGCCAACCCCGGCATTGGCGCGGAAGAGCGCGGGCAGGGCGAGGCGATAGCAAGGAACCTGCTGGAGATGTCGCGGCTGCGGGTGCCGACGATTGCGACCATTACGGGGGAGGGCGGGTCGGGCGGCGCGCTGGCGCTGGCGGTTGCGGACCGCGTGCTGATGCTGGAGAACTCGATCTACTCGGTGATCTCTCCCGAGGGATGCGCGTCGATCATGTGGAAGGACTCGAGTAAGAAACAGCAGGCCGCCGACGCGCTGAAGTATACGGCGTACAGCGTGAAGGCGCTGGGCTGCGTGGACGATGTGTTGGGCGAGCCCGAAGGCGGCACGCACAACGATCCCGCGCTGGCCATGGCGCTGGTGGATGAGCGGCTGCGCTTCCATCTGGCTGAGCTGGACGCCAAACCCATGGGGCAGTTGCTGGAAGAGCGGTATCAGAAGTTCCGCAACATTGCGCAGTTCTACACCACCGCGGAGTGAGCGCGAACCCGATCCGAAAACCCGATAAGCTGAAAA
>Ga0326727_10026147_pt1 | contig 10863 bp, 7 predicted proteins | sample MB2enrmetagenome_FD_207643 | JGI IMG/M metagenome (GOLD analysis project Ga0326727, IMG submission 207643) | Lab enriched peat soil microbial communities from McLean, Ithaca, NY, United States - MB29MY | ecosystem: Environmental > Terrestrial > Soil > Wetlands > Peat | place: USA: New York... | reverse complement strand
GTCCAGCTGACCCCCGCCGACCTGGTCACCGTCCACGCCGAGGGAGACTTGCCGGTCAAGGTGCGTGACGTCGTCTCCGTCGCGCTCGAGCCGAAATCGGCTCATCTGTTTCACCGCGACGGCGCGGCGATCCGTCATTTGGGAGGCGGGCCGCCGACGACGTGAAGCGGCGCGCGCCGACGGCGGGACCGGAATGAGCTGCGTTCTCGATCAGACCGGCGAACCCGACGAATTCGAGCGGCGAGGCGAGGCAGCCTCGCCACAAGCGATGCGACGCGCGGCCGCGTCCTCGCGGGAACCGAGAAAACGGCCGCGAGGTTGGATTTGACATGACCGGCAAAGCGAGAATCGGTTGCATCGGCGACCTCCTGGTCGAATTCGTCTGTTCGAGCAAGAACGGGCACCATCGGCGTGTGGACGCCTACACCGGACCGTTTCCCTCCGGCGCGGCGGGCATCTTCATCGATCAGGCGGCGAGGACGGGCGGCGCCTGCATTTTCGTCGGCGGCGTCGGCGACGACGCCTTCGGCCAGGTCGTGCTCGATCGGCTCGTCGCCGACGGCGTCGACGCCCAGCTCATCAAGATCGTCAAGGGCGTGCCGACCGGAACTGCGTTCGTCAGCTACAACGACGACGGCAGCCGCGACTTCGTCTACAACATCGTCCTCTCCGCGGCGGCCCAGTTCGACGGCGACGACCGGACAGTCGCGGCTCTTGAGGCCTTCAAACCGGACGTGATGCATGTCTCGGGCTCGGCGCTGAGCGACGCCCAGATGGGCGCGAAGGTGCTCAGAGTCTGCAAGGCGCTTCACGCCGCCGGCGTCAGGATTTCCTTCGATCCCAATGTGCGCAAGGAGCTGATCGGCGCCCCGGCCTACTTTACCGCGGTGCGCGAGATGATCGACATCGCCGCGATCTTCCTGCCGAGCGAGGACGACGCGGCGACGCTGTATCCCGGCGAGGACATCGCCGTCTTCGCGCCGAAGCTGTTTGCCCGGGGCGCGGACTATGTCGTGCTGAAAAAGGGCGAGCTCGGCGCCGAAGGCGTCAGCAAGAGCGGCGAGACGGTCAGCGTGAAGGCGCACAAGGTGGCGGTCGCCGATCCGACCGGCGCCGGCGACTGCTTCTGCGCGACCTTCGTCACCCTGATCGCGTCCGGCGCCTACAGTTTCGCCCAGGCCATGGAGCGGGCGAACGCCGCCGGCGCGCTCGCGGTGACCAAAGTCGGGCCGATGGAAGGCAACAGCCATCTTTCCACGGTCGAGGCGTTTCTCGAGGCGCGGTCATGAGCGCCCTCGAGGCATTGCGGTCGATCGTCGCCGACAACCGCGCCGGGCGCGCGCGCGGCATCCCCTCGTGGTGCACCGCGCATCCGCAGACGCTGCGGGCGATCCTCAAGGCCCACCGCGACAGCGACGGGCCGATCCTGATCGAGGCGACCTGCAATCAGGTCAACCAGCATGGCGGCTACACCGGCATGACGCCGGCCGCTTTCCGCGCCTTCATTGAGGGTCTCGCCGCGGAAGCGGGGGTCGACGCGCGCCGGATCATTCTCGGCGGCGATCATTTGGGTCCCAACCCATGGAAGGGGCTGCCGGCGGCGCAAGCCATGGCCGAGGCCGGCGCAATGGTGCGCGCCTATGTCGAGGCGGGCTTCGACAAGATTCACCTCGACGCCAGCATGGCGTGCGCAGACGATCGCGCGCTCGGCGAGGACGAGATGGCGGAACGGGCGGCGCTGTTGTGCGCGGCGACCGAAGCGGCGCGGGGGAAAAGGGACATCGTCTATATCGTCGGCACCGAGGTCCCCATTCCCGGCGGCGAAACCGAGGCGCTCGACGCGCTCGCGGTGACGCGCCCCGAAGCCGCCTTGCGAACTTTCGAACGTCATCGCTCGGCTTTCGCGCGCCGCGGCCTGGATCGCGCGATCGGCGACGTCATCGGCCTCGTCGTGCAGCCCGGCGTCGACATGGGCAACACGCAAGTCTTCTATTTCGACAAGGCGAAGGCCGGCGCGCTCAGCGCGGCGGCGCTTGCCGTTCCCGGCGTCGTGTTCGAGGCGCACTCGACGGATTTTCAAACCGAGGCGGGGCTCACCGACCTGGTCGCGTCCCATTTCGCCATTCTCAAGGTCGGGCCGTCGCTCACCTTCGCGTTCCGCGAGGCGGTCGTCGCGATGGCGGCTATCGAGGAACGCCTGAACGCATCGAAGCGCTCGGGAATCCTCGAAGCCCTGGCGACCGCGATGAACGAGAACCCCGTTCACTGGCGCCCCTACGTCCCCGCCGACGAGCGACAGGAGCTGCTGAAGATATACGGCCTCAGCGATCGCATCCGCTACTACTGGCCCGACCCGAAAGTCGGCGCGGCGCTGAAAGCCCTGCTCTCGAGCGTCGACGCCGCGAGCGCGCCTCCCGGCCTCGTGTCGCAGTTCGTCGGCAAGATGCTGGGCGACGACCAGGCCGATCCGCTGTCGCAGCGAATCATCCAGGCGAAGGTCGGCGCCGTGGTTGGGATCTATCGGCGCGCTTGCGGCTCGTAGAACGCGCGGCGGAGGTTGGGCCGGCTCGGCGCGGGCGTCGCACCCGAAGCGTGACGATCCGCAGATCGCGAAGCCGGCGCGACGGACGATCGCCGCCTGCGACGATGCGATTTACGTTTTCGTAACCAATTCGCGTCCACCATCGCCGGGACGGCGCCGCATCCGAACGCGCGGCGGCGCCGGCGCGCGCCGATCGGGGCGACGAGGCAAGACTTTGTCCACCACCACCTCGACTTATCTGTCGATCGAAAACAATCTGGCGCGCTACCAGACGATGATCGCCAGCGAGCCGGCGGTGAAGACGGCGACCGAGTACTACGCCGCCAATATCGGCAAGGTCGCCTCGATCAGCGACCTGGTCGACAACTACCGCCTGCTGTCCTATGCGCTGACCGCCTACGGGCTCGGCGACCAGGTCAACAACAAGGCGTTGGTGACCCAAGTGCTCGAGGGCGGCGTCAGCAACCCGAAAGCGCTCGCCAATACGCTGAGCAACCCCAACTGGGCGAAGTTCGCCGCGGCCTTCAATTTCGCCGCCGACGGCGCGAGCTCGATCTCGACTTCGAGCGCGATTTCGACCACGGAATCGAATTACGACGAGCAGCAACTCGAGACCCAGGAAGGCCAGCAGGACCCCGGCGTCCAACTCGCGCTCTATTTCCAGCGCGTCGCGCCGACCATCAGCTCGTCCTACAACGTGCTCGGCGACGAGAATCTGCTCGAGGCGTTCCAAACCATTTTCGGCGTGACGCTCAACACCAACGGCAGCGTCGACACCAATGCGTCGATCGTTTCGAAGCTGATGCCGATGTCGGACTTGACCGACCCGACCAAACTCAAGCAACTGACCGAGCGTTTCACCGCCCAATACACGCTCCTCTATGGTCCGGGCGGCCAAGACGCCTCGACGCCGCTGACAGTGACCTCCGGCGGAACCACGACGGGCAACCTCGACGCCGCCACCTCGATCATGAGCGGCATCATCAGCGGCAACAGCAGCTACAGCGGCTCTTCGACCTCCGAGTTGCTGTCGAGCGCGATGCTCACCGGCCTGCAGAACCTGTCGCTCGGCGGCTGAGCGGGGCAAGTCTCAGGCAAGCGTCGTGCGCTTTGCTTGGCCGAATCCGGCGCGGAACAGGCCGCGGCGGCGCGGACTCGTTCGACGTGACCCAGAGATCGCAGGCAGGCGCCGCCTCCGTCGCGCGCGCGCCGGAGTCGGACCCGCAGGTCGAGGAGGGCGGTCTCGAATCGCTCTACGCGCGCGGGGTGGCCTTGTGGAACGGCGGCCGGCGGCAGGAGGCGATCGCCGCCCTCGACGCGGCGCTGAAGCGCAACCCCAATTTCCCCGAAGCGCTGTGCATGGGCGGCTACATCCTCGCCGATTCGGGTAAGCGCGAGGCCGCGCTCGAGTTCTATCGCCGCGCTCTCGGCTTCAAGGTCGATCTGCCGATCGTCTGGTCGAACGTCGGCAAGCTCCTGTTCGAGGACAAGCGCTACGCCGAGGCGCTCGATTCGTTCGACGCCGCGCTGGGGCTGAGGCCGAAGGACGCCGACCTGTGGAACAGTCGCGCCGGCGCGCTGCGCAAGCTTGGCCGCCTGGAAGAGTCCGCCGCGGCGGCGCGCGAGGCGCTGCGGCTGAAGCCGCGCTTCGCCGAGGCGGCGCTCAACCTGGGCACGGCGCTCCTCAAGCTCGGCCAGATTGACGAGGCGCTGGAAGCCTATTGTCTCGCAGATGAAATTCGACCCGGCTACGACGCGGCGTTCAACGGCCGGGCGTTGGCGCTGCGCGCGCTCGGCCGCTTGGACGAGGCGCGCGTCGCATTCGACGAGGCGATTCAGCTCGGCAACGTCGAGGCCGTTTCCGGCTTGGGCTGCCTCGATTTGACGCTCGGCGATTTCGAGCGCGGCTGGGAGGGCTACGAAGCCCGCTGGCTCGACGGCAAGTCGCTCGCCGACGCGCTCGGCGCGCGTTTTCCCAAGTGGCGCGGCCCCGGTCGGGCCGGCGAGCGCGTGCTGGTGATGAACGACCACGGCTTCGGCGACACGATCCAGTTCTGCCGCTACCTGCCGCTGATGGCCGCCGCCGGCGCCGAGACGACCTTCCTGTGCCCGCCGCGCCTGCATCGGCTGCTGTCGTCGCTCCCCGGGATCCGCCTGATTGCCGAACGGTCGCCAAGCGAACGCTTCGACGCCCAGATCGCCGTCAGCAGCCTGCCGCGCGCCTTCGCCACTCGACTCGACACTGTGCCGGCTTCTATTCCCTATCTTGCGGCTGAGCCGGAACGCATACGGAGATGGACGGCGCGCATCGGCGCGGAAGGCTTCAAGATCGGAATCGTCTGGCAGGGCAACGCCAACCCCGAAGCCGACATGGCGCGTTCTGTCCCACTCGCCGCCTTCGTTCCGCTTGCCGCGATTCCCGGCGTGCGGCTGATTTCGCTGCAAGTCGGCTACGGCGTCGAGCAACTCGCCGATCTGCCCGCTGGCATGCGGGTCGAGACGCTCGGCGACGAATTCGACGCCGGACCCGACGCGTTCGTCGATGCGGCGGCGGCGATGGGCGCGCTCGACCTGATCGTCACGTGCGACACTTCGGTCGCCCACCTCGCCGGCGCGCTGGCGCGCCCGACCTGGGTGGCGCTGAAACAGGACGCCGAATGGCGCTGGCTACGCGACCGCGACGATTCGCCCTGGTATCCGACGATGCGCCTGTTCCGTCAGACTCGGCGCGGTCAATGGGGCGACGTTTTCGCCGCCATGGCGGCGGCGGTGAGGACGGTGGCCGTATCGGCGGGCGCGGCGCGGGCGGTCGACATTCCTGGAGCGGTCGGCGAGCTGATCGACAAGATCGCCATCCTCGAGATCAAGGCGCGGCGAATTGAAGACGCCGACAAGCTCGCCAACGTCCGCCGCGAGCTCGCGCTGCTGACGGCGAAGCGCGAGGAGCTCGGCCTCGATCGCTCGGCGCTCGCGCCGCTCGAAGCGGAGCTCGCCGCGGTCAACGACAAGCTGTGGGAGGTCGAGGACGACATCCGCCTGTGCGAGAAGGCGGGCGATTTCGGCGAAAAGTTCGTCGCGCTGGCGCGCGCCGTCTATGGCGCCAACGACCGCCGGGCGGCGATCAAGCGCGACATCAACCGCCGCTGCAACTCGGCGATCGTCGAGGAAAAACACTACGCCTAGAGCGCATCGCATTTGGGTTTACGCGAACCTCATCCTGAGCCGCCTGCGAAGCAGGCGAGTCGAAGGACGAAGGGCTTCGGCGCCAAGCGATTTCAAGCAAACGCCGCGCGTTCAGTCGCGCACGGCGTAATAGCGGCCTCTCAGCGCCGCCCGCTCGGCGGGTTTCAGCGTCGACGCGCCGTAGCCGTTGAAGCGCACGCCGAGCGTCGCGCCGCGCCGCCACACGGTCGCCACCGATTCGACCACGCCGGTCTCGTCGTCGTGGACCTGAAACTGCGGCGGCAGGCCGACGTCGCGCGCGAGCGTCAGCCTGAGCCCGGTCGCCGAACGGTCGTAGATCAGGCAATCGCAGACAAAAGCGTTGGCCGCGTCGAGGATCTTGGCCGACCGCAGCCGGGTTCGCCGCCGTCCCGCCAGCCGCAGCTCGCGTCCTCGCTTCGCCGGGCGCGGCGTCTCGCGAGCGGGCTCGAAGACGGCGTAGGCGACCTGGCCGCGCCGCGCCAGGGCGCGCGCCAACGCGCGGTCGTCGCGCGGATAAGAGCTGCGGACGCCTTCGAGGAGATCGCTCATGTCGCCGTTGGCTCCGTAAGGCGGCCGGCGGGCCGAGTAGACTCGAGCGAGTTACAGTTGGCCGGAAGCGGCGCCGCCGCGTCCCCTCTCCTCGCAAGCGAGGAGAGGGGATTATTGCGCTGGCGCTTCGAACCTTATGCGACTCGCCCTAGGCTAACGCGCCCCGCCTTGCCAATCCGTTGCCGTTCGGTCCGCCCTGAGGGCGAGAGGCCCTTCGAGGCGGTCCGCCTGCGGCGGAAACGCCACAGTGGCGGTCCGCCACGCCCTAGAGGAAGTGCGATTAAGAGGTTGTTAACCATGCTCTACGTAAGTTTCCCCTTGGGAATTGGGGAACACCACCGGCGATTCGCGGGCCGCCGCAAAAGCAAGTGACTCCGAGCGGCGCCGGTTCGCGCCGCTCCAGGTCGAAGGCGACGGCGCCGCGCATTTCCACCTCATGTCTCGCCGCCATGGCCGGGCGAAGCCTTTCGCCCGATCGCCGGCGCGCGTGTTCCGCGTTGCGTAGGTCCAGCGTGTAGGCTGATCGATCTTACGGGGCAATTGCATGTACATCATTGTCGACGAGCGCAACCTCGTTGCGGGAGGTTACGCGTCGGGGTTCGACCGCGAGGGCGTTTCGACAGCCGGAATCGATCCCGGCGAATTCAAGGAGTGGATCGACAAAATCAGCGACATTGATATGCGCGCGGTCGAGGCGTTTCTGATCGGCGACTGCACGCACCGCGAGACCTTGCCCAAGCTCATCCGCGAGCGCTCCACCGCTCCGGTGCTCTGCCTCAACGACCGCCAGTCGCTCGACGAGACGCTCGAACTGTTCGCCGCCGGCGTCGACGATGTGCTGCGCAAGCCGGTGCACGTGCGCGAAATCCTCGCCCGGGTCGGCGCGATCAGCCGCCGCACGCTCGGCGAGCAGGGCCACGTGACGATCGGCGAGTTGCGCGTCTATCTCGACGGGCGCGAGCCGGAAATCAAAGACGTGCCGCTGCCGCTGCCGCGGCGCGAGTGCCGCATCCTCGAATATCTCGTTCGCAACCGCGGCCGCCGCGTCACTAAGACGCAGATCTTCAACGCCGTCTACGGCCTGTTCGACGAGAACGTCGACGAGAACGTGGTCGAGAGCCACATCAGCAAGCTGCGCAAGAAGCTGAAGCACCGGCTCGGCTACGATCCGATCGATTCGAAGCGCTATCTCGGCTACTGCATCGAGCGCCGCTGAGCAGGCGCGTCCGTCGCCTCTCCCCGCACGCGGGGAGAAGGGACCGGGCTGCGGCGCTTGTTCGAAGTTCGTGCAACCCGCTCCAAAGCGAAGCCCGCCGCGCGACTCACGCGGCGGGCTTCGCTTTGCCGTTCGCCGGGCGCGCCGCCGTCCCTTCGCAGGAGCAAGATCGAGGGACGACGGCGCCGGCGTTTCGACCGCCGGCGCGGCGGCGATTCTTCGGGCTCTACTCAGCCGTTGAACAGCTTCAGGATCAGCTGCGAGTTCTGGTTGGCGATCGACAGCGACTGAATGCCGAGCTGTTCCTGGGTCTGCAGGGCCTGCAGACGGGTCGAGGCGGTGTTCATGTCGGCGTCGACCAGCGCGCTGACGCCGGTCGCGTAGTTGGTGGTCAGCGCGGTGTTGAACGTCGAGGCCGCGGTCATGCGATCCTGGGCGGCGCCGATCGTCGCGGCGTAGTTCGTCACCGCGCTCAGCGCTGCCTCGACATTCGTGAGCTGCCCGGCCGCAGTGCCGGCGCTGGTCGCGATGTTCGTCAAGTCGGTGCCGCCCTGGGTCAACAGGCCAGCGCCGGCGACCGTGGTGGTCGACACCTGCAGAGACGCGGCGTCGGCAAGGGTGGTGGCGTTGCCATTGCCGTCGACCGCTGTATAGGTGGTCGTCGTCTGGCTGCCGTCGAGCGCTTGGGACTGGATCACCACCGTGCCGGCGGTGCCGGCGGCGGTGACGGCGCCCGTGCCGGCTGTAGCGATGGTGTTCGCCGTGCCGGCCCCGTCTGGCGTAGTGGCGTAGGTCGGCGCAGTGCCAGCCGTGGCGGTGATGACGTCAGTACCGTAGGCGAGCGTCGCGCCGTTCGACGCCAGGTTGACGATTGAGTTGATCGTCGCCGCATCGGTGATGCTCGGCTCCGTCGTCGTCGTCGACGTGCCGGCGGCGGTGCTGGTCAGCGCCTGAGTTGTGAAGTTGATCGTGTTGAAACTGCCGCCGGCCGCGGTGGCGTTGAAGCCGGCGACGAAGTTCAGCGTCGCCCCGGCGGTGCCGTTGAGCAGGTTGAGCCCGTTGAACGAGGCGCCGTTGACCGCGTCGGTCAATTGCTTGCCGAGCTGAGCCAGCGTCGTGTTGATGTTGGCGATGCTCGCGCCCGGTGTGGCCGCCTGCGTCAGCGCCGATTCGATCGAGTTGATGGTGGTGATGACCGAGTTGATCGCCGAGGAGGCGGTCGACAGCACGGCTTGGCTCTGCGCCAGCGCCTGGTTGGAGGCGGTGACGACGCCGCTGTCGGAATTCAGCTGGGTGGCGATCGACCAGTAGGAGGCGTTGTCGGCGGCGCTGGAGACCGCGAGACCGGTCGAAACCTGCTTCTCGGTCGTGTTCAATGCGGCCTGCGTCTGGGTCAGCGACTGCAGCGCGCTGAGGGCCGCGGCATTCGTCAGAATCGAACTCATAAAGGTGCTCCTGTCCGTGAAATCACGAAACCTTGTGACATTTCGGATTTGCACCGAGACGACGAAGCGGCCTTATGCCTTTAGCCCCCGAAACCCGGGACCTAATCGTCGTGTGACGCCGAAGCCGGCGCCCGCGAAACGCGGACCGACACGGTTCAGTCCCGCCCAAGGTGCAACAGGGGTGTTAAGATTGTGTAAAGCCCAATCCCGGCGCACCGAATAATCGGCGCCGTCCGGCGCGCTCCCATTCTCCCGCGCGCAATGTCCGCGCAAGCTCCATCGCCGAATCTGCCGCGAGGCGAGGCGTGCGAGCGCGGGCGAGATGAACAACGCATTGGCGCAGGTTGAACGGCTGTGGGCGAACCTGCTCGCCTTGGGCGTCAGGCGCCTGATCGCGCTGGCGATGATCGGCGTCTCCGTCTTCGCCGCGACCGGCTTTGCCGGCTATTATCTCAGCCGGCCGACGATGGAGACGCTCTATTCCGGCCTCGACCGCGACGACGTCGTCGGCATCGGCTCGAGCCTGCGCGAAGCAGGAATCGCCTTCGACGTCAGCGCCGACGGGACGACGGTGCTGGTGCCGCTCGGGCAGGCCGCCTCGGCCCGCATGCGGTTGGCGGAAAAGGGCCTGCCGCATTCCGGCAGCGTCGGCAACGAACTCTACGACAAGCTCGGCTCGCTCGGCCTGACCTCGTTCATGCAGGAGGTGACGCGGGTTCGCGCGATCGAGGGCGAGCTCGCGCGCACCATCCAGATGATCCGCGGCGTCAAGGCGGCGCGCGTCCACATCGTCATGGCCGACGAAGGCTCGTACCGCCGCGAGCGGCAGGCGCCCTCGGCGTCGGTGATCATCCGCACCGACGGCGGCGACGACCGCTCGGTCGGCGACGCGATCCGTCACCTGGTCGCCGCGGCGATCCCCAACATGAAGACCGACGAGGTCACCGTCCTCAACGTCGACGGCCGCCTGCTCGCCAGCGGCCCGGACAACCTCGAGAAATCTCCCGACAATCTGCTCGGCCTGGAAAAAGAAGTCTCGCAGGAGCTGCGCGAGAAGATCACCACCACGCTCGCGCCCTATCTGAGCCTGCACAATTTCCAGGTCAGCGTCGCGGCGCGACTCAACGACGACAAGACCCAGACCAACGAGACGATCTACAACCCCGACCAGCGCGTCGAGCGCTCGGTGCGGGTGGTCAAGGAGAAGCAGAACTCGCAGAACGCCGCCGGCCAGCCGGCGGCCGGGGTCGCGGCCAACCTGCCCGCCAGCAAGCCGCAGACGACCGAGACCAAGCAATCGACCGACGCCACCGACAAGCGCGAAGAGTTGACCAATTACGAGGTCTCCTCCAAGCAGATCACCACCACCAGCGCCGGCTTCGTCATCGAGGGCCTGTCGGTGGCGGTGCTGGTCAACAAGGCGGCGCTCGCGGCGTCGCTCGGCGACAAGCCGACGCCCGACGCGATGGACAAGCAGGTCAAGGAAATCGAGGCTCTGGTGTCGACCGCCGCCGGGCTGCGCAAGGATCGCGGCGACTTGGTCAAGATCGCGGTGGTCGATTTCGCCGCCGACGCCGGACGCGATCTCGCTCCGGTCGAGCCGCCGTCTCTCATCGAGACCCTCGCGCGCCAGGCCGGGTCGTTCGTCAGCTCGGGCGCGATCGTCCTCGTCGCGCTGCTGCTCTTGTGGTTCGGTCTGCGGCCGGCGACGCGCATGTTGCTCGCCACGTCCGCCGAATCGACCCCGGCGCTCGCCGGAGGCTTGAGCGAACTGCCGCCGCCAATGCAGGCGCTCGACGGCCTCGGCAGCCCGGCGATCGCGCTCGGCGGTCTCGGCGGGCCGGAGCCGAACTTCCTCATCGACGCCAACGACGAGCGCGACGACTTCCTCAAGGAACTCGTGGCGC
>Ga0326727_10026146_pt1 | contig 10863 bp, 7 predicted proteins | sample MB2enrmetagenome_FD_207643 | JGI IMG/M metagenome (GOLD analysis project Ga0326727, IMG submission 207643) | Lab enriched peat soil microbial communities from McLean, Ithaca, NY, United States - MB29MY | ecosystem: Environmental > Terrestrial > Soil > Wetlands > Peat | place: USA: New York... | reverse complement strand
TGTACGCGACGCGCCTCGGACTCCATCAAGCCGCTCTGCGCTTCGATACCCGCCTGTCGCAAGCGCTCCAGTCCGCGCCCCGCCACTTCGTGATAGGGGTCGACCATCGCCGCCACGACGCGAGCCAGGCGATGCCGGATCAGCGCATCGGCGCAAGGCGGTGTGCGTCCGTGATGACTGCACGGTTCAAGGGTGACATACGCGGTGGCTCCCGCCGGATCCTCCCCTGTTGCCATGCTGTCTTTCAGCGCCTGGATCTCGGCATGGTCGCCTCCCGTTTGCAAGGTCGCGCCCTGCCCGATGACACGGCCGTCCCTGACCAGTACACAGCCGACCCCCGGATTGGGCGCGGCACGCAACGTGGCCTGTTGCGCCAGTCTGAGTGCCTGCTGCATGAAACGATGGTCATCCGCACTGAACATGAATATCCCCCAGGAAAAAAGCGGCACTCAATGACCGCGGGCCAGCCAGTCGGGGAGCAGCAGGCCATAAATGGCATGATCGACGACACGCTCACCGATCCACTCACGGCCACGCAAGATGCCTTCAAGGTCGAAGCCCAGCCGTTCGGGCAATGCCCGGCTCGCCTGGTTATCAACGGCACAGGCAATCTGGATGCGATAAAGATTCAGCTGCGAAAACCCGTATTCGATCAAAGCCGCGACCGAACGCTGCATGATCCCCCTGCCCTGCCAGTTGCGTCCCAGCCAATAGCCGATTTCAGCACGTCGCAGTGCCGGCTCAAGCGCAAAAAAACAGACCACCCCCACCGGCTGGTCTTTTTCCCACACCAACAGATTCAGAAAGCGCTTGTCCAGGTTGCCTTCCAGCGAAAACCGGATATAGGCCAGACTGTCTTCAACGCTGCGCATCTGGTCCAGCCACGGCATCCACTCGCCCAGCATTGCCCGATTGGCGTCGATCAGCGAAAAAAGGACGGCCGCATCGCGTTCCTGCGGCTCACCCAGCGTAATGTCTTCTGTGACGCGTATCAATTCACTGCCCATGACTCGCACTGCCTATTGATCGGTGTTCTGAATTTCTTCGATCGCCTCGTTGAATTCGGCAACATCCTTGAAACTACGGTACACCGAGGCAAAGCGCACATAAGCCACCTTGTCGAGGCGGGCCAGCTCGTTCATGACCATCTCGCCGATCTGACGCGAAGCGACTTCGCGCTCGCCCAGCTGAAGCAGGCGGTGGCAGATCCGGTCGATGGCTTCGTCTACCAGCGTCGTCGACACGGGGCGTTTATGCAGCGCCCGCATAAAGCTGGTGCGAACCTTCTCCGGATCGAACTCGGCGCGATGCCCGCCGGTTTTGACAACCTGTGGCATTCGCACATCAGCTGTTTCAAATGTTGTAAAACGCTTCTCACACTTCAGGCATCGGCGACGACGGCGAATACTGCTTCCATCTTCATTGACGCGCGAATCGATCACTTGCGTATCGGCGAAGCCGCAGAAGGGACATTTCATAGATTTTCCTGGTTTGTATTCGCGAACATGGGACGAATTCATATCCATTGTGGGTCACGCCACAACCTATATGAATCCGTCCTTATCTTATCCTGGATGATATCCTAAGGCTGTGAAAATTGGCCAAATCATTGCAAAATTGGTGTCGATTGACGAATTTCATATCAATTCCAGGCCTATCAGCGCGATGGGCCATTTAAACCCGTTTTTCTCGCCATTGCCCCGCCGTCATCGAGCAAAACCCACTGCATGCCCCCCGCTCATCTTCAGCGCCACGCCAAGACACAACATTCAATTACAACTCTATTCATCATGTACTTGCCATTCCCGCTTTTCTTAATCTAAATATATAAGGTGAATTAACCACATATTGCATATCTGCCATAAGCATTGTCAGAGCAGAGCCAGGAGGGGAGCAGAATGATCACACCGGTACGTTTCGCGCTGATTGCTTTGCCATTGTCCGCCTGCTCGATCGCCCTGGCAGGGCCAGGGAGCATCGATGCAGGCACGGCGCGCGCTAATCTGCCCCCGCACCCGGCGGGACAGTTGCCCTCGACCACGGCTTCTCCGCCTGCGCTAGGCACACCGGCTATCGAAAAGATTCAGGCGGGCGACTCATCCCGGATTCAGTTCGTCTCCATGAAAATCGAAAATTATGAATCGGATGTGCCGCAAGACAGTATCGCCCCTCCACTGCTGGCACCCTGGCTAGGAAAAGCGATCTCTACGTCTCAGTGGAAGACCATCAGTAATCAGCTTTGGGAAGCCTACCGATCCGCAGGTCTGCTGGTGCGGGTTGATCTGCTGTTGAACAGCAATGGTGCCGGTACGGTTCGTATCAGCAGGCTGCGTGTGCATTCGCTGAACGTAAAAGGCGCACCGGGCGTCAGCCCCGAAGCCACCCATCGTTTCGAGATGATCGCAAAGGAAACGATCGTTCCCGGGACCTCGGTTGACCTTCCGGGAATGGAAGCGTTGATCAGGCAATTTTATTACCGGAATGCCGAGATTCCCCGTCTGGACATGCGAAGCTTTGATGCGGCCTCGGTAGACATCGATCTGACGCTGCAGCCCCCGCCTACCCCCGCCGTACCATTCCCCTGGACGGTCACCACCGACAGCTATGGTCTGAATGCATTCGGCCGGGGACGGGTCTCAGCTGGCTACCGGATGTCACCCTTGGGAAATGGCGATCTGTTCAGCGCCAACGCACTCGTTTCCGCAGGCTTGCAAGCCGCGGATCTGCGCTATGAATTCCCCGCACCCGCCATGTTGCCTTTGCGTTTTGCCATTGATTACAACTACCTCGACTATCACGTACAAAACGCACCGCCCGACGCAGGGCAGGATGGGTATGCACAAACCGCACGCGTCGAAGCGTCATACCCGCAGTTTTTCTGGGGCGGCGGCATGCTCACCCATACCTTGAGTTTTGACGAAGAGCGCGCCGCCGACTATGTCTCGGAGATCAATACCAATCTCAAGACACTGGACAACCTTCGCTACCGGCTGCTGGGACTCAATTTCTTCGAAGGACACGCCAACGGCTGGCTGGAGCTGACGCATGGCCATGTCGCTCTGGGCGGTCTGGTCGCCCCCGCCAATAATGAGAACACGCAAGAAGCCGGCGTCTTCACCAAGGCGGTGGCGGAAGCAAGCTGGCACCAGCCCTTCAACAACTGGCTTGCATTGGATACACGGTTGCGCGGACAAATCGCCGACAAAAACCTGGATTCACTCGAGGAATTCACACTGGGCGGCGCGACAAGTGTGCGCGCCTACGATTCCGATCAGGGTCGAGGCGACCAGGGAATGCTGGTCAGCCTGGACTTATGGGCAACACCTTCCAGTGCGCAGCCCGTCAGGGTGGGGGTTTTCTCCGATTGGGGCACCGTTCAGGTGAACTATCACAGTTGGCCTGGCGCCGGTCCCAACCGGTACAACCTCAATAGCGGAGGGGTCGAATTGTCATATGGGTATCAGGCATTGAGTCTGCTGCTGAGTGCAGCGCATTCACTCACGCAAAGCAGCGTAGAGCAGAACGTCGGATGGCGACTCTGGGCAGAGGCCAGTCTGCACTTTTGAAACGCTTCCGTCGACAACCAGGTTGACAGCCAACGCTTCAAGCACGTCAAAGGTAGGGCTGGTTGCCACGAAGGGGCATACCCGCGCGGCAGGATGCAGGATGGTGGCGCCTTCGTCGGCGGGTACGGCCCAAGGGGGCCAGCCCGCCCTTCGTCGTTCTTTGAAACGCCCACAGACAAATAAAAAAGCGGCCGAAGCCGCTTTTTTATTGCTGCCGACCGCAATCAGCCGCGGCCGTAGACCGGCAGGCGCGAGCAGATTGCCTGAACGGCGCCCGCAACACGTGCGATGACGGCTTCATCCTGAGGCGCTTCGAGCACGTCAGCAATCAGATTGGCCAATTCGCGCGCTTCGGTCTCGCCAAAGCCGCGCGTTGTCATGGCCGGGGTACCGATACGAATGCCGGACGTGACAAACGGTTTTTCCGGATCGTTCGGGATGGCATTTTTGTTGACGGTGATATGCGCACGACCCAGTGCCGCTTCGGCGTCTTTTCCGGTGATCTGCTTGGCGCGCAGGTCGACCAGGAACACATGGCTCTCGGTACGGCCCGACACAATACGCAGACCACGCTCGATCAGGGTTTCAGCCATCACTTGCGCGTTACGCTTGACCTGCTGCTGGTAAGCCTTGAACTCCGGCGCAGCGGCCTCCTTGAAAGCCACCGCCTTGGCCGCGATCACATGCATCAGCGGGCCGCCCTGCAGGCATGGGAAAATGGCCGAATTCAGGATCTTTTCGTGCTCGGCACGCGAAAGAATCACACCACCGCGCGGACCGCGCAGTGTCTTGTGGGTCGTGGTGGTCACAAAGTCGGCGTAGGGCACCGGGTTCGGGTATTCGCCCGCGGCAACCAGACCGGCATAGTGCGCCATATCGACAAACAGGTAAGCCCCCACGGCATCGGCGATTTTTCGCATACGCGCCCAGTCGATTTCCAGCGCATACGCCGAAGCGCCGGCAACGATCATCTTCGGCTTGTGCTCGTGCGCCAGACGTTCGACCTGTTCGTAGTCGAGCGCTTCCTTGTCGTTCAGACCGTAGGTGATGGCGTTGTAGAGTTTGCCGGAAATATTGACCGAAGCGCCATGCGTCAGGTGACCGCCATGCGCCAGGCTCATCCCCAGGATGGTATCGCCCGGTTTGAGGACCGAGACATAAACAGCCTGGTTGGCCTGTGAGCCGGAGTGCGGCTGAACGTTGGCATACTCGGCGCCGAACAGCGCCTTCAGGCGCTCGATGGCAAGGGTTTCGACCCGATCCACGTGCTCGCAGCCGCCATAATAACGTTTGCCAGGATAGCCTTCGGCGTATTTATTGGTCAGGACCGAGCCCTGCGCCTCCATCACCGCGGGGCTGACATAGTTTTCGGACGCAATCAGCTCGACGTGGTCTTCCTGACGGCGGTACTCGTCATCCATTGCGGCAGACAGTTCGGGGTCGTATTTGGCAATCGTCAGATCAGCAGCAAACATCTTTAGCTCTTCCCATCAAAGGGTTAACAATGGCAATGGATGCATCGTGGCACATCCTGATACATCCACTACATGAATCCGTACAACGCGATGACCGCGCTCAGTGCGCCGACCATTCAGGCTGCACATCCGCACACACCAGCACCTCGTCCACCTGACACGACTGCATCAGCTCGCGGAAGGCGGCTTCAATGGACGGAACAGCATCCTGGGGCGACAACGGCCAGACAAAGCGCTCTTCATCGCAACCCGATAGTTTGTCTGAAATCGTGAAATGAATTTCGTTATTTTCATGCGAAGCAACACGGACGAGCGGGGTTTTGCCTTCCGTGCGCAGCTTGCGCAGCGCCGAACTCACGAACACCTGCAGGGCAATTTCAAGTCGCGCGTGCTGCCCGACAACCAGCGCCTGCATCAGTGGTTCGGGCGCGCGCGGGATCGGGAACAGGGTAACGCCGTCTGTTTTGAGTTGCTCGCCGATGAACTTCATCAAAGGAACGCCCCAGGCGCCCACTTTGCCGTCGAAATGCACGGGGGCGCTGTCGCCCTCCTGGATCGCCACGCCCGTCAGATAGCGCAGAAATACGCCTTCTTCCTTGACGGTTACCGTTGCCGGCGGCAGATCGACCGGGATGCCGCGCGCGGCATCCGCCAATTGACGGGTCAATCGAAACAATTGCACGGGAGACAAGCCGATGACACTGTCCGGAGAGACCAGTTTGCCGGACACGAAAGCTTCGGCATCGATACCGAACACCCCATGGGTACGCAGCAGCGCATTGAGTCCGTCGACATCGGCAATACGCTCAGGCAGCGCCGCGCGTTGCCGGGAGCCCGCCACCAGCACCAGCGGAATCGCAAACAATACGGCATGCCGGCCTGGGGCCTGTTCAACAGCGGCACGCAACGCCAACCACAAGACCCGATGGCAATCGGCAGAGGGCGCCATATTCAGTGCAACGGAAATCACCAGCACTTCTTCGCGTTCCAACAGCGATATCACGACATCCCGCAGCGCTGCGCAGCATGCTTCACGACGGAGATCATCCTCCGCGTTCTGCACTGACAACGCCATCTGAATCAAGCGGTTGCTGACTGGCGCTTCAGGATAACGTCGCGGATCGGGCAAGTGCGTCACAGTCATTATTTTTTCCTGGGCCAAACCAAAAGCATATTCTCGCACAAAGGGCGCTAAACGGAAGCATAAAGAGGGAATGCGTTTTATTTTCGTTTTCAAACATAAGAAACACGTAATACGCGACATTTCTGTACATTTTTCACAACAAAAAAAACCCTTTCGTTGACATAGTCATGGCCCGACCGGATAATCCGCCCACGTTGAGATGCAGCAATGCTTCTTGATAGTTTCTCCTCTATTTCTCCTTTGTAGACTTAGCGCGGACTTAATGTTCCGCGCATTTTTTTTGCCTTACTGCAGTGCAACATCCAAATTCCGCACACATAACCAGTTTATTTCACTCAATATCAGCAAAAATTAAGTTAAAAAAATTATTTTCCGTTTTGCGCACCATTTAAACATTATCCTCCAGTCGCGCAATGAAATGCCATGCGCCACCCTCCCCAAAGCCGGTCAGGCAATTTATTATCTTAACGCATTCTTATATAGCCATTTTTAGCACTCAAAATGTTCGAACCACAATAAAACGAACATTCACGGGCATATCGCGAACGGCTGCCCGACATGGCGACTGTGGATAAGCGGTGAGCAAGCTGTGTGCAAAATGTGGATGAGCGGACTGGATAAGGAAAGACCGTCGTGCCGGCTCGCGGCAGGACGGTCGGTGATGCTTACTGAGGGTGTTCGACCTGGCTGACGTCCCTTACCGCACCGGTTGCGGCGGATGTTGCCATGGCGGCATAAGCCCGCAGCGCCGGACTGACCTGGCGTTCGCGCTCCAGAGGCTTCCACGCGGCGCGTCCCTTTTGCAACATGCGGGCACGTCGCGCAGCCAGCGTATCGGCATCGACACACAACTCGATGCGGCGGGCGGGAATATCGATCTCGATGCGATCCCCCTCCTCGACCAAAGCGATGGTTCCCCCCTGAGCCGCTTCGGGTGAGACATGGCCGATGCTGAGCCCGGAGGTTCCGCCAGAGAAGCGTCCATCGGTCAGAAGCGCACACGCTTTACCCAGCCCCTTGGATTTCAGATACGAGGTCGGATACAGCATTTCCTGCATCCCGGGACCGCCCTTGGGTCCCTCGTAGCGGATCACCACCACATCGCCAGCCTGAATCCGGTCGGCCAGGATGGCCTCTACCGACGCTTCCTGACTCTCGAAAACCCGTGCAACGCCACTGAAGCGCAGAATACTGTCGTCGACCCCGGCTGTCTTGACGATACAGCCATCCTCGGCGAGATTGCCGTGCAGCACAGCCAGACCACCATCCTGGCTATAGGCATGCGCCTTTTCCCGGATGCAGCCCCCCTCACGATCAAGATCCGGCGTCGGATAACGCATGCTCTGCGAGAACGCCAGCGTGGTCGCCACGCCGCCGGGTGCCGCCTGATAAAATACGGTAGCGGCCGCGTCAGCGGTTTCGCGCGCGATATCCCAGGCATCGAGTGCGGCGCCAAGGCTGGGCGCATGAACCGTCGGCACATCGCGACCGATCAGACCGGCGCGGTCCAGCTCACCGAGTATCCCCATGACGCCGCCCGCGCGGTGAACATCTTCCATATGATACTTCTGAGTGGCGGGGGCCACTTTGCACAGGCAGGGTACTTTCCGCGAGATCGCATCGATTTCTTTCATGGTGAAATCGACACCGGCTTCATGTGCAGCGGCCAGCAAATGCAACACCGTATTGGTCGACCCGCCCATCGCCACATCGAGCGACATCGCATTGGCAAACGCCGTACGCGATGCAATCGCGCGTGGCAGCGCCGAAACATCATCCTGCTCATAATACCGGCGCGCCAGCGCGACGATCTGCCGACCCGCTCGCAGAAAGAGTTCTTTACGATCGGCATGCGTCGCCACCAGCGAACCGTTTCCAGGCAATGACAAGCCCAGCGCCTCGGTCAGACAATTCATCGAATTGGCGGTAAACATGCCGGAACAGGAGCCGCAGGTCGGGCAAGCCGAGCGTTCCATGGCGGCGACTTCCGCATCGCTAGCATCGCTGTTGGCCGCTTCGACCATCGCATCGACCAGATCCAGAGCGCGTTCTTCTCCGCGCCAGTTGATCTTGCCGGCCTCCATCGGCCCGCCGGACACAAAAATCACCGGGATATTCAGGCGCAGCGCCGCCATCAACATCCCCGGGGTAATCTTGTCGCAGTTGGAAATGCAGACCAGCGCATCGGCGCAATGCGCATTGACCATGTATTCGACTGAATCGGCGATCAGTTCGCGTGACGGCAGGCTGTACAACATGCCGCCGTGTCCCATCGCGATACCGTCATCGATAGCAATCGTATTGAATTCTTTGGCGACCCCGCCGGCTTTTTCGATTTCCCGCGCCACCAACTGGCCGAGCTTGTGCAGATGGACATGGCCGGGAACAAATTGGGTAAACGAGTTGGCGATGGCGATGATCGGCTTTTCGAAGTCGTCATCCTTCATGCCTGTGGCGCGCCACAGCGCGCGTGCACCGGCCATGTTGCGACCGGCGGTCGAAGTACGAGATCGGTATGCGGGCATTTCAATTCCTTACGTCTGAAACCGTCGAATGTATTTTAGGGCATACGTTCAGATGCGTCATGCCATCGGAATTTATCGGCCTGGTCGGCCACAATTCCGGAATTCGGGCTCAGGATAAGACCCCGCTATCGCTATGCGAGGATAATCGCGCGCGACGCCATGGAACGCTTTCCGTATAATTCCGTCCATACTCTTTTACCGCAAACCACCCTAACTGACAAATGATCATTCACCCGCAATTCGACCCGGTGGCCATCCATCTGGGGCCGCTCGCCGTTCACTGGTATGGTCTGATGTACATGGCCGGCTTCCTGATGTTCATCGGAATGGGCAATCTGCGCATCCGTTCCGGACGCAGCTTCATGACTTCCAAAATGCTCGACGACCTGCTGATGTACGGCGTGCTCGGGGTCGTACTGGGCGGACGCCTGGGCTATGTCCTGTTCTACAAACCGGGTGAATATCTGACGCATCCGGCCGAAATCCTGCGGGTATGGGAAGGCGGCATGTCGTTTCATGGCGGCTTCCTCGGCGTCGTCCTGGCGCTGGCGCTGTTTGCACGCAGGCATGGCAAGAGCTTCTGGGATATTGCCGACTTCGTGGCGCCGCTGGTACCGCTGGGACTGGCTGCGGGCCGCATCGGCAATTTCATCAATGGTGAACTGTGGGGCCGCGTCACCCGCCCCGATGCCCCCTGGGCCATGATGTTTCCGCAGGCGGATCAGGCTGACCGCATCTGGGCCGCAGCACATCCCGACTGGATTCCCACCTTTCTGAAATACGGCGGCCTGCCCCGTCATCCGTCGCAGCTGTACGAATTCGCACTTGAAGGACTGTTGCTGTTTACCGTACTGTGGACCTTCAGCGCCAAACCGCGCCATCGTGCACAAACCTCGGCGCTGTTCCTGATCGGTTATGGTCTGTGCCGCTTCCTGGCCGAGTTCACCCGCGAACCGGACGATTTCCTCGGCCTGCTTGCCGGAGGCTTCAGCATGGGACAGTGGCTGAGCATACCGATGATCATTGGCGGTCTGGCGCTTTGGGCCTGGGGACGCAAACAGCCGATCAACGGCTGATCACCACAAGCCCCCGCCTGCTCCGGGCGGGGGAAGCCTCATCTGGCCGCCAGCCGGAATCCTGCCCGATCAGCGGCCTGCGCCATCGTGCAAACAATTCGTTTCACGATATCCTTAAATCACGCAACTATTCACCCTCCACCCTTCATACGGCAATACTTTTGACCGTTATCAAGATCTCTCCATCCAAATACAAATTAACAATTTAATTCAAGCTAAGCTGTCACCCGTCGTTCGTCCCGGGCGAGGCGATCCCTCTCCCGCCACGGTGATCGACACCACAGGAGACTCAACCGGTCTTTCGACACAACAACAATCTGGAGTTTTGCATGAAACGATTGCCCCTTTGCATGCGTCTGACCCTGCTGGCCTCGTTGTTCGCAAGCTTGCCTGCCCTTGCCGTTCCCGTCGGCCCCGATTATGTCGACGGCAGCCAGTACCTGGCCGCCGCCCGCCAGAAAATCCTTCCGCCGGATATACCATGGCATGGTCAGAGCGAACAATTCATCGCATCAAAGGATGACCCTTTCATCACGCCGATCGAAGCATCGGACTTTCAGCACACGCCGACCTATTTCGACACGCTGACCTATCTGCAAAAACTCCAGACGGCCCGTCCCGACCTGATCAAGATGATGACGCTGCCGGAAGCGACGGATGCCGGCACGCCATTCACCATGGTCGTGGTCTCCAAATCGGCGGACAAGACGGCTGCGGGGCTGAAGGCGACGGGCCTGCCGACAATTTATGTTGAAGCCGAAATCCACCCGGGCGAGGCCAACGGCAAGGACGCGGGCCTGATGATGATCCGCGACATGACGGTGGGCACACGCGAAAGCGGCCTGCTGGACAAGATCAATCTGATTTTCGTTCCGGTCGTCAACATCGACGGCGATCTGCGCTACGGAAAATACGGCCGTATCAATCAAAATGGTCCGATTGAAACCGGCTGGCGCGTCAACTCGCGCAACCTCAACCTGAACCGAGACTTCACCAAGCTGGACAGCCCGGAAATCCGTAACGTTGCACGTATCCTGAACGAATACGACCCTGACTTCTTCATTGACACGCACTCCA
>Ga0326727_10026143_pt1 | contig 10865 bp, 12 predicted proteins | sample MB2enrmetagenome_FD_207643 | JGI IMG/M metagenome (GOLD analysis project Ga0326727, IMG submission 207643) | Lab enriched peat soil microbial communities from McLean, Ithaca, NY, United States - MB29MY | ecosystem: Environmental > Terrestrial > Soil > Wetlands > Peat | place: USA: New York... | reverse complement strand
GAGTTTCGACTCGAGGGACTTGGGTTCACCGCCGCCGCCACCGTGCTGGGGATGGCCGTGGGGCTGGCGTGGTTCGGCTCCTGGCTTGCTGCGACGCGGCATATCCGCGGCATAGAACCGACTTAGCTCACATTTTTCAATGACTTAATGAAAATGTGAACTATCAGTAACATTAGCAGTCAAATCTCACGAATGCTATGATCACAATCGTATCGATGGGAGGTTTGCGCTGATGAGTACTGCCCTAGTCGCACAGCAGCCAGGTGGATTGGTATTTGCGGGCCCCGTGGGGAGCCTGGACGCCTATATAGACCGAGTATCCCAGATTCCGGTTCTATCGAAGGACGATGAGATCGCCCTGGCGACCCGCTTCCGCTCCGAGGCCGATTTGGATGCCGCCCGGCAACTGGTGCTGTCGCACCTGCGATTCGTGGTGCACATCGCTCGCGGCTATCTGGGCTATGGCCTGCCCATGGGCGACCTGGTCCAGGAAGGCAATGTGGGTTTGATGAAGGCCGTCAAGCGCTTCGATCCCCAGGTGGGAGTACGCCTGGTGTCCTTCGCGGTGCACTGGATCCGCGCCGAGATTCACGAGTACGTGCTGCGCAACTGGCGCCTGGTGAAGGTCGCCACCACCAAGTCGCAGCGCAAGCTGTTTTTCAATCTTCGCAAGATGAAGAAAAACCTCGCCTGGCTGTCGGAAGCCGAGACTGCGGCCGTAGCCCGGGACCTCGGGGTGGAAGTGGCCGACGTTCGGGAAATGGAGCAGCGCCTGTCCGCCCGCGACATGTCCTTCGATCCCACGCCGGAGAGCGACGAGGAAGAGTCCTATTCTCCGGCCATGTACCTGCCGGCGAGCAACGCCGACCCGGCCATCGAGGTCGAGAACGAGGAGTGGGAAGAGGACTCCACCCAGCGGCTCTCCATGGCTCTCGAGAAGCTCGATGAGCGCAGCCGCAGCATATTGCAGCGGCGCTGGATGACCGACAACAAGGCTACCCTGCATGAGCTGGCGGATGAGTACGGCATTTCCGCCGAACGCGTGCGCCAGGTAGAGTCGAACGCCATCAACAAGCTCAAGGGGCTGATGGCGGCGTAACCGGCACAGCGGCGATGCTGCCGGTGGCAAACGCCAGGCCGGCCGCCGCGACCCGCGCCTGATCCAAGGCGTCATGGGCGGCGCCGACCTCGGCGCGCGCCATGGACTCGCGCGATTTGCGCTGCCCCCCATCGAACAAGGGCCAGGAGAATTGCAGGAATACGGACCAGCCCAGCCTGTCCACATCGTAGTACGGGCCGCCCTGCGTGCTCAGCGCGCCGATGTTCTGATAGGCCTGCGTCACCAGGCCCACCGAGGGACGGTGGTCGGAGTGCGCGCTTTGCAGGTTGGCTTCGGCGACGCGAATCTTTCCCAGGCTGGCGAGGATGTCGGGCCGATTCGACAAGGCATTCTCTATGAGCGCGTCCAAGGCCTGTTTGGGGCTGGACGGAAGCCGCTCGTCGATGATGGGCGCGATGGCGAGATTGGCCGTCGGCATGAGTCCCACGCTCGCGATCAATGCCTCGTAGGCATTGCGCTCGGCACCCTGCGCGCGCGCGACATTGAACTCTGCCTGAGCGGTCTGCCGCCGGGCTTGCGCCACTTCTACCACGGTGGCAACGCCATTCTTGCGCCGCGCATCCACGGCGTCCTGGTCGATCCGGGCCGTTTGCAGCGCCTTCTCGGCGGCCTCCAGCTTGCCGCGGGCGGCACCCAGAACGAAGTAGTCTCGGCTGACGGAATACGCCAGCCTCTGATGCGCGCCGGTGAAGGAGACATTGGCCACGAAGGAATTTTCTTTCGCGGCCGCATCGGCCGCATCCCGCCGCCCAAAATCGAACAGCAGCCATTTCACGGCCAGCGTGGGCAGTACTTCGCGAGTGTCGGAGGTGAAGTAGCCTTGGGGCACCAGGGTCGCGGGGATGGGGAGCGGTGTGCGCTGGATACCGGCGATCGCTTCGGCCGACAACTGGGGCAGATAGGCGCTTTCGGCCAATCCCACCTGCGCGGCCGCCTGGCGCGCCCGCTCCCAGGCCTCGCGGGTTTGCGGGTTGTTTCTCTGGGCGAGATCCATCAATTCGGGCAGCGTGTACCGGTGCGTGGAATCGATGAGGGGTTTCGCCGAGCCGCCTCGTTCGCCCGCCTCCTCCCGTTCCGGTACGGTACTCGCATGCGCCGCCGCGCTCTGCGGCGGGATGGGCCAGGGATGCTCCGGGCTGTCCGGGGCAAGCCGCCCCTCGTCGCTCATGCAGGAAGCGATGAGCAGCGCGGCGGGCAGGGCCACCGCCAAACCCACGGCGCGTTTCACTTCATGCGGCATACGCAATGAAACTCGCGATCTTGAGCCGCAGCGCGGCTCGCGCCTGGAGCGCCGCGCGCAGATACGGTGACATCCCAGGCAATATCGTGGGCTCCGGCTGCGGTGCCAATGCCACGGCCGGCGCACCGGCCGCACCGGACTCGACCCAGGGCGCGGCGCTGTCGGCCAGCCAGTCGGCAACATCATCGCATCGGGGCGGAGCTGCCGATCCCGCGATGGCGGGCTGGTTGACGACCACGAAAGCCGCGCGCGCAATCTCCGCGATGGCATCGATGCGGTGTTGCTCCACCGTGAGGTGCGCGGTCTGCGGCAAAAGAGGGGCCTCGAAGGTACCCATGCCCGCCAGGTGCTTGGCTCGATCGATGGCGGTCTCGACGCCCAGATACGAGCCGGCCACCAGATGCTGCGGATCGCTGCGCAACAGCCGGGACAGCGCGCGCAGAGCGCCCGCGAGGCCCCGTCGCGCCTGCTCTCGGGCGCTCACCGGCCATACCGTGCTGAATACCACCGACATCACCACATTGCCGAGCACGATACCGATCAAGCGATCGCGCAGCACCTTCAGATCCGTGGCGGGGCCGTAGCCATCCAGCACGCCGAGAAAAAAAGCCAGGGCCATTTGCATGCCCGCATAGGCGAGCATTTCGCTGCTGGTGGAAACCCACGCGAACAGCGCCGCCGCCGCGCAGATCAGCAGCGCCAGATCGCCGATGTCCGTCATGTGTGGAATCACATAGACGATGCACAGGCCGCCCAGGAGGCCGCCTACCAGCGCGCCGGACAGGCGCAGGCTCAGCTTGTGAACGGTTTCCCCGACGCTGCCCAGCGCCACGAAGAAGCAGGTGATCAAGCAGGTGCGAATACCGGGCCAGTCCAATCCGGTATAGAGGAGGTAGGTGATCATCGCCGCGAGAGTGGCCTTCAGCGCGAAGCGCAGGTGATCGCGGTTGGTGAAGGCATCTCGTTCATCGCAACGGCATCGCGGCAGGCGACGCAGGCCGCGTGCAGCGGCGCGAGAGCGGCTGCAGAAACGCCGGCGGGTAGAGTGCTCGCCAGCCGCACCACCGCATCCAGAGTCTCGATGAGGCCGCTGTCGATCTCGTTCACGGCGCGCAAGGACCTATCCAGAACACCGGCACGCTTGCGCAGGCCCACAAAGGCGGTCGCGGCCACGGGACTGCCCCGTAGAGCGCTGGCATCGCCGTCACGAAGCGCCAGCGACACCGAATCGAGCAAGGTGACCGCCGATGCACGCAGGATTTTGCCCGGATTCGGGCCGCCCCAGAGATCGACGAGAACCGTCAATACTGCGGGTCCCGCAGCCACCAGCCACAACCAGAGCAGGAAGCGGGTCAGCGCCTCGGTATTGGGCAGCACGTCCGAGATGGTCTGAGTGATCACCAGCAAAAATCCCAGCAGGAATGCGACGGGTCCCGCGGTAATCGTGCGCGACAGATACATGCCGAGAAACGTGGCCAGCGCCATGATGGGCACCCGGAGCGCGGGCTCGGAGGCGTCGAGGGCATAGAGAATGATGGAAAGCGCGATGGCGAAAGTCGCCGCGATGACGCCCGCGACGCCGGTCATCAGGGACGCCGCGGCGTCGCTGCCGCTCACCAGGAATACGACGTAGACGGCGTACGCCGGCTCGGGAATTCGGAACACCATCCAGACGATGCCCACCAGAGTGCAGCTGACCGAGATTCGCGCAATCGCGGCCGCGCGCCCGGGGCGCGGCGCGAGTTCCCGGCGCAGGAAGGGCAGAAGCCTGGAGAACGTTGCGGCCTCAGTTTGCATGTCTTTGCGGATGCACGGCCACGGTTGCCGTGGCGCCGATGCGCATGAGGTCGGCGGGCGGGTCGATCAGGCGCACGCGGACCGGAAAGCGCTGGGCAACGATGACCCAGCTCAGCGAGCGCGGCACCGCGGGCAGGCCGGGCACTCCGCTGTCCTCCGGCCGCACTCCCCACCCGAGACTCTCCACCCGTCCGGCCAGCGGCCGCCGGTCATCGGACATGATCCACGCCGTCGCGGGGTCGCCGACATGGATGTGAGAGAGCTCGGTCTCGCGAAAATCCCCGACCACATACCAGGTGCTGGTTTTTATCATGGTGAACAAGGGATGTCCCGCCGAGGCGAATTCCCCTTCGGCGATCTGCAGCCCCACGATCAGGCCATCGAAGGGCGCGATCAGCGTGGCGTTGCGCAGATCGCGCTCCGCCAGCGCCTCGGCGGCCTCGGCGCTGTGCTCTTGGGCTATCAGGCTCTGGGCGTCCGTGATCCCCTGGCGCGCCTGCGCCGCCTGTTGCAGGGCCGCTTCGAGCGCGATGCCGGCACTGCGCTCGCTCGTTCTCGCCTCATCGATCTGCTGCTCGGTCACGTATCCCTTGCCCAGCAGGGGCTCGAGCCGGGCCCGCGTATTTCGCGCCAGGGCCAATTGCTCGCGCGCCCGGCCCACCTGGCTGGCGGCCGCGTTGGCCCCGGAGGTCTGCGCCGCGATCTGGCGCGCCGTCAAATCGATCTGCGCCTGCAAGGCCGCCACCTGCGCCTGCGCCTGGCGAACTTTCAACTGGAATGGCTCCGGATCGATCTGCAGCAGCGGCTCGCCCTTGCGTACACGCTGGTTGTCCTGCGCGGCGAGCTTGAGGATGCGGCCGCTGACGTCGGGCGCAAGATCTGCCGTATCCGCCAATACATAGGCCGCATGCGTCCGGGGGCGCTCATCGAGCCGCACGAGGACCGTGATACCCAAACCCAAGGCAGCAGCGATGGCGGCGATGGCCACACCGGAGGCGAGACGTTGGCGGGAACTCATGGCAGCGCGCCTCCCGGGGTGAGGATCAACTGAGCCATACCAGCCACAGGGCGAAGGCGAAGGCCGCGGCAAGGGACAGGTACACCAGCGCGCGCACCGGCAACTGCCGGTCGATGTCGCAGTACGCCAGAAGGCGCTGGGAAACGACGGCAAAGATCACGCCGGCGATGGCACACAGCATCCAGGTCGGAAAGTACGAGCCCAGAATGTTCAGGGTCAGCGAGCTGCCGCAGCCCGTCAGCGCGGTCGAGGAGGCGAACCCGGCCCCCAATCCACTGCAAATTCCGGCGCGCAGAGCCGGTCGGCGAACTCATCGAAGCCCTCGGGGTCCAAAGAGTGCGTAATTCAAAATCCACGGGAGTGCGATTTTATGTTTCGCACACTGACGTTGATAACCGCGGTCTTTGCGATTGCAGCATGCTCATCCCTGCGGCCCTCTGCCGACACCTCGGCTCCCAATCGATGCTACGTGGAGGCCGGGTACATGGACTCGTCGAACGGCTGCTCGATACGTGAAGGGTACGAGGACTGCTACTTGGTGTGTCCGGCCGAGGGGACGCGAACGCGGTTGTAGCGAGCGAGGTTGTTCGTCCCAAGCCGGCACATTTGAATAGACGCGAATACAGGCGTAGCGTTGAGATATGCGCACGGCCTCTCAATGGCTCGACGATTACGGCGAAAGCCATCGCAACCACACCAACAAGACGCTTCATTGGATTTGCGTGCCGGTGATCGTGTGGTGCGTTATCGGCTTTTTGTGGTCGCTGCCGTTTCCGGGCGGCATCCGGGGCGCGTTCCCCGCCGCGAACTGGGGCACCATCGCCGTGCTCGCCGCTGTGATTTACTACAGCCTGCTCTCGATCCCGCTCACACTGGGCGCCCTGCCCTGGCTGCTGGCTTTTCTCTGGTCCATCGATCGACTCGATCGCACCGCCGGGGTGCCGCTGTGGAGCATCTGTGCGTTCTTGTTCGTCATCGCATGGATCGGCCAGTTCATCGGCCACGCCATCGAAGGCAAGCGCCCGTCGTTCTTCAAGGACGTGCAGTTCCTGATGATTGGGCCGCTGTGGCTGCTGGCCGATGTGTATCGGCGGCTGGGGATTCGCTACTAGCTGAATAATCGCGGCTGAAATTCGAACCGGCCACGGCTGGTTTGAACGGCACTCGAGGCAAGCATCATCCCCAGGCGTGGCGAGGGGCGGGGAGCTGATCGAGACGATGCAACACCTGGGTGGCCTGGAACACGCGGCCCCACCGGCGCTCGTTCATCAGGCTCACGATGCCTGCGGCGAGCAGGTTGTTGAGCGCGGCATTCGCCGCGGGTACGGAAATGTTCAAACCCGCGGCTGCCTGCTGAACCGAGAGCACCGGGTGCCCGATCAGGAAGCGAGGAAGGCGGCGCGTGGCCGAATGTGCCCGGTAGCTGTGAAGCTCCTGTTCCCAGCGCTCGGCGAGAGCGAGGAGGTCTTCCGCAATCGAGATCGACTCATCGCAGGACTCGACGACGGCGTGGCCCAGGAGCTCCAGCCACGGACCCCATTCGCCTTGTAGCTGGATGCTCGCAAGCGCTGCGTAATACTGAGACTTCGCCCGAAGCAACGCTCCGGAGAGGTAGAGCGGCGGGTAACCCTCGGCAGCCAGCATGAGCGGCATGAGCAACCGTCCAGTTCGGCCATTGCCGTCGTGATAGGGGTGGATGGTCTCGAACTGAGCGTGCGTGATCGCAAGCTGCGCCAGTATCGTGAGTACCGTCTGCTCATCTTCGCGCGGTGCATACTGCAGGATGCTTGCCGCCATCTCCTCCATGCAGCCTTTCACCCGGGCGGGCGGTGCCGGCACGAACGTCGCATCCTCGATTCGCAGCGCCGGTCCGACCCAGACTTGGGTCTGGCGATAGGCTCCCATGGGGAAGTGGGTCGTCTCATCCTGCATCAGCAATGCATGAAGTTCGTGGATGAGCGCGAGCTCGAGCACCGCACGGCCACCCGCGCGGACGCGCTCGAGGCCGTGCTGGAGTGCTGTGACGTAGCGTTCGGTGATCCTCACGTCCGCAGGCAGGCCTCCAGTACCGTGCGTGGCCTCGTAGGTGAGCAACTGGTGCAAGTCCGATTTGGTGCCCTCGATCTGCGAGCTCATGACTGCTTCGCGACGTGCGAGCGTGCGGGTGACCATGTCGGTATTCGCAAGGTGCTTGAGGGTGCCTTGCAGGCGGCCCAAGGCGGCGTGCGCCTTTGGAAAGCCAACCTCGTGCCCAGGCCCTAAGGGCAGCATGCGCGGTGTGGGCGGTGCCACAAGCGCGCAAGCATTCGGATACCCGTGCGCAGGCACGAGATATGGCTGGCGATCTTTCGCGATCTGGTCTTGGCGCATATCCATTTCCAGGTCGAGTGCGGAAGCCTTAGAGGCTCAACCGGTTCTTAATGATATGTCTAAACCTTAAAGAGCACAATGAGCTCTTAAAGGTTTAGAATGAACCTTTATAATTAATCCGCGCTCGTTAAGGATACGGCCTGTCGGGGTAAGTACTGCCCGGCTTAGGCAATCCTGCCTTGATACGGCACCGCCTCGCGAAATGCATGGGCGTGCAGCTCCGCCGTTCGCTCTCGAGTAGCCGCAGAAAGCGCCGACGACTCCAGCTTGTCCAGGTACTCTCGCGTGTGCACCACTTCCAGCGTGGTCGTGTCCAGCGGCGCCACATCATCGCCGCGAATATGTGGGCTCGCGGCGCGCCGGAGAAGCCTGGTCAGGTCGCTGACGGTGACCGGTCCCAAGGAATTGCCGGGGTTCCCGGTGATGGTGGATGGCGATTGCGTGCCCAGGCTGCTCGCCGACCAGTTAATGCGCGTTATTTTTTGCAAACGTGTAACACGGCCCCGAAATTCATCTGCCTGGCGCGCTTGCAGGACCGGTCGAGTCCAAGCGGACCGGAAATTCCGCAAATGCGTGGCGCACCCGCCGCGCCGCAAGGATGTACACCAGGAAATACCCATCGACCACCGCGGCGAACAAGGACATCAGCGATGCATCGTTGATCTCACCCTGACGAATGAGCCCAATCGCCAGCAGCACGATATCCAAAACCGCGGCGGCGACCAGGAGAATCTGTCCTCGCGCCCATATCCACCGCACCAGTCCGGAGGCCGTGGGAACTCGACGGACTAACGCATAGAGCACGATGGCGGCGATCAGCGATGGGATCAACGCGTCAAGGCTCCAGAACGCCCGAAAAGAGTCTATGGCACGCGAGTCCACTCCCGCAAAATGCCCCACGGCCATGGCAACCGGCAGCGTAATCGCCCGCGATAAATAGAGCACGGCCACCCAAAGCAGCAGCGGCGGCTTCAGGCACATTTGATCGTCGTAATAGGACGCCGGGTAGGAATGCGAGGGGTCAGCGTGGCGCATGTTCTGCTCAACTTCGGGACTCACGCAGCGAAAGCTGCAAGGGATGCAACCTATCAGCGTCTCGTTGCAGAAAGATGGCGTAGAGCGTGCTGCGGTGCAGAGGCGCCCTGCACATGACGCTCCTAGTCGCCGGACGATGGCCGCCCCCGGGGATCAAAGCGTGACGCCCGATTCAATATTCATTGCGCGGTCATGTGCGTGATACATCGCGGACGTAGCTTAGCGCGCAAGTTATGTCACCCCGCGATCGAGGCCCTGGGAGGTCCCGGACGCCTGGGTAGTTCATCGGCGGTGGGGCAATTGGGGGAGGGATATTCCATGCGGATTCGACACTGGGTCGGGTTGTTCTCAGTCCTCGCCGCGGCAGCGAGTGGAATCACTCCTGCGGGCGCCGCGACGGTTCTCAACATCAACAGCACGATCACCAACAGCGGGAGCTGCACCAGCACGACGGGCTGCCCGGAAAGTTATCTCGTCAATTCCTACGGCAGCAGCACCCAAGTGGTGAATGTGCCGCCGGCGGGAAGCTTCGGATTCAGCGATTCGTTCAATCAGAGCGGAAACGTATCGACCGGATCGAACCTCGGCTCTTCGGCGACCGGAAGCGGCGCGCCCTGGAACTTCCAGGACAATATCCTGTTCGATACCAACGGCGCAGCCGTACAGGCGCAGGCCATCGCATCGATCACCAATGTATCGGACCTGCAGGTTCGCATCATCTCGCTGAACAATCCGGCCAACGGCAACCCCTTCGATGTAACGTCGGCTGCCAATGCCAGCGCGCTGCTGGGCGGCCCCAGCGTCACGACCATAGAGAACGGGTGGACGAATTTTGCCTTTGGAGGCACCGACTTTACGGCGACCATGCTCAATACGATTGCCGCCGGAGACTACATTCTGCAGATCCGCGGCGAGGCGGCTGCCGGGTCCACCTATTCCGGTAATGTCACCTTCACTCCCGTGCCGCTCCCGGGCGCTCTGCTCATGCTGCTGTCCGGCATGGGACTGCTCGGTGTTGCCGCACAGCGCCGCCGCGGCGCCGGCATGATGGGAAGCACGCTCACCCGGGCAGGCTGAGAAGTCCCCGCGGTGCCGGTGGAGCCGGCACCGCTCAATGTCGATTCCACGCTGGATTTTGCGCTCGATCACAAACTCGCGCGCCGGCAGCCCCAATTTGGGGCATAACATTGGAGCGGCGCAGCCCGCTCCGCTACACTTCGCCCAAGCAACGAAATCTCCCCGACGACCGATAAACTGAGACCCATCATCATTGTCCCTGCCATCCGATAATACACGGCCGGAGCAGCCGCCACCGGCCGGCGACCTGCTGCCTCCTATCTCCGGCCCTGAGGCAGGTTCAACCCGAATGCACCGGCTTCAGCTGACCGCGGTTGCCGTGCTGGTCGTCGGCTATGCCGCGCTGTCGCACTACAGCGCTTCGACGCCCGACGCCAAGGGCCTGGGCGCCGCCCTCTCGGTGGGTCCGGTGTTCTTGATCGGCCTGGTACTGGCATGGCGCTGGACCCGGCCGCTGACCGCGCTACTCATCACGGGATCTTCATGCGCCATTCTCTATCGCTACTGGCCGGCGATCGAGAGGAACTACGAATGGGCGGATCTCGCGCAGCAATGCGGTGCCTACGCCTTGGTTGCGCTGGCCTTCGCGCGATCCTTGTTTGCGGGCCGCGTTCCCATATGCACGCAGCTGGCGGCCCAAATCCACGGTGAGCTGACCCCGGCGGAAATCGCCTACACCCGGCGCGCAACCGCTGCCTGGGTCGTTTTCTATGTGCTCTTGGCCGCGGCTATTCTCATTCTGTTTTTTACCGTGCCGCTGCGCATCTGGTCGCTTTTCGTCAATTTCGCCGTCTTCGGGCTCATGATGCTCATGGGCCTTGCGGACCACGCCATCCGTCGCCGAGTCCTACCGCGGCATCCGAGCGGCGGAATTCTCGCCGTCATCCGGCGCTCGCTCATCGGTTGACTTAGCCGCGCAATCCCCGCAGGCGACGCTGATAGCTCAGCGCGCACAGGCTCATGAGCGCGAGAGTCCACGCGAGATCCATCGCCCCACCACCGCCCGATGACTTGGAGGTCGCGGGGGTCGCCGTCACCGTGATGGACTGGGCTGCCGACCCGCCGGGCCCGGTGCACGTCAAGGTCAGGGTTTCGGTGGCGCTCACCGTGATGCCCAAAGTCCCGCTGGTCGCCTCGCTTCCCGTCCAACCGGTGCCGCCGCTGGCCGTACACGCAGTAGCGTTTTCGCTGCTCCAAGTCAGCGTCAC
>Ga0326727_10026140_pt1 | contig 10865 bp, 9 predicted proteins | sample MB2enrmetagenome_FD_207643 | JGI IMG/M metagenome (GOLD analysis project Ga0326727, IMG submission 207643) | Lab enriched peat soil microbial communities from McLean, Ithaca, NY, United States - MB29MY | ecosystem: Environmental > Terrestrial > Soil > Wetlands > Peat | place: USA: New York... | reverse complement strand
ACAGCTTCTTTATCTTTTAACTCTGGCACAGGTCAGGAGACCTGCGCCAGCAAGGGCCTTCAATTTCTAATCAGCTTGTAACTGATTGTGGTTGAAAACCACTCTAATTTACAGTCCAAGTTACGCTATCGCTAAACTTGAACTAAACCACCGGGCATACTTGCGACAATGGGGTTTAACGGCTTTTGCTACCGTACGATTGTATCGCGTGGGAGCAACGCACAAAGTTCTCTATATTATGCGTTCGTGCTATTTTAATTCTCTGCAATTATATTCAATATTTACCAGTTCAAATTCACCATAACAAAAATTCTCGTCAGGTCGTTTGTAAATTAACTTTGCACTCGAAACAAGTCTATATCCATTAATATCTTTATAACCGGCAACAGGTGTGATCCATGGATAATTCTTATAGGTTGTGCCGTCGGTTGTCTCAAACCGATCGTAACTGATAAAATTAATCAGTTCTCCTTTGTCATTAAAATATAATGTTGCACCAATGGTAATAGCTCCATTTGTAAATTTTGCATTTACAATTAAAGGTTCTACTATTTCCCAGGAAATATTTTTATCAATCAACGTTGCAGGTGCCATAAAGCACATATCGTTAAACACCGTAACTGTTTCGCCCTGATTCATTTCTGGTCCCTTCGCATCGACAACTTTAATTAGCCCCACAATTTTAATTTGAAAAATTGCCTGTTCATTTTTATATAAATGGACACCTACAGCAGGAACTCCTTTTTTCTTGGCTACAATATAAAAAAGGCGTGTCGGTTTGTCAGTGAAATTATATTGTACAGATTTAAGTGTCATAAATTCATCTTGTGGATTTGACCTTATTCCACCTTTACATTCTGCACAGAAGTTTATTATCTTTTCTTTGCCCACAACGCCAACATAACGAAGATATTTTTGTACAATCGCTGGTAAATGTTGAAGGTCTTGTTCTTCTAAAATTTCATTTTTACTATCTTTTGTCCGTTCAAGTGCTTCTAAGACAGCTTTTTGATATTTCTTCTTCATTATTTTTTGTTTTCAGTAATTTTACAAATTAAAGTCATCTTGACTTTTTATAATTTCGCTCCTATCGGAGCTCTTAATTGTTGGGTTTTGCATGATTCTACCATAATTTTGCTCCTAGTGGAGCATTTTTAGCTTCGGAGAAGCGAATCCCGATAGCTATCGGGAGGTAGAAATATTGATTTAGATGTCCCCTTTTAGCGCAAGTATCCCGGATTATTAGTTCTAGTTTAGGCGATAGCCGTAACTTGGACTGAAGATCAGAGTGGTTTGTAATCACACATAATCATGCCGGTTCAATTTCTACCAGGCCTTTTCCTCCTGCAAAATCTACCGCATTACTATACGGATAACTTTCAGCCCTGTCTGTAAAGCCTGCTTTAACCGGGTTGTCATGAATATAAGCAATGGCCTTATCGATAGCAAAAGTATTCCGGGTAAGTTCTTCAGGTTGATTATGCTGCTGCCAAAATTGATATTTGCTATTGTTAGCATTCTTTTTCCCTGCTCTTTCAAACATCCAAAGCATCCACGCCTTACGACTTTCTGGAGGATTCTCTTCTATAATATCTTTGTACACCGGCCGTGTGAAAACATCTATCCAATTTACCGGGCAAACGTGACAAAGTAAATGCCATCGGGTTTATGAAACTTGTATTTACTACTTATGCAATGTCTGTTATTGTAATTAGAAGCCTTCAATTTCTAATCAGTTTATAACTGATTGTGGTTGAAAACCACTCTAATTTACAATCCAAGTTACGCTATCGCTAAACTTGAACTAAGCCACCGGGCATACTTGCGACAATAGAGGTTTTATTTTCCCACATCATACTCTGTAAATCATTTCATAATCATGAGCAGTAACAAACATTGGAATTTTCGCTTCTTCTGAATTGAAAGTTTTATATGTTTCTTTAAAAAGCTCTTGCAACCGTAGAATTACCAATAACTCAGCAACTTCATACGCTTCATTTATATTTTCATCTTTAAGTCGGTTATTTTGGCGGACATTTTCGAATGCTTTCTGAATTTCTTCAAAACCAGTTATCGTTAGTATATGTGACGAAGAATCGTAAAAGTCAGATAACCAATCCCAATCATTCGTATCATACTTCTCAAATGAAAAAAGTTCAATAAACCATCTGTCGTAATTAATTGTAAAACCATTCATTTCACAATAATATGCAGCAGGTTTTACTCGTCTGAACAGTGATTTTAAAAGTCCATTTTTCCCTTTCAAAATTTTAGTTGTTGAAGTGTCGAAGTTTGAAATATATTCTCTCAAGCTAGGACACATATGCAGGAGGTTTTTCCCGAGAAGTTTGTGAAAATCTGTTTCGGGAATATTTTTTAATTCTTTCTCTGCGAATAGAATAGCATCTTCTAGTTTGTTTTTTTTTAGCAAGTCAATAAGCTTGTTTTCTAATTCAAAATTCATTTTAGTCGTCTTTTAAGTTTACTCAAGTTGTCTTTTTTCTACACTTGCCCCATAACACCCGAGGCTATGGGCATTGGCGGCTTGCGGGAGCTTTCACTGTCGCACGGCGACAAAGTGAATGCGGGCGCAAAGCCGCCGGAATGCACGTCAGCCAGCCTATGCCCATAGGCGTGTGTTATGGGCTAGGTGTTTGATGTTTTCTTAATTACGTTTGACAAAACATTAATATTCGTCTGGTAACCTCTCTTGTTCTTCTTCGCCTATAATTGTTATTTCACCATTTTTAAAGTTAATAGAAACACCTATTTGCATGTTATCTTCATCAGTTCTATTATAATCATCGCAACCAAAATAATAATCCACTTCGAACTCTACATTTAAAACTCCCTTACCATCTTTAGATACTTCACCATCTGTAATCTCAACATTTTGTATTGTACCATGCCCATAGTCATAATTAAATAATAATTGTTCAATATTTCCATAGTAATCATCTACATCTGTATCATCAATTTCTTCTAATAATAAATTATATCTTTCATTATCAGTTTTTGCTAATCTAAAATTATCAAGGAAATCAAAACTCGTTGGAATTGTTTTTGAATACTGTTTCATCTCTTTATATTAAGTCTTATATGTTTATTATTTGAACCTTATTTTCTAATAGATTTCTGTTTTCTTTATTTAAGGTTGGAACTAAAATAAATAATTTATTTCGCGCTCTACTAGCAGCAACATAATTAATCCTGTGTTCTTCATTTGATTCAAGATTAGGGTTTGTTAGGAAATTTAAATCATATTCTTCTTTTAATATGACAAGCACATTGTCAAATTCATCTCCTTTTGATTTATGTATTGTTTTGTGTCTGCTTAAATCTTCTGGCACATTTACACATAAAGCTAACTGTTGGTAAGTATGGCTATCATAGAAAACTTTTACACCACCACTAGTAACTTTAGAAATTCCTGGATTAATGTGATTTCGTATTATTTCTGCGAACTCATATAATGAAACTCCTTTATATTCATCATATTTTTCTATTAATGAAATGATAGTTTTTAATGATCTCTTTTTTATTTGTTGTTTGTCTTTTATGTACTTATATGTTTTTTCAAATTCTTTTATAGAATCCTTGAATTTGTTCTCACGTGCAAATTCTATTGATTTGATGCAACAAATTATGAAATTATGTCTTCCCTGATTTGAATCCTTTTTCTTTAATTCTTCAAAAAGTTTTCCATTTAATCCAACCCCACTAATTGCAATCTTCATAGCATTAGATATAATATTCTGTCTCGATAAAGTATATATTGGTTCTGTACCACAAACTACTTGAAGTCTATTATATGCAGTATCCATTTGTCCTACAATAACTGTTGGTTGTCTTGAAGAATGATTCCTTACTGGATTTTGGGTAATATCTGACCTCAAAGAATTAAGAAGTGTGATTATTTCATTAGAACTCCTTCTGTTATTAGATATTTGATAATCAATTATACCAGGTGAATTGAATAAATAAAATTGATTAGGATCTGCTCCTTGAAACCCATAAATTGATTGTGCTCTGTCACCAATTATCCCAACAATTGTTTCTTGATTTCCAATTAATTTTAATATTGCAACCTGAATAGGATTACTATCTTGAAATTCGTCAACAAAGAAGTATGGAAATTTCGCTCTTAAAACACTTAAAATAAATGGGAACTTTGTTAGTAATTGGTAGCTGAAAAAAAGAACATCATCATGATGAATGATACCTTTTTCCCAAGTCATTGTTTTATAGACAAAGTATGAATTGCTTTTAATTGAATACCCATTTGCTCGAATTGGATAATCTGTTTTTAATTCTAATTCTCCGGCTATATTAAATTTCCATTTAAGACTTCTAAAAGCTTCTGCTAATTTATCATCCTCGGTAATTCTTCGCTGTCCAGTTTTTGCTTTCCAATCATTTAAAAAACTATAGTTTGAAAGAATAATATCATCATGACCATCCATTTCATTAATATTAAAACCATATGTATCTGAAATAAATGATATATAAGGCTTAACGATATGTTTATATAAAAAACTATGAATTGTTGATACTTCTACATTTTCAGCAGAAGTACCAAGTCTAGAAAGGATTGTCTCTACAGCAATATTTGTATAGGTGATACAAGCAATCTTTTTTGATTTACCTAGTCGACTAGAATTATGGAGAACATTTTTTATGTGTCCTACAAGCCAGTAAGTTTTACCAGCACCCGGTCCTGCTGATACTCGGAAATGATTTTCTATATTTTCGAGTAAAGTGTCTGAACTTATTTGAATTACTGACATATCCAATCAATTGCTTGTTTAATATATTCAGGTACAATAAACTCAACGTATTCTGGAGTGTTTTTCTTTTCTATATTCTCCAATAAATTGTAAGACAATTCTAAGGCATTTTCGCCTTTCCCCACTGAGTTAAGATAACGTGATGCTATAATTGCTTTTTTCTTATCATTTTCATTCCACGTATTTGCAGCAATACTATCTTTTATCCTAGTGTTTTCCTCACTATCTCTTAATTCTGCCTCAAGGTCTGCTATAGGCTTATTGTTTCTAAATAGCCTCATTAAATTTTTTATTTCTTGTTGATTACTCATTGAATTTGTAACGAGTAATTCTAGTGTAGGATTCTGTAAAACTAAATCATATTCGAATGTTTTTCCTTGTTCTATGTCTTGACTAAAAAATGTAATGTTAGAATTTAACCCTTCTTGATCCTTGTTTGCATTTGGATTTGAATTATAATCATACGCAGTAACATCTTGGTTGAATTCATAAGGATAACACTTTTTGAATGTATTTTCTGTCTTTGCTTTTCTCTCTGGATCTCTATCAGTAATACACGCAACTTTCTTATTGATCGTATTAGGCTTTGTCCTGTCAAATAAATGCAAAAAGTAATCAAAAAAACGACCTCCAACATTTATTACAGCAACATGGTTATCTTCTAATGATTTATTTTCATATTGTGCAAAAACAGACATTAATAATTGTTCTGCAATACCTTCAACTAATATAACTTTTTGAGCAAATAGCATATCAGACTTTGTTGCATCTAAGAATCTCTGAACGTACTTTTTGCTTTTATCATCAGGAAAAACTTTGCCAGGATATCCGACTGTAGTTATCCCATTTTCATTATGAAGGCTTATTAGATCATCCAAGGATACAGCAGAAGTAATATGAGTTGAATGTGTGGTAATAAAAATCTGTCTTGCTTTATTCTGAGTTTTGTTTTGCTTTAGAAACTTTAAAAATTTATACTGCATAGCTGGATGTAAATGAGCTTCAGGCTCTTCAATAGCTAATACAGGAAAGACTTTTGAATTACTACCCATATAATCTCCATCAGAATTAACCTGCATTTTTGCTAACAACAGAGACATAAATATCAGATTGTTATATCCTAATCCATTATGAGTCGCAGGTATTTTCATTTGTATTCCTGTAGTATATTCAACAATTAGTTTTAAAACAGAAAACATTTCAACGTCTGAAATAGCTCCTTCAAAGTTTGGATTTGCGTTGTTAAATGAAGCTCCGGTTTCTTTTGCATAAGATAAAATTTGTTTTTTACCTTCTAACATTCTTTTCTGAAGCTCTTCAATTAAAACATCTGCTTTTAATGAAAAGTCAATTCTTCTTTGCTTTATTATTTCGGCTTTTTCATCATCTGTTTTAGTTCTATCTATTTTGATTTCATAATCAAGGAAAAAATTGAAAACATCCCTTAGAAGGGTATTTCTCCCTGTAAGCATATCTCTTTCAACATCTCTTATTGCATTCAAGAATTGGAAATCAAATTTTTGAAGCGAGTCATTTTCTGCTACCGCTTGATTTGATAAATTTCCACCCCATATCTTAAAGGTATACAGTCTAATAAAATCTTGTTTGATTATGTTTAATGCTATATCAATTGCCTTAGGATCTACATCTGAAATTCCTTCAACTGCTTTTTTATATTTAGTCAACTCCTTTTCTGGCAGGAAAAATTCATATGTAAGTAATGCTTCATAATTCGAATCCAATTTAGTCAGCCATGTTGCAATCGTAACAAGGTCGTCTGGTTCTTCATTTTCGCCTTTTTGTATGGTAACAGCAATACTTACTTTAGGTGGATTTGCTTTTAATACAGCAATGGTAGTATTTTTATTAAAATCATCAACTTCCAAGCGTTTGGAGGTTTGACAATCAATTACTAAAGATAATGCTTTAATCAAGTTAGTTTTTCCGGCATTATTATGACCAATGATAACGTTTACTCCATCATTGAAAATAATTTCTTTGTCTTTGAAGTTTCGAAAATTTTTGATTTCAATTTTTGATATATACATTGTGTTGATATTTTCTTATTTGTAGTTAGACTAACTCTATGTTTTTCAGTAGCTGCATTTTTTACCCTTGCTGCTAACGACCGAGGCTATGGGCATTTGGCGGTTTGCGGGAGCATTCGCTGTCGTGAAACGACAAAGTGAATGCGGGAGCAAAGACCGCTAAATGCACGTCAGCCAGCCAATGAACATAGGCGTGTGTTAGGGGCTGGCATTTAGTTTTTCAATTTTTTCGGATAACGTAACCAATTTGAGAGACTCAATCTGAATAATTGCAATGTTTTCAGTCGCATAAGCCAATCTGTATGTTCAATGTTTAAATGTTTTTCTTCTAACGACAATTCGTAATCACCTGTAAACAGTTGACTCCTATGAGTTATTTTAGAACGTAAATTATATATTTCTTTATATGTTCGTGCTGAATTCTCACTTCCAGCAACAAACTTCTTTAAAAATTCAACAAACTTCGTTTTAATACCCCAAATAGGTTTACCACATTGAGGGCAATGATAAGGAGACTCCTGAATTGCTTGACAACTTTTACAATCAAAAGTTATTTCGTCGTCTGAGACTTCTAATCCGACTAATCCTTCAATTGCCGAAATAAATGATAAAAAGCCTAGACTTCTTTTCCTGTCTGCAATATCAATTCCATCACAAGCAAGGTAAATACAGGATTTGACTTTGTGTCTTGTTTTGTCAGACAGTTCAAAATAACTATCCAAACAATCAGTTATTGTTTCAGGAAATTGTATTTCACCGTCTTTCTTTTCAATAGGATTGTCTGTGAAATACTGATAATAAGGAGAAGATAAATTTATTTTTGTAAATTTATCTTCTGTAAAATCAACAATTTCAAGTTCATCTTTCAAACCTGGGTACATATAACCTGCAAGAATCCAAGAACTATACTGGTTATTATAAAGATTTTTCATCTTTTCATCTAATTTGTCGTAACCAACATTAGGAGTTGTAATTGCCCAGCTATTCCTATCAGTTTGGTATTTGAAAAATCTATGATTTGTAAGGACAGAAAGTAAGTTGACTATTTCAAACTCTTTTTTTTGTTGAATAGCTACTTCTGTGAAAATGTCGATTTTTTCAGTTGTTTCGTCCTCTTCAAAGTCAATATAATATTCAAGAAATAGTGGAAAATCTTCTGCATAAGGATTCGTTGGAGCTATTTTTGAATCAATTGGCAAAATTTGAAATATATTTCTATAGTTATATTGCGTTTTTAGTGGTGTTTTTGAAAAAATGATTCTTCTATAAAATCGTCTCATATTTCTTTTTTTTACGCTTGCCCCCTAACATCTGTGTAGTTACCACTGTATGGAATCTACAATCGCCTTATCTAAAAGCTTATTCGTGTCTAAAGTGTTGAAATATAAAATTATAGATATTTGAAGATAAATTTAGCCGGTGGCACTTATCCAATTTGTTTATATTTGCTTATATATCTAATTTATCTAACGGATTTTTAATTTGATCAAATCCTTTTGTTGTTATATCAGCATATTGTCCACCCGATTCTCCTTCAAACAACCATTCATTTGGTTTGCACTCTTTAAAGTATTGCCGTAAAGTTATTAAAGTTTTACGACCTAACAAAGTATAACGATCTTTTTTTCCTCGCTGGCGCGGGTGTCCCGATCCGTTTTCATTCCTGTTTTTTTTACTGTTTTGATTGATCCTGCTTTACTCACCCGATTTACCCAAATAACAGCTTCTTTACCTTTTAACTCTGGCACAGGTCAGGAGACCTGCGTCAGCAAGAGAATTAATCTTCGACGCAAAATGCAATCAGTTGGTAAATGATCATGGTTGAAAACCACTCTGATTTAGCTTCGCTGATTTTAACTTCGTTGATCTTCGATTCAATTTCAGTCCAGGTTACACTTGTATGTTTAAGGGATTTGCTCTCTGTTTTTTATATTTCCTGATCAATTTGTCATCATTCCTGCGTTATAAAGTAACTTCTCCAACTTCTTATAACTTCCGTAATTGCTGAAGATAACCAATTTCTGCTGACTACCGGCTACTATCTACCGACTACCTGAGTAGAGACCACAAACATACGAATTTATTTTTAACATATTAAAAGAAGAAGGAACAAAAATAAAATTTATTGAAATATTTTTTCCACACTTATTTAAAAACTCACAAGAAGCCTTTAGAGAGGAGTAGAGATATGCCCAAACAAAAAAGGACTCCGTGCAGCGGGAGTCCCTTTCTATCTAAAGAGGTTGCGTAATGATGGCACACAGAAAGCACGGAATGTACGGTAAATGTCAGTTTCTGTTTCCAGTGAGCATCTGTCTGTTCAGTGTGCTCTGTGTGCAGTAGTTCATTACACCACGTAGGTGGTTATTTCGTCGCTCCACACGCGAGATGGATCGCTGCCTGCGCCTGCCGCACGAAACACCATCTGCTCGCCACTGTTGAGACCCGAGATGCTGGTTTTGCGGCGGGTGCTGCTTTTACTGACCCACACGGAGGTGGCGGTAGCCGGTGCTTTGGTATAAGCGAACTCGTAAAAAGCGGCATCTTTTACCACATCGCAAGATGCAATCACGATACCTTTGTTTTCGCCTATTTTTACCGTAAAGCCGGTAGGTTTGTCCAGGGTGCCTATCGTAGAGGGTTTCCTGGTCACATCGAAACCGCTGCTCAGGATTACGGCTTCATCGCCGCCACTGGCCTGCTGTACATAGTCCGACTCTTGCCGAAGCAACTCTTCGAGAATTGTACGCAGGTTGTTTTTAATCACCGTATCTTCCTTTGTGCCATTCAGTGCTTTGTTGATGGCCTTCAATAAATTGTCACTTGCCGTACTGATAAGCGTCAATGCCGGCGATGGGGTAGTGTAATTGGGATTGTCTGTCATCTTTGTCGTGATATGATTGGCTTTAATGCACAATTTCGTATCCGTATATACAGATGAAGAAAATGCCTTCGAAACTTTAATTTGTGTCATAACTAATGATTTAATATTAAACAATAAACTGCACTTTAATTTCTACTGTAAATCAGCATCTTGAAAAACCACTTCTGATGATAACGCTATCGGAATGAATCAAAAATGGAGTATTTTTGATTAAAGACAGCATATTTTTGCCCAAAAACGGAGCATTTTTGTACAAAGACGGAGCATTTTTGTACAAAGTTGAAGCATTTTTGTACAAAGACGGAGCATTTTTGTACAAAGACAGAGCATTTTTGTACAAAGACGGAGCATTTTTGTACAAAGACAGAGCATTTTTGTACAAAAACGGAGCATTTTTGTACAAAGTTGAAGCATTTTTGCCCAAAAATGAAGGATTATGATCCCTTAATCTTTCCACTGACGATAGGAAGCAATGATACTTCTTGATAGAAGTGAATGATTGATCAAAAACTGTTTTTTGGAAAATACAAAAAGAACATACGTGATAAATAATTATCGACACTGCAAATGTAATGGTAGCTGAAAATAATTCAAATAGTTATTTTTAATCATTTTGAAGGAGACTTTCTTAGTCGTTTTCATCCCCTTTTCATATCCTGAAAATAGAGATACCAAACATGCATGACAAGATGTTAAGTGCTGTTTAATAATGCTTTATAATTTGAATAAAAATTCAGGTTTCAACTATAATTTAACCTGACAACAAAGGTGAAATTTACATTTTTATGATATTTGCGATTTATGTTTTAGGAGATAAGTTGTACATTTGTGTAATAAAATAAGCGCTATATAACAAATTAATACCTACTAAAAAGTATATGATTACAGAACTAAAGCGAATGATATGCGGCAGTAAGGCGGATAGCTATAAGTGTAAGACTACACGTCATGAATACGATGATATTGTCAGGACACTTCCTACGGTATATAAACTCGCGCGTATGCAACGCAAGCTGGCCATTGTCTATGATCTGCATGCCGACAAAGTGCTCATGTTTTGCAATGGGCTTTCATCACACTATCAACCTACCTTCCAGGCCTACAGCAAAGAGAATGCATTTGATTTTTTTGCTTCTATCGAGTCCG
>Ga0326727_10026139_pt1 | contig 10865 bp, 7 predicted proteins | sample MB2enrmetagenome_FD_207643 | JGI IMG/M metagenome (GOLD analysis project Ga0326727, IMG submission 207643) | Lab enriched peat soil microbial communities from McLean, Ithaca, NY, United States - MB29MY | ecosystem: Environmental > Terrestrial > Soil > Wetlands > Peat | place: USA: New York... | reverse complement strand
GCGCTTGTCATGCCAGAACGGCGACGAGGAAAGATTGATGTGCAGGGCCGGCTGCTGGCGCATCAGCTCTTCCATGGGATCGACGGCATAGAGGCGGCGCTGCCAGAAGTTCTTGTCGTTCCATGCGTCCTCGCAGATGGTGATGGCGAGGCGAAGGCCGTCGAGTTCGACCACTCTCTGCGATTCGGCCGGCGAGAAGTAGCGCTGCTCGTCGAAGACGTCGTAGAAGGGCAAGAGCCACTTGTGCTGCTCGATGACCAGTTGGCCCTTGTCGAGGAGGACGGCCGCGTTGAAGGCTGGCTTCCCGCGATCTCCGCCGGCAGGCAGTGCTACGCCGGCCAGAACGGCCGTGGGAAGGTCGCGCGTGGCCGCGGCGAGTTCGTCGACGGCCGCGCGGCAACGGGCCAGAAAGCTGGGCTTTTCGAGGAGATCGGCAGGAGGGTAACCGCAGATGGCAAGCTCGGAAAAGACGGCGAGGCGCGCGCCCCGATCCGCCGCGCGGCGGCTGGCAGCGACGATCTTTTCGAGATTCCCGGTAAAATCACCGACCGTGGGGTCGATCTGGGCCAGAGCGATCTTCACACATCCAGTGTAAATCGCGGGGAATGCGCGCCAGACGTTCGGATACCCCGGCGGCTTTGGCCTTTGCCCTCAAGAGCTTTACAATTTGAAGCAAACAAAGCTCACAACGAAGATTCCGGGTTGCAGTTCGCCAGGACGACAATCGCAGATCCTGGGCAGGGGCTGCCAGTTTCTCTTCGCCAGCTGTCAGGAGGGCGATGGAGACCGGCAACCGCGCGGGAGAACTCCCGTTCGGGCCTCCCGATTTTTTGTGAAAGCGAGTAGAAGTCGATGAGCGATACGGGCATGAAGCTCTCCTTTGGAGAGAAGTTCGGATACGGTCTCGGTGACCTGGCCGCCAACCTTATCTTCCAAACCGTGATGGCCTTGCAACTGGTCTTCTACACCGACACCTTCGGGCTCACACCCGCCCAGGCGGGAACCATGACTTTCTTCGTCGGCCTGGGTGCGGCGGTCTTCAATCCCGTGATGGGCGTCATCGCCGACCGCACAAAGACCCGCTGGGGCAGATTCCGTCCCTGGCTGCTGTGGACCGCCGTGCCCTTTGGCGTAATCGTCTTTCTGACCTTCACTACGCCCGATATGAGCCCCTCGGCCAAGCTCATCTATGCCTGGGTCACGTACCTGCTGCTGCGCGTGGTCTACACCATGAATAACGTGCCCTACGCATCGCTCAACGGCGTGATGACCGACGATCCGAACGAGCGCACCAGCATTTCAGCCTTCCGCCAGTTCTTCTCGACCGTGGCGAGCTTCGTTGTGCTGAGCCTGGCGATTCCCATGGTGGCCCTCCTGGGTCACGGCAACAACGCCCGCGGCTACCAGATGACGATGGGGATCTTCTCGGTGATCGGCGCCCTGCTCTTCGTGGTGGCCTTTGCCGTGAGCAGGGAACGCGTTGAGCCCGATCCCGAGCAAGAGACCTCCGTGCTTAAGGATCTGGGCAATCTGATGAAGAACGGACCGTGGATCGCGCTCTTTCTGATGGCGGCCTTCTGCTTTACGGGACTGGTGATCCGCAACGGCATCATGCTGCAATACTTCAAATATTGCGCCGGCAATCAGATGTTCTTCAGTTGGTTCAACGGCTTCGGCTTGACCGCGATGATGATCGGCATTGCCTGTTCGACGGCTTTGACCAGGCGCATGGGCAAGCGGAGGGTCTTCTTTTGGAGTATGTTGCTGACGGCCGCCCTCAATAGCGCGCTCTTCTTCTTTCCGCCGACCGCCACGACGCCGATCATTGGTTTGGAGCTTTCGCGCCAATTCTGTTACGGCTGCTCTGGACCGGTGTTGTGGGCGATGATGGCCGACGTGGCCGACTACGGCGAATGGAAGACGGGACGCCGCGCGACTGGGACGGTGATCTCGGCGGTGGTCTTTGCGGTGTGGATCGGAGTGGCTCTGGGCGGCGCCATCACGGGCTGGCTGCTCTCGTTCTATGGCTATCGGGCCAACGTTGCGCAAACGGCGCACGCCTTGCTGGGCATTCGCCTGATTGCCTCGATTTACTCCGGTGCGGGCTTCCTTGCCGTGGCCATTTGTGTGCTGTTTTACGGCATCAGCATGGAGCAGAACCTCACCATCTCGCACGATCTTGCCGAACGTCGCAAGAGTCACCGCAGCGCTCCTTGAGCGGGGCTCACTTGAAGGCCAAACCAGCATTTTGGCATCGAGAATCCAAACTCAATCGTGTTAATGGCTCTCCAAGAAGCCCCGGAAGAACATTCACAATCAACCAGAACCCATTGATGTTGTGTGATTTATGGAGTGCGATCCGCAGGCTGCCCCGCGGGCCCTTATGAAAGCCGGACCTTCACTGGAGGCTGACAAGTCGAAGCCCCGCAGTGCAGGTCCTTCGCCCCCGTTTGGTTCCCGGCCTCAGCCCCAGGGGACGAACTGTCCGAAAACGCGACAATCCTGCGAATCCACCACTCCCCAAAAAGGGGGATTCCGTCACCCATAAGCGCCGCTTAAACTTCCAATTGCCGAGCTTGACTCACAGATTGCCCCCCATCGCCTTAAAGAATCGTGAGGTTTGGCACGAAGTATAAAAGCAGAGGGATTGCTGGGGAGGTCACCATCGAACCGCGAACAAGATTAGGCGACCTGCTGGTCAAGGCAACGCTGGTCAGTGAACAGGATGTGATCCGGGCGCTGGAGCGCATGAGGATACGTGGCGGTCGTCTGGGCGACAACCTGGTGGCTCTGGGAGCCATCGATCAAGCGGCACTGGATAGGTTTATCCATCGCATTCCGAAGGAACCGAAGAACATCGCGGAGACCGGCATTGAGGTAAGCGAACTGCTGGCTTTGCTGATGAAGGCCATTTATACCTTCGGGCTGAGTTCCATCCCGCAGTACACGGAAGCAATTAAACTGGCGCCGCAGATTGTGGGCGACCTGACGCAGCTTGCCATCGAGCGGCAATTGCTGTACACGCTGGGATCGCGCAGCTCGAAAGCTTCGATCGGCATAACCTATGCCTTGACGGACGAGGGGCGGCGCTGGACACAGGATGCCATCAGCCGCTCGGGGTATGTTGGGCCCGCACCGGTGCCCCTGGCGGATTTTGTCGAGATGATGACTCTGCAGAAGCCGACCAACGAACGAATCACCCCGGAGCGAATTCGCAATGCGGTCAAAGACCTGGTGCTGGCCGACAACATCGTGGAACAAACCGGGCCGGCGCTGAATTCCGGCCGGGCGATTCTGCTCTACGGCGCTCCAGGGAACGGCAAGACCTCGGTCGCGCTGAGTTTCGCCAGCGTCTTTCACGATGTGATCTATGTGCCTTACGCCATCATGGTGGAGGGCCAGATCATCCGTTTCCACGATCCCAGGGTTCACATTCCGGTCTGCCAGACTCCGGATTGCGCAGACGATAGTCAATCTTTCATTCGGCGCGAAACCTACGACACGCGCTGGATCTCGTGCCGCAGACCGTTCGTGATCACGGGCGGGGAACTGACGCTGGAAATGCTCGACATGCGCTACGACAAGGAGGGCCACTTCTACGAGGCGCCGCTGCACATGAAGGCCCTGGGCGGCTGTTTCTTTATCGACGACTTCGGCCGCCAACTCGTGAGTCCGGCCAATCTGCTGAATCGCTGGATCGTGCCGCTGGAGAACCGCGTCGACTATCTTAAATTGCACACCGGCAAGACCTTCAGCATTCCCTTTGAGGAACTGGTCATCTTCTCCACCAACCTGGATCCGGAGAGCCTGATGGATTCCGCCTTCCTGCGCCGGCTGCCCTACAAAATCGAGGTGAGCCCGCCGGACCTGGAACATTATCGGTGGATCTTCGAGAGGGAATGCGCGCGGCAGGGCCTGACGCTACGCGACGAGGTCTTCAACTTCATCGTGTACATGGTGAGGGAAGAAATGGGCATGGAGCTTGCCGCCTATCATCCGCGCTTCATCGTGGATCAGGTTGTGGCCACGTGCCGGTTCCTGGGACAGATTCCCGAGCTCAAGTCGCCCTTTATCGACTACGCGATCAACAATCTGGGGGTACGGCGGAGTTCCAAGAGCGATGCCGGGCCGAGCCAGCCGCCGGAGGGCGCGGACAAGAACCTGGGCCTGAGCGAACAGGCCAGGGAAGCATCCGAGCTCTACTGAAGAGCCTTATCCCGCATTTCTCACAGGCGCCGAAAATCGTACCGCCGGTTTCCTGGCCGGCGGGGGGCGGGGCTGGGGCGCCCGCACCCGCGGTTACTCGATCGCGCAGGCGCAACCGCTAGGCACTCCACAAACATACGCTGCCCAAGCCGCACTATGTGCCGGTGCCGGCGAAGACTACGGCAATGGTGCGCATAATGATTTTGAAGTCCAGCCAGATGCTCCAGTTGTCGATGTAAGTAACGTCCAGGGAGACATAGCTGTCAAAGGATGGATCCTGGCGGCCCTGCACCTGCCACAGTCCGGTAATGCCCGGAGTGACGTCGAGGCGGCGGAGATGGCTGAGGTCGTAGCGGCGCACCTCGCCGGCCAGTGGCGGGCGGGGGCCGACGACGCTCATGTCGCCCAAGAGAACGTTGAAGAACTGCGGCAGTTCGTCCAGCGAATACTTGCGCAGGAAGCGGCCCAGGCGCGTAATGCGCGGGTCGTTCGAGACCTTGAAGAGCACGCCGTCGCGCTCGTTCATGTGCATGATCTCGGCACGGCGCGTATCGGCGTCGCGCACCATGGTGCGGAACTTGGTGCAGCGGAAGACCACTCCCTTTTTGCCGATGCGCTCCGAAGTGTAGAACACCGGGCCGGGCGAATCGAGCTTGATGGCGATGGCGACGGCCAGGAGCAGGGGCGAAAGAGCGAGCAGAGACAGGAAGGAAAAGACCGTATCGAAGACACGCTTGAATAAAAGCCCCAGCTCGGGCACTTCGCCGCGGTGCAGCGGCATGGTCGGGAACTGGCCGATGTACTCGATAGCGCTGCCGCCGGGCATTCCGTCGTACAATTCGGGAACCATGCGCAGATCCACGCCATGAACACGCGCCTGCTCCAGCACGTCCTGCACGATTCTGCGTTCGCAGGGCGCGGCAAAAAAGATCTCGTCGACAAACTGCTTGCGGGCGTTCTGGAAGAGGGAATCGAGAGAGCCGACAACGTCGTTCGGCGCTGTCGGCAGGTGACAAACCGAACCGGGAAGCTCGATGAAGCCTTTGAAGGTGTATCCCAGATGCTTGATGCTGTCGAGATGATGGCGAAGCGCCTGGGCCTCCGGTCCGGTGCCGACGATGAGCACGTTGCGCGTATCCAAACCGCGGTCGAAGCGGCGGTAGAGCAGCACGCGATAGACCAAGCGCCTGGTGCCGAGTGCGATTGTGACCAGCAGCACCGTGGTGATGACGATGCTGCGGGGGATATCGTGGCCGTGCACCAGGTAGAGCGTGCCGGTCAGCAGCAGGCCTGAAGTAAAACATGCCTGGGCGCTGAGTCTTTGCTCATGCAGGAAATTGGTGAGGCGGGCCGGCGTGTACAAGTGCATGCGGCGGCTGGTGACGACCAGCGTGAAGGCGAATCCGCACACCAGGGCCAGCAACGTCCACATGGAGCGGCCGTTAATGAGGGTGCCGTGCCAGAAGCCTCTGACGTCTTCGACGGGGGTAGCGTGAAGCCTGAAGATTGTAGCCAGGGCAGCGGCGATCCAAACCGTCAGGACATCGAGGAATACCCAGAGTTTGACCGTCCCCCGCGTGCTTCGTGTGGGGCCGCCCGAAACGCTGGATTCCCATTCGGCTGACAAAGCCAGGGAAGACGAAAGCCTTTGCCAAAAATCCGAACTCGCCATATAGAAACGCAGACCTCAAACTTTCAAAAGCGCGTCGACAGTGGGTTGTCGGGCATCCCGATGCGAACAGAACTCAAACCCGATCAACCCCCTCATAAAGAAAAGCGCCCAATCGCGTGATTTCCAGGTCCTTCAAGGAGGAAAAAAGGCTCGCTACAAACCAACCTGTGCAAGTTCTTGAATGCACGCCACGTGGGAAGTCCGTGAATTGTTACCCACCCGATTCAGTACAATTCAAGCGCATTAGTCTTTCTTAAGCTTCACCCAATAAAGTGATGGGCTGCAACAGAATTGCAATACCGATGGGTTACGACAGAGAGCAACAACCTGGTTACGGAACGGTTACCCAAGCTTGCTCATTTCCAGGTACATGTTAACAGCAGAGACGTAAAAAAAACAATAAAGTCTTTATTCCGAAGGCAATAGGTAGGCATCGAGGGTCAAGAACTGCTGGATATCGGGGTCCGTGGAGGCGAGGAATGCTTCGAGCGGGCCGAAGAACAACGCCTTGCCCTGATGCAGAAACAGGACGGAATCCGCCAGTTGGCGGGCGAAGCGGGTGTCGTGCGTCACCACGATGCTGGTGAAGCCGAGCTGGTGTTTGAGCCGTTGAATCAGGCCACCCAAACGGCGGGCGATGAGGGGATCGACCATGGTGGTGGGCTCGTCGTAAAGGACGACTTCAGGTTGCGCGGCCAGTGCGCGCGCCATGGCCACGGCCCGCTTGCGTCCAGTGGACAGGCTGGCCGGCAGGGCTTCGGTCACATCCTCCGCGCCAACCAGGCCGATGAGCCGGTCGACGAGTTGGTCGATTTGGTCGTCGGTCAGGCCGCCGCGCTCCCGCAAGGGGAAGGCCACGTTCTCCCGCACACTGAGCGAGTCGAACAAGGCGCCGTTCTGGAAGACCATGGTCACACGCTTGCGGATGGCGCGCATGCCCTCTTCGCCGAGGCTGGTAATCTCCTGGCCTTCGACGTGAATCGATCCTGAATCGGGCTTGAGAAAGCCCATGATCAAGCGCAGAGACACAGATTTGCCGACGCCGCTGCGGCCCAGGATGCACAGGGTCTGACCGCGATTGACCGAAAAACTGACGTCCTTGATCACGGGCCGGCCATTAAACGAGATCGAAACCCGATCGAACTGGATGATGGGACCGAGCCGCGGAGGTCCCGGCGGAGCAATGGACGGCGGGCCGTCGGAAACCTCCGGCTGCCTCAGCGCGTCGAGTTCCGCCTTCAGGGGCTCCAGGGAATCGGGTAGAGAGAGATCGTCGGACATACCGTTCAAGAACAGATTACGCGATGCGACGGCCCTAATGCCGTCGTTCGAGCGCCTCGGCCCGCCGGAGATCGGCCGGCGTATTCAGATTGAGGAACCAATGCACCGGCGACCGGCCCTGTAGGTCAGACACCTGGCCGCACTGGGCAAGGAGCTCTACGGCAACGCTACGGAAAGGATGGTCCAGAGCTCGAGAAGCAGCCTGAAACGCGGCAAAACAGCCGTGGCGCCCAGCGTTGAGTTCGTTTTGAAGCGCGCTCAGGGCCGCGCGGTTGATGACTGCGGGGAAAGTTTGCGCAAAACCCGAAAGCGAAGCAACGGCGACGGCTGCGCCGGTGATGCGCGCGTAGCGGAGAAGGAAAACCAGCAGGGAAGGCGGAAGAAGAGGCAGGTCGATAGGGAGAAATACGGCGTAGCGCGCGGAGCTGGCGGCGAGCGCGGCGCAGATGCCGGAAAGCGGACCGAGGCCCGGAGAAACGTCTTCGATGATGGGCGCGAAAGCTTCAAGAGATACGCGGGCGGACGGAGGTGCGCCGGCGATCGTCGCCGGAAGACCGGCCTGCGCAAGAATTGTGAGCGCGTGCTCGATCAAAGGCCGGCCTCGAAACGCGAGCTGTGCCTTGTCCCGGCCCATGCGGCTGGATTCACCGCCGGCGAGGATGAAACCAACGGCATCGGGCTCCGGTGTGGGGACTGGCGAATCACAGTCACTAACCGCTAATGAATGACCCCTTGGTCCCTCAGTCCCGTAGTCCCGTAGTCCCTGGCCCCTGTCTTCCGGTCCACTGCCCACTGTTCGCGGCCTCGAGTTCGCAGATGTTCCGTTAACTTCTGTGCTCAATTCCGGTGTCCTGCGAGGGTTCTTCCTTCGCGCCGGATCGGTCCAGGTGCACGGGAAGTCCGCTGATAAGGCCCTGATATTCCGTGAGGCGTTGGCCCAGAATCACCACGCCTTTGCACGTGATTTCATATTCGCGAATATCCTTGGCGTGATTTCCACCCCGCATCTTGATCACCACCATGATTTTGCGAAGCTGGCCATTGATGGATACGTAGCGCAGCCGCAGAATGTCGTCACACAGGAAAGAAATGGAGTAGGTGCTGAACGGGAATTCGGTGAAAGACTCATCGACCTCAACCGTGCTCAGAATCGTCACCCCGATTCCTGTCAGAGCGAAGATCATCCGGTAGAGCGATTCGCGAAAGTCGGCGCGGAAGCCGGGCGACAGAGCCATCTCAAAGCCGGCCAGGGAATCGATCACCAGGCGCTTGGCGCCGATCTTCTCGACAGCGTCGAGAATCGACTGCATGGTTTCATCGACCGACAGATCGAGGGGCCGCAGATAGAGGATGGTGAGTGTCCCGTCTTTCTGCGGCGTTTCCAGATCCAAACCTAAACTGGTGGCCCGCTCCGCATAGGCTTCCGGGCGTTCTTCAAAAACCGCCACGATCCCCGGCTCTCCCTGGCGTACGCCTTCAGAAATGAATTGGGTTGCGAGAACGGATTTCCCGGTTCCCGAAGACCCGGCGATGAGTACGCTATCGCCCTCGCGCACGCCTCCATCCAGCATCTTGTCCAACTCCGGAATGCCGAAGGAAAGACGCCGATTGCCGGGCGGGTTTCGTTTGCGCGCGGTCAACCCAAACGTGCGCGAGAAGGCCTGCACGCCGGCATTGGTGATGCGGAATGTGTGCAGCCCCGGCACGGAATTCTGACCGCGCAGTTTGATGATTTGCAGCTTGCGCACAATGGAATTTCGTTCCGCCATCTGGTGCAGCCAGAACAGCCCGTCGGCGACGGTAAAGACGGGATTGTCGCGCAGCTCGTCTTCTGCATATTCACCGATCAGGAAAGTTGTCGCCTGCCAACTGGCCAGAAACAGCGCCAATCGTTGAATGAAGGATTGCAGGTCCATGTCGCTTTGCGGCTTGCGCACCATGGTGCGGAAGGAGTCCACAACCACGACGGCGGGGTTGGCCTTTTCAACTTCCTTGGTAATATGCTCCAGGACCGAGCCCAGGTCATTCTCCAACACAACCTGGCTCAGGTTGATAAAGCGGATGGCGTCCAGCAGCTTGGCCGGATCGAAGAATGTGTACTGTTGCTGGTAGCGCAGCATCTTGATGGCGGATTCGCCCAGGACAGTAAAGTAAAGAGCCGGACGCTCCGGCGTAGCATTTGCGAATACGAACTGGTGCGCCAGCGTAGTCTTGCCGCTTCCGGGGGCGCCCGCGATGATATTGAATGAGAATTCGGGCAGTCCGCCGCCCATAATCTCGTCAAGGCCCGGAACTCCGGTGGGCAGTTTGTTGATTGTCACTCTACCTTCTGTACTCACGCTTTTCTCCCATTCTCGGAATTGCCATCGTCGAGGGCTGCCCCTGGCCATGTAGTGCGCAGCAGGCTGGCCGTTAAAGTTTCGCCAAGGAAGATATGAAGCAGTCCGAGCAAGCAGGCGATGAGAACGATGCTTGCCTCGCCGGCCGCATCCGCGCCAGCCCCCTTGTCAATGCCGGTTTGATGCTCCATCTCGCCCAGGCCCTGTAATGTCCCATCCTCGGTAACCCGCGTCGCGCTAAGTCCGGGAGCTTCCGGCCTGGCCAGCGTCAACGCGCGAGAAGCCAGCGACTGAAATTCGGCAATTCCAGCAAATGCGCCAAGGTTCTCTCGCAGCTTCTCATAAACGCGAAGCGTTGGAGACTCCGTTGGCGCGGAGGAATTACCCACCTTGGACTCGTAAATACGAAGTCGCCGGGCCAAATCGCGCGTCTTTGGGCGAATCGTCATTCTTGACCCTGCATCTTTCAAGATAAGTCGTTCCGATCGTCGCGATACGCCGAGCAGCGGACGATTCCGTCTTCTCGGCCGCACGCAGTGGCGGCTTCCTGCTTCCAGATCCCCAAGCCGGGGGCCGGATTGCGCGCCGGTGAACTCAATTCATGTAGAGATTCGCTTCCAGGTTAGGCGCCTCTTCTTGCGGGCCGCCAGCCTTGCTTCGGATCAGTGTAAAGACATCCAAAACCGTGGCAATACTGCGTATGTTTCCCGCAACGCTTGTCAGTCCATCTTCCATGCCAGGATGCTTGTCCGCCAGGGTTGCAATCCGTTCGCTCACACTCCTCAGCCGGTCAATCTCCCGCAGAAGGTCCTCGAAAGCCGCAGCGATTTCCGGTCCATCGGCCGCTGAGGCCGTCGCGTCTTCTGGATTCGTGGCCGCCTCTCTACTCACGTCGACCTGAAGGCGCAAATCTTCTATCAAACGCAGCGTCGTTGCCTCGCCAAGGAAGGTAAGAAACAGCCCCAGCAACTGCGCAATCAGAATGATCCCGGCCTCGCCATCCTCCTCCGCGTCCGTCTGGGATTCAGCTTCGCCGAAACCGCGCAAGCCTCCAGTCGCCGTAACCTGCACCGCGCTCAGCCGGGGCGATTGCGACTTGGCCAGAGCCAGGGCACGGGAAGCCAGCGCTTGAAAACCGCCCACTCCCACCTTGGCACTCAGTTGCCGGCGCAGTCTCTCATAGACGCGCACACTCGCCGGCTCGGTTTCGAGGGCGGCCGTACTGGCTTCGGCCTCGCTGGCAACCAGGCTGCGGGCCAAATCGCGTGTCTTTTCTAAAGGAACCATCGGCTCCATTCCTTCTTCGCGCTCTACGCTTCGGTTCAGGCGTGAGGCGTCATAAAAATAATTCTCTCTTGCCGGTTGTT
>Ga0326727_10026138_pt1 | contig 10866 bp, 9 predicted proteins | sample MB2enrmetagenome_FD_207643 | JGI IMG/M metagenome (GOLD analysis project Ga0326727, IMG submission 207643) | Lab enriched peat soil microbial communities from McLean, Ithaca, NY, United States - MB29MY | ecosystem: Environmental > Terrestrial > Soil > Wetlands > Peat | place: USA: New York... | reverse complement strand
GTTGTCGCCGGTGAGGTCTTGCGGGGTGAGGAACGAGGGGATGCCGTGGCGGATGGGGAAGCGCTCGCCGGAGGTGCTGAGCAGGGTTTCGTGGCCTTTTTCAACGACGACATGCAGAGGGTTGCCGGTGACGGGACTTTTGAGCAGGGCGACGGTCTGCGGACGGCTGGCCCAGGTGAGCCGCTTACCACGCTTGAGGATCGCGAAGATGGTCAAGCCAATGGCTCCGGCAACGCATATCCAGGCAAAGGCCGCGGCGATGGGCAATGACGCAGGCAGGAATGCGACGTTGAGCCGATGGAGGAATCCATATGCCGCCAGAGCGTATGCCGCGGCAAAGGGGATTGCGGCCAAGGCGATTCTGGCGGTCTTGAATTCGCGGTTCCACATCCAGATGAGTACCGCCGCAAACCACGAGATGAGAAACAGAGGGATGGCTGCCGAACCAGATGCGGGGATGTGCAGCGGCGGCGAGATGAGGAACTTGAATGCAACCACAGCAAATGGAAACGGAAGCGTGGAAAGCAATCCGGGAAGTCGTGGGCTGACTAGCCGGTGGAAGGTCAAGGGCAGAACGCCAAGCACCGAGGCGAGCAACGTCATGCCCAGGTAGTGCAGCGCGGCCTCGGGACCGGAGAGCGGGAATTTGCGCCAGCCAAAGATCAGGCTGGGAATAAACGAGAAGGCCAGCAACCAGAGGAATCCGCGGCGAGGCTTTTGCGTGCCAACGAACCAGACGCCCATGATCGGTCCCGTCCAGGTTCCGATGCGAGAAAAGAAAAAGCCGAGAATAAAGAGGCTGAAGACGATCCAGGCGAGGATTTGCGACCAGCGGCTGGTACGAAGTGTGTCTTGCATGTTGCGTTCTCCTTTGCTTACGCGTCCCGTTCCGGGGCGCGCAGGTTCAGGACCTCCCGGGGAAGTTCGTTGTGTCTCGAAGGTCTTGCTTGTTGGGTGCGGGTTTGGGGAGAAGTGAGCATGGCCAGGGCGGATTCGCTCCATTCCAGTGCGGAACGGAGCTGCGCTACGCCAAAGGTCAGAGTGAGCATCCAGAACGGGAAGCCTGGATTGCCAGAGCTGTAGGTGCGTGCCAGGCTTTCAACTTCCAATAAGGTGTCGAGCAAGCGGCGGTGCTTCTCCTGGAATCTGCGAATATGTCCGATGGAGACCGTAGGCGTGACTTCGTGGCCAAAAAACAGCTTGAGGAGAAACTCGTCCCTGGGCGGATCGTCGCGGTAGGGAACGGCTAGCCACTCCTGCAGGCAAGCAAGTCCGGCTGCGGTAATCGAGTATTCTTGCCGCCTTGGTTTGGGCGCAGAGATCGATTTGCTGGGCGCGACACCTGGCTTGGTGGGCGCGATCAGACCGTCGGCGCGAAGCTTCTTGAGGGTGGGGTAGATTTGGCCGAAGCTCTCGCCCCAGAAGAAGCCGACGGTCTGCTGGATGGTCTTGCGGATCTCGTAACCGGACTGGTTGTCATGGATGGCGAGGATGCCGAGGATGACGTAGGCAGTTTGTTTCTGCTTCATATAGCTTGAAGATATATCTGAAAGATATAATTGTCAAGAGAAATCCGTTTGAGCGAGACTCCTGCAAGATTCCAGTGAGAGTTCAAAATGTATCAGGGCACGACTTCACAGGGTGCGGAAAAACTCATTGCTTTGAAAGGGCACGGCTTTAGCCGTGCCGTAAGTGGCTTAGAATCAACGCGGGCTTTAGCCCCAATACTGTTCATTTAACGATTCTGATGACTTTGTCGATGTCGATGCTCGGCAACGGTTTGCCGCTTCTCGTCCGGATGGGGAATTTGCCCATCTTTCGCTTCACTGCGCGGGGATTGCGGCGCTTGCGGCTGGACACGACGCGTTCGGCAAGGATCTCTTCCAGCACCGCGTCATGAAATGCCGTTTTCTGCCAAGGGGGGAATAACGTTCCAAACCGCTATCTTACGGCGCACCACGCGTACGGCGTGGAGAAACGAGAGCCGGTCGGGGTCTTCTTTGGCCTGCAGTGCGGCCTCGTGCATCAGTCCGCGGATGGCAAAGTGGGTCATCAGCAGGCCATAGAATTCCTGCCGCACCAGTTCCGGAGTCTTCGAGCGCAGCACCATCTGAGCGCCGCGCAGGTGGGTCTTCAACTCGTCGAAGGCGCTCTCGATCTCCCAGCGCTCGTGGTAGAGAGCGGCCAGTTCTTTGGCCGGGGCCTGGGCCGGGTCGAGGATGGAAGTGGCCAGCCGGTAGAGTGGTTCGCTGCCCTCGATGCCGTCGAGCCGGTACTCGACGACCCGCAGCCGGATGCCGTTCAGTTGGCGTCGCCGGTCCGCGGCCGAGGGGTAGACCGAACTCAGATAGGAGCCGTCCGGCAACCGCTGCTCGCACGGCAGATGCGCGTCTTTCTTGATCCGCCAGAGCTGATCGGCGCCGGTTCCGATCGCCCGCTGCCACATCGCATAGCCGAAAAATCCCCGGTCGCACAGGCACAGCATGTCTTTCTCCAGGCGAGCAAGCACCTCCCAGGCCAGCGTGTTTTCCGAGGTCCGGCAGCCGTCCATGCGGCTGCCAAACAGCACATGGGTACCGTTCTCCACCAGCGAGACAAAGCGGATCTGCGGATACGCTGTGTGGCCGCGACTGGAGCCAGGTCGCTGAAAAGCCTTCTCGTTGGCCTGGTTGTCGGCCACGTCAAGGGAACTGCCATCCAGGCTGACCAGTCGCCGGCCTCGAAACCATGCGCCCTTGGTGCCGGCCACCGCCACTGGCTTGACCAACTGGTCGTGCAACTGCCGCAACGGCTCGGAGCCTAGCCGCGTGCGCGCCTGCGAGATGCCCGACTTGCCCACTATGCGCGCCTTGGACCCAGGGTCGCGCAGCCACTGAATCCCTTCCAGCAGGCAGCGCAGAACTTCGACATAGGAAGAGCGCATGAAAAGGGCCAGCGCCATGACGTAATAGACCACCACCTGCGCCGGAAGGCCGCGTTCGCGCACACTCGCCTTGCCGGTGCTGGCCAGTGCGGCGCTGATCGTAGCCGCTGGAAATGCCTGGGTCAGTACGCCCAGACTGATGAAGTCGGTAATCCGGGGTCCCGCGGGGAGTTCCGCAACCGTACGCGCCATCGGTGGCCTCCTGCCTCTAACAGAATGCCACAAAACTAGTGCAAAGTGAACAGTATTGGCTTTAGCCCCTGAGGGAAGATTTTCGGCGAATTCGCCTCCTGTTCCCCGTTTTTCCGCAGCCTGTTTAGTCGTGCCGGAAGAGCAATAAATTCATTCTGGGCTTCAGCCCTTGCGGTTTGTTTTCAATTATTTGCAATTCCGCAGCGGCTAAACCCGGAGTCTAAACGGGCTATTTGCGGCACGACTGAAGTCGTGCCCTGACACAATCAACGTCCTGAAGGTAATTTTGCAGGCAGTTTGAACGGTGGAAAATTGGGAGTTGCTGGAGCCAAAACAGAAAGGCAAGCCGCTTGGCCTGCCTTTGGCGATGGGAATTGCGATGCGAAGTGGCCTACTTGGCCGGCTTTGCGGGCGCAGAGACTGGAGCGGGTTTGGCGCCTTCAAGCACCGAGTGAGTGCCGGTGTTGCGCACATAGAGGACGGTCAGGCTGATGGAGGTGAGCATAAAGATGACCGCCGACCAGGTGGTGAGCCGGGTGAGGACGTTGGCCGCGGCGCGGGGGCCAAAGGCGGTCTGCGAACCCTGGCCGCCGAAGGCTCCGGCCAGGTCGGCCGAGCGGCCCTGCTGCAACAGGACGACACCGATCAAGAAGAGGCAGACGATCACATGAAGGACGACGACGACGTAGAGGAGTATATGCATTCTCGATCTGCTTTCAGGTCTGTCCGAACCGGCAGGACAGGAGAGTTTTTGGTGCGGAAGAGGGGACTTGAACCCCTATGCCTTTTGGGCGCCAGCACCTCAAGCTGGTGCGTCTGCCAATTTCGCCACCTCCGCACGGAAGTGAACTCTACGAGTATACCAAAGGTGGAGAGCGTTGCGGAATGGGGATACCTCTTCGGTAATGATGCGAACGCGCTAGGCTATAACTCGCCTGGAGGTGATCAAAGGGGCTGCGATGCCGGATGAATCTCCACAACCGATTGTCCAACTCGCAAATTGACATCAGGTAAGTGTGATACCCTAAGTAGCAATCTGTAGAGCGGAGGGCAAGTTCGCCGCCATGGATATCGCTAAACCGGAAGACATCGTCTCTCCCGCCGTCGCCAGTTCCTCGGCCACATCTACTCCAATCGATCCGCAAAGGCGAAACAGAAGGCGATGGCTTTGGTTCGCCTTGCCCGTTGCCTTGCTGGCGATGTTCTACGCTGCTGTGGGGTATTTCGGCAGCGGGCTGATGATTGGCGAGAATCCGCGCTGGCGAGGAATGAATCGCGGGCCACAGGACTTCGGCTTGCACAGCGAAACGGTCTCGTTCCAGGCGATCGACGGAGTTCATTTAAGGGCCTGGTGGCTGCCTGCGGAAGGAACACCGCGGGCCACTGTGATCATTGCCCACGGCGTCGACCACACGCGTCAGGTCATGCTGGGCCGTGCCGCCTTTCTGGTTAAGGGCGGCTACAACGCGCTCCCCCTCGACCTGCGCTGTCACGGTGAGAGCGGCGGACGGTTCGTCTCGCCGGGATTGGTCGAGACGCGCGACATTCTGGGCGCGATCCGGTATGTCCGTTCACGCGGCGAGCGCGGCCCCATGGTTTTGATGGGCGTCTCCCTTGGGGCGGAAGCCAGCCTGCTTACGGCTGCCCAGTCCGGAGACGTTGCCGCAGTGATCAGCGACGGCGCTTTCACCAGCGGCATCGACGTACTTCGGAACGTTCAGGATTATTATGCGCATGACCGCAGCAGAGGTTTTTGGGAGCGGCACTTCTGGGCCATAGCGTCCTTTCCGGGATTGGTTCGCTCGATTGTTCTGGCCTACTATCTTCGCACCGGAGTTTACCTTGGATCGGATTTTGTGTCGGTTCTTCCAGTTGCCTCGCGAATCGCCTGCCCTGTGCTGCTGATTTCCGGCGAGCGAGACTGGATTGTCCCAACCAAAAATGCGCGAGAAATTCTCGCCGCACTGCCGGGCACAAGGAACCAGCTGGTCACGATTCCCGATGCGCAACATGACACGACCTTCAACACCGCCCCAGCGTTGTATAAGGACTCGGTGCTGAATTTTCTCGACCGCAATGTCGCGAAGTGAAGCGAGAGGCCGTGTCACCTTGCTGCAAATGCTCTGCTCGAGCGTCCAGCGTCCTCGTGCTTCAAGATTCGATTATCTAAGAGATCTGCCCGAGTCTCGCCATCCAAGCGGCCAGGGCCTGTTCGTCGGCAGTTCCGGTGGCTTGGGTGGCGTGGACGTTTTGGCGTTCAGCTGGGGCGCGGTTTTGGCTGAGTTTGAATTTGCCTTCTATGCGGGAGATGGGGATGCGAAAGCCGACGATTCCCGCCAGCATTGTCCGCCGATACCCACCCGGCATCGCGCGCCATTTTTCTGCATAACCAGGCTCGTTGGCCTGGATCAAGCCGGAGAGCAAGGATTCTTTGCCGGGGTCGTCCTCAATTAGCGAGAGGACGCCATAGGCGTGGATGGCGATGTAATTCCAGGTGGGGACGGAGAGCGGCTCGACGTAGAGGCTGGGCGAGACGTAGCTATGCGGGCCGGGGAAGACGACGAGGGTCTCGCGGCCGGCGAGGGATTGCCAGTGGCGATTGGCCTTGGCAAAGTGGCCTTCGATGAGGCCGTGTTCGCCTTCGTCTTTGACGACGAGCGGGAGGTGCGTGGCGACGAGCGGGGCAGGAGAGTCCGGGGTCGATTGGGGACCGAAGAGTATGGCGAAAGAGTAAGCCCGCATAGCCTCGATGAGGATGGAGCGGTCGGCGAGTCGATTGAATTTGGGCGAGTACATGGGGCTCCTATTCAGGTTCCACAATAAATCAAGATCAATGCTGGATTTCGGTGAACGGAACGTTCTCGCCGGCGATGTATAGATCGAGAATCGGCTGGTACCGCACGTTACCACATTCAACAACAATGTCGTTGACCGAGGCCGAAAAGCGTGGGTCACGAATGAGGGACAGGATCAGGTCGTCGGTATCTTTCCGACCATGGGCTGCCGGCATCGCTACCACTTCAAACGTCTCGAAAGCTTTCAGGATTTCCGGGATCGCAGGTTCAGGGGTTGCGTCCTGAGTGTCACTGACAAGATGGACCGCCGAGACCTGAGCCGTGCAAGGCTGTGGCATCAGCGAAATCGATGCAAGTGAAAGAAGGAAGATTGCGCAGCGCCTACTTCTCAGCATGCGAGGAAATAACTGTTCATTCATGGTTACTACCGCCGTTTCTCACCCGCGGCAACGGCCTCCGATCGCCGTGGCAATCAGCATGATCCAACTTTCAGTCTAGTATCCTAACGCGTTATGAGGGCCTAACCAGCGCTTTCTGCGGCCCGCCGGGTAAGTTGCGCAACTAGGCGGGAACGTACGTCAACCGAATTACGTCCTCGCTAATCCGATCGCTGGCAACAAGGCGGAGCGGCGGCCGAGGGCCAGAGAAGAATGGCTTGCCGCTCCCAAGCACGACGGGGTGCAGGTAGAGTCGATACTCATCGATGAGCCCGAGGCGGGTTAGGCATCCAGCCAGGTCTGGTCCGGCCACTTCAATCTCCCCAACGAGGTGAGCCTTCAGCCCTCGTATCACCGCCTCGACGTCAGCCTCGACAAGCGTGGCGTTAGGCCCGACCGACTTCAACGAGCGCGACACGACCCACTTTTGCCGGCTCCGCCACACCGCCGCGAAGTCGTGTTCGTGCGCCTCCCAGTCCGGCTGCTCTTCGTCCCAATAACGCATGACCTCATACATGCCGCGACCGTATACCATGCCCGCCAGGCCACGCACATCCTCGATGAAGTGGCGGAAGAGCGCGAGATCAGGGCTAAATTTCGTGTGGTCGATGTAGCCATCCAGAGACTGGTTCAATCCATATACGAGCTTCGCCATGCTGCCAACCTCCACTCCATGACCAGAATAACTTGAGGCGACATTACATAAAAGTGAGGTTAGGCGCAAGATGCGCGCAGCATTGCCGGCGTGACCGATAACCTGAGTCTGCCCGAGAGCATTCTTGCCAATGCGATCACCGACAGCGGGTTAGTACCGGCATGCCGGGAGGTTTCGGCTGGTCGCGCTGTGTTGACGATCTTTCAAGAATCGTTTGTGTGAGTTGGTGCGGGGGTTGAACCCGCAGCGGCGCTGATGGAGTCGGAGACTACCCAGGCGGCTCCGACCAATGCCAGGTTGATGGCGTTGCCGGACCAGTTGAAGTGATTGTTGGGTGCGGCCCAGAGATTTGGAATCCAGACCAGCAACTCGAAGACGACGATCTCGGCGGTGAGGAGGCGGGCGGCAAGCGGCGCCATGATGCCGGTGAGGATGGCTACGGCGGACGCGAAGAATCCCAGGGTGGTGGCGTAGGCCCAGAACATCCTGGACGGCGGGAGCCAGGCGGGGATCCAGTTCAACAGGCCGGGCATGTCGATGATATGGACTATGCCGAAGGAGATGGGGCAAAGGCCGAAGAGGAGTATGAAGAACGGGCGGCGGCGGGCCAGATATGAACCGACAAGCGATGAGCCGGCGGGAGAAAAGATGGCGCAGAGGACCAGGCCGGCGGCGACCAGGGAGAACTCCTCAAAGACATTGCCGATGGGATCGAAGTTGCCGAGATTCACAAAGGACTTTGACACCCAGATGAGCGTGAATACAGAGTAGAGACCGGTCAGGGCGAGTGCGGCGGCGCGCGCGGTGCGTGGAATGAGGAGCGCGATGCCTGCCGCGAGTTCAATGAGGGCGGTGAGATAGGCGAGGGCTACGCGCAGAGGGACGTTGGGGCCGACGTTCTGCCAAGAGGTGGCGAAGTCGCGCGAGACCAGGCCGAGGAGGCCGAGGAAGATAGCGGCTCCGCCGTAGACGTAGAGGCCGAGATTTGATGCTACGCTGCGTTGTTTTGGCATCGAGTGCAGTTGGCTCCAGTGTCCATGGGCGCGGCGCGGCGGGCCATAGCCACTGGGCGCGGTTTGAGCCGGACCAGTGGCGTCGTAGCCCACCTGTGGGCGCGCTTGCGGGTTTCACCAACTCCGAAACTGCTGTGGTTGCGCCGCTCGAGCGGCGGCCGATCAAATCATCCCATTGGCGCGGTAGACCACCGTTTCCGGCACAATGACAGGCATGGTGGTGGAACCGCTGGGCGAGAAGACCCAGCCATTCACAGAGACCCAGTCGTTGGTTGCCAGCCCGCCGAAATCGTCAGTAGTGAATCCCTGATAGGTGGTCTGCGAAGTGGTTTGCGCATCGAACTGAATCAGCTGTCCGAGAGGAATGACGGGCACCGGTTCGAAGATGGTGTTCAGGGTGAAGCTCGACGAACTGGTGGTGATGGCCGAGATGGAGCCGGTGATCTGACTGGGCTCGAGCTGAAGAGCGCTGGCGGCGAATGAGGGCTCGGGAGGCGGCGCCCAGCCACCGGAACCACCTGGATTTGAGGGTGGCTGCAGCGAACCTGGCGCGACCGTGATCTGTACGGTCTGGCCGACGGCAAGGTCGTTGGAGGAGGCAAAGGTATAGGCGGACGGGATGGTGAAGCCATTGGCGTCGATGGAGAAGGTGGTGGGGGTGTTTGAACCCGACTTTGGCGCCCAGACGGATACCAAGGCCATTGCGCCCAAGGGCAGGCCGGCGGTGGCAGTGGGGTTTTGGTGAAGGATGACTTGGAGCTCAGTCTCGCCCGCGGGCAGCGGCAGCGGTGGGATGGCAATAATGGTGCCGACTACGGTTTGCGTATTCGATGGCTGGACGTAAGTAACCTGGCCGGCGAGCAGGATGGGGCCGGATTGGACGGCGGTGATCTGCGCTTGGACGATTTCACCTTTGGCGATGCAGGCAAAGCCGGCTGCCGAGCAGGCGGAGCTGGGGAAGTCGTTGTAGGTGGTGGAACTGGAAGTCGCAATGGTGAAGCTTCGGCCGTCGGGAGCTTGCAGCGTGAATTGGCTGAGGCCCGTGTCCACGGCCGTGACCGATCCGACGATGGCGCCGAATGGCGGCGGGCCGGTGGGAGCCGTTCGCGGCTGAAGTTGCGCGACGGAGACGCCGTTGGCGGCGCCGAGATTCACCGAGAGATCGGTCTGGATGATGGTATTGAGATGAAAGTCGACGAGGAAGCCAAGCGGCGAGTTAGCGGCCACAGTAACTGGGAATGGACTAGAAGATAGATCGATGGTCGCGGAGTTATCTATGGAGGGTGTAAGTTGGCAGACGCTGCCCACGGCGCAAGTGCCGGCAATCGACTTATCGGAGTTATTGAAGATAACCAATAGCGGGTTGGCAAAGGTCAGGCTCAAGCTCGTGTAACTTCCGGCGGGCACATTGGAGGTGCTGAGAAAAGCGGAGAGCGCCTGAAGCTGGGTAACATCGATCTGGATCGGTGTGTTGTTGGCGAGGAGCGAGACGGGCGATCCCGAGGCGGGCTGAAGCGAGGCGGCGGTGAGGCTGACCTGGAAGAAGAGGACGGAGACGCCGGCCGGCGGGTCGTCTGTCATGGTGATGGAGACGGGAACCGAACTCGCGGGCGGTGTTTGAACGACGCTCGTGCCGGAGTTCACCGAGTTGCAACCGGACAACCAGGACGCGACGGCGATGGTGACGAAGATGGCAAGAAAGGAGAAAACCTTCCGCATATTGCGCCTCTTTCATCGGCCAGGCGTGCTTCAGGTTCGCTCGCCCGGCGCTCAAGTCGCGCTGATGCAGGGCAACCAAGGCCTGTTAACAGCCCAGGTTCGGCTCGAATCTCCCGCGCATTCTTCCAAGGCGTCTTTGCGCTTGAAGCTCTGCGGGACACAGGAAATCCGGGCCGCGCACGCTGCGTTCACCGCGCTACTATCTTAGACGATACTCGCGGGAAAGGTTGAGGCAATTCGCCAGAAATCTTCCACATAGTTGATGGTGTGTTATTAGATTTGCGGGGTAGGAACCCGCTGCCTGTGCCGGTTGGCGGGAGTTAGCGCGGGAGTCGGCTTCGGCTGACCGGATAGCTAACACGTGTTAACCGACGGGAACGAGGGCGCGATCCGTAGGCTGGGCGGCGGGCGCGTTGACCAGGCGCACCGGCTCGGGCGTGGGAGAGAGATGAAGGATGTGGCGATCGGCGTTGAATTGGACCAGATTGTTTTTCTGGTCGAAGGTCAGGGAGAAGTTCTGCAAGGGGCATGAGCCGAAGTTGGCCAAAGGGAAAGCGGGATTGATTTCAATGAACGGATGCTTGAAGGTGTAGGAACCCAAACGCACGTCGGCGCTGAGCGATGCGCCCTTGACGAGGAACCGGGTGGAAAGGGATTGCGCATTGCTGAGGGTGTTGGAGCCGGAGATGAATTTGAGCTTGTACGTCATCTCCAGAGGCAGGCTGAGGCCGGCGCCGCCGGAGTCGATCTGAGCGTCGATATGGGTTGGGCCTATGGCCAGGGAGACGACGGGAATTCCGTCCGGCATGCGGAAGGGCAGGACGGATCGGCCGCCATCGGGAGCCAGTTCTCCGGAAGAAAGCTGCATGCGGCGATTGGGGTAATCGATTGTGAGCAGATAGTCGCGAAAGAGGGGAAATCCCAACAGGCCCTGACAGTAGCCGTCTCCGCCGCCGAGGTCGTGGACCGCGGCTTTGACATCGGTGAACTCGACCCCTGCTACACGAAGCGATTGAAGGACAACCATGGGGACCTTTTGCCCGCCTCTGCCGCTGGGATCGTTTAAGCGAACCCGGCCGGACGCGGTGAGGCCCAACTGACCGGCCAGTTCGCGGGTGATGAAGGCCTGGCC
>Ga0326727_10026137_pt1 | contig 10866 bp, 9 predicted proteins | sample MB2enrmetagenome_FD_207643 | JGI IMG/M metagenome (GOLD analysis project Ga0326727, IMG submission 207643) | Lab enriched peat soil microbial communities from McLean, Ithaca, NY, United States - MB29MY | ecosystem: Environmental > Terrestrial > Soil > Wetlands > Peat | place: USA: New York... | reverse complement strand
GACATCCAGGACAGACTGCAGTGCGGGCTACAAAGGCTCCACAGATCCTCGTCCTTCGCCTACGCTGATCGCTTAACCTATTTTCATGGCCTTGGGTGGCGCAAAGCGCCATGTATGACTGCGGTTGTACTTCGCAGAATTGGCACGCATAACCTCCGGTTTGACGGTGATTCGCTCGGGACTTGAGTTTCCGATCAACTTTTTCTCATTCAGTTTCGACGAAAGCTCTTTGCTACCGTAGCTCCGGACCGCGCAATTTGTCATTCTGGGCAAAGCCCATTTCCAACTCGCGGCGGACTTCGGGCGTGTCTGCCTGCACACCGCAAGAGTCCACATCTAGTATTCTGTCCTCTCCCTTGTAATCCTCGGACGAAAGCAGGATATACCGTTTCCCCTTCGACAATGTTTCCGTCATCTGTGGCAGAGGTGTTGTGTACCTATTTAGATATGTGCGAGCATCGACAACCGTTCCGGGCAGCCAAGCCTGGGTTCCCTTAAGTTGATCGATGACTCTGACTCGGGACTCTTCGACCTCGACTTCGGGCACCAATAGTTTCTCCGAGAGTTTCTTTTGATAGATTGGATCCTCCTGCTCAACCGTCGGGATTGCATCGACGACAAACACAGATGTCGTGTCGCGACCGAGCGCCCAGATTGGAATGTCACATGGCTTGAGCGGAGATTGTGCAAACGTAGGCGGCTGATTATCAGGTTCAGTATAATTGCGGATGTTCATTTCACGAGCAATCGGCAATAATTCATCGGGTCTTTTGCAAGAGATCAGGCTTGTCAAACAAGATAGTTTAAATGCGGTCAACCGATCAATCTCAGGTTGAGGCGTATGCGTGGAATAGGTAATTCCCACTGAAATGCATCCTGCGCATCCGTTTGGCTGTCCAACTTTGTAATAGGGGTGATAGGCAAGTCGATCGTCGTCCCCCACCCAACCACCGTCCTCGGATTCTCGAAGGGCCTGCTGACTCCGCGCTTGAACGCACAGGACATAGCCAGAAAAATCCTCGCTCGACACCTTTGGCGTGGCACCAGTGCAGACAGATGTTTCCGTTCTCCAGATTGTGTCGTCCTGAACGATGAACGAGAAATAGATGCCCGTATACCGGCCTCCGAGCCAACGATAGACCACATACGCAGCAGGATGATCCCACAGCCACCTGCCTGCCCCACTCTGCTCTTTCTCGTATTCTTGCCAGCTGACGTCGTTTAAATGAATCGCATATCTACAATTCGAAGGAGTGCAATTCCCGTCGTAATGTCCCCAAGCACCCCAGCGATACATAAGCACCTGTGCATAGGCCCAGTCGCTCTGATAAAGCCGTATTCGATGCATATCTGCCATCAGGCGTTCTGCCCGCCAGCGCAGCAAATTCTGCTGAAACTGGACGAGCACAAACGCAAGCAGGATGAAAGCTAGCGCGGTTGCGCACACAACCCGAAGGGTACGCTTAATCCATTTCATGGAGGTCACTATTAGTTTAGACACCGGAGGCCGAGAACTTGATCCGCCTCCTTGGGGCTCCGGTCGAATCGTCGCCAACTCGGATGTTATGCCGGTATTTAAATTCCTAGAAGCAACTGCAGATCCTTCGACTCCGCTGCGCTCCGCTCAGGATGACAGCGCATTGGGGAGGAGACGGTGCGCTGTGGTTGGGATCGCGGTCAGTTTGTTGCCAATCCGGAAGTATTGGCGAGTCTCAAAGTGTGAAGAACAACCGCAGGTCCTTCACTGCGGTTCAGGATGACAGCGCATTGAAACCGAGCAAGAGCCGCAACTGGTGCACTACAGAATCCGCAGCGCCGCCACGGTCATATCGTCGTGCTGTTCGGCGCCGTTGGCGAAGCGGTCGGCGGCTGCGGTCAGCAATCCGGGCAGCTCCGCCAGCGGGGCGCGCCCAAACTCGGCCAGCGCGCGTTCCACTCCGGTATCCTCCCAGAGATCGCCGGCGGGGTTGGTCGATTCGGTGATGCCGTCCGAAACCACGACCAGCGTATCTCCGGCCGCCAGCGGAAACCAGAGCTGCTGATAATTGAGCGCAGGCAGAAAAGCGACAGGAAGCTCGCTCTCCTCCAGCCGTTCCACCGCACCACTGGCGCGCACCAGATAGGGCCAGACGTGGCCGGCGTTGACATAGAAGATCCCCGAGCGGTCGGCGGGAACGATGGCGCAGAAGAGCGTGGAGTAGCGATCAGGGGTCGAGCACTCGCAAAGGGTGCGGTTCAGGTCGTTAAAAATCTGGCCGAGATCGGCGTCGCCGCGCCGCAACAGGCTGCGCAGCAGGGTCTGGATGCTGGCCATCATGACCGCCGCGGGAATGCCCTTGCCCGAGACATCGCCCAACGTGAGCGCGAATCGGCCGCCGGGCAGCGGCAGCAGATCGTAGTAGTCGCCGCCGATGGAGAGGGCCGGGCGGCAGTAGCCGGCGCACTCCACGCCCGCCACGCGGGGCGGCAGCCCACGGGGCAGCAAACTCGACTGCACTTCCTGGGCCAGATTCAATTCGTGCTGCATCAGCCGCGCCGTTTCAGTCACCCGGCGCAGGCGCTCGCTCTCGATTGCGCTGGCGGCGAAGTGAGCCAGCAATCCCAGCACCTTGGAGTCCGCCTCGGTGAATCCTTCGGGCTTGTTGAGCAGTTGCAGCGCGCCAATCACGTTGCCTTCGCAAACCATCGGCACGCAGAGAACCTGCCGCACCTGGTAGCCGCCCGCCGAACTCAGGTTGCGCAGATGGCGAGTATCGCTGCCGGCGTCGTTCACGATCAGAACCTGGTTGTCGCGAATACAGGCGCCCACCAGGCCCTGGTCGATTTGGATAAACAGCGGATCGACGCCGTGAGCCACCTTGGTCCAGAGCTGGTTTTTCTCCTTGTCGACCAGCCACAGGCTGCAGCGATCGGCGCCGATCAGGTCGCGGGCGAAGTCCGCGTTCAGGCGCGCAAGCTCCTCGATCCTGCTCTCGCGGCTGATGCGCGCGGCATGCTCAAAGATCGCCTGCGTGACGCGATCCGATTCGATTCTTCTATCGACAGTCTTCGTGCTCAAATCTGAACTCTTTTTCCCGGGAGCGTCCCCGGCGCCGCTCGCCCGTGAGAGTTACGGTATACAAGAGTTCGGCGTGCGTTGTAAAGGCGCGGCGCCCTGGCGGGCCTCGCTGCCTCAATAGAACAAGTACTTCCGCCAGCGATCGTCGCTGCGGCCCAGCATGCGCATGATCTGCCGGCTGGTGTGCAGGCTGAAGGGCTTGGGCTCGCGCAGCAGGATCATGTCGTCGATCTCGTTCAGCATCCGGTTGCCCTTGTGCCGGTTGCAGGTGTGGCAACATGCCACCAGGTTCTCCCAGGTCGAATTGCCGCCGCGTGAGCGCGGAATCACGTGGTCAAGGGTCAATTCGCTGGGCGGCAGCGTTTCGCCGCAGTACTGGCAGGTATTGCGGTCGCGCAGCAGGATGTTTTTGCGCGACAGGGCCCGCGTCTGGTGCGGAATGCGCCGGTATTCCAGCAACCGGATCACCGACGGCATGGGGATGTGGCTGCGCTGTGAGTACAGCATCAGGCCGTGCTCTTCTTCAGTGCGCGCAATGCCCTTCAACACCAGCACCAGCGCGCGGCGCGCCCCGCATATATTGATGGGCTCATACGACGCGTTCAGCACCAGCACCGGCATCTGCAGTATGTGCATTGACTGTGCAATGTAGGTGCCGGCCGCGTGGTCGGCGGCCATCGCCGCGGCCTTGGCAATCGCTTTCTGCTTGCGAGCATGAATCATGGCTTTACCCAGCGACATGTTTTCCCCTCGTCAGATAATCGTCAGATGAATCGTTGGCCGTATGAATGAATCCCGATCACTCGTGATCGTTCGCGTTTTGCCTCGTTCTCCTTGCCGGTCCCGTTTGAAAACTGAATCAGAAACCTGCGCCGTCGAAATCCGCGCCAATCGCGCTTTCAGCGTCCCCGTCCATTTGCTCCCCGTTCGGGGCGCCATGCCGCTGCGCGCGGGCCAGCGTCGCCACCCACACTGAGGCTGCTCCAGCCCGGGCCAGCGCCTGCGCCGCCGCGCGCGCCGTGGCGCCCGTGGTCAAGATGTCGTCAACCAGCAGAACATGCTTTGCCGTCACCCGGCCGGCGTCGGCAACCGAGAAAGCGCCGCGCACATTCAGGCGCCGCTGGCGGGGAGTCAGCCCCGCCTGGCTGTCAGTGGGGCGCAACCGCAGCAGCGTGCTGGGGGCCAACGTGAGCTGCCACGCGGGATGCGTCTCCCTCAACTCGCGCAGCGCCTCTTCAGCCAACGCCCGCGCCTGGTTGAATCCCCGCTGGGCATATTTGCTGCGATGCAGCGGTACCGGAACCACCAGCATCTCTGCCGGCGCCTCGCCGGCAAGTTTGGCAATGGCCTGAGCAAGCATCGGTCCAAGGACCCGCGCGACCGGATGCAGGCGGTTGTATTTGAGGGCGTGAATCGCCTCGCGCATGCCGCCCTCGTAAAGCCCGTAGGCTACCGCTCTCACAAACGGAGGCGGAGCCATGCGGCAGGCCCGGCACAGGCTCGAGTAGCCGCCGCGGTCGAGCGTGTCGCCGCAACGGCTGCAGGCCTGGCCGTCGAGCGCAGGAATCCCGGCCCAGCAAAGATCGCAGATTGGAACAGAGGAAATCTGCGGCAGGGGAGTGCCGCATAGAGAACAGGAGGCGGGGAGGAGGGCGCAACCGACTGCATCCACCGGACTTCGAAGCACGCGAACTACAGCTCGCCACCGCGTGGTCTCCGATGGCGGAACGTCGAACGTCAGTGAACCGGAGTCCCTGCGGAAGACGCACCTCGATTCGAGGAGCGGAAATGAATCCGCTCTATGCGGCCAGTATAGCGCAACCTGAAATCAGGTTCTATGGCGGCACTATGAAAAGAACAGGCTCCGAGCCGGCAGTCCGGGAGCGCGAAGGCCCGAAAAACAAGAATCCACACCGGTTGAGGCGAACCCAACTAAGAAACACAAAGGGCGCAGAGACTCGCCGTTGCCTCTGCGCCCAAAGTCAAGGAGCCGATCCGGCCCTAAAACACGCCCGCCATGTAGGCCTCGCTGGCCTTCGCCTTCTCGTCCCTGGCCCCGCTCTCAGCCAGCACTACCGGCGATAGAGTAATGACCGGGCAGGAGGCGTGCGCCAATACCTTGTAGACCACGCCGTGGCGCGTGACGGCCGCAAAGGCCGACGCGCCCTGGGCGCCCAGCACAATCAGGTCGGCCTGTTGAGCGCGGCTCTGGTAGAGAAGTTCTTCGGTTGGATCGCCGGGCACAACGATCGTCTGGATCGGAATCTTGCCCTGCAGCCTGTCTGGAATCAACGCCAGCATCTCGTTTTCGACATCGTCGAGCGAGCGGCCGGCCAGGAACTCAGCCCGGTCCTGCGGCCGGATCACGTGCTGCAGAATCAGACGCGCCTGGTGCCGGGCAGCCAGCTCCGCCGCAAAGGCGGCCACCTGGCTGCTCGATTCGTTCAGGCTCGCGGCACACAAAATCGACCGGGTGGCGAAGCTGCGGTAAGCTCCGTCGACCACCTCGGGTCCGACGATAAACACCGGCACATTCGCGGTCCTGAGCACCGCCTCGGCCACCGAGCCCACCAGCAGCTTACCGATCGGACCGGGCGAGTGCGTTCCCATCACGATGCGGTCAATCTCACGTTCGCGGCAGAAGGCAAGAATCTGGTCGCTGGGCAGCCCCGGCCGCACCACAATCTCGCAACACAGGCCTGCTTCGCGAACGCGTTTGGCCAACGGCTCAAGCTGTTCTTTTTCGACGCGCGCGGCCGCCGCGTAGTCGTAATAGCGGATGCCCGAAGTCTCAGTCGCGGCAACCACCAGCGTGTCATAGGCATGGAAGAGGATGAGATCGGCGTCAAACTCGATGGCCTGGGCAAGGGCGAACGAAAAGGCGCTTTGATTGGCGGGAATCTCAGAGGCAAAGAGGATGGTGGAGGGTCTGCTCCAACCCGGCTTCAATACAACGGCCATGGCAACCTCCTGAGAGGCTTTTTGAGACTATCGCAGAATGCTTTTTCTGCGACGGTGTTTTGTCGCACATCGAGGTGTGATTTAACTCACTCAAAAACAGTCTTTCTACTCTCGCTCACCAACTCCGGGAATTGGTTTCCCATCGATCAGGCGCACCGTTGCGCGCCCTCTTATTCCGTTGCCTGATTGTGTTCCCATCGCCGGATTTTGTCCAGCAATTGCCGGCCGCGGTGTTGTCCTGATTTGGAATCCACAGTATCCACAGCCTTATCCTCGGATTTTTGGTGCTGCGTGTGCCTAATAGACCATACAGCGCCTATTTGAGCGCGTATTACAGCACTTACCGTACTGCGAGTCCATTTTGAGACGTTCGGGTTCCTTGCGCTGACCGCGTGGAGTGATCCCAATCACATCCAAGGCCCTTCAAACCCTGATCTTCTGAATGCGAATCGCGGCCCTTGGTGAACGATCCTCCGGTTGAGGCGCTGCCTTATCTTTCGGTAGCATTTGGGTTTTTCTTCAACCGATCCTTCTCCTTCCCGGCCTGTGAACCTGCTTCCCCCGCCTGGCTCGCTGCGATTCGACAGCAATTCCACAATTGCTGTTGCTCGGATCTGCTTCCGTCCGGTGGCTTTTTCATCAAGAAAAAGCCGCGCTGCACGGCGCCGGAGAGAGCAAGTAAATTGTGGAATTGCTCTTAAGGAGGCCATATGCAGCCAATGCATAATATTCCCGCCCGCGGCGGGATCGATTACGACGAATCGCCGTTTCTGGCCATCTGGGAGGTCACGCAGTCCTGTGACCTGGCCTGCAAGCACTGCCGCGCGGCCGCGCAGCCCATCGCCCACCCCGACCAGCTGACCCACGAAGAGGGCATGAATCTTATCGACCAGATCGCCGACATGCACATCCCCATCTTCGTCTTCACGGGCGGCGACCCGCTCAAGCGTCCCGACGTCTACGACCTCATCCGCTATGCGGCATCCAAGGGTGTCCAGGTTGCGCTCACCCCCAGTGCTACGCCTCTACTCACCCGCGAAGCCATCTTCAAGCTCAAAGAGGCCGGTCTGGTGCGGCTCGGCATCTCGCTCGATGGCTCGACCCCCGAGATCCACGACGCTTTCCGCGGGCTGCCCGGCGCATGGGCCCGCACCATCCAGGCCATCGAGTGGGCGGGCGAAGCCGGCATCCCCATCCAGGTGCACACCACCATCAGCCGCCACAACGCCCACGACCTCGACAGCCTCTGCAGTCTCTTCGAGCGGCTCGCCATCGTCATGTGGAATGTCTTCTTCCTGGTTCCCGTAGGCCGCGGCCAGCTCGACGACCTGCTCAGCGGCGAGGACTTCGAGCGCGTCTTTCAAAAGATCTACGAGCTCTCGCTGCGCGCCAACTTCCAGATCAAGACCACTGAGGCCATGCACTACCGCCGCTACCTGCTGCAGCACAACCTCGAGGAAAGGAAGATGGGCCACGGTCACGGTGCACGACCCACGGCCAACGATTCACGGCCCTACGAGCCCGGCGCGCCCAAGGCCGATGCAGCTACCCGCAACCACAGCTGGGCCACGCGCCGCGTCAACGACGGCAAAGGCTTCATGTTCATCTCGCACGTGGGCAACGTCTACCCCAGCGGATTCCTGCCCATCCACGCCGGCAACATCCGCGAAGCGCCGCTCGCCGAGATCTACCGTAACGCGCCCATCTTCAAGGCCCTGCGCGACACCGGGCGCCTCGAGGGCAAGTGCGGCGCCTGCGAGTTCAAGGAGATTTGCGGCGGGTCGCGGGCGCGGGCGTACGCGCTCACCGGCGATCCGCTGGCGCAGGAGCCCTGCTGCATCTACCAGCCCAAAAACTGGGACCCGGAGCTGGAGCAGAAGGCGGAGGCGTTCCAGCAATGGGCGCCCGCCGAGCCGCTGGTGACGCTGTAAATCGGGCACCTATCGCATCTACGCAAAATGCGTAAATACTTACGCATTTTGCGTAAATGGCAGCCCCGCCGCTCTCCTCAGTGCCCCGCCCCCGCCTCCACCTTCCCCCTGAACCGGCTGTAGACAAACACCACATACGTCACCTCCAGCGCTATGTCTTCAAGCTTCGATCTATTCACTATTCAATTAATTTGAATATTGAATAGTTATGCCCTAGAATCAAATAGTGCTCCGGCCTCTCGATCTCGTCGTCCTGCTCAAGCTCTCCCTCGAGGAAGGCAGACCTCCCTATCTCCAGCTCGCCCAAGACCTCTATCTGTATCCATCTGAGGTCTATTCGTCAGTCAAACGCGCCCGTGCCTCCCAACTCGTGCAGGGACCGGAGCTGGGAGACCGGCTTAACCGTTCGGCTCTTCTCGAATTCCTGCTGCACGGTGTGCGGTATGCTTTCCCACCGGTCAGGGGAACCCTTACCCGCGGCGTTCCTACTGCTTATGCTGCACCGCCGCTAAGCCTTTCCATCGCGCCAGGTAGCGATCCGCCTCCTGTCTGGCCTCTGAGCACAGGCACCGTGCGCGGCGTCAGCTTCTCTCCGTTGCACAAGAATGTTCCACGCGCGGCGCTTGCCGATCGCCGGCTCTATGAGTTATTGGCCCTGGTAGACGCCCTGCGCGACGGGCGTGCCCGCGAACGCGCGCTGGCAGGTCGCGAACTGGCCAAACGGATCGGAAAGGGTGATCGTGGCGCACCCAAATCTTGAACTCCTTGAATTAACGGCTGAAGCGCTTCGACCCCTTCTCTCAGAGATCGCCTTTGTCGGCGGTTGTGTTACCGCCCTGCATATTACTGACCCGGCTGCCGCGCCCGTGCGAATTACTCGCGACGTTGATGTAATTTCTGAAATTACTTCATACAGCGAGTACGTGGCTTTTTCAGAGCGGCTGCGCGGCCTGGGATTCGAGGAAGATGCCGGAGAAGGCGCGCCGCTTTGCCGCTGGAGACGCAGTGGTCTGATCGTCGACGTAATGCCTCTCGACGAGAAAATCCTGGGTTTCTCAAACCGCTGGTATGCCGGCGCATTGCGCTCGGCTACGCTGATTCAACTCGAGTCTGGCCTGTCTTTGAAGGTTGCGCCGGCGCCTCATTTTCTCGCCACTAAGCTGGAAGCATTCCGCGGAAGAGGCAAGGGGGACTATTTCGCCAGCCATGATCTAGAGGATTTGATCGCAGTAATTGATGGCCGGGAGAGCATCGTCGACGACGTAACCGCGGCTCCCGTTGAATTAAGAGCCTTCATGGCGGAGGGCATCCGATCGTTCATTGCCGATCCTCGATTTCTCGACGCGTTACCCGGCTTCCTGCTTCCCGATGAAGCAAGTCAGGGACGTCTGACGCACCTATTCGATCGGCTCGGGACCCTGGCGCGGCTTTGACGCGCTTCGGCCCGAGGCCAACCAAGGCCTCGAACAGACCTGCCCCCCTCAATGCCCCTCCGCCTCCACCTTCCCTTTGAACCGGCTGTACACAAACACCACGTAGGCCACCGCCAGCGCCATGCCGAAGAGCCACCACGCCAGGCCCACGGCCAATGTGTGCGGGCCGCTGATCGCGCGGCTGAGTGTAATGTCGTTGGCCGCGCCGGTGGTGGCCGGCAGCAGCGTGGGATAGAGCGCCCAGCACGCCCCCGCCAGCATGAAGAACAGGTATACGCACGAGGCCAGAAATGCCTTCAGCGCCGCGCCCTTGCGGGTCCACACCAGGATCGCCACCAGCGATGCGACCACTCCCAGCGGAACGATGTAGGTCACCGGGTAATGGTTGTAGTTGTCCAGCCCCGAGGGCCGCACGGCGATGGTCGCAATCAGGCTTACTACCGTCAGCGCCAGCAGCGCGCCCCACAGCGGCTTTACCAGGCTCCGCGCCCGCTGCTCCAGTTCGCCCTCGGTTTTCAGCGCCAGCCACAAAGCCCCGTGCAGGGTGAGCGCCACCAGCGCCACCAGTCCGCCGATCACCGTATACCAGTCCAGAATCCCGGGCGCAGGTCCCGGCATCCAGTTGGTCCACAGCGGCAAAAAGAAGTACCCCGTAGCCTGAAGCGGCACTCCGCGAATCACATTGGCCAATGCCGCGCCGTAGAAGATCGTCAGCAGCGCGCTCGCCAGTCCGAAGACTCCGTCAAGCAGCGACTGCCACACTCCCATGTCGAGATGGTTGCGCAGCTCCAGGCTCACGCCCCGCAATATCAGCAGCCACAGCACGATCATCAGCGGCAGATAGAAGCCCGAAAACGCCGAGGCATAGAGCAGCGGAAAGGCAAAGTAAAGCGTGCCGCCACCGGCCAGCAGCCACACCTCGTTACCGTCCCACACCGGCCCAATGCTGCGCAGCGTTATGTTGCGCTCCTGCTCGTTTCGCGCCAGAAACAAGTGCAGTACGCCTACGCCCAGGTCAAAACCGTCGAGCACCACGTACCCGACGATCATCACCGCAACCAGCCAGAACCAGATGAATCCCATCATGCGTGCACCTCCTCCGGTCCCCGCGCAATCTCTCGATAAATGAGCACCGTGAACAACACCCCCAGCAGCAGGTACATGCCCATGAATCCCAGCAGCGTAAACAAGCCGTTACCCACCGAAACCATATCGCTGTAACCTTCGCTCGTCCGCATCAATCCGTAAATCAGCCACGGCTGCCGCCCCAGTTCGGCCGTCATCCAGCCGGCCGTGTTGGCGATATAGGGCAGCGGAAAACTCAAAAGCAGCGCCCACAGCGCCCAGCGCGCGCTCGACAATTTGTCCCGCCACAGCAGTAGCGCGCATACCAGCATCAGCAGAACAAACCACGTCCCCAGCCCGGCCATGATGTGGTAGCTGTAGTAAAGCAACGGCAGCGCCGTGGGCCACTGGTCGCGCG
>Ga0326727_10026134_pt1 | contig 10867 bp, 13 predicted proteins | sample MB2enrmetagenome_FD_207643 | JGI IMG/M metagenome (GOLD analysis project Ga0326727, IMG submission 207643) | Lab enriched peat soil microbial communities from McLean, Ithaca, NY, United States - MB29MY | ecosystem: Environmental > Terrestrial > Soil > Wetlands > Peat | place: USA: New York... | reverse complement strand
CTTTGCGGAGCGCGGGCGTGCCATTCGTGATTATCGACAAGAACGACGACAAAGTCGAACGAGCCATCCATGACGGCATGCTCGGCGTGCTGGCCGATGCCAACAGTGACGACACCTTGCGCGACGTCGGCATCATGCGAGCTGCCGGTCTGATCGCCACGCTCTCCACGGACGCGGACAATCTGTTTCTGGTGATTTCGGCGCGCACGCTGAATCCGGAGCTGAAGATTTCGGCGCGCATCGCGGAGATAACCTCTTCTGACAAGTTCCGCCGCGCCGGCGCCGAATACGTGTTCGCGCCGTACGACATCACCGGCAATCGCATGGCCGAAGCGCTGATCCGGCCGCACGTTTATCAGTTCCTCGACTTCACCACCAGGCCCGGTGAACTTGGCCTTAACGTGTCGCTGGAGCAGGTACCGGTGTCGGAGACGAGCGATCTTGCTGGCCAGTCCCTGCGCGATCTGCAACTGCGGCGCGACCTGGGGATCATCGTCCTGGCCATTCGCAAGCCCGATGGCAACATGCTTTTCAACCCCCCGGCTGAGGCGGAAATCTGCGGAGGCGATTGCCTGATCGTAATGGGCGCGCAGGACGCGCTGCGCAACCTCAGCCGCTCTATCGCGGAGACAAAATGAAAATCCTCACCGCCGAGCAGATGCGTGAAGTGGACCGCCGGACCATCGAATCCGGCATTCCTGGTCTGATCCTCATGGAAAACGCCGGCCATCGTGTGCTGGAAGCCATGGAGAACCGATTCGGTCCGCTGGCTGAACAGCGCGTTACGGTGCTGTGCGGCATGGGCAACAACGGTGGCGACGGTTTGGTGATCGCCAGGCAGTTGTTGACACGAATCCGGCCGCGCAGTTTGCAGGTGCTGCTCTCCGGGCAAGCTGGCGGACTCGACGGCGATGCAGCGGATAATTACCGCATGTTTATCGCGTCGGGCGGTTCGATTATTCACCAATTAACCGTCGAAATGCGCGAATCGACGCTGGTTGTCGATGCGCTTCTTGGCACGGGGCTGAGCGGTCCCGCGCGCGGGCGATCGCTCGACCTCATTCGCGCGATTAATTCGGAATTCACGCTGGCTAAACTGGTTGCCGTCGATCTGCCATCGGGCATGCAGAGCGACAGCGGCGAGCAGGAAGGTGAGTTCGCGCGCGCCGATCTCACCGTGACGTTTACCGCGCCGAAACCGTGTCATGTGCTTTCGCCGGCATGCTATAGCATCGGTGAGCTGGTGGTTAGACAGATCGGTTCGCCGGAGGAGTTGTACGAGAACGACGATTCCATCTGGCTCGCGTTGTCGGGTCCGCCGTTGTTCGGCAAGCTTTTCGCCCCACGTGTGCCCGATTCCAACAAAGGCATGTACGGCCACGTACTGGTGATCGCCGGTGCACGAGGAAAAACGGGCGCGGCGGGCCTGGCCGGAATGGCGGCGTTGAAAGCGGGAGCAGGCCTTTCCACCGTCGCTTCCGTCGCATCGGCGATCGGAGTGATTGCCGGATACGCGCCGGAAATCATGACTGCACCGTTACCGGAAACCGGCGACGGAACAATCTCGTCCAAAGCTCTCGACGACGGTTCTCTCGATCGCGTGCTGGCGCACAAAAACGTGATCGCTTGTGGTCCAGGTCTCGGTACAGATCCAGAGGCGGTGAAGGTGGTTGCGCACCTTGCGGGGCATGCCGCGGTGCCGCTTGTGCTGGATGCCGATGCGTTGAACGGTCTCGCCGGCGGCGATTTCGGTGCTGACGCGGGTCCACGCATTCTCACGCCGCATCCCGGAGAAATGGCCCGGCTCACCGGTCTGACCATCGCCGAAATTCAGGCCGACCGCGTGACCACAGCTCGCGCGTTCGCTCAAAAGCACGATGTCTGGCTGGTGCTGAAAGGCAATCGATCGCTCGTCGCCGCACCGGACGGGCGCGTCTTCGTTAACCCGACCGGTTCACCGGCCATGGCCACCGGAGGCACCGGCGATGTTCTTACTGGCCTGATCGCGGGTCTCATCGCGCAGACTCCGGACGACGTCGCCTCGGCCGTTCTCGCCGCAGTTTGGCTGCATGGACGCGCGGGCGAACTGGCCTCCGCGAAGCTTGGCGAGAAATCCGTCACCGCCACCGACCTGTTCACCTTCCTGCCCGAGGCCATGCATGAGTCCGCGCGTCTTCAACACGTCGTCTGAAGAGGAGACCATCGCGCTCGGCGAGCGGATCGCGCATGAGCTGCCTCGCAAAGCCGTCGTGTTGCTGATCGGCAACCTCGGGGCAGGGAAGACAACGCTCGCGAAAGGGATCGCCAGGGGGCTCGGCGCGGTCGCTCCCGAAGAAGTCTCCAGCCCCACCTTCACTCTGATCCACGAATACGGCGACCGTCTTTACCACATCGATCTGTATCGGCTTGACACGTCCGCGCAAGTGGCAACGCTCGGCCTCGACGAGATCTTCGATCGGGACGCGATTGTGCTGATTGAATGGGGCGAACGCTTTCCCGATCTCATGCCGGCACAGCGCATCGAGATCCGGTTGCAGCCCGAAGGCGAAGACGGGCGGCGCATCGAGATCCGCGAACCAGGTGTCAACGATTCGCCATGACCTGGTAACCGCTCCCGTTCAGCAGATTGTCGTCCGCGGTGACCAGCGTGAGGCCATAGACGCGACCCTTTCGGCACAGCAGCAGGAGTTCCCACGTGCTGATAGGCGACACCCAGAGTTCATTCGCCGGATTCCCCAACGCGCGTGTCGCACGCTTCGACAGCCGGACCGGTTCCAACACGCTCCACCTCCAGATGTGCGTGTCGAGCAGGAGTTTCATTTAACGAAGGGCGTCCCAGTCTTCTTCATCGCTCGCCGGAGAGATGATGTCTCCAACGATGCGCGCTGTTCCAGCCATCGAGCCAAGCCAGGAGGCGGGCTGGGTGGGTACTGAAGCCGGCACCACCTCTGCTACCGGCTTGCCAAAGCGCGTGATGCGGATCGGTTTGCGAGTCTTGCGAACATTCTCCAGCACCGCCAGGCAAGTCGCCTTGAATTTCGAAATTGCAATCTCCTCCATCACGTAGACCTCCTCTTCGGTTAAAACCACAGTCATTGACCATGGTCGGACCGTAACGGCGTAGAGTTCAGAGGACACCCGCCGGAGTAACATTATGGTTGCAGGAGGAACCGGAGCCAAAACCGGATACGTCTTAATTCTTGCACCGCATGCGACCGCTGCCCTGCCTGGCCCTGTTCACCGCGTTCCTGCTCGCGCCCTTCTGCGCGGGGCAAACCACGGGACATCACAAGAAACCTGCCCCTCCTGCCGACGACCAGTCCGCCTGGCCTCTGACCAGTATGACCGTGGAAGGCAACCACAGCTGGACGCCCGCGCAAATCCTGACCGTGGCCGGGCTTCGCATCGGCCAGACCGTATCGAAACCGGCGTTTGAAGCCGCTCGCCAGCGCCTGCTCGACACCGGCAACTTCCGCACCGTCGGCTATAGCTATGAACCGAACTCGGCCGGCAACGGCTATGCCGGGAGGCTGGAGGTCACCGAGGAGGACCAGCTCTACCCGATTGGGTTCGATTCGCTGCCGGGAACTGACATTGAACTTCGTGACGTCCTGAAGGCAAAAGATCCCCTGTTCGGCGACCGCGTTCCCGCCACCGAGCCAGTGGTGCAGCGCTACGTCGGCTATCTCTCCGCTTATCTCGCCACCAAGGGCTGTCACGAGAAGATCACCGGAGCCCTGGCGTCCGAAGCCACTCCTGAGCTCACCCTCCTGTTCCGCCCGGTGATTCGGCCCAGCATCGCGCAGGTGAAGTTTACGGGCAACAGCGCCATCCGCCAGGAGGAGCTGATCTCAGCAATTTCCAGCGTGGCTGTGGGAACGGTGTACATCGTGCCTCGATTTCAGGCGTTCCTCGAGAACAGCGTCCGGCCGGTGTACGAATCGAGGGGCTATGTGCGAGTGACCTTTCCGAAGGTGACCACCGAAAAGGCCACCGACGTCAACGGAATCGTCGTCACCGTTACGGTGGACGAGGGGCAGGTCTATAAGCTGGCCGCCGTCAAGTCGCCCGAGACGCCCGAACTGATCAAGCTTGCCGCATTGAAGACCGGAGAAGTCTTTGATTTCAATAAGGTAGCTGCCGCTCAGCAGAAGATCGTCACCACCTGGCGCAGGCGTGGCTACATGCGCGCCTCGACCTCCGTCGACAAACAAATCGACGACAAAACCCACACCGTGATCCTGCTGCTCCACGTCGATTCCGGTCCCCGGTATACGTTCCGGACCCTCGCCATTAATGGGCTGGACGTAATCTCCGAACCAGCCATTCGAAAGATGTGGGGCATGGAGGAAGGGCATCCCTACAACGTGGATTACCCGAGCCGTTTTCTCAAGGTGGTGAAGGAAGAAGGCGTCCTGGATAATCTCGGCGAAACGAAAGCCGATGCCAAAATCGACGAGGAAACGCACGTGGTGGACGTCACCCTGACCTTCAAGGGCACCCTCTCCGAAAGCGCGAAGAAGCGCCGCGAGAATGATCGCGAGAAGCCCCTGCCTACCGACAATCCGCAGGACAGTCAGCCGTTTCCTGAGTAATTTCCTGCGTTCACTGGCTCACGATTCAATAGAATCAATCACATAGCATCGCAGGACTGCCTGCCGGGTCTGCTATAATCGACACTATGATTTCGTTCAGTTCGCACTGACCGGACTCCGGCAGTTTTCTCACGAGGCTGTTCAAGTCTCACCCGCGGCCGCGTCTATCGCCTGACGGGAACTATTCACCAGAAACAAGGAGAAGCTTTAAGGATGAGTGTTGCCAGACAAATGGTCGTTATGGCGGGTTTGCTTTCGGTACCGGTGGCCATCACCATGGACAGGAAGCCGCCCCAGCCGATTCGCGATCCAGGCGCGCAGGCAGACTACAGACTATTGAAACTGAACAAGTTCTTCTCAGATGGGAACTGCCCGCTGCGCTCCGCCGCCGCCGATTTTCTGGAGGCGTCGGATAGGTACGATCTCGACTGGAGGCTGCTGCCGAGCATCTCTATGGTTGAATCGAGCGGAGGTAAGGCATTCCGAAACAACAACGTATTGGGATGGGGCTCGTGTGATCGCCGGTTTCCCTCAGTTCGCGCAGGAATCCATACCGTGGCCTCACACTTGGCCACCTCGTCACTTTATCGCGACAAGAACCTGGACGCCGTCCTGGCGACTTACAACCCGACACCAGAATACGTCGCCCGAGTGAAATCGGTGATGCGAAAGATAGGCTCGGCCGACGCCGGGCCTGAAACAAGGCTGAATTAGCCCTGCAGCAGGTGGACGCCGAGATAGAGCCCACCAAAGACCAGGATCGAAACAACAAGGCCGAGGCCCCAGCGGAACATCCGCTCCTTGGAGCTGACGGTCTTCTGGTCGTCCAGCCTCATCTGATCATCGAGGCTCTCAAACATGGATACACCTCCATTGCTAACCAGGCCACTAAGAAAGTGGTCCCTGACCCTGCAATTCTCAGCCCGAGTATAGTCCCGTCCCCGGGAAAAAGCACGCGAAATAATCGGCTCGCCCCGGATTGGCTACGCTTTGGCAGGAACCGCGCGATCCGCCTCCACAGTCCGCCGGCGCGCCAACAGCGGAAGAATCAGCGAGACCAGCATAACCACGGCAATTACTTGCAGGGCGTCGCCGTATTCACCGGTGCTTTGGCGGACGCGGGCGATCAGCATAGGCGAGAAAATGCCCCCGGCTCCCCACGCCACCAGTATCCAGCCGTAAATCCCACCCATGTATTTCGAGCCGAAGAAATCGGCCGTGAATGACGGCATGGTCCCGAAACCGCCGCCATAGCAAAGTCCGATAAGGGCCACCGCGGCGGTAAAGAGCGTAGCATCGTGCAGGCGCGGGATGGCGAAGAATACTGCCGCCTGAATCGCGTAGAGCAGGAAATAGACGGGAGCACGGCCGATCATATCCGAAATCCACGCCCAGAACACGCGGCCAATGGCGTTGAAAATCGAGATCGTGAACACGACGTTGGCGGCCTGGAGCGCGGTCATTCCGCAAATCTGCTGCGCCATGGGCGAAGCCTGGCTGATAATCATGATCCCCGCGGAAACGTTGAAAAACAGCATCACCCAGAGCAGCCAGAATCGCCAGGAAGCCATCGCTTCCGCCACTGTGGAATCAGCCGTGCTGGCCGACTTCGCCACCGCCGTGCGCGGCTCCCATCCGGCGGGACGCCAACCCTGTGGCGGGTTCACCATGAATTGCGCCGTGGCAACGACGCCGATCAGATACGCGACGCCAAAGCTCATGAACGTGAAGGGGACGCCTTTGGCGATGATCTCCCGCGCGCCGATCAGCCCCATCACCACGGCGCCCGCGCCGAAACCCATTACTGCCACGCCGGTCATCAGTCCGCGCTTGTCGGGGAACCATTTCGTGATTGTGGCGACGGGACAGATGTAGCCCATGCCCATGCCGAATCCGCCGACGATGCCGTACCCAAGGTAGAGGCCGGAAAGTGAATGTTGCGATATGCCCCATGCTGAGATGACATAGCCGAGGCCATACAGGATGCCCGCAACCGTGGCCACCATTCGCGGACCCACGCGATCCTGCCAGAGGCCGCCGACCACCGTTCCCGCGCCGAGGGAAACGAGCGCGATCGTGAAGGTGAGCGCCACCTGGGGCAGGGACCAGTGCTGTGAAGAAATGAGCGGCTTGACGAATACGCTCCACGCGTACACGGCCCCAAGACAGATTTGCATGACGACCGCGGCGGCCGCAACGGCCCAGCGGTTAGGGATTGATTCGTTTGCCATCGTTACAGCCTCCTGTTTCGTACATGGAAATGTCAGGCCGTTGCTTGCGCGGCGGCTCTGCCAGCGACGATAACTTCCACAGCCGAGTTGTAATCGGGCACTCCGCTGGGATCGGGATGCGGAGAGCGTAGGGGAGACGGTCGCGGTTGTCCCAGACCACTTTGAGGATGTCCTTGTAGTGGTTGGGATGCTGCTCGTTCAGCCCGTACGGAATCAGGCTGACTCGTTCGTTGGGCGCTCTTCGTGGAGCTTCCACCGCCATGCAAACCTCCAGGATCGCTGGCCTGCTGTGGGACGCGCTGGGGGAAAAGTATAGCAGGTTCGTGGGAAAAATCCGAGGCCTGCACCGGCGCCCGCTGGCGGAGTGGTCACGATCACCCGGCGCAATCTCGCGTAAGCGGTCATTGTCTTCGTCCGGCGGCTTCTCTAACATCGAAAGGCACTAACATGCGCGCGATGAGGGTGGGTCACTGGCTTTATGCCGCCGGTCTGGCGGGACTTGGCGTTCTGAGCCTGATCTATGGCGACTTCGCGCTCAACTGGCAGCCCGTTCCGGCGTGGGTCCCGTGGCGAGAAGTCCTTGCGCGCGCTTCGGGAGTCCTGCTGCTTGCGGCGGGCGTTGGCATGCTGGTGCAGCGCGTCGCGGCGCTGTCCACGCTGGTGATGACCATCAATATGCTGAGCTGGGTCCTGCTGCTCCATGTTCCGCGCGTGGCGCAGGCTCCTACCGATCTCGGCATGTGGCTGGGATTCGCGGAAAGCTCCTGGCTGTTTTGCGGCGGCTGGATCATTTTCGATTCGCTCGCCGGGACACACGATAAGCTCAAGAGGTCCGTCGACGGTCCTCGCGCCGCACGGTATCTCTTCGGCTTCGCGTGCCTCATCCTGGGCTTATCGCACTTCGTCTACCTCGACGCCACGACGGGCATGATCCCATCCTGGATTCCTGCGCACACCGCGTTCGCTTACCTGACCGGAGCAGGACACTTCGCTGCGGGTCTGGCGATTCTCTCGGGGGTCCTTCCGCGCCTGGCTGCGACGATGGAAGCCGGGATGATCAGTTGTTTCGTGATTCTGCTGCATGCACCCGGTGTTGCCGCTGCTCCCACTAACCGGCTCCAATGGACCATGCTCGCCGTGGCATCGGCTCTTGCCGGTTCGGCTTGGGCCGTAGCGGGATCGCTCGAATTAGGCGCGTGGGGCTGGGCCCGTAGAAGATCGCCGCAAGCCGCCGCAGTGGCGAATTAGTCGCACCAGACCGGGAAGGGCAGCCCGCGCCACCCTATTCCCAGCCCGTGGGAAACACTTTTGTTCCGCGTTTCCACTGCCCATTACGGCGGTGGCAAGGATTCACCCGGACCTCCGCAATCGGATCTCCGGGCTGCCGAAACGGGCGCGAGGCAACAACCTCAAATTGACTCCAGTGTATCGGAAAGTCGCGCGAGTTCAATAACCGCTTGTAAAAGATTTGTGATAACCGGTAGGGCGCGATGTCCTGCCTTGTCGCTAAAGCTTAACCGGAACCGCCCCCAACAGGGTTCCCATCGGATACGAACCCGCCTCGATCGACACTGAGAGCTTTCGTGCCGCACCAATCGAAGCGCAGGAGCCGCCAGCCAGCTTCTCGATTTGCGTGAGGAAAGCTTTCCACCTTCCATCGAGAATCTCCACGCAACCGAGCGATCCGCCGATGCCGCCCTTGTTGCGGTCCGGGCCTTCATGGATCAGAAAGCTCTGACCAGGCAGAAGAACCCACGCTCCCTTCAGCGGGCCACCGTGAAAACTGTGCGGACTGTAATTCGAATCCCATGAGGGCGTACACGTGCGCTTCTCAAAGAGACCGGCATCGCATTTGCGCGTGTTGCTCTTGGCGGGCCAGACGCCATCGTTCTGCAGCCCAAACCTTATGGCTGCATACGTATCGCCGCCATCGATTCGAACCTCATACGCGGGTACGTCGTATACGACAGCATAATTCTGGCCGAACTTGTCTACCAGGAGCTGCAGACCATGGGCGTGGCTATACGGAGCGACCGCGGCGTGGCCACTGATCTTCGAAGTTATCGTCAGATGGACTTGCTGTAGCATCGCCCCTGGCTCCTCCGGTTATTGAGGGCAGTCGCCTACTCGCCGCGCGGTCAGATGGAGCCGGTAAACGCGCGCGCCTTCCCGGAATTCACGGTCTGTTTCGAATTCGCTGTCGCTCCTGAGCGTCACCGTCGATACTCCCCGAGACGTCCCGACCTTCCGCAACTCGCATTCGGTAACAATCTTCCAGGTTTTTTCGGCCGTCCGCCGCGATTCATAGGAGCAACCAGCCTTTTCGAGCTCCGCGTGATCGCTTCCGGCCCACGACATGAAAATGCCCTCGGGAGCGCCGCAGGACTGCACTTTGACGCCCGAGGCTGTAATCGTTTTCCCTCCAGGAAAAACTCGAGTGCCCGATTCTTCCCAGATGCCGGTTTTTACCGACGGCCAATCGTTATTCCCGCCGGCGGTTTGCAAACTCAACGTGAATACAGCCGCCACCAGAGTTACCAACCAGAAACTCGGCACGTTATCCTCCCGGAACCGGTCGCGAGGTTCCCAGAATACCAGGGATTAAACCGCGTGTCCAGAGTTGGTGATAGCATGGACACTCATGCTGAGACTCGCAGCCACTCTCCTAACTGCCATGACACTTATCCCTGCCGCCGATCTTCCCACGAAGAAGGCTCTGAACCTTGCCGCCGTCAAAACCATGGTCGCCGCCGCTGAAGCCGAAGCCCAGAAGCGCAACGTGCACGTCACGATCTGTGTTGTCGACGACAGCCTGAACCTGCTCTTCCTCCAGAAAGGCGATGGCGCCGCGCTCAATACCATCCAGTTCTGCCAGAAGAAGGCTCGTCATTCGGCGTACTACGGCAGCCCCTCGAAGTCCGGGCAGGACACGGTCAAAAGCGGCGACATCGCGGCCATGGCGTTCCCCGAGTACTTCCCGAACCAGGGCGGCTTGCCGATTAAGGTGGACGGCGAAACGATTGGCGGAATTGCCGTCAGCGGCGCGCGTTCGGAGATCGACGAGGCCATCGCCCAGGCGGGTCTCGACGCGTTGCTCGGGCGTTAAAGCCCGGCTGCCCCGGGCGGCCATGTTCTGATACTGTCGGTACAGGCGCCGTCCTGAAAACCTGCAGGCCCGTCCCCGCCTGGTGGAGGTTTGAGATGAACACCAGAGTGGGTTTTTGGCTGGCCGTTGCCGTGCCGTTCACCGCCCTCATCGCTCCGATAACACTTCACGCACAATCCGCCGCCCCGGCTGCCATCCGCGTGGGAACGTACGATTCCCGCGCCATCGCCGTAGCCTGGGTGAGCTCGAATATGCATCGCCAATGGCTGGCTCAGTTGGTCGCTGAACGAGATAAGGCAAAAGCCGCGGGCGACGAAAAGAAGGTGCAGGAAATACAGGCGCGCGGCGGGGCCGAGCAGGCGCGGGTGCACGAGCAGGGCTTCAGCACTGCTTCCGTCGCCGGCCTGATGGAGAAGATCAGCCAGGAAATTCCCAGCGTCGCAAAGGATGCGGGCGTCGTGCTAATCGTCTCGAAATGGGAGGTCATGTACAAGGACCCCGCGGTCGAGTACGTGGACGTCACCATGCCCTTGGTCCGCAAATTCAGCGCCGACCCGCGGGTCATCGGCACTGTGACGGAACTAATGAAGCATGCGCCCATCCCGCTCGATCAGCTCCCGGCCGACAGCGACTGAGTCCGGCGCTCACTTCAGCGAGTACGTGACACCCGTAGTGAACTGGAACGAGTTCCTGCGAAAGCCCGCTGGCGGATCGCCCAGGTAGTTGTCGACACTGGCTACCGTGAAATTGAACCTCTTGTACAGCGGCATAATCAGCTTCGCATTGGCTGCCGCCGAATAGGCGTCTTCCTGATTGAGCGCTCCTATGAGCGAGATCTGCTCGCTGAAAACCACGCCATGTTTGAACTTCCGGTTGTAGGTTTCCTGCGTGGTGACGCCAGCCAGGTTGTCCGCCGGAACGCCCGTCAGGTCGCG
>Ga0326727_10026133_pt1 | contig 10867 bp, 4 predicted proteins | sample MB2enrmetagenome_FD_207643 | JGI IMG/M metagenome (GOLD analysis project Ga0326727, IMG submission 207643) | Lab enriched peat soil microbial communities from McLean, Ithaca, NY, United States - MB29MY | ecosystem: Environmental > Terrestrial > Soil > Wetlands > Peat | place: USA: New York... | reverse complement strand
CCGTTGGCGGCGTGGCATCTTCTGCTTGCGTGGTGGCTGCGGCAGGTTCGCTGGCCGGCTGTTCGGGGGCTAACGATTCGGCCGTTTGCGGCGCGGCATCTTCTGGTTGCGTGGTGGCTGCGGCAGGTTCGCTGCTGGCTTGTTCGGGGGCTAACGATTCGGCTGTTTGCGGCGCGGCATCTTCTGGTTGCGTGGTGGCTGCGGCAGGTTCGCTGCTGGCTTGTTCGGGAGAAGGCGGCTCGACTGCTACCGGTGCGGCTTCGGCTGGCACGGCCAGTTCGGGCTCTGACGGCTCGACTGCTTCCGCCGCCGCTTCCTCCTCCGCCGTAGCCACTCCGGGTTCGCCGTCGATATTCTTCGGCTCGGCGTGCATCTCCTCAGCGAACTGTTCGCTCGTTACGTCGTTTTCTTCTGGCATACCTGCTATTTATATTCTTCTTCAATGGATGGCGCCGGTTGGGCGCCGCTAAAGACGGTGTCGAATTCCTCTCCGCGCTTGAGCGCGATCTCGTCGAACAGGTCCTTTTGCACCAGGTCGACGGCATGCAGTTTGACCATCTCCAGCACCGCCAGGAACAGACAAATCATGGCACGGCGGGTGCGCTGCTTCTCAATCACGGGCATGATGAAGAGCGGTTTATCGGGCTTGAGCTGCTGCAGCAGAGTCCGCAGATGCCGGACCATGTCTTCCACGCTGACTTCCTCGTTGGCGACCTCGTAAGTGGGACGCGACTTGGCGCGTTCCAGCACCTCGTTAAAGGCCTTGACCAGATCAAAAAGCGAAATTGCCAGACCCGGATCTTCGTCGTCCGAGACGAACTCCTTGATCTGCGGATTGGACCACACGTTCTCTTCGATCATGCGCTTCTGCTGCAGCATTTCGGCAGCATTTTTGAAGCGCTCATGCTCCAAGAGCTTGTTGACCAATTCGGTCCGCGGGTCCTCGTCGTCCGCTTCGCCAGGCTTCGCCAGCGCGGGATCGCTGGGCAACAGCATTTTCGACTTGATGTGAATCAGCGTCGCGGCCATGAAGACAAACTCCGCGCCCAGATCGATATCGAGTTCGCGCGCCTTCTCGAGGTAAGCGAGGTATTGCGAGGTGATCATGGCGATGGGAATATCGCGGATGTCGATCTGCTGCTTGCGGATGAGATCAAGCAGCAGGTCGAGCGGGCCCTCGTATTTTTCGAGACGGACGTCGAGCGGTGAAGACACTGTATTTATTGACGATAGCATGCGCGGGGAAAACCAGAAGGCTTACGCGCCGGACGCCGGAAACTTTGCGCCGATCTGCTCCTCCAGGTATTTCCGGCTGATCATGGCCGCTTCCTTCGGGGTGGTGGCTTTGTCCGGGACACGATCCAGCTCGACCACTGCCCAACCGCGGAACTTCACCTGCTCCAGCGCCGTGAATACCGCCGGCAGATCCACGCGGCCGCGCCCCAGTTCCACGAATTTGAAGGGATACTTGGCGCCGGGCGTGTTGAGCGGAATGTCAAGGACGTCTTTTAAATGCACGAAGATCATCCTCTCGTGGTACTTGTGGATGGCTGCCACGGGATCGCCTCCGCCCGCCACCGAATGCGCGGTGTCGAGCAGCAGCTTCACATATTTCGGGTCGGAGGATTCCATCACCAGGTCCAGATTAGCCGGATGCTCGCTGATGGTATTCATGTGGTTGTGATACGCCAGGGGGATACCAATCGCGGCGGTGCGCCGGCCGATTTCGGTCAGCAGTTTGCCCAGCCGCTTGCATTCCTCAGGCGTGACCTTGCGCGGATAGGGCTTCAACTCGTCCAGTACCTGCAAATAAAGGCCGCCGGCGTCGCGCAGAAATTGGGCATTAGCGGTGTGTCTCTGGATGTTCCCGGCTTCGGTTCCCGGATCGATGGTGACGTCCCCGCTCGATAGCGCTACAAACGTGAGGTGGTGCTGCTCGAGGATGGTGTGCAATTCGGCCGGCTTGAATTCGGTGGTAGCTTCGATGCGGAACTGGATCCCGGCGTAGCCGCTGGAGGAAATGTCGTCGATGGCCTGACGCTCGTCTTTGCCCCAGGTGATGGCGGCGTATCCGAAGCGGATTCCGCTGGGGACCGCGAATGCAGAACCCTTGCTGGCCAGCGCGGAGGTAGCCAGAGCCGCTAGAAATTGCCTTCGTGAGTCTTGGGATGACATCTTGCCTGCCATCCTACTACTATCTGGCGCAAATATGGCTATCGGCTCCAAACACCGCTTGCTGACGCGCGCGGCTCAGAAACATGCTTACGTGTTTTCAGAGGCTGCACCACGGCGGACCTGGAAGTGGAATCAGACTCGCACCACCGGTCGATCGCGTTTCAGCCCCAGGTACCGGTTGCAGAAATACTCGAAGCGTATGCCGTAAGTCGGACGGGCGGATTCCCAAACCTGGCGGAATTTGGGGCTCTGGGCCCACCTGGCGAACACCATCGCCCAACCGCGATTATCGGGATGGTGCCAGAAATCGTCCAGGCGCAGCTCCAAGAACACGTTCTCCATCAGCTGGAGCAATTCCATGCAAACGCAAATCTCGGCCGCGGTGAGAGGGCTCGGTACAATCGGCCCGGTGCGGGTGAGTTCGGCGAAGAGCTGCGCCAGGCCCGGATCTTGTCTGAACCGGTCCCAGATCTGGTCAAACGCTTTCACGCTATCGAGGAAAGCATCCGTCGAGAAGGGCGCGGGCGCCCAAACGTCGAACAGCTTGCCGGCAATCCCGAAAAGCTCCAGCGGTTCATTTTCCGCCGCGCAAAATGTGTTGCCGGTGATGTGATGACCCAATCTGCGGTAGGCCTCGAACTGGTCCTCGGTAAAGAACTGGTCCGCGGTGGACTCATGGGGAAACGTACTGTGACTGGCCTTGTACTGAGCGATGCCGATGTCCTCGTCCCCGGTTAACGACGACTTCAAGTAAATCAGGTACCCGATGCTGCCGTTGGCATAGGTGATCTTTCCCACCGCGCAGTGTGCACGGCTCAAGCCGGAGTCCTGCTTCTTCAGGCTGCCGACGTCCAGGTCGATGCGAGCGCCGAAATCCGTTTCGCAGATGCGGATCAGCCTTCCCAGGCTGCCGAAGGTCATCTCCTCGTCGCACTCGGCATCGCCCGCGATGATGACGCGGGTCTTCCTGCGCACCAGTTCGTAAATCCCGAGATTCTCGAAATGGCCGCCGTCGGAAACGTTGACGAAGGGCATGCGATCGTCGGCGGTTCCGAACAACTCCCGCACCAGATACGCGGCGCTCAAGGACCCGTTGTGCTCGCAGGCCGAATCGCCCGGGTTGGGAAACCACCAGCCCAAGCGGACATTGAACATGGTCAACAGCAGGGAGACCAGCGGCGACGTGTTGTATCCCATGTTGGGACTGGCGGCCGCGCCGGAAATCGAGATGGCCTGTCCTAATGTCACGCGGCCGGCGTATTGGGGCGTGGGCGCATACCCGACCTTTCTGCGGTCCGACCCGCAATGAAGAGGGGTAACGGTGAAGGCCGCGCTTTGCCGGGTATGCAGAGCGAGGTCGGAACTTCCGCCCAGATTTAAGGTGCAGTTAATAATGGGAAGCGGCCCTCGAAAAGACTCCCCGCAGAATTGCGTGTTCTTCACCGTCAGACAGGCGAGATCGATGTCGTCCGCCGGATCGAAGGCGGTGAAGCGATGGGGATGGCGTTTCCCTGATTGCCAGCGGGTTGCTCCGAGATAACAACGTACCAGGCGGTTGCGGTAAAACTGATTGAGCCCGAAGGTGTTCAGGTCGAATCTTTGCGAAAAGAGCAGGGAAATGCACAGAAGCGAGGGCAAAATCACCCAGAATTTATAATTGTCCGGCGACCATTGCACGATGTCAGCCAGGTTTTGCCAGTAGCTCGGTTTGAAGGCAGGAAGAACAATCAGTCCCAGGAGATTGAACACAACGGTCGCGACAATGGCGACGGCGCCCACCGCGAACAGGAATCCACCCGCCCGCGCCACCCACTCCAACAAATTGGAGGAACGGGCGCCCCTACCGGTGCGGGAACTCTTTCCGGCCAGCAGCCCGCTCACCACCGATCCCACCCAACCCGCCACCGTGCCGAACTTAATGGCCGCCAGCCAGCCTTGGCTCAAATGGAACAGGGCATGGAGCACGATGGGAGCGAACACCGCGGCGGCGGTCGCAGCCGTGCCGGCCGCGCCATACATGGCAATCCAGGATCCGTAACGCGTCCACCACTCGCGGCTCCACTCGGCTGAATCGCGCCCCAACAGACCGATGTAGAAGACGATGCCGACGGTTACGGCGGCAAGGGTGAGCGCCGGACCGGTGGTAAAGGCGATCCAGGACCACACGGGATCTTGAGATCCGGCGGCCATGGCGCCAAAGAGGCGCAATTGTGCGCAGACCGCGAGATAGCAAGCAGCCGCCGTAGCCAGCGTAATCACGCTTGGCCAGAAGACTCGCGCCAGCCGTCCCGATCGCGATTTCGGTATGAAGCTTGAAAAAGAGAGAAGCAGCAGCGCGATCAGGAACACGGGTGTCAGTCCCTGGTGCCACTCCGAGGGCGCATTCAGCAGAGTGTCCCAATACGCCTCATATTTCTTCGGAGCTTTCGTGGCCTGGTGCCAGAGCAAACCGGAAGCGATGAAGCAGCCGATCCAGGCGAGCAGGGCCGCCGCCCTGGCAAAGGCATTGCCTTTCCCCAGGGTCCAGATGCGCAGCCGCTCCAGCGACCCGGGCTTGGGCGGCACGTAAGGTTTGGAGAGCTGCCAGAGATAAAAGCTGACAATGATCCCAATCAGGGCCAAGAGGCCATTCAATCCGTCTTGCGCGGTGTTTATCCAATCCCCCAGGCCTATGAACAACGGATAGAGCGCCAGGAGGGCGACGAGCAGAAATGCCAACCAACTGAAGCCGGTCAATTGAATCAGGAACGCATTGCGGATCCAGGTCCCCCACATCGACCAGGTGTCCGCGCTGAGGAGGCCGTTTCTGGGAGCCAGATAATTCGAATAGCGCCGCAGGTGTTCGATCGACTTATCCCAACTGGTCATGCGGCTCAACCAATACCGGGTGCGCCGCACATTGCCCACGAGCCAGGCCCCGATGTAGCCGCCGCCGGACACCGTCGAAAGATAATCCACGTAGCGCAGCAGATCGAGTTCCTGCAATTGCTGCAGCACGCCCAGGTTAAATGTGGCGCTGCGGATCCCGCCGCCGGAGAACGCCAGGCCCACCAGGTTGGCCGCATGCTCTCCGGTCCAGATGCGCCGGCTCCAGCCCGGGGTTTCGGCGGTTTCCTCGCACTTCGAAGCGCCCCCCGGACCGCCGGACAGGATGGTATCGGTGCGCCACTCGCGGCGCTGGTCCATAATCTCGCGCAGTTCCAGATCATAGACTGCGCGCCAGGATTTGGTGGATGCGGGCCGATCGCGATAGTCCGCCGGATTCCGGTTCCGGTCCTCGCAGTCCTCCGCCACTTCGATGGCGTTTTGAATCAGATCGCAGGCGTATGCGAAGACTCCGCGCAGCACTTCTTCCATGCGCAGGATCTCCAGCATGAGCGGACGCTCGGGGATCTGCTCTTCTACCGAAGGGTTGTCCTGGTTGGTGATCTGCAAGGAAAAGGATTGATACGCCTTGCCGAGAAGGATCTCCGCCACCTCCCGCTGGAGCGCCTCGTCGTTCCCGACAGAAGCGTTAATCAGCCGCAACATCCGCTTCCACTGCTGTAGCTCCATGTCCGACGGAGGGTTGCTCCGCCGTCTGTCGAGCGTCATGATCAACTGGCGAACGGTGTCGTCCCGGATGACATCCTGCGCCGCGGCGTCCTGGAGCAGATCCTGCACGCTCTGTACAAGCTCAAGATTCCATCGAGGCGGACCCAGGAGATTCGTCAACTCCTCTTGACTTGCCGCCAGCGGATCCGGCTTCAGGGCCATCAGGCGCAGCCAGGAATGGCCCCCATAGGAAACCCTGCCCCGGGGAGTCACGTCGGCTCGCAGGAGGCGCGCAAGCCAGTAGAAGTCGGCCAAAGCGCAGCGGGCGGCAAGCGGGTTGTTGACGTGAAACCGGCCCTCTCTCCACTTCGATTCCTTCCAGTTGGCCAGCGACTCCCGCTTTTCATCGCTTTCTTCCAGGCTGATATAAAAGTTGCACCGGTTTTCGGCCCACTTCAAGAGCCCGGCGGCAAGAAATCGGAAATTGGCTGGGGCCGCCAGATTGTCGGTGTTAAACCCGCGCAGCCAGAGTTCGAAGCCGGCGTGCTCATCGCCCCGATGGGACTGCTGTATTTCCGGGCCGGATTGGTCGAAAACGACGTAGTCGTCCAGGAAAGCCAAAGCCGTAGTGACGGCCGGATCCAGCGGTTGAGCCGAGATCAAATGCGCAATAAATCGCGCGAATTCGCGCTGCCCATTCCAGACGCCGGCGCACAGCGGCGGTGAGGGCAGCCCGACCATCCGTTCATTGCAATCCGCGGCCAGCCGGGGGAAATGGCGATCTTCGTCGACCGGCAAGCAGGGGTTGGCGATTCGGCCAGCCGCGAAACGGACGCCGAAATAGTAATAGAAGTTCAGATATTGGGCAAAAGCGGGCGATTCGCGGAGCAGGGTTGCGAACGCCGGGATATCGCTAAAAGTATCGCGGACCCGGGCGGGGTCAGTCTGCGCCCAGAGTTCGCGCAGCAGGATGATTTGCAACTCGTCATCCAGGTGCAAGCGCAGCAGGATTGCCTCGCTTTCGCCCTCGGCGTCGAAACCCACTTCCTGATGCATGCGGAGGACACGCCGCTGTTCGAGTCCGGTCATGCGGGTCAATTCTGCGAGGGCCCGCCACTGTTCCTCTTGCGCCATCGAATCCTCCTACCGCCTTCGCGATCAAAAAGCAGTACCACAGATGATAACCACAGTCGATTATTAAAGCAATAAGAGATTAAACATGCCGTCATTATTTGCGATGCCACCGCTCCCTGAGGAGCTGTGAAAAAATCAAAAGCCGCAGGAAAACGCCTGCGCCACCAACACAAGTCGTTTGCTGCCAACGGTGGGGCTGAGGCCGATTTTTTCACAGCTTCTGACGGTCGCGGCTCGATGGCGAGCACCCTACAAAATCCGCAGGGCGTTTTTCGGCAAATCCCAAAAGAAAACACTGATGGAGAATCCGGCGGTTCTGGTGAGGTCTGGCTGCCGTCACCCCCGCGGCGGTTCCCGCGCCGTCCCGGCATAAAAGATTTTTATTCTGAAGTCTGAAATTTTAGACTTTACAAGACCGATCCGGTGTGGCAAGCTAATTCAATCTGTTGATTTCCTCCTTGGGGGAGTTTGTACTCATGTGTAGATTGCAGACCTGGTTGTCGCTGATGTTGTTGTGCGTTGTTCCCGCCCTTCGGGCGCAACAGGGTAGAGGCATCATTTTAGGTACCGTGACCGACCAGAGCGGCGCGGCCATCAAAGGCGTCAAAATCGCCATCGTCAACACCGAAACCAACATCGTCACGGAAACTGCCAGCAATGGCGAAGGCTACTACACTTCGCCGCCTCTAAACGTAGGCAGCTACCAGGTTTCGGCTGAAATGGCCGGATTCAAAAAGGACGTCCGCCGCGGGATCGTGCTGGAAGTCGACCAGCACGCCGAGATCAACCTCCAGCTGCAAGTCGGAGAAACCACGGAGTCCGTGCAAGTGACCGCGGAAGCGCCGCTGGTCAATACCGAGAACCCCACGCTCGGCCAGGTGATCGAGAACGAGTTTGTGGCCGACCTCCCGCTGGACGGAGGAAACGCCCTGGCGCTGGTGCTGCTTTCGTCCGATGTTCACTCCAATGCCGGCCCGGTGCAGAGCGGCTTTGCCGATCGCGGAACCAGTCTCAGCGACTTGAGTATCAACGGCGGACCCAACGCAGCCAACAATCTGCTGGTGGATGGGATGGTGGCGCAAAACAGTTATTATCCGGACCTCAACGCCAACCTGGGTGTCGACGCGGTGCAGGAATTCAAGGTGCAATCCGGTTCCATGTCAGCGGAATACGGCTTTACGCTGGGCGGCGTCATCAACATGGCGACCAAGGGCGGCACCAACCTGTTCCACGGCACGGCGAGCGAATTCTTCCGCAACGATTTTCTGGACGCGCGCAACGCATTTTCGCCCGTCCGCGCGCCATATCGCTACAACCAGTGGGGCGCGGCTATCGGGGGTCCGGTGTGGTTCCCCAAACTGTATAACGGCAAGAACAAGACCTTCTTCTTCTTTAATTACGGGCAGTACGATTACATCACTTACAGCGACACCATCACCAGCACGCCGCCGCTGGCTCAACGAACCGGCAATTTTTCTCAGCTCTACGGGTCCAACGGCCAGCTTATTCCGATTTACAATACTCTGAGCACGGCGGTGAATCCGAGCGGATCGGGCTATGTGCGGACGCCGTTTCCCGGCAACATCATTCCCACCAGCCTGCTCGATCCCGTGGCGCAGGCCATGAATCAGTTCTATCCCGCGCCTAATCTCGTCCCAACCGGAACCAATGCGCTGACCCAATCCAACAACTATTTCTCGCTGAACCGCGGCCAGCAGACTATGCTCCAATTCACCGGCCGCGTCGACCAGCACATATCGGATAAAGATTCGATGTTTGCGCGTTTCACCTACTACGACGCTTACACCAATAACTGCCCCTGCACCTGGCCATCGTTCGTAGTGAATGGGCGCTACGATCACTTCGGCACGCGGAACGCGGCATTCGGCGAAACGCACACGTTTTCCGGACGCCTCATCAACGAACTGCGGCTCGGCATGGCCCGGCAGAATTTTCCGTTCCAATCGGCGAGTTATGGCGGCGATTGGCCGCAGAAACTCGGCTTGCCCTCCGACGTTCCCAACGCGGTTTTCCCGTCGATTTCGAATGGCTACACGGCGCTTGGCAATCCCACGGTAGGATTCCGCGGCGCGCTGACATGGGATGCGTCCGACACCGCAACGCTGGTGGTAGGGAGCCATTCGCTGAAGATCGGCGTGGAATACCGGCTGCTCTTCGGCAACAATTATCAGACTTCGGCGCCCTCGGGCAGCTTTAACTTCTCGGCCGGGTTGACCGGCAATCCCCAGAACCAAACCGGGACCGGCAGCACTTACGCCGATTTTCTGCTGGGCGCGGTGAGCAGCGCTTCCGGCGTCACCAACGTCGGCGAATCGGAAAAGGGCCATACGCTCAGCGGATTCGTGCAGGACGATTGGCGCGTGTCGCGCACTCTGAACGTCAACTTCGGTCTCCGCTACGATTATCAGGAGCCGCCCTACGAGCGCAATTGCGGAACGTCCAACTTCAATCCGACGGTGATCAATCCTCTCGACAACCTGCTGGGCGAGATGCAGTACGCCTGCAAGGATTACGGCAAAACTTACCTGCTGCCCGAATACACCGACTTTGCGCCGCGTTTCGGTTTCGCCTGGGATCCCATCGGCAGCGGTAAACTTGTCATCCGCGGCGGATACGCGATCTTCTACCCCAGCACCTTCAACATCACTTACTTCGGCAACACTGCGGGGTTCGCCTCCACCACGACGACTTACAATCCGCCGGGCAATAACGGTAACCTGCCGGCTTTCTATTTAAGCCAGGGATTCTCCACGCCTTTGACTCAACCCCTCGGCAGCGCGCTAGGTCCAAGCTATCTGTTGAACTCGGGCGTCTCCTATGATCAGCCGGACCAGAGGACGCCCATGTCGCAACAATGGAATTTCTCAGTCCAGAAGCAACTCTTCGGCAGTTGGGTGGTGGACGTCGCCTACACAGGAAATCGCGGAACGCACCTAGTGGCCGGAAACTACGCCATGAACCAGCTGAACCCGGTGTACGACACGACGCTCAAAACGGCGCTGCAGAGTTCCGTGCCGGATCCTTATTACGGGATCGTGCCCGGCGCGGCCGCGACCATTACGCGGCAACAATCGCTGCTACCGTTCCCGTACTACACCAGCGTCAGCGTGCGCAATCCGCATCTAGGCAACTCCATGTATCATGGGGGACTGCTCCGCGTACAGAAACGGGTCAGCCACGGGTTCACGTTCCTCGCGTCTTATACCAAAGCCAAGCTGATCGACGATAGCGTGGCCTCGCCGATCAATTTCGGATCGATCGAGCAGGTCACCAATAACAATTATCAGGATGGAGGTTATGACCGGCAGCTTGAGCGTTCGGTCGACCCAACCGATATTCCCCAGCGGCTCGCCATCAGCGCAGTCTATAAGATCCCGGTCGGTGCGGGGCAGACGTTCGATCCGCACAATAGTCTGGCTAATGCGATCGTGGGCGGATGGCAGGCGCAGACTATCGTCACCCTGCAGAAAGGTAATCCGGTCCTGATTACCGGAGCCAACAACAATCTGGCGACCCGCCCCAATTCCACCGGGATATCGGCGAAACTTTCCGATCCCACGCAATATGAATGGTTCAATACCGCGGCCTTCGTCAACCCACCCACTTACACCTTCGGTAATATCGGGCGCGCACTACCGGACGTACGCAATCCCGGCTTCGTCAATTGCGACTTCTCGCTCATTAAAAACACCACCATCAAAGAGCGCTTGAGGGTGCAGTTCCGCATTGAAGCCTTCAACCTGGATAACCACGTGAACCTGGGATATCCAGCTACGGGCTTTTCCCCGGGCACCAACGGTTATAACCAGAGCAGCACGTTCGGCCAAATCACGTCGGCCCGCGCCTCACGCATCATCCAATTAGGAATGAAGCTGAATTTCTAGCGAAGTGCTTATGGGCCAATACGGTCACGCCATGTCGATGAGCGCGCGCACCTCCACATCGATCAGGCCGGCGAGAGCCGTGCGCGCAGCCAGATCTTCATAGGTTTGGATGGCGCGGA
>Ga0326727_10026132_pt1 | contig 10868 bp, 8 predicted proteins | sample MB2enrmetagenome_FD_207643 | JGI IMG/M metagenome (GOLD analysis project Ga0326727, IMG submission 207643) | Lab enriched peat soil microbial communities from McLean, Ithaca, NY, United States - MB29MY | ecosystem: Environmental > Terrestrial > Soil > Wetlands > Peat | place: USA: New York... | reverse complement strand
GCGCTCAACTACCGCAACGTCCGCTCCGTCGTGGGCCCTCCTGTCGAGGTCGCCGGCGTGGTCAAGGCGGATGCCTACGGCCACGGCGCGGTCGAGGTTTCGCGCGTGCTGGTTGCCGAAGGCGCAAACTGGCTGGCGGTCAGTTCCGTCGAGGAAGGTGTCAACCTGCGCCGCGGAGGCATCCAGCAGGCCCGCATCCTGGTGATGGGCGGCTTCCTGCCTGATGAGGGCGAGGCGCTGGTGGAACATCAGCTCACGCCGGTGGTTCACTCGCTCCATCAGATGCGCCTGCTGGACCAATGCGGGCGCGCTTCCGGGAAGCCCATTCCCTTTCATCTGAAGATCGATTCCGGCATGAACCGGCTGGGCACGCAAGCCGGGGCGGTTGAAATCCTCGCCGCTCTTCACGAAAACGGCCACGCACGGCTGGAGGGCCTGATGACCCACTTCGCGTCGGCCGCCGATTACACCACCAGCCAGACCGGCGACCAGCTTGCGTACTTTCACGCCGTCTGCGCCCGGTTGCGGGAGGCTGGCGCGACCGCGGCGTACCTGCACACGTCGAGCACCAGCGCCATCGGTTATGGGCGCGTGGAAGGCTGGCACAACATGGTGCGCGCCGGCCACGCGCTGTACGGCTACGTGTCTCCGGCGCGCGGCGACGCGCCCCGTCAGCTTTTGGATGTGAAGCCCGCGCTCACCTGGAAGGCCAAGTTGCTGGCCGTCAAGGACGTGCCCGAAGGGGCGCTGATCGGCTACGGCGGAACGTTCCGCGCGCCTCACCCCATGCGCATCGGTATTCTGGGCGCCGGCTATGCCGACGGCGTGTTTCACCGGCTCTCCAATCGCGGCAAGGTCATCGCCGATGGCAGGCTGACCTCCATCCTCGGCACCATTTCGATGGACCTGACCACCATCGACCTCAGCCATACCACGGCCCTCGCTCCGGGTGATGACGTGACCCTGCTCGGGGTGGAAGGCGACACCCGCCTGGACGCGCAGCAGATCGCCAAAGTGGCGGGCACCATCTCCTACAACATTCTTTGCAGCATCAGCGCGCGTGTGCGGCGGGTGTACGTGTAGGGGCCAGGCATGCCCGGCCCCTACAGACAGCCGGGGATGCATTATTGGAGTGATATCATAGGATTCAGATGAGCTTACTGTCGCCAAGATTGCAACTCAAGGTCGCACAGAAGCAGATTCTGACCCCCGGCCTGGTGCAGATGGTCACCGTTCTTCAGCTCAACCGGCTGGAGCTGAAGGAGATGATCACCCAGGAGATCGTCAAGAACCCGGTTTTGGAGGAAGCCACCGAAGAGGCCGGCGAAGAGGTCACCCCGGAGGAGTTGCTGCCGCTGCTCGAAGCCGAGGCGGAGACCGTGACCGACCCCGCCGACAAGCAGATCCTGGAAGCAGCCGTATTGAACGATGCCAATTCGCTGGGCGGCTCGGTGGGCGACGTGGCCATCAACGGCAACCTCTTTCCGGATGCCGAAGAGACCGCGGGGGCAGTGGCGGAACCGGAACCGGGAGCCGCGGCCGCCGAACCGGAGGCGCCGGCTGCTACGGACCCGTTCGACGAAATCGATTTCGGCACGTTTTTCGACGACTACCTCGATCCCGGCTACAAGAGCCCCGCCTCGGAATCGGTGGAGAAGCCTTCGTTCGAGACCTTCCTTTCCGCGCCCGTTACGTTGGGCGACCACTTGCGCTCGCAATTGAGCGTCAGCTTGATTTCCGACGAGGTCCGCGACGCCGCCGAGTCCATCATCGGCAACCTGGACGAGGATGGCTACCTGTTCGCGTCTCTGGAGGAGATCGCATCGGTCGGAGAGCACCGCCAGCAGGACGTGGAGGAGGCTCTGAAGGTGGTGCAGGCGCTCGATCCGGCCGGTGTGGGCGCACGCAGCTTGCAGGAATGCCTGCTGTTGCAGATCGAGAGCGTCAATGGCCGGGGCGGCGTCGCCTGGCAGATCGTGTCCGGCCATATGCGGCTGCTCGAGATGCGGCAGTACAAGGAGATCGCCCGGTTGCTGGAGCGGCCCATGGAGCATATCGAAACCGCGGTCCACATGATCCATCGCCTCAATCCGCGGCCGGGCTTGCGCTATTCCGGTCCGGGGGCGCGCGTGGTGGAACCGGACGTCTCCTTCATCAAGGACGGTGACGATTACCTCATCCAGATGAACGATGAAGATGTGCCGCAGCTCCGGCTCAATCCGCAGTACCGCAGAATGCTCGATCGGGAGAATGGCGCCACCAAAGAGGTTCGCGACTACGTGCGAGAGCGCTATACCTCCGCGATTCAGCTCATGAAGAACATCGAGCAGCGCAAGCAGACCATCCTGAGAGTCTGCCAGGCCATCGTGCGCCGCCAGACGGAGTTCCTGTCTTACGGTCTGGACCACCTCAAGCCCATGATGATCAAAGAGGTGGCGGAGGAGGTGGGGGTGCATCCCTCCACCGTCAGCCGCGCCGTCGCCGGCAAGTACGTCCATACGCCGCAGGGGGTGTTTGAGCTGCGCTATTTCTTCTCGGAAGCCGTGCAGGGCCCCTTGGGCGGTTCCACCCCGCTGCTTCTGTTGAAGCGGATGGTGAAGAAGATGATCGCGGAAGAAGACCGCACCAAGCCTCTCACGGACGAGCAGATCACCGCCATGTTGCAGGCTCAGGGGATCAACGTCACACGGCGCACGGTGGCGAAATACCGCGAGGATATGAAGATCCCGTCCACCCACCAGCGGCGCGTCCGGAACTGAGGAGCAAGCCATGAAGATCACATATACGGGCAGACAAGTGGAGTTGGCGCCAGCCCAGGCAAGGAATCTCGAGTCTCACTTTACCAAGATCGGCAAGATGCTGGACGGCCGGCGCGAGTGCGAAGCCCACGTGATTCTATCGCTGGAGCGCCGGGTGCACAGCGCCGAAGCCACCATCAACTACTTCGGCCACCAACTCGTAGGGTTGGGGTCCAGCAACGATCTGTTCACGGCCGTCCACTCCGCCGTCGAGAAACTGGAAAAGCAGGCCGTCAAGGCCCGCACCAAGTGGCGCGACACCAAGCGCACGCCGCATAAGTCCAGTCCGGAGGTGGAGGCCGAGCCTGCCACGGAAACGGACGCCGAAGGCGAGCCGGAACGCCAGGTTTTCCGCGTCAACCAACACCAGAAGCGTAAACCGATGACGCTGGATGAGGCGCTCATGGAGATGGAAAAGAAACACGACTACCTGGTATACCGGGATGCCGAAACCGGCCGCGTCTCAGTGCTGGTCCGCAGGCGCGACGGGCACTTCGACCTGGTCGAGGCATAACAGCCGGAGATGCCGCGCAAAACCTCTTCCGCCACGGTGCGCTCCAAACCAGCGTCTCGCAAGCCGGATCTGGTGGTCATTACCGGCCTGAGTGGATCGGGAAAGGGGTCGGTGCTCAAAGCTCTCGAGGATCTGGGCTTCTACTCCGTCGACAACCTGCCCGTCGAACTGATTCCCAAGTTCGCGGAACTGACGCACGACAACCCCAGCATTCAGGCGACCGCCCTGGTGGTGGACGTTCGCGAAGGGGAGGGACTCAAGCGGTTTCCCAAAGTGTTTTCCAGCATTCGCAAGTCGGTAAACGCCAAGCTGATTTTTCTGGAGGCCGACAACGAGGCCATCGTCCGCCGGTTCAGCGAAACCCGCCGCCCTCACCCTCTCGGCACCAACAAGTCGATCACCAGGAGCATCCTCTCGGAGCGGGCCCAGCTCGCGCCCATCCGCGCCATGGCCGATCTCACCATCAACACCTCGAAGTTCACCGTACACGAACTTCGGGAGTTCATCGGGGAGCGGTTCGGGAGCCAGCGGGACCAGTCCAAGATCATGATTTACGTCACCAGCTTCGGCTATCGCAACGGAGTGCCGCCCGACAGCGACCTGGTGTTCGACGTTCGATTTCTGCCTAATCCGAATTACATCCCGCGCTTCAAGAACCTGACCGGCCGGCATCCCAGTGTGGCGCGTTACATCCGGTCTTTTCCACAAACCGTTGAATTTGTCCAACGTATCTCGGACTTGTTGATCTATCTATTGCCGCACTATATTCAAGAAGGAAAAAGCTATCTTACGATCGCATTCGGGTGCACGGGAGGGCAGCACCGCTCGGTAATGATGGCTGAGCAAATCCGCCATTACCTGGTGCAAGCCGGATTCAAAGCCAAGGTAAATCATCGAGATATCGTCAAATGAGACAGTAATCGTACGATTCCCGCAGTCAATCAGGTGATTCCCTGTTACAAAGATTTACAAAAAAAAGATGTAATCCCATTAAACATTTCGTCCGTCAAAGTGTTTGAGTCGATAAGACTCAGTGAGCAAACACAACGATGCGGAATGCGGTCATCTTGTTATTGATGGCAATCGCGGCGCCTCTCGGTTTTGGGGCGCAGTCGTTTTTCGATCCCTCGCAAAACACCTGGACGATCGGCAACGGCTGGATCAGCGCGGTTTTCCAGCTTAGTCCCGATGGGTATTTCCTCACCCAGCAGATCTCCGATTTGCAAAGCGGAGACCAATGGACGACTTCGCCGAACCGGCCTACGTCGCCGGTGCGCTTGCAAGCCGGCACGGACGTGTTCGATGCCCAGCGGCCGTTCCTTCTGCTGGACCAGTACATCCAGACCGTGAATCCTTCGGGTGTGCGGCAGTATATCGTGCTTCAGGATCTGTACAGCGCCGCCCAGATCACGGTCATTCTCGAGGTCTATGACAACCAGCCGGTGTTGCGCTACAGCCTGCTATACCGGAATCTCACTGCGTCCCCGGTTTACGTGAGCTGGATCAACATGCTGCCGTGGACCTTTGACGACGCCGGCCAAGGCTACACGGCGTTTCGCGTGAACCAGTGGTCGGTGGACCCCAATGCGGAAGACTTCGAGCCCTTGGAAACCACGTTGGACCCGAGTGGGGCCCCGGTCGAGGTGGACTCCGGCGCCGACGGGCAGCAGTGCGGATGGCTCGCGCTCCGCGACGAGAATATGCGAGGCGTGTTCGCCGGATGGGAATTCGACGGCCGCGTGAAGACTACAGTCCGCCAGTTGAGTTCTTCAGGCTATGTCCAGTTCTCCTCCACGGTGCTGGATTTGAACCATCCGGTGCCGCTGTCCGGCGAGTTCCAGACACCCTATGCTTTCCTGGGTCTGTTTCACGGCGACTGGGACGAAGCTGGTTACCGCACGCAGCGCTTCTCGGAGGCGGTGCTGGCAAAGCCCGCGCCCGACGCCAAAACCTTCCCTTACGTCGCTTGGGACTCCTGGGCGTATGGCGAACAGGTCGAGGAACAGACCTTGATGGACAACGCGGACGTGGCCGCTTCCCTCGGGGTGGAGTTGTTTATCGTGGATCTGGGCTGGGCCCGCGCCATCGGCGACTGGTATGAGGATCTGACCAAGTTCCCGCATGGCCTCGCCGCCCTTTCGTATCATGTGCATTCGCTCGGCATGAAGTTCGGTTTGCATTTCGCTTTGACGGAAGCGGACCCCGCCAGCCCCGTGCTGCAGGCCAATCCGGATTGGACGTCCACTGAAAGCGACGGCTACTTCGGCGCCGTTTCCTTGTGTCTCTCCAATCAACCCACGCGCGACTGGCTCATCCAGGAAGGCATCCGCATCATCGACCAATACAATGTCGACTGGATTCTTCAGGACGGCCAGAACATGGTCAAGCAGTGCACCAAGACCACCCACACGCACGACCCCAACGACAGCAATTACTCCAACGCCGTGGATGGTTTGAACGCGGTGGTGTCCGCCATCCAGGCGGCGCGGCCCAACGTGTACTGGGAGAACTGCGAGGATGGCGGCAGCATGATGACGTTCAACATGGTGAAGAGCTACGTCACCTCCATCACCAACGACGCATCCGGCTCGCTGGCATCCCGCCGCGCGGTTTACGGCGCGACGTACCCATTCTCCCCGCGCTACGCCGACCGCTACATGCCCGACTCGGACGGTCTCGATTCGTACGCCACCGGCAGCTACATGTTCGGCGGCAATTGGGCGCTCATGAACAGCCTGGCGGACCTCACGCCGGACCAGGTGGCGTTCCTGGGCCAGCAGATCGGCGTTTATAAGAGCCAGCGCGCCGACGTCGCGGCTGGCAAGGTGTACCACATCCTGCCTCCGGCCGACAACGGGACCGATGTCATTCAGAGCTATGATCCAGCCACTGACAACGCCATCGCCGTCGTCACCCGCGCGGATTCCGATGGCGCCAGTTACGTCTTTTATCCCCTGGGTCTGGTTCCCGTTCAGCGGTACGCCGTGTCGTTTGCGAATGATCCGTCCATCTATTTGCAGACCGGCGCGCAGTTGATGCAAGGCGGAGTGCCGGTGCAACTGCCGACGCCCTACAGTTCCGAGGTCGTGCACATCCAGCACCAGTAGGCAGTGGGGCAGGATGGCAACCTGCGCGCGACCCAGAGGGTACCCCGGTTTACCGGCGCAACTGGCGGGTTGGCAACCCGCCGCAGATTGACAATCTGCCCCACAACTCCATGCTATCGTCGTGAAGTATATGCGACGGACCTTGTGCGCCGTTGCCCTGCTTGCGCTGGCCTCCCTTCTGGTCCGCTCGGCCCGCGTGGGCCTGGCCGGCGACTATGTCGATCCCGTCTCCAAGATCACGGCGCAGGATGAAGCCCTGTACGCGCACAGCGCCATTCGCGCGGCGCGCCAGGGCGGATGGCTCACTCCCATCTTCATGGGCCGCTACGGGTTGTATAAGCCGCCGCTGCTGATGTGGGTGTCCGGGCTTTCGGCGCGCATTCTGGGGGTTTCGCGGCTGGCCCTGCGGCTGCCGGTCGCGCTGCTCGCCAGCCTGTCGGTTTGTCTGGTGTTTCTATGGCCGGCGGAACTGCGCTCCTGGCAGGCCGGGGCGTGCGCCGCGCTGCTGCTGGTCTCCGATCGCCTGTGGCACGTCCTGGCCGGAATGTCGATGACCGACGGGTTGCTGGTGGCTTTTTACACTGCCGCTATGTTCTGTCTTTTCTCCGACCCCTGGTTGGAATCGAGGGGCGCGCTGTGGGGCTTCGCGGGGTCGGTGGCTGCCGCTATCCTGACCAAGAGTGTGGCTGGGGTGCTGCCACTCGGTGTGCTGGCGCTCTACTGGCTGGCCGGTCCCCGCCGCCAGCGGCCGAGTCTCTCGCGCGCCTGCCTGGCGGTGGCGCTGGCCCTGGCGCTGGCGGCGCCCTGGTTCTTGTACCAACTGTGCGTCCATGGGCGATGGTTCTGGACGGAACACATTGGAGTCGAGATCCTGGGGTTCGGCGCCGGTGCGCCGCCTCAGACCTCACAGGAAAACCGGGCGCTCTTCTACTTGATGCGCATGGCGCTGGTCGACCCGGTGCTCGCGGCGGTGGCTCTGGCCGCCCTGCCTGGGTTCGTCCTGGAAGTGCGAAAGTGGTCCGCGGCGCCGGTTCTGCTGCTGTGCTGGCTGGCGACGCTAACAGCGGCCGTCTTTGGCTGGCAGTATCGCAACATCTCGTACCTGCTGCCCATGCTGCCGGCACTGGCGATCCTGGCCACGGCGTATGGGCCGCTCTTTTCCAAGCGGAGGGCGCCGTGGATGCTGGCACTGCTCGGCGCCGCGTTTGTGGCCAAGGCCACCCTCCCGGCCGCGCCATGGGGACTCTCATTCGAGCGCGGCACGGTGCAGGCGGATGCGCCGCTGCTCTCCGGGTACTGCCAGCGCGCGCGCGGCAACGAGCTGATTCTGGTGGGGATGGATGACGACCTCTACGCCTCCACGCTGCCCCTGGCGAAATTGCGCTACTGCCTGGTGGGCGCCAACCTGGCCGGCGGGCGGTATGGCATGGACTTCGGCGGCATGGGGATCATTCTCACGGCCGCGCAGTTCGACGCCCTCGAGCAATGGGAACCGGTGTTCCGCCAGCGTCTGCGGGAGTGGGGACTGGATTCCGGCGAGCCTATCGGGACACTCATTCTGGCCGGGTCTCCGGAGGAACTGGCGCGGACGATTCGCGCGCATCCCGCGAGCGACTTCCTGCTTCCGCAACAGTACCGCGCGGCAGTCGAGGGGGCGGAGCAGACCCACGCACTGGTGGAAGCAGGCGGGGACCACTTTTTTCTGCTGTCCAAGGAAGCGCGGCCGCGCGCGGCGCCGCCGGCGTGGTCGTGCCGAATGTGAGGCCACTTGCATTTGGCGAGACTGGCAGGCTAAACTTGATGGTGAGTTCAGCGATGCTCAATGGCGTTCGAGACCGGCTGGTTTATTCCTATCCCTCCAACCCTATCGCTATTTCCGTAGGCATTATTATTGTGGTCATCGTAGCCGGCCCCGCTTGAAGGCCAGCCGGAGCAAGCTCCAAGGCCATCGGCGGGGAAAGCAGCCCGGCTGATGGCCTTTTTTGTTAGGTAGCGACTTTTTTGAGGCGGAACATATGTCGACGTTGATGAGCGGCGCAAGAATGCTGGTGGAATGTCTGGTGCGGGAGGGTGTGGATTGCCTGTTCGGCTATCCCGGGGGAGTCACCATTCCACTTTACGATGTCCTCTACGACCACCCCCTGCGTCACGTGCTGGTGCGCCACGAGGAGAATGCGGCGTTTGCCGCGGAGGGTTACGCGCGCGCGACGGGCAAGGTGGGGGTGTGCTGCGCCACCTCCGGTCCCGGCGCCACTAACCTGACCACCGGGCTGGTGGACGCCCTGATGGATTCCATCCCCGTGGTCGCCATCACCGGCCAAGTCACGTCGAAGCTGATTGGCAGCGACGCCTTCCAGGAGGCCGATACCTTCGGCATCACGCGTCCCTGCACTAAGCACAACTACCTGGTGAAGCGGCTGGAAGACCTGGCGCAGATCATCCACGAAGCGTTCTACGTGGCCTCCAGCGGGCGTCCCGGTCCGGTGCTGGTGGATATCACCAAGGATGTCCTTCAAGCCCAGGGCCACTATCAGCCGGTGGCGGCGATCCACCTGCCCGGGTACCGAGTCTTCACCGAAGGCCACACCGGCCAGGTTCGCCGCGCGGCGCAACTCGTCCAGGAAGCCCAGCGCCCGCTGGTCTATGGCGGCGGCGGCGTCATTGCGGCGGGCGCGGCGAAAGAACTGCGCGAGTTCGTCGAACTGGCCGATTCGCCGGCGGTGCTCACCCTGATGGGTTTGGGCGGCATCGCTTCCGAGCACCCCAACTTCATCAGCATGCCGGGTATGCACGGCAGCTATGCGGCCAACATGGCATTGACCGAGTGCGACCTGCTGATCGCCCTGGGCGTGCGGTTCGACGACCGCGTTACGGGGCGCCTGGCGGCATTTGCGCCGCACGCCAAAGTCATCCACGTGGATATCGACCCCGCGGAAATCGGCAAGAACCGCGCACCCGACGTGCCCATCGTGGGCGATGTCAAGCGCGTCCTCGTCAAGCTGAACAAGTTGCTGGCGGAGAGCAAGAATGCGCCCGGTGAGACGCTGCGAGCCGCCCGGCGGGCCTGGTGGCATCGCATCCGGCAGTGGAAACAGGAGCACCCATTCGAGGTGGTGACGTCCGATACCGAGATCAAGCCGCAACACCTCATGGCCGAGATCGACCGGGTCTCGGGCGGCCAGGCCATTGTCGCTTCCGACGTGGGGCAGCACCAGATGTGGGCGGCGCAGCTTGTCCGGTTCAACGAACCTCGTCTTTGGCTCAGCTCCGGGGGTCTCGGCTCCATGGGCTTCGGGATCCCCGCGGCCATCGGCGCGCAGTTCGCGCGTCCCGACAAACTGGTCTTTGCCATCGTGGGCGACGGCGGGTTCCAGATGTCCATTCCCGAGTTGTCCACCATCGCCAGCAACGGGCTGCCCATCAAGATCGTGGTGATGAACAACGGCCACCTCGGTATGGTGCGCCAGTGGCAGACGCTGTTCTACAACAACCGGCTGAGCGCGGTGGAGCTGGATGGTTTCCCCGACGTGGAAAAGCTGGCGGCCGCGTATGGCTTCAAGGGCAGAATCATCGACAAGCCGTGGGAACTGGCGCCGGCGCTGGAAGAAGCCGTGGCGGAACCGGGGCCGTATCTATTGAACGTGAAAGTCACGCCGTTCGAGTGCGTGTACCCCATGGTGCCCGCCGGCAGCGGGCTTGAGGAAATGGTGCTGGGGCCGCCGCAACCCGTGGCCGTGCCGGCAATTTAACGAGGAATGGATTATGCTGCAAGTGATCTCCCTGGTCCTGGAAAACAAGCCGGGGGCCCTGATGCGGGTCACCGGGCTGCTTAGCCAGCGCGGCTACAACATCGAGAGCTTGACGGTGGCGCGCACGCTCGATCCGGAACTGTCGCGGATGACCATAGCGGTGGATGTGGACGCCGTGCAGCGCCAGCAGGTGATCAAGCAGATGAACAAGCTGATCAACGTCTTGCAGGCCACCGACCTGACGGATTCGCCGGCGGTGGTGCGCGAGTTGGTGCTGGTGCGCATCCGAATGCCGCAGGAGTCGCGCACGGCGGTGTTGAAAGAGGCTGAGATCTTCGGCGGGCGCGTGGTGGATTCCTCCACCGAGGGATTTGCCATCGAGGCCACCGGCGATCCGGAGAAGTTGGGCGAGTTTATCGATGTGATGAGCAGCTATGGCGAGATCGAAGTGACGCGTTCGGGCGCGCTGGCGATCGGCCTGGAGGCCAAGAAACTGCGGCTGCAACCGCCCGTGCCGACCAAAACAGGGAACAAATTGGAAGAGATAGTTGACTGAGTTAACCGAGCCGCGAACGGGGCGCCCTCTGGGCCCGAGCGGTTCTTGGAGCACACAATGTCGAGACGATTCTACGAAAAAGACGGAAATCTGGAATACTTGAACGGGCGCACAGTCGCCATTATCGGATATGGGAGCCAGGGC
>Ga0326727_10026131_pt1 | contig 10868 bp, 9 predicted proteins | sample MB2enrmetagenome_FD_207643 | JGI IMG/M metagenome (GOLD analysis project Ga0326727, IMG submission 207643) | Lab enriched peat soil microbial communities from McLean, Ithaca, NY, United States - MB29MY | ecosystem: Environmental > Terrestrial > Soil > Wetlands > Peat | place: USA: New York... | reverse complement strand
CCTTTTCCAACTTCTTCCCCGAGATAAAGGACGCCATGTGGATAAGCGCCCTTACGGACCTTCTCCCGAAGAAGCTCCACGGGCTGAACATAAAGGCCTTCGAGGAGGGGAAGAAGAGACTTTAGGCTTCTTCCTTTTTATGAGGGGGAGGCCGGGTGGCCACCCGGCAAGGCAATATGGAGCCGGGTACCCGGCCCTGTGCGAAGCGGGTCGTAGCTTTGCTCGTGGAGGGGGCGACGCGAGCCCCAATAGTTGCGGAGGGGAAGAAGAGGCTGCGATAATCTCCGTGTTTGTCCTGTCGATCACCGTAGTGCCGTACGTAGTGTTGCCGGAGGTGCGAGAACAATGGACGTGATGCGATTGGACAATGGGTTGAAGTGCATCCTCGAGAGAAGGGAGGGGTCGAGTGTCGTCGCAATGCAGGTCTGGGTAAAGGTGGGCAGCCGCAGCGAAGCCGACCGGATCGCAGGCATTACGCACTTTATCGAACATCTGATATTCAAGGGCACGGACGCAGGCGTTGGCTACGAGATCGCCCCGAAGATCGAAGCTATGGGCGGGAACATCAATGCGTTCACGTCTCACGAGACGACGGTCTACCACATTGTCATGCCCACACACTCTTTTGAAGCCGGTTTCCAGCTCCTGGCCGACTCGGTCCGCAGCCCGGCTTTTCCGCAGGATGAATTGGAAAAGGAGAAAAAGGTCATTATCGAGGAGATAAAGATGGGCGAGGACGACCCCCAGCGGAAGCTCTTCACCGAGCTTTTTCGGGTCAGCTACCCCGGCCATCCCTATGGCCGGCCTATTATAGGGTACCGGGAATCGGTCTCTGCGATAGGTCGCTCCGATATCCTGTCGTATTTTAACGAGCACTACACACCTCCGAACATGGTGGTTGTGGTGGTAGGGGATTTCGACGAAGAGCGCGTGCGGGACCTGCTCGACCGGCACCTGACGTGGCAGGTGAAACAGTCGGAAGCAGGCAAGGCGGCGCAGGCACGCGACAGCCGCCGTTGCAATGAAGACCCCGTGACGGTCATCGAAAAAGAGGTCGCGGAGAGTTACCTTGCCCTTTCCTACCCTATCCGCCCTTTCCTGCACCACGACACGCCGGCCCTTGACGTCCTTGCGCGGGTCCTGACCGACGGCGACAGTTCGCGCTTGCAGGCAACTCTGAAGCATGAGAAAGGTGTGGTGACGGATACGGACTCCTACGTATTTACGCCGCGAGAAAACGGCCTTTTCGTGCTTCTCGCGACGTTCAAAGGACATGACTACGAAAGGGTCGCGACCGCCCTCGAGACCGAGCTCGGGCGCGTTTCACAGGAAGGCATTGCGCCGTGGGAAGTTGAAAAGGCGAAGAACCTCGTCAGGGCCTCATATATTTACGGGGCTGAATCGGTTCAGGGAAGGTCACGCCTGATCGGCAACTTTGAGACGCTCGCGGATGACCCTGCGTATGCCGACAGGTACCTGCACGCAGTCGCCTCGGTCACTGCCCATGATCTGTTGGGGGTCCTCGCCGCGTACCTCGTGCAAGAAAAGAAGCGCACGGTGGCCCTCCTGCCCAGGAAAACATCCAACCCCGTCACCTTTCAGCTCGACAACGGCTTGCAGTGCGTCTTCAACAGGAACACGGCAAGCCCCAGCTTTTCCTTTATGATCGGTTTTGTGGGGGGTCTTAAGGAAGAGAAGCAGGGACAGAACGGGAGCTTCAACCTCCTCTCACGGATGCTGCTGAGGGGGACGAAAGACCTCGACGCGCAAGGTGTTGCGCGGAAAATCGACACCCTGGCGGGGGATATCAGCCCGGTGAGCGGGAGGAACGTGTTTGCCCTTTCCGGGCGGTTTCTCGCGAAAGATTTCAGCAAGGGGCTCGGGCTCTTGAAAGACCTCATCGTCTCCACCGCCATGAATGAAGACGAGCTGAGGAAGGTAAAAGAAGAGGTCTTTTCCGAGATGCGCAGGCGTGACGATGACGCCGTGCAGTATACTTTCATGGAAATGAACACATTATTATATAAGGGTCACCCTTACGCGATGGATCAGATGGGATCGGCCCGCGACGTGGCGGATCTGACCCTTCAGGATATAGAGGAATTGTACAGGAATTACGTGGCCCCCCGGAAAGCGGTCCTCGCCCTGTCCGGTGATCTTGAGTTGAAAGCGGTTGAAGAGTTGGTGCGGTCGCTTTTTTCCGGTTGGAAGGGCGATGGGCGGGAGATGACAAAAATGGCCTATGCCCTGACATCGGCCGGAGAGCAGGTACTGCAGCGCGAGATGCACCAGACCCACATGATCTTTGCCTTCATCGGGCCGGGATTGATCGATATCGACCGGTATCCCGTGGAGGTGATGACTGCCGTACTCTCCGGCATGGGCGGAAGAATCCACAGAAAACTCAGAGAAGAGAACCCTTATGCATACGCCCTCACCTTTTTCAATCAAGAGGCCTACGAGGTGGGCGCCATCGGTATCTATATCGGCACCGACCGCACCTACGCGGAGGATGTGGAGCGGATCGCGAGGGCCGAGATCGAGGAGATACGAAAGGCGGGGTTCACCGAAGAAGAGGTGGCCGACGCAAAACGCTACATGATAGGGAGCCATTACATACGGATGCAGACAAACGGACCCATTGCCTCGAACATGTGTCTCGACACAATATACGGCCTGCAGCCCGGTTTTTTTAAGGTATGGCCTGAGAAGGTGGAGAAAGTTTCGAAGGATGAGGTCAATGCCGCCGCCGGCAAGTACCTCCTCCCCGACCGGATGGTGAAGCTCCGGGTCGGGCCATAGAAACACCTGCCCACTACAACATCATTCTACCTCAGCCGCCCATAGTATCCCTTGCTGAGAATCGACTTTCCTCCCAATGCTCCGATTGCGAGGGGACCGGCCCCCGGGATACACTGAAAGCGCATGTCCCGCCCGTGGGCGCAAGGCCGCGTAGGGCCAACTCTGTGGGCAATCGCAATTTCATCGTATATGCCAGTCTGCATGCTTTTCTGGCATATTTACCGGACGGACCTGTCACATATCACAGCCCCTCTCCTAACCTCCTGCTTTTGCAAGGCCCTGACTTTGGCCTTGTTCTTGCTATAGAAAAGCCAGCCTATGTGGCGACAAAGCAATGAGCAACTCCCGGTTCTCAGGACCCCCCCAATCCCCCTTTTTTCCGGGAGCCTATTGTATCCGGCCCACAGTCTTTTCCCAAGATTTGTGGGCCGGTACTTTTTTTACCATCCCTTCTTATCCCCTCATCCCCGGTGAGCGCGAAGGGGAATGAGCGATGGGGTATTCCCTTCGCGCTAGCGCTCCACGAGCGACCCGGAAGCAGTACGCTCAGGGGGAGCCCCCAGCCAGCGGCCATCCGAAACAAACAGCGGGGCCTTCACCTCATAACTCGACCGCCTTCATCAGCACGGCCGATATGGCGGTACCGACGATCAGCGAAAGCACAAACACCACGACATACAAAAACATCCGGGCAATCTTTGAAATAGCGGACTTGACCATGACGGGCTCCTGCAAGGAGATTAAAGAGAACTCGTCGTGCGGCCGGGCAGCGAGGCTGTCTTCCCCTCGGAAGACCCTTGGCTTTCCGTCCCGTCCTCGCGGACGGTTTGGCTTTATGCAGGCAAAAATAATGTTAAACACTGCATCACAAATTGTCAAGCCTTATCGCGATGCAGCCCAGGGCAAGGCATTTGGAAGTGTCCCCGAATGGCGTAACATCCTTGAGGTGAAAGCCGGATAAATTGAGGTATAATAGATGCGATAGGTCCACCGTCCCGCGACGGGTTCGGGACGCGCCGGTCCCCAAAGGCTCCAGGAAGGGGCAACAGACGCCATACGGAGGCACTCATGATGCGGGAACTCGTGACAAGGAGCAGGAGCTACAGGCGCTTTCAGGAGGATAGACCGCTCGGGCGGGAGATGCTGACCGCATTGATCGATCTCGCCCGGTTGACCCCTTCCGCCGCTAACAAACAACCTCTCAAATACATCCTCTCCTCCGAGCCGGAAAAGAACGCCTTGATATTCAACTGCCTTACCTGGGCCGCGTATCTGACGGATTGGCCTGGTCCTGCCGAGGGTGAGCGGCCCACAGGCCATATCCTGATACTGGGTGACAACGAAATAGCTACGACGATCGCGTGCGACCACGGGATAGCGGCGCAAACCATCATGCTCGGAGCGGCCGAGATTGGCGTGGCAGGCTGCATCATCGGTACCATTAACAAGGAGCGGCTGAAGACGGACCTCGCTATCCCGCCCAGGTACCAGGTCCTCCTCGCCGTGGCCCTGGGCTATCCCCGGGAGACGGTCGTCATCGACGAGATGAAGGGCGGGGATTACAAGTACTGGCGCGATGAGCAGTCGATCCATCACGTGCCGAAGAGACGCCTGAGCGATCTCATCCTCGACCTGTAGAGACGAAAAGCGGTGACGAGCATTGACACAGCATAATCCGGGGCTACGACGCATGCGAGTACGTCTGTTTCTTCTCCTTCCGGTCATTGCCGCTCTCCACTGCGCCACCTTTTCGGCCCATGCCGCCGAAAGGCTGACGATACTCCACGTAAACGACTTTCACGGCAGGGTCTTTCCCATTACCGACAAGCCGGCCGACCGCATGAGGCCGATGGGCGGCGCCGCGTACCTGGCGGCAATGATAGAAGCGGAAAAGACCCGCAATCCCCGGGGCGTCATCCTCCTCTCCGCGGGAGATATGTTTCAGGGCACGCCCATTTCGGATGTTTTTCATGGCCGGCCGGTGCTTGAGATGATGAACGGCCTCCACTTCGATGCCATGACGCTCGGAAACCATGAGTTCGACTGGGGTCGGACGGCGCTGGCCGGGATTATAAAGAGTGCCGCGTTCCCTGTGCTCTCGGCCAATATCGTCGACCGGGCGGGCAACTACCTTTCTGGAGTGAGACCCTACATAATCATGGAAAGAAAAGGCGTCAAAATTGCGGTGATCGGGCTGACCACACCGGAGACGCCCTATGCCACGAAGGCAGAGAACGTGAGGGACCTCACGTTTCTCGATCCAGCCAGGGTACTGCCCGGACTGCTCACGGAGGTGAGGCGGAAGGGCGCCGCGCTCATCGTCCTCCTTACCCACCTCGGCCTCGATGAGGATACGCGATTAGCCGCTGCGGTCGAAGGCATCGACGTGATTGTGGGGGGGCACAGTCACACGGTGGTAACCGACCCGGTGACCGTGGGACGAACGATTATCGTACAGGCAGGCTTCTACGGGCTTTACCTGGGTGTGCTCGATCTGACGGTAGATGAAAAGACGGGCAAGATCGAGGCCGCAACGAAGAAAGGGGAGCTGAAAGCCGTTTCGGCCAGGCCTCACGACCCGTTCGACGAGCAGATAGCGCGGACTGCCAATGGGTACCGCGAGAAAACCAGTGCCATATTCCGGCAGGTCGTGGGAGAAACGACCGTTGCTCTCACGAGACACGCCGACAGGGAGTCGGTTCTTGGCGACGTGATCGCCGACGCCATGCGGGAGTCGGCCGATGCGGAGATTGCGATCCAAAACAGCGGCGCCATCAGGGCCGATATACCGGCAGGCAGGATTACTATGGAGCAGGTTTCTACCGTACTCCCCTTTGACGACATACTCGTCGCCATGGACCTCTCCGGCGCGGACCTTCTTGGTCTGATCGAGAAGGGTGTCAGCCGGGATAAGCGCATGCTTCAGGTGTCGGGTCTGGAGGTCAGGATTGATGCGGCCTCATCCGGTGAAATAAGAGTCAAAGAGGTCCACGTCGGCGGCGCGCCTCTCGATGCATCACGTATGTACCGGGTCGTCACGAACGACTTTCTCGCCGCAGGAGGCGACAGGCTGGGCGGTTTCCAAAAAGGGCTCCACCTCACGTATGGAGGGGCGGTGCGGGATGCCTTCATTGCGTATCTGAAAAGACATTCCCCCCTTGCCCCCAGGGCGGGGAAAAGGATCGTGATGCAGGGCAGATGAAAGAACGCTTCTCAGTCTTTGTCAACCGGAAGCCTGTGACAGTGTTCCGGGGCATGTCGGTGAAACATGCCCTCATCGCGTACAATTACCCGGTCTACAAAGCCTGCGCGGAGGGACGGGCCGTGGCAAGAGATGAGCATGGCTTTGTCGTCGGCCTGGAAGGGGCGCTCAGTGAGGGAGCTAAACTCTCCATCGACATGGGCAAGGGGGATGTATGATCCGTAAAGCCTTACTCTTCAGAATCTACGACGCGGCCAATATGCAGCGGTGGAATGACAAGATACGACCCGTGGAATTGCGGGAGCTGGACAAACAGGCCCACAAGATGGTGATCGCCTACATGCTCGGCAAGTTCGAGGAGCAAAACCCTGCGTTCAACTGGATAGAGGTGATAGAAGGCGGCATGATCCAATTCCTGCAACGGATCGTCCTTACCGACCTCAAACCTCAGGTGCTCTACAAAATAAAGGAAGACAGGCACAGGTACGCGCGGCTAAACCAATGGGTCTACGAGCAGTTGAAACCGGTCATTTCGCCCCTGGGCGCCGGGTTCGAGGAAAGGTACCGCTCCTACTTCGCGCATGCGAAGGAGGATGTCAACCGCAGGATTTTGGATGCCGCCCACTTTTACGCCACAAAGTGGGAGTTCGACATCATCGAGAGGGCCAACCCCCGCGGCTATGAGATAGAGGAGATAAGGCGCGACCTGGAAATGCGCCAGGAGAAGTACTACGACCTTAAAGGCATGCAGGAACTCATGCTCTACTCCAAGCTCCGCAATTTCATCGACCTTTGCGGCCAGCTCAGGTTCCAGCTCCGCTGGAGCCACCTGCACCGCATCCCAAAAACATCGGTCCTCGGGCACATGCTGGTAGTCGCCCTCCTCTCCTACCTCTTTTCCCTGGAGATCGGCGCATGTCGGAAGAGATGCTACAACAACTACTTTACCGGGCTTTTCCACGATCTGCCCGAGGTCCTCACGCGAGACATCGTGCACCCCGTGAAGAAGTCCGTGAGCGGCCTCGACAGTCTGATAAAGGAGTACGAGAGGCAGCAGATGGAGGAGAAGGTGTACGGCCTCATACCGGAGCCCTGGCACGACGAGATAAGGCTCTTTACTGAGATCGAGTTCAAGAGCGTGGTCACCTGCGGCGGCGGTCGAGTGGAAAAGACGAGCAGTGAAATCAGCGAGCATTTTAATGAAGACGCCTACGATCCGAGGGACGGCGAGCTGATACGGGCGGCAGACCAGCTCGCGGCGTTTCTGGAGGCTCACCTGGCACTGGCGAACGGCATGCGCGCCCCCGATTTCCAAAAGACGAAGACGAGCCTCAAGGAAGAATATCAGACAAAGGTGATCGCCGGCCTGCAGTTCGGACAGATTTACGCCGATTTCGACTAGCACTGCCCAGAGAGCGTTATTTCCGCCGAGGCCCTGCAGCGAAGTATGAGAGGAAAACGCCCCTCTGCGTACTTATACGGTGACGAAGGAGGTGGAGAGCTTGCCACTACCGGATGCATTACAGCGTGTAGCGGAGACCGTATGGGAGCTGCCCGCGTCGTACAAAGAAGGGATGCGGGTGCCTGCCCGGATTTACGGGACGGAGAAGCTGGTGAGGCAGATGGACGATGCGGTCTACGACCAGGTAACCAATGTCGCCACCCTGCCGGGCATCGTCAAATACGCGCTCTGTATGCCGGACGGGCACTTCGGATACGGGTTTCCTATCGGAGGCGTGGCTGCAATGGACATCGAAGAAGGCGGGGTAATCTCTCCGGGGGGTATCGGCTTCGATATCAATTGCGGCATGCGGCTTATAAAAACAGACCTCACCTATGATGAGGTTCAGCCACGGCTCAAGGAGCTGGTGGATAAGCTTTTTGCCGCAGTGCCTGCGGGCGTGGGAAGCACCGGCTTTCTGAAACTATCCAGGCAGGAATTCCGTACCGTGCTGAACCAGGGCGCCCAGTGGTGTGTGCGAAACGGTTACGGGTGGAACGAGGACCTCGATCTGACGGAAGATTCCGGTTGCACACCAGGGGCCGACGCGTCGAAGGTAAGTGAAAGGGCCATAGACCGAGGCTTTAATCAGATCGGCACCCTGGGGAGCGGCAACCACTACCTCGAGATACAGGTTGTCCGTGAGGAGAATATCTGCGACAAGGACCTCGCTCAGGACTTCGGGCTCGCGCCGGGACAGATCGTGGTCATGTTCCATTGCGGCAGCAGGGGTTTCGGCCATCAGGTGGCAACCGACTATCTCCAGCTCTTCCTGAAGGTAATGGAAAGCAACTATCATATCCGCACCCCGGACCGGGAGCTTGCCTGCGCCCCCTTCGGCTCGCCTGAGGGGCGCGACTATTTTGCGGCCATGAAATGCGCCCTCAACATGTCCTTCGCGAACCGCCAGGTGATCCTCCATCGCGTGAGGGAAGTCTTCTCCCGGGTCTACGGACAGCCCGCGGAAAAGCTCGGTATCCGCATGATATACGACATCGCCCATAATACTGCCAAGCTTGAGAGGCATACGGTAAACGGGAAAGAGAGGTCTCTCCTCGTCCACAGGAAGGGGGCGACGAGGGCCTTCGGTCCCGGAATGGCGGAGATACCCGCGCAGTATCAAAAACTCGGCCAGCCGGTCATTATCGGGGGGAGCATGGAAACGGGCTCGTATCTGCTCGTGGGCACCGAAGGCGGCAGAGAGACATTTTTCAGCACGCCTCATGGAAGCGGCCGCACGATGAGCCGCACGAGGGCACGCAAAAAGTGGCGGGGAAGAGAGCTGCAGGCTGAAATGGAAAAACAGGGCATCTACGTGCGCACCGCTTCCTGGTCCGGGCTCGCTGAAGAGGCCGGAGGGGCATACAAGAATATTGACGAGATAGTCGAGGCAGCAGAGCTGGCAGGGATCGCGAAGAGGGTAGTTCGGTTCATTCCTCTGGGCAACATCAAAGGATAGGCGGGCAGTGGAAAGTTTCGAAAGGCTGAGGAATCCGATGGGCTATCACTACCTTGACGATTCTGCGACAGCGGATATCGCCTTTGAGGCGACCGGCGAGAGCGTGGAACAGGTGTTTGTCGCGGCGGCGGAGGCGACCATGAACGTGATGGTCGAAGAATTGCGCTCAATTGAGGCACGTGTTGAAAAACGCATCGAGCTGAAAAACCGTGACCTCGACATGCTCCTCTTCGATCTCCTTCAGGAGCTGATCTATTACAAGGACGCGGAGCAACTTCTCCTGCGCGTCAAGGAGATCGCGATCACCGAACGCGACGGAACGTATCTGCTCCGCGCCTGCGCCGCGGGTGAAAAACTGGATCCCGAGCGCCATGAGCAGCGGGTAGACGTAAAAGCGGTAACGTTGCATCAGTTCAGGCTGCAAAAAACCGACGGCATCTGGAAAGCACTCGTGATCCTCGATATTTGACAGGGGGGTTTGCGGCCGCGGCGATTTCCGATGGATGGCGACAAAGCCAGGCGCGAAACGCGCCCGGCCGCCGGTCACCCAACACTTGACGTCACGCTCTTTTACTACTATCCTAATTGCACGACCGCGTTTTGAGAAGGAGACACGATGACGAAAAAGTCGAAGATACTCGTTATTGACGACGAGGGTGGTTTTTGCGAATTCGTCAAATGGAGTCTCGAGAAAACAGGAAGGTTCGAAGTAATTACCTCCACCGACGGCCCTTCAGGGATTGCCCAGGCAGAAACCGAAAAACCGGAGTTGATTCTCCTCGATATAAGGATGCCCCGGATGAACGGGGCCGAAGTCGCAGACCACCTGCTTCATCGCGAGGATACGAGGGACATCCCCATCGCATTCATTACGGGTCTTCTCAACAAAGACGACGTGCAGAAAAGAAGCGGGTATATACATGGCTTCCCTTTCATCCTAAAGCCCATCACAAAAAATGAGCTGATTGAGCAGGTCGATTCGGTGTTTGAGATCATCACGACACAGAAGAACTTTATCGCATCCCTCGATGCATAGACCGGCCCTCGCGCTTTAGCCCCCTCAAAGCACCGATCTGCCGGTCGATACTACCTCACATTGCAAAAAATAACCTCGCAGTATCGGCACATGGAGCCTATCTGAGCCAAAGGGCATACCTTAGATTGGGAAAGGGTACTTGCCGTTCAGGCATGCCACGCAGAAATCCGTCCCGCTCAGTTTCCTCAGCTCGTCCGTCCCGAGATATTCAAACGTATCGACACGAAGCAAGTTCTTCAAGTCCGCGTCAGTCCGGTTCGCCCCCAATAATTCCCCCGGCTTGGCCATGGCCATCCCCATAAAACAGGGAAAACGGGGTGGAGGCGCGGTAAGACGCAGATGAATTTTCCGCGCTCCCGCCTCGCGCAATTTGGGGATCAACACCAACGCGGTCGATCCTCTGACCAGGATCGTATCAATCAGGAGGATCTCTTTCCCTTTCATCATCTCCCGGTTAATCTGAAACTTCATGTCGGCCCTTTCCAGCCTGTCCTTTTCTTTTGAGATGATGAAAATCCTGCCGATTTCACCTACCGTGCTCAAGGCCTCCTTATAGGGGATTCCGGTAACGCCGTGAAAGCCCAGGGCGCCGGGAATGGCTGCCCTCGGAATGGGAACGATCATATCGGCCTTCTGGCTTTCGCCTTTCCCCAGCCTTGCCCCGATTTCCTCCCGAAATTCGTAAATATTTCGTGAGAACACCTGGCTGGCCGGAGAAGCAAAATCAAGGCACTCCAGGATACAGGGCCTGGGGTGAGGCTCGGCAAAGGAGATAGTCTTTGTCTCCTCTCCGTCAATTACCACGATTTGTCCCGGCTCAACATCCCCTATCCATTCGAACCTGTCCCGGAAGGCACAGGTTTCGGAG
>Ga0326727_10026130_pt1 | contig 10868 bp, 9 predicted proteins | sample MB2enrmetagenome_FD_207643 | JGI IMG/M metagenome (GOLD analysis project Ga0326727, IMG submission 207643) | Lab enriched peat soil microbial communities from McLean, Ithaca, NY, United States - MB29MY | ecosystem: Environmental > Terrestrial > Soil > Wetlands > Peat | place: USA: New York... | reverse complement strand
GGTTACGACCTGGTGCACGGGCTCGAGCAGCAGAAGCTGGCCGTGCAATCGGGTTACTGGCCGCTGATGCGTTATAACCCGGCACTGCGCGAGGAGGGCAAGAATCCCTTCCAGCTCGACTCGAAGGCGCCCTCCATCCGGCTCAAGGAGTATGCGTATCGCGAGGCGCGGTACACCATGCTGGCGCGCAGCGATCCGGAGCGCGCCGCGAAACTGCTCGCCGAAGCGCAGGACGATGTGGAGCGCGAGTGGCGTGTCTACTCGGCCCGCGCCACGATGCCGGGCCGCGGCGAGACCCCGCATATTGCGCCGCCGGAAAAACCAGAACAAAATCAGGAAGCTAAGCTGGCGGCCGCGGCTGCCGGAGGTGAACAATGACCGATGTTTCCATGCAATACCTCGGCATCAAGCTCAAAGGCCCGATTGTAGTCGCGGCCACGCCGCTCTCCGAGTCGACCGACAATATTCGTCACATGGAAGACGCGGGTGCGGCGGCCATTGTGCTCACCTCGCTCTTTGAGGAGCAACTGGTGCTGGAGTCGGGCACGCTCGACGAAGATTTGTCGCGCGGCACGGAATCCTTCGCCGAGTCGCTCGGCTATCTGCCCGAGCTGGGCGACTACCGCATGACCCACGAAGGCTATCTCGAGCACGTGCGGCGCGCGCGGGAGGCGGCGGGAATTCCTATTATCGCCAGCCTGAACGGAGCCACCAAAGGCGGCTGGGTACGGTTTGCCAAGGAGATCGAGGAGGCAGGCGCAAGCGCCATCGAGCTGAATCTGTTTGCGCTGGCTACCGATCGGAGCCAAACCTCTGCCGAGCTAGAGCAGCAGTTGCTCGACCTGGTGGAGAGCGTGTCGAAGTCGGTGAAGGTTCCGGTTGCGGTCAAGATTTCGCAATCGTTTACCAGCCTGCCGTACTTGTGCGGACGGCTTGAAGAATCGGGCGCCAAGGCCGTGGTGCTCTTCAACCGCTTTTACCAGCCGGACTTCGACATTGAGACGCTCGAGGTCAGGCCCTCGCTACACTTTTCGACACCGTCGGAATTATTGCCGCGGCTGCACTGGGCGGCCATTCTCTTCGGCCACCTGAAGGGCGACATCGCCATCACCGGCGGCGTGCATTCGGCTGAAGACGTGCTGAAGGCCGTCATGGCCGGCGGCAGCGTGGTCGAAATGGCGTCGGCCCTGCACATTCACGGCATCGATCACATCAGCCGAGTGCTGGCCGATCTGCGCTACTGGCTGGAGAAACGCGAGTATGCTTCGCTGGCCGAGACGCGCGGCTGCCTCAGCCGCCGTTCGGTGCCCGACACTTCGCCCTACGATCGCGGCAACTACATCAAGACGCTGAGCTCGTACAGCCTGCGGCAAACGGTGGCTGCATTCTAGGTTTGTCTATTCTTTCAAATCGGCGGCTGCGAAAATTGCAGCCGCCATTCTTTTTGCCTGTAGGGTTGGGTTTGCCGATTCAGTTGCCGAGGAAGCGCAGAACGGCTTTTTCCAGAATGCCGCGTGCGCGGGGAAGAGCGGCTTCGACTGGAGCACTCAAGGCTTCGCCCAGTTCCGTTGAGCCGATGCCGACGGTCAAGAGCATGGCGTGGGATTTGATGCATCCATAGAGGGAGCGGGCCAGGCCCAGGAGTTGGTTCGCGCTGAGGTGATGCGAATCCGGCGCCGCGCCGTCCACGCGCGATGAAACCGGGATGAGGCGCACGCGCCCGGGCGGGGACTTGATGGAAGCATCGACGAATAGAACTGAATCGGCTGCCGCCACGTCTTCGGCGAGGTCCGGCGTCCACTGCTGACGCGAGATGACGCGGACCTGGGGCTGGTCGTGGAAACGCTCCTGGGCCCAATCGGCGAGTCTGGGTGCTACGCCGTCGTCGCTGCGCAGGGTGTTGCCGCAGGCGAGGATGAGACAGCGAATCGGGTTAGGACTCTCCATAAGGGTAGGGAACCGGCGCTATACTTGCTGGTCTCGTGCCACGCGATCCACGACTTCGCCGTCTGCTGAGACGAGCGAAATCTCGAGCGGCATCTGCCCGGCAGCGTGCGTGGAACAGCTGAGGCAGGGATCGAAGGTGCGTACCACCGCTTCCACGCGGTTCAAAATGCCTTCGGTGAATTTGCCGTCCTTGATATAACTGCGCGCGGCCTGCAGCACGCCGCGGTTCATGGCGTTGTTGTTCTGGCCAGTGGCGATCACCAGGTTGGCCCAGACCATCTTCCCGTTGTCGTCCACCTTGTAGTGGTGATGAAGAACGCCGCGCGGCGCTTCGGCCTGGCCCGCGCCTTCCAGGCGATTGACGCCAGCCGTGGCACGCACATGCGTGTCGAGAATCTTCGGGTCGGCGAGAATCTCTTCGATCTTTTCGATGCCGTAGAGGATTTCAACCAGCCGCGCGTGGTGATAGAAGAACGAGCTTGCGACCGGCCCGGAGGCCAACTGCTTGAATTCGGCCAGCTCTTTTTCTGCCTTTGGCGTGCCCATGCGCTTGACGATGTTAAGCCGCGCCAGCGGACCCACGCGATAGCTTCCGTCGGGGTAGCCGAGCGGTTTGTAGTAAGCGAATTTGGTGTAGCTGTACGGTTCCACGGCCTCGCCGATGACTTCTGTATAGCGGCTGGCGGTCATGCCGTCTTCGATCGTGGCGCCATTCGCGTCGATCAGCCGCAAGGCTCCGTCGGTGAACTCGATCGACTCGTCTTCGTTGATCAGGCTCAGATAATTCGACGGGAAGTTGGCAAAGACTTCGATCTCCGGCTTGAATGTGTCCGCGATCTGCTTGTATGCGCCAAGGGTGAGATCGATGGCGGCGTAGGCCTCGGGGAGCATGGCCAGAATCTTGTCGCGTTTCTCTTGCGAAAGCGGCTCGGTGACGCCGCCGGGGACGACCCATCCGGGATGAATGCGCTTGTCTCCGAGCAATTCGATGATGCTCTGGCCGATACGGCGCAAAGCGACACCGGCGCGGCCGAGTTCAGGCTTGGCCGCGGCAAGCCCAAGAATATTGCGCACCTTGGGATCGGCCTCCATGCCCAGCAGCAGGTCGGGCGATGCGAGATAGAAGAAGCTGAGCGCGTGCGACTGCACCATCTGCGCCAGGTTCAACATGCGCCGCAACTGCGCCGCGGTGTGCGGAATGCGCACTGACATGATGGCTTCGCAGGCCTTGGCCGAGGCGATGAGATGCGAGACCGGGCAGATGCCACAGATGCGCGCCATGAGGCTGGGCATCTCGTAAAATGGCCGGCCTTCGCTGAAGCGCTCGAAGCCGCGCACCTGCGTGACGTGGAAGTGCGCGTTCTCGACCTCGCCCTGGTCGTTGAGCTGGATGGTGACTTTGCCGTGGCCTTCAAGGCGTGTTACCGGATCGATGGTGATGGTCTGGCTCATAAAGGTTGCTCCAAGCTGCATGCACAGGGGCTAAAGCCCCGCCATTCTTTCGTCCTCTGCGGCGCGACTGAAAGTCGCGCCCTGATACAAAGCCTCAAACTCGATCAAAACAAGTATGTCTTCACACTGGCACGATTCCTGATCCAGAGACCGGCTCTACTTACGCTCCAAAGCGGGTGAGCGCCGGAATATCCAACGGGCCGCCGTTGATCAGTGCGGTGAGCGCGGCGTGAAAGGTGCCGGCCGAGGGCGGACAGCCGGGCAAATAGACGTCCACCTTCACAAATTCGTGGATGGGCCTCACCACCTTCAAAAGTTTTGGCACCACGATGGTCGGAATCTGCGGCTGTGCGCTCACGTTCTGGATGTAGGCGCGGTCGAGAATCGCCTCAGGCCCGATGGGATTGCGCATCGAGGGCACGTTGCCGGTGATGGCGCAGTCGCCCATGGCAATGAGCATCTTGGAGTGGTCGCGAACCTTCCTGATCTTCTTCTCGTCGTCGACCGAAGCCACGGCGCCCTCGACCAGCGCGATATCCACTTCGTCGGGGAACTGCTTGGTGTCGACGATGGGGCTATAGACCACGTCAACCAACTCCGCCAGTTCGAGCAGCCGCTCGTCCATGTCGAGGAACGACATGTGGCAGCCGGAACATCCGTCAAGCCAGACGGTTGCAAGTTTCAGTTTGCTCATTGCGCTTCCCTCATCAGGTTCAGATAGGGCAGAAATTCAGGAGATTTGGGGTGATCGGTGCCGATTCTGCTCTTGTCGAACAGAGCTCCCGTAGGACAAACCTGCACGCACTTGCCGCAGCGGGTGCAAGCCGAACTTCCCCACTCCTGGTGCAGGTCCGAGATGATCAAAGAATTGATGCCTCGGCCCATGACGTCCCAGATGTGCGCGCCCTCGATCTCGGTGCAGACGCGCACGCAGCGCGTGCACAGGATGCAACGGTTGTGATCGAGGGTGAAACGCTCGTGCGAGGCGTCGACCGCAAGATCGGGATTGCGATAGGGCAGGCGGATGTGGGTCAGCCCCTGCTCCTGGCCCAGAGTTTGCAGCTCGCAGTGGCCGTTCGAGACGCAGACCGAGCAGATGTGATTGCGCTCGGCGAACAAAAGCTCGAGGATGGTGCGGCGGTGCTTCTGCAGGCGCTCGGTGTTGGTGCTGATCTCCATGCCTTCCTGCACCGTGGCCACGCAGGCCGGCAGCAGCTTGTTCGAGCCCTTGATCTCGATCAGGCAGAGCCGGCAGGCCCCCACGTCGCTTAAGCCTTCGAGGTGGCAGAGCGTGGGAATCGGGATGTCGTTCTCGCGCGCTACTTCGAGAATCGTCTGGCCGGAGCGCGCGCTCACTTCCTGCTCGTCGATGACAAGAGTTTTGACGTCTGTTTCGGCAACGCTCATGCCACCACCTCGCTCTGGATCTCAGACTTGACTGCTTCCATCGTACAGACGCCGGCCGGACAACGTTTGTGCGCAATGTGCTCGATGTACTCGTTGCGGAAGTATTTGAGCGTGCTCAGCACGGGATTGGGCGCCGTCTGCCCCAGGCCGCACAGGCTCGTATCTTTCACCGTGACGCAGAGATCCTCGAGAAGCGCCAGGTCGTCCATGGTTCCCACGCCAGTGCAGATGCGCGTGAGCAGCGTGAACATCTGCGCCGTGCCGGCGCGGCAGGGAATGCACTTGCCGCAGGACTCAGTCATACAGAACTCGATGAAGAAGCGCGCCACGTTGACCATGCACGAGGTGTCGTCCATCACGATCATGCCGCCCGAGCCCATAATGGAGCCCATCTTGAGCAGCGCGTCGTAGCTGACGCCCACGTCGAGCATCTCTTCGGGGATGCATCCGCCGGAGGGCCCGCCGGTTTGCACGGCCTTGAACTTGTGGCCGCCGGGCACGCCGCCGCCAATGTCTTCAATGATCTCGCGCAGCTTGATGCCCATGGGCACTTCGACCAGCCCGGTGTTCGAAATTTTGCCGGTGAGCGCGAAGACCTTGGTGCCCTTGCTGCGCTCCGAGCCCATGTCGTGGAACCACTTGCCGCCGTTGCGCACGATGGGCGCGATGTTGGCGTAGGTCTCCACGTTATTGATGAGTGTTGGCTTGCCCCACAGCCCGCTGGCCGCCGGATACGGAGGACGCGGCTTGGGCGTGCCCCGCCGGCCCTCGATCGATGCGATCAAGGCCGTTTCTTCGCCGCAAACGAAGGCGCCAGCGCCGAGGCGGATCTCCACATCGAAATTGAAGGGCGTGTTGCAGATGTTGTTGCCCAGGAGGCCGTGGCGACGGGCCTCGCGCAACGCGGTCGTGAGCCGCGAAACCGCGACCGGATACTCGGCGCGCACGTAGATGAAACCTTTGCTCGCGCCCACGGCGTAGGCGGCAAGGGCCATGCCTTCAATGACGCGATGTGGATCGCCTTCCATCACGCTGCGATCCATGAATGCGCCGGGGTCGCCCTCGTCGCCATTGCAGACCACGTATTTTACGTCACCCTTGGCCTTGGCCACGGTGCCCCACTTCAGTCCCGTGGGGTAGCCGCCGCCGCCACGCCCGCGCAATCCGCTTTCTGTGATGCGGTGAACCACGCCGTTCGGCGTCATCTCGTTGAGCACCGTCAGCAGCGCCTTGTAACCGTCGCGCGCAATGTAGTCGTCGATCTTTTCCGGATCGATGTAGCCGGCATTCTCGAGCACCACGCGCACCTGTTTGTCGAAGTGATCGTTCAGGTCGCATTGCAGCTCCGGCGCCGGTGAGCCGCCCAGGCAATTCACGATGGCTTCGGCTTTGTCTGCCTTTACGTGGTGGTAGAGCGTCTCCTCGGGATCGACGCGCACCAGCGGCCCATGCGAACAAGGACCCATGCAGCCGGTGCGGCGCACCAGAACTTTTTTACCCGAGGCTTCGGCGGCCTTTACCAGCGCGTCCTTGAGCGCGCCCGCGCCTTGGCTGGCGCAGGCCAGATCCATGCAGACGTTGACCTCGTAGTCGTACTTGGCGTTCTCCTGCTGAACGCTCTTTGCAATCTGTTCGAGCTCCTCGATTGTCATTCCACCGCCCACCTTTCCAGTTGCTCGAGCATCTGTTCATCGGTCATCTCGCCCACCACTTCGCCGTCGCACAACCCCACGGGGGCACGGCTGCAGGCGCCCACGCAGCGCGCCGTCATCAGGCTGATCTGGCCGTCCGGCGTGGTTTGTCCCTGCTTGATGCCGAGGCGCTTTTCGGCCGTGGCGATCAGCTTGTCCGCGCCCTTAATGTAGCAGGCGGTGCCGGCGCAGACCGTGACGGTGTGCTTGCCCGGCGGCTTGAGCGTGAAGTAGTGATAGAACGTGGCAACGCCGTATGCCTGGCTCAGCGGCACGCGCAGCGATGTGGCCACAAAGCGGATGGCGTCGTCGTCGAGAAATCCAAACGACGACTGCACGGTGTGCAAGGTCTCGATGAGCGCGTGACGGGCGTAGCCGTTCTTGCGCATGGTGCCGTTCACGATCTTCCAGCGTTTGTCTTCGCTCGGTAGCGGCGGCGGCGTGAATGCGGACACATTTCCTCCCTGGTCGGTGCGGCCCGACGTCTGCCTTCTGCGCAGTTCGAACCTGTTGCGGAGCGGCGATTGACGCGCCGCGGAGATTGCCTACTATTGTTCTACGAGGCGAGGGCTAACGCAATCCGTGACAGCAATCACCGTGCCGTGTGGTTTTCCTAATGTTGACTTGGATTTAGAAGATTCCCGAAAACGGCCGGTTTGGCCACGCCGTTATCCGCAAGAAAACGTGTTGGAACGCACAAAACCGGCCCTGTGCGGCACGGGGCGCGTGCGCAAGATCACGGAGCGGTTTCGGCGATGAGGTCAGGAAGCCAGTGGCCTGTAGCTGCCGGCTGCAAGCGCCAAGCTAGCGGCTATTTTCTTTCAGCTGAAGGTGGTAGTCGCTGTAATCGATGGTGACTACGATGTGGCCGGCAAGAAGGCTGTCCGATTCGGCGCGGGCGTGGGTCGCCATCGGGAAGCCCTCCATGTTCACGTAATCGCGCATCATGTGAGCCGGCCCGGCAAACATCGAAGCGCGGCTCGTAGCCATGCCGTCGAGGCGCACGATCATGCCATTCTGTGCGTCTACCCATAGCGTTCCGTCGATCGTGTTGGGTGCTTTGCGCCGGGCAGCCACGTCGAGAACGAAGCAAGCGCGTCCATTGAGCGTTTGCATTCCGCCGGGCCGCAGCTTCATGTTGTAATTCGCGGTGTTGAACCACGATTGCTCCACGTTGCCGGAAAGATTGACGGTCTTTTCATTGTCCAGCAGCGGTTTCAATCCGAAGCGCACCACAACTCCCGAGCCACTTTCGGAAATCACCGTGTATTCCTTACCTACGCCCTTTTTGTACGTGTCTTTTACCGTCATTTCCGCTACGGGATGAGTTTCATCGTTGCTGCGGTAGACGGCATAGTGCTCGATGTCGGTAAATCCCAGCACATTCTCGAAGCGATGGGCGACGGCGGCGTCGATGCTGGCGAGCACCGCGGCCTGATCCGGCTGCTGCGCCACGGCTACGCGGGCCTGCGGCCACGCCACGAAGACGGACGCGATTAGGAAAGCCGCGCGATGGGCGCGATTCTTCATCTTCCGCATTCTCTCACGGTCCGCGGCGAAAGCCGGTTCTTGAGAGGGAGCGATTGGTTGCCGTCCCGCGCCGGCCTCGTGGAATCAATAGGAAATCGGTGTTCAGACGGTTTATGCTGACGGAGATTGACGATGCGCGAATCTACTCCAAAACGAGAGCGGTACGAAGTGCGCGGCGTGGTGCAGGGCGTGGGCTTCCGGCCGTTTGTCTACCGGCTGGCGCTCGAAGAGGGCTTGGCGGGATTCATCGGCAACGACACCGGCGGAGTGACGATCGAGATCGAAGGTGCTCCCGAGCGCGTCGAGGCATTTCGCCGCCGGCTGCGGGCCGAAGCGCCGCCGCTCGCGCGCATTGATTCGGTTGCGGTGCACGAAGCGGGTGTCACGGGCGGAACAGGTTTTAGGATTATTGCGAGCGCTGCCGCAGGCCAGGTGAGCACGGGAATTCCCGCCGACGCGGCCACCTGTGCGGACTGTCTGCGCGAACTGCTCGATCCCAACGACCGCCGCTACCGCTATCCATTTTTGAACTGCACCAACTGCGGCCCACGCTATACCATCACCCGCCGCATTCCCTACGACCGCCCGCAGACTTCGATGGCGCGATTCACGATGTGCGCGGCCTGCCAGGCGGAGTACGACGACCCGACGAATCGGCGCTTCCACGCGCAGCCGAACGCCTGCCCGGTGTGCGGACCGCGGGTCTGGCTGGTGGGGACGGACGGCTTGGAGATTCCGGCTGGCGATCCGGTGACCGCGACTGTCGACCGGCTGATTTCCGGCGAGATTCTGGCCATTAAGGGCATCGGCGGTTTTCATCTTTGCGTGGACGCGACCAATGAGGCGGCGGTGATGCGCCTGCGCGAGCGCAAGCATCGCTATGGCAAGCCGCTGGCGGTGATGGTGCGGGATTTGGATGCCGCGCGCACGATCTGCGAGCTGGCCGGAGAGGAAGAGGCGCTGCTTGAGACGGCAGCGCGGCCCATTGTTCTTGCGCGGCGTCGAGCGGACAGCGGCATTGCCGATTCTGTTGCGCCGGGAATTCCTTGGCTGGGAGTGTTTCTGCCTTACGCGCCTTTGCAGCATCTGCTCTTCGCCGACGCGCGCGTGAAGGCACTGGTGATGACGAGCGCCAACTTGAGCGAGGAGCCGATTGCAATTGACAACGACGAGGCTCTAGCGCGGCTCCGGCACATTGCCGATGCGTTTCTGATGCACGACCGCGAGATTCTGCAGCGCTGCGACGATTCGGTGATGGCCGTGGTCGATGGCGCGCCACAGTTGATTCGCCGTGCGCGCGGATTTGTACCGCTTGGCGTGCCGCTGCCATTTGATTCGCCGCCGCTGCTTGCCGTTGGTGGGCATTTGAAGAATGTCTTTGCTCTGGCGCGCGGGCGGTTTGCCTACCAGAGCCAGCATCTTGGGGATCTCGAAAACGTTGCGGGTCTCGATTTCTTTCGCGAGGCGCTGGCACACCTGATGCAGACCTTCGAGATTGAGCCCGTTGCCGTGGCGCACGATTTGCATCCCGGCTATCTGTCGACTTCGTGGGCGAAGGAATGGGCCGCTGAGCGCAACTTGCCGCTGATCGCCGTGCAGCATCATCACGCGCATATCGCGGCGTGCATGGCGGAACACGGCATCGAGGGGCCGGTGATCGGATTGAGTTTGGATGGCACCGGCTACGGCACGGATGGGCGCATCTGGGGCGGGGAAGTGCTGATTTGCCGACTCGACGGCTTCGAGAGATTCGCACATCTCGAGTACGTGCCCATGCCCGGCGGCGACGCGGCGATTCGCGAGCCGTGGCGCATGGCGCTGGGCCATCTTCATGCGGCGGGCTTCGATGTGGAGTCGCCGGAGGTGCTCGACCTGCTCAAGGTGAAGAGGCAGGACGCCCACGTGCTTGTTCGCATGATCGAGCGCGAGTTGAACACGCCGCTGACTTCAAGTTGCGGGCGGCTGTTCGATGCGGTGGCCGCCGTGGTGCTGGGCCGAGGAGTGGTCGATTACGAGGCGCAGGCGGCGATTGAGCTGGAGGGTTGCGCATTGGGTGAGGGCGACGAGCCGGCGCCGCGGGAATATATGCCGGAGTTGCATGGGGCGGAAGAAGGCGCAGCGACGGAAGCAGTGCTGAGAACAGGAAATCTTTGGAAGGCGATTTTGGATGACTTGCAGCGCGGCGTGCCAGCGGCGCGCATTGCTGCACGTTTTCACGCAGGAATCGCAGAAAGCTACATTAACGCGGCTGCGAATGCGCGCATCGAGACGGGCATCAACGTTGTAGCGATGAGCGGCGGCTGCATGCACAATCGGCGCCTGGCTCGGATGCTGCGTGCAGGGCTCGAAGAAGAAGGCTTTCAGGTGTTTCAGCAACGTAACGTAAGCCCAGGCGACGGCGGGTTGAGCTATGGGCAGGCAATTGTGGCTGCGGCTCGTAAAAATAATTGAGATGAAGAGCCGCCACGGACAATTGCAGTGCTGGTTGACCGCAGGTAGCGCTCTCAACTTGCTGGAGGATTCACGCGAGGCGCGTTATCGATCGCAACTTACGAATTCGGTAGGGCCAAATGTCAATTGCACATTGTGAGTCTTTGTTAAGTCTTGTGCATTAGCTTTGACGGAGACAGTTAGGAACCCAGCCTGCCCGTCCCAAACAACGTCAGTAGCCATGTTGTCGCCGAATACCTCGCCCAAATCCGGTGGAGCGCTCTTGAATCTTTTTGTCCAAGCGGTTTCTGCGCTCTTAAGAACGTCAATGCACTCGTAATGATCATCCTTCGACAAGAACCACAGTAAACGTTGACCGGTGTCATCGCCACCGTACCATACATAGTCAGG
>Ga0326727_10026129_pt1 | contig 10869 bp, 1 predicted proteins | sample MB2enrmetagenome_FD_207643 | JGI IMG/M metagenome (GOLD analysis project Ga0326727, IMG submission 207643) | Lab enriched peat soil microbial communities from McLean, Ithaca, NY, United States - MB29MY | ecosystem: Environmental > Terrestrial > Soil > Wetlands > Peat | place: USA: New York... | reverse complement strand
TTCATGGGATGAATGAAGCGTGTTTGATTTTGAATGCGCGGTTAGTAAGTCTGCGCCTCCACGCCGCCTTCGACGCCGCGCTGCACTTTCACGCTGCTGTTGAAGAAAATGCCGGTGGCGGTGTTGGTGGAGCCGCCATGCCCGCCGCTGCTGGTGGTGTCCGCATCCGTGGTGTAAACGATATCGGCAATATCATCGGCGGCCTGCTTGATGGTACTGCCCGCGGTCAGCGCGCCGGTGCCGGAGCTAAGGTAATAGAGGTGTGCATAAGACCAGAGCGAGTACGAGCCGTTCTGGACCGCCGCCACGGAATACGGGACGCCGTTGTAACTCAACGCCTTGCCGTTGAGCACGGAGGAGGCGTCGGCAATCCCCTCGTAGCCTATAAGTAGCGCCTGGGCCGCATTGGCGGGCAGATTGGAGGCTAGCCCGGTAAGGCTCGATACGGCGACCGGGTTGATCGCGCTCAGCGCATTCGAGAGGTCGCTCGTCAGGATGTAGCCGGAATGTCCAGCCTGGTTCCAATTGATCGTGGACTCTGTGTAGAGCGGAGCGTTCGAGGGCCACAAGCTAGCGCTGGTTACGCTGGCGGTGCCACTCGCGGAGGTGCCGCCGGTCTGACGTCCGTCCGCCTGGGTCGTCTGGTTGTTCGAAAACGCCAGCGCAAATTGCTGCGGCGCGTTGCCGAAGCCATTCTGCGCCTCGGCAAAGGGCACGGTGCGCGCTCCGGCGTCCTCGCTCCGGCCAACCAGCACCAGGTAGTTGTTCAAATCCGCGTTCGTCCCAGTGAGGAACGCGGCGGGCAAATAGCCTGCCGTGATCAACTGATCGGCGGCCTGCTGAGTGATGTTGGTGATGGACGTATAAGGCGTCACCCCGGTGTAGGAAGATGATGTGTTGCCGATGATCCACTCGAACGCCGCAAGCCCGATCGTGTTCGCCCCGCCCGCCTTGCCTGACGATCCGGCGTCGGTGAAGGCAGCGTTATTGATGGCCGTCGACGCATTGGCGCCATTTCCGCCACCCGTGGCGACCACGGCAGCGCTCGACGTGTAGAAGGAAACCGAAACAGTGGCGTCCGGGATGGCCGAGGTGGAGCTGGAAAGCTTTACGCCGCCGGTAGTCAGGGAAGCCAGCGTCCCGGCGTCCGTCGGAATCCATCCGGTGATCGAGTGATGCAACGCCACGTCTGTTACGCCGGAGACGTCGCCGGTCCAGAAGGTCTCGATGATGACTGCCTGGCCGGTTGATGCCAGCGTGCCCGAGTAGATCGAGGCGCTCGGCTTGTACTGACTACTGCCTTCGTAGCCGAAGACGTAGCCCGCATCCAGGCTGTCCTGGATTGCCTTCTGAATCGGGGGCCGGTAGGACGCGGCGCCGGAGATATGGAGGATGGGAGGCGTCGCCCATGCGGACGCGCCCAGGGAGACGGCCACGAAGGCCGCCAGGTAGGAGCTGATTTTCATTGGTAGGTGATTTGGGTCGGTTGGTGTTTGCGGTATGTGCGCACGCAAAAACCTTGCGGCGCCGCTTCCGTGACTCCCCGATGCGCGGGGTCGCCCAGATCAATGGTTCCACCGGATCCCGGCTCCTGAATTTGGTCGCCGTGAATCTATACTGGATTCGTATGGAATAACCGCAGATTACGGGCCAGTCCGGCGCCGGTCAAAGGATTTTTTAGAAAAAATAATTTATCCTTTGGAAATTCGCCCAAACCATCTCCAGATCAGGAGATTGTTGACGCCTCGTCCGTGCGCGCAAATTCCTTCGCTTCCCGATTTTCCAATTGCTTCCCATACCAGATCAGTATAGTTACACCCTGCCGACCGCTTCCACGGAGGCCGCAGATACAACACAGGGACAGGGCCGACCATATTCACGGAGGCTTCTAATCCACACGGGCTCGCGAGCCGGGCGCCGCGCGCTCCATCCGATGAAGGTCAACCTCTTGCTGCTGAAATTATATTCCGCTCTTTGCGGCCGCCCCGCGAGTCGGCGCCGGTGGATGATGGTGGCGCTCCTTTCGCTTCCTCTCACGGTACGAGGCGGCGACCTGCTGCGCGGCGGCGCGGGATACACAGTCGCCTCGCCGACGCAGAATTACAGTGCCGGCACATCCGCAGCCGCGGACCAGGCGCGGGCGAACGCGGCAGATGAACTCGCAAATACCACGCGCATCATCTCCGCGCTCCAGACGATGCAGACCTCCGTGCGACAGGCTGCGACCGCCACCGCCCGGGCGAACGCGGGCGCGAACCCGAATAACCCCGGCCAGTTGTTGCCGAATGTTCCCAACGGGCTCGGCATCGGCGGCTTGCAGCCGGCGCCGGGCGCCACGCCCGGCGCCTCCCTCTGGGAAGGGGCCAGCTTGCCCACGCAAAGCGTGAGCGGGGGCGCAACGAACGTGACCATCAAGCAAACTTCCCAGCAGGCGGTGCTGAGTTGGACCACCTTCAACGTTGGCAGCGAAACGCATGTCTATTTCGATCAGAGCAAGGGCGGCGGGAACGTCGCGAACTGGATCGCGTTCAACCTGGTCACGGACCCGAGCGGGGTGCCGTCGCAAATCCTCGGCTCCATTTCGGCGCAGGGGCAGGTCTATGTCATTAACCAGAACGGCATCATCTTCGGCGGCGCGAGCCAGGTGAACGTCCACACGCTGGTGGCCTCGTCATTGCCGATCAACACCAACCTCATCGCCAGCGGCCTTCTCAGCAGTTCCGACATTCAGTTTCTCTTTTCCTCTATTGCCCTTCCCGCCGGCGCCAATGGCACGCCGGCCTTCACTCCTCCCGCGCCCTCGACCCCGGACGGACTGGATGGCGACATCACCGTGCTCGCGGGCGCGATCATCTCCTCGCCGGCCAATGCGGAGAATGTTGGCGGCCGTGTCGTCCTTGCCGGGCCAAATGTGACGAATAACGGCACTATTCTAACCCCCGATGGCCAGACCATCCTCGCGGCTGGCGACCAGGTCGGTTTCGCCGCACACGCCACCAGCGACCCGAGCCTGCGCGGGCTTGACGTGTACATCGGCGCCGTTGGCCCGGGTGCGGGCACTGCGACCAATTCCGGCATCATCGAGGGCGCCGGCGCGGATGTGACCATTGCCGGCAAGACCGTCAACCAATTGGGCGGCATCGAAGGCGGCACCTCGGTCTCACTCAATGGCCGCGTGGATTTGCTGGCCGACTACGGGGCAGTGGCAAATGCCAACTACAACGCCACAGAAACTTCCAGCGGCGCGCCATTCCTGGATGCTTCTACCGGCCAGGTCACGCTCGGCGCGTCGAGCGTCATCCAAATTCTGCCCGATTGGTCCAGCGATGCGACCGTCACCGGCAACGCGCTCGCGCTACCCACCCAGATCAACGTGCAGGGTCTTGCGATCCACCTTGCCGGGGATGCCCAGATATTCGCACCGAACGCCCAGGTCGCCGTCAACGCCGGCACTTGGGACCTCGTCCTCGGCAACAGCCAGTCCTCAAGCACGTTCGTCCATTCCGCCGGCCAAATATATCTCGATTCCGGCGCCGCCATTGACGTGGCTGGCTCTACGGATATCTCGGCATCGGTCCTCCAAAACATCATCTCCGTGCAACTGCGCGGCGCGGAGCTGGCCGACTCGCCGCTCCAGCGCAACGGCCCCGCGGCCGACATTACCTTAAACATTGACTCGCGCGACTCCGGCGTCTGGGACGGATACGATTGGGTCGGCACCCCGCTGGGGAATATCTCAGGCTACGTGGCGCTCATCGAGCGCACCGTCGGCGAGCTGACCACCGCGGGCGGCACGGTGACGCTGGACGCAGGCGGCTCTGTCGTGATGGAGGCCGGCTCGAAGATTGACGTATCCGGCGGTTGGACCAATTACATCGGCGGCATCGTCGAGACGTCGAAGCTCATTTCCGACGGCCATATCATTGATATCTCAGACGCAACGCCCGACCAGATTTACTCCGGCATTTACACCGGCAATTACACCTTTACGGACGCCACTTATGGTATCTCGGAGAATTACACCTGCCCGCTGGCTCTGACCAATGCGCACTATGAGGATACTTACATCGAAGGCGGCGCCGGCGGCTCCATCACCATCATCGCCCCCAGCATGGCGCTGGATGGGCAACTCCTCGGGGCGACCGTCTCCGGGCCGCGCCAGCTTAGCGTGCCTGCAACGCCCTCGTCGCTCTCCATTCTCCTCCAGGCCGAAACTGCGAGTAACGGCAGCGTGCAGGCGGACTCTCCCACCCCGCCCCGCATCGTATTTGCAAACGATCCCGCGCAACCCGCGCCAGCCCCCTTCGCCGTGGATTCCTCGGGCGATCCTCTCCCGTTGAGCGCGGACCGCGTCGCGGAATTGGAACTCTCCCCCAATCTGCTAACCTTCGATGGCTTCGGGAACCTCACCGTCCAGAACAACGACGGAGACATCTCCGTGCCCACCGGCGTCGCGCTCACTGCCGCCCCCGGCGGGTCGGTGACAATGTCCGCAGCCAATATTGACATCGCAGGTTCCGTGACCGCTCACGGCGGCAGCATCGCGTTTACCACCTACAATGTGTCGCCATTTGGCGATTACAACACCACGCCCGCACCCAACCCCGACCGTGGCATTTTTACCCTCGGACCGGACGCATCGCTCGATGTCTCCGGACTCATCGTGGATGACCGGCCCAGTTCCAGCAACGCGTACACGCAGCCGCTGCTCACCTCCGGCGGCTCGGTTGCTATCTCCGGTTACACGGCAGACCTCCTCCCGGGCAGCAGCATTGACGCTTCCGGCGGAGTCTCCGTCAACGCACACGGCGCCGCAACGTACGGCGCCGGCGGCGCCATATCCGTGATCGCCGGCGAAGACCCCGGTCAGAAAGGAGTCGTCGGCGGCAAGCTAGAAATGGATGCCCAGCTTGCGGCCTATTCCGGCGGTGTCGGCGGCTCGCTCACCATTCAGGCTCCGGTCATCCAGATCGGCGGCATCGCGGCGGATGCCGGCACGCTGTGGCTGAACCCTGACTTCTTCGACCAGGGTGGCTTCACAAACTATGGTCTCATCGGCCTCGGCAAAGCCGGCGTTATACCCGGTACTTACGATCTGGGCGTCTTCATCGCACCGGGCACGGACATTCAACCCGTAGCCGAGAGCCTGGTCGTGGCACCCTTCGAGAACGACGACGGCCAGCTTGGGCTCCGAGTCGTGCTTGAACCCGAGGGCGTGCGCACACCCGTCAGCCTCGCCTTCGACGCCAAGGGCGAACGCGACCCGCTCAACTCCAGCGCTCTCATCGCGCGCGGCGATTTCTACATGGGCGCCGGCGCCGTCATTCGGACCGATCTCGGGGCAAGCGTCTCCATCGCCGGCGACACCGTGGCCATCCTTGGCTCGATTTACGCCCCCGGCGGCAGGATCTCCGTCAGCGGCGGGATCGATTCCTCCACGCTCTTCGGGACCGCCACCGGTGCGGTCGCCACCGTGGACCTCGGCCCGCAAAGCGTCCTCTCGACTGCCGGTGTCGCGCTCCTGACTCCCAACGCCTACGGCTACCGCACCGGCGCCGTGCTCAACGGAGGCTCGATCTCCGTCTCCGGCAATATCTTCGCCGAAGCCGGCTCTCTCCTCGATGTCTCCGGGGCAAGCGCCACGCTCGACGTTTCGCCCCTGGAACTCTCGCTCGCCACCAATGGCATCTCCGGCGCCGACAGCATTTTCGGCCCGCCAATCGGCATCGAACGCGTCCCGTACCTCTTCGAAAGTAACGGCGGCTCCATCTCGCTGACCGGCGGCCAGGAACTCTTCAGCGACGCCACGCTGCTCGGCAATGCCGGCGGCCCCAACGCGGCCGGCGGCAGCTTGCAAATTTCCTCCGGCCGTTATTACCGACCCGGTTCGATCCCCGCACCGACCGATCCCAATCTCCTCGTCACGCAGGACGACTCCACGTTCACCGCGTCCAACAACGGCGTAAACCACACCGCCATCGGGGAGACCGTGGACGACGCCCACGGCGCCGCCGTCGCGGGGATGGGTTACTTCGGCGTCAACGATTTCGCGCGCGGCGGCTTTTCCTCACTCACGCTGGGCGGCGTCGTCCAATTCTCCGGCCCGGTCTCCATCACCGCCGCGGACAGCCTTGATATCGCCACCGGCGGCGTCATCTACGCGGACAGCACGGTCAAGCTCACCGCTCCGTTGGTGGCGCTCGGCGAAGCCTTCCAAACACCTGCCCAGCCCGGCGAGGCCCCACCGCCGTTCACCGACATCAGCGGGCTGCCATACTATTTCATGCCCACCTACGGCGCGGGCTCCCTCACGGTAAATGCCAGCCTCATCGAGATCGGCAACCTCTCCCTCCAGGACATTGGCAAAGCCAGTTTCATCGCGGACAACGGCGACATCGTCGGCGATGGTACGCTCGACGTGTCCGGCAACATCTATCTCAAGGCAGGTCAAATCTATCCACCCACTGAGGTCTCCTTCACCATCGCCGCGTACGATTACACGCTTAACGGCGTCCAGCAGAACGGCTCGGTCACTATCGCTTCCTCCGGTCAGCGCGATCTGCCGCTCTCCGCCGGCGGCACGCTCAACATTTACGCAGCCGACATCACCCAGGGCGGCACGTTGCGCGCCCCGTTCGGCACGATCAATCTCGGCTGGGACGGCTCCGGCTCCGCGCCGGTGGATGCAATCACCGGCCAGTCCGTGCAAGCCGCGCAGAACGTCACGTTGCTCGCTCACAGCGTGACCTCCGTCTCGGCGATTGATCCTCTCACCGGGCAGGCATTGGTCATTCCTTATGGCATCAATTCAAATGGCTCGACCTGGATCGATCCCTTCGGTGCGGATATCACCAGCGTCGGCACGCCCGCGAAGGCGATCAATATCTCTGGCGCGAACGTCGTCACTGATGCCGGCTCCGTGATTGACCTGCGTGGCGGCGGCGACCTGTTTGCCTACCGCTGGGTCTCGGGGAATGGCGGAACGGTGGACATCCTCGCCTCCTCAAAAAGCTTCGCCGTCATCCCCGGCTACGGCGCCAATTACGCCCCCTACGCGGCAAACAATAATTCGCAGGATTCCGCCAATCTCATCAGTTCCGATCCCGGCTACGTCAACAGCAGCCTCGCGGCCGGCGACCGCATTTATCTCAATGCCGGCAGCGGTCTACCCGCTGGATTTTACACGCTCCTGCCAGCGCGTTACGCACTCATGCCGGGCGCGTTCCTCATTACCCCGCAAAGCGGCGCGCCCAATGGCACCGTCACCGAGCCGGACGGCTCCACGATCGTCGCCGGTTACGAATATAACAGCCTCGATGGCCTGAGGGGCCAGCAGGGCCTCGTCGGCGCATTCGAGATCGCGCCTGCCTCCGTGGTCCAGGAGCGCGCCCAATACGAGCTTACCTTCGCCAGTTCCACCTTCGAAGGAAGCACCGCCCCGGCCAATTCTGGCCATCTAATCCTGGAAGCCTCGCAAAGCCTGAGCATCGCGGGCGCGGTGCTGGCGCGCTCGGATGCCGGCGGCAGCGGCGGCCTCATAGATATCAGTTCGCCGGAGAACATCCTCATCGGCAAGGCGGGCGATACCACTCCACCGGATACGTTGCTTCTCGATGCCAGTGAACTCAGTTCCTTCGACGCCGAGAGCCTCCTCATCGGCGGCGTCCGCACTTTGGGCCCGGACAGCACGACCGTCACCGTCACTACCGCCAATCTCACCGTTGATAACGCTGGCTCGCCGCTCGAAGGATCCGACATCATCCTCGCGGCCAACGACGATCTCGCGGTCGCTTCCGGAGCGGTCATCGAGCAAACGGGCGGTGCATCCTCCAACGCCGAAACACTCCTCCTCGGCACCGCATCCACCCCCGGCAGCGGCGATGGCACGCTCCTCCGCGTCAGCAGCGATCCTAACGCCACCATTCTCCGGTCCGGGATTGACACCTCGACCGCGCCCTCGCTTTCCATTGCATCCGGGGCCCTCATCACCGGCAGGAGCGTTATCCTCGATTCCACCGCTGCCACCGATCTCAACTCCGGCGCGACGATCCGCGGGCAGTCGGTTTCGCTGGACAGTGGCCAGATCAGCGTCCTGCTCAATAATCCCGGCACGACACAGCCCACCACCGGACTTGTCCTCTCCGGCGCGGCCCTCCAGGGATTGCAAGGCACCCGCAGTCTTTCGCTGCTCAGCTACTCCTCCATTGATTTCTACGGCACGGGAGAAATAGGTGCAGCTTCCAGCGGCACCCCCGCGCTTCAGACTCTCGTGCTCGATGCCGGCGAGATTCGCGGCTTTAACAAGGCCGGCGGCACCGTCCAACTCGCCGCCCAGACCGTCCTCCTCGAAAACGCAACTGCCGCCGTTGTGCCCAGCCCAATCGCACCGAATAAAGGCACACTCGCCATCAACGCTTCCGTTATCCAACTCGGCTCTGGCTCCGTGGCCGTTGATCAATTCGCCTCCCTCGATCTCAACGCCACCAACGGCCTCATTGGCGAAGCCTCCGGCGCGCTAGCCGCGAACGGTAATGTCTCCGTCACCACGCCGCTCATCACCGCAGCGAAGAGTGTTTCCCAAGACATCACTGCCGCTGGCGACCTCGCAATGCAAAGCTCCGGCGGCTCCTCAACACTTTCGGGTGGCCTCGGCGCCACCATGACCTTCACCGGCGCAACCGTGGGGGAGAACACCAATATCAAGCTTTCCAGCGGCAATGTCACCATTGAGGCCACCGCCGGCGATGTGAACATCGGCAACGCCGCCGCCGCATCCATAAACGTCGCGGGCGTCGCCGAAAAATATTTCGACCTCACCGAATACACCTCGGCCGGAACCGTTGATCTCGCCGCGAACTCCGGCAACGTCGCCATCGCCGCCGGCAGCACCGTCAACGTCAGCGCCGCGTCCGGCGGCGGCAATGCCGGCAGCCTCACTGTCACCGATCCCAACGGCGCTTTCTCCGCCGCTACTGGTTCCCTCCTCGCTGCGCACGGCGCAGGCGGGACATTCTCTCTGTACGCGCAGAGCCTTCCCAGTCTCGCAGGCGTTGACGCCATCCTCAACGCCGGCAATTTCACCCTCTCGCGCACCTACCGCGCCGCGGCAGGCGACGTCGCTGTGGACGGCCTCGCCACCGCCGCAAATTACAACGTCTCTGCTGATGACGGCTCGATTACCGTCACCGCCTCCGGCCTGGTGGACGCCTCCGGCCAAACCGGCGGCACGATCAACCTCATCGCTTCCGGCAGTGTCATCCTCGATCCCGGCTCGACGCTCACCGTCGCCGCGCAGAAATTCAATGACGCCGGCCAGGGCGGCGCGGTTTCCCTCGAAGCCGGCTCGGAAACCGGCGGCTCAATCAATCCCAACGGCTACGTTAACATCCCGACCGGAGCGACTATTAACCTAACCGTCGCTGCCAACACCGCCGCGAACGCCGCGCTCGGCGATTTCACCGGCACGCTCCACATTCGCGCCCCGCAACTCGCCTCCGGTGATGACCTCCAGGTTGATGCGATTGACGGCACGATCCTAGGCGCATCGAGCATCCTAGTCGAAGGCTACAAGCTCTACCAGCCCGCGGGTGGCAATATTACCAGCACGCTCGAATCGCAGATCAACGTGGATGCCACCGCATTCCTCGGCGCCGCCGGCCAGACCACCGCCGGCTACACCGCGATGTTTGATCGTCTCCTTGCAAACAATGCCTCCCTCGCCCCCGTCACCTCCATCGAGGACGGCGCGGAGATCATCAATCCCACCGACAACCTCACCCTCGCGAGCAATTGGGACCTTTCGGCCTTCCGTTACGGTCCCGACAGCACCGCCGGCGATCTTGTGCTGCGCGCCGCGGGAAATCTTGTGTTCAACTTCAAGGCCAGCCTGAGCGACGGCTTCGGCGGTGCCTCGGTTTACGGCCTCTGGGATGCGCCGCTGCTGCCTGCGGGCTCCTCGTCATGGTCCTACCGTCTTGTCGCCGGTGCGGATTTCTCCGGCGCGGATTACCGCGCCCTCCAGTCGCTTATCGATCTCGCCGCCGGCTCCGGTTCGCTGCTCCTCGGCCAGGGCAGCCCCGCGCTGCCCACCAGCGGCAATACCGCCCAGCGTTCCTCCATCATCCCGAACTATTACCAGACGATCCGTACAGGCGCTGGCGACATCGGCATCTACGCCGCGCGGGACGTGCAGATACTCAACCCCATCGCCACCATCTACACCGCCGGTTCCCAGGCGCCTGCCATTGCCAATTTCGACACCCCGCAATCCAGCCCCGTCAATTCAACTCTCGGCGCATCCCAGTCTCCGAATTATCCCGCGCAGTACAGCCTCGGCGGCGGCAATGTCACCGTCTTTGCCCAAAACGACATCGCCGATTACCTCTCGACGAGTTCCGGCCTCGTTGCGGATTCCACGAAGGAACTGCCGACGAACTGGCTCTATCGGCGTGGCTGGGTTGATCCCATGACCGGCCAATTTGGTCAGGTCCAGGCCGGCGCGGATGTTGAGTCAACGAGTTGGTGGATTGATTTCAGCAACTTCTTCGAGGACATCGGTGCCCTCGGCGGCGGCAACGTAACGCTCTCCGCTGGACACGATATCAGCAACATTGACGCGGTCATCCCCACCAACGCCCGCATGCCGGACGGTACTCCCAATGCCGCCAGCCTCGTCGAGCTTGGGGGCGGCGATCTTACCGTCACCGCTGGCAATGACATCAATGGTGGCGTTTACTACGTCGAGCGCGGCCACGGCACACTCGACGCCGGCGCGGACATCCTCACCAACAGCACCCGCGCTGCCCTTACCGTCTCCGAAGCCGCCGCGTATGGCGCGACCGACTCCGCCTCGTGGCTGCCCACGACCCT
>Ga0326727_10026128_pt1 | contig 10869 bp, 5 predicted proteins | sample MB2enrmetagenome_FD_207643 | JGI IMG/M metagenome (GOLD analysis project Ga0326727, IMG submission 207643) | Lab enriched peat soil microbial communities from McLean, Ithaca, NY, United States - MB29MY | ecosystem: Environmental > Terrestrial > Soil > Wetlands > Peat | place: USA: New York... | reverse complement strand
ATTGTGGATGTACACGTCGGGATTAGTGGATCGAAAGGTCTGCCAGCCGGCTTCGGTTCCGCGGCTGAACAGATCCACGGGAAAGATGGGCAGCGTAGGCATGGTCGCCTGCAACAGGCGGACGCGGTCTTCCGGCAACTCCGGCATCACGCTGGCAAGCGGGTAGGCGACGCCGGTCAGGGCAATATAGGTCACTAGCGTTCGAGCCTCCGCCTGCGTGACGCCAAATCCCACGACGGGATCTTCGCGAATCCGGGCGATCTCAAGAACGGCAGGATTGCGCTTGCGGCTGGTTTCGTCGACGGTCATGGGCGGCCCGAGTTCGAGCCCCTCGCCGGGCATGGTATAGGCGGCGATGTGATTGAAAAATGCATTCGCGTTGATCGAACTGAACAACGGATACATACCCTGCCAACTGGCGTACATATCTTCGCCGTTGAAGTAGGAATTGACGTATCCGATGCCGTTGAGAGGAGTTCCGGCCGGGCAGGCCTCGAGGAACCTCCTTGGGCCGATCACCTGGCGGATCAGGTCCAATCGATGCCGGTAGTTATCGACTAAGTCCACGCTCTTGTCGTGCAACCGGCTCCGGTCGACCGCCGGGACATACAGCGGAAAGGCGTGTTCGCCATCGAGCTTGTAGTACTCAAAGCCCATATCGTCGAGCTTGCGAAACATACTCTGAACAAAGTCCAGAACCTCCGGATTGGTGGAATCCAGGGCCGGCGTGGCGTAATCCAGCACCGGTTTTCCGGTTCTATCTCGCACATACCAGGCTGGGTGATCCTTGATTGCCCCCGCATAGGCGTTGGGCACAAGCCATACGCCCGGACGGAGGCCTTTGGATTTGATGTAGTCCGTCAGCCAACTGGCTCCGTGCGGAAACTTGCTCGCATCCCAGTTCTCGATCCAGTAGTGCTCCCCATCTTCTCCACGATCGTAGCCATCGTCCAATTCAACGTATTGGAAGCCGTAAGGAAGCAGGTGCGCGGCAATCCAGTCCGTATTGCGGACGATGTCCTCCTCGCGCACGTTCTCGTAATAGCTCGTCCAGCTCGACCACACCAGCGGCGCGGCCTTGAACTCGCTGTCATCGAAGCGGCGATAGTGTGGCAGCCCCAACACCTTGGTGTAGTAGTCGGGCGTCAGCCTGATAACCGCGCTGCCCTGCAAGGGCAATTCGAGTTTCATCACATCCGGATGCAGCGGATCGCGCCACATCCGGCTGCGCTCAGGAAAGGCAATCGCGGTATCCGAAGAGCGGTCGAAGAGATCGTGAAACAGAGGGCTCGCGATCTGGCCCAGCCGGAAGTACATGCACTCGGGATTCCGGGAAGGGAGCATGGAGCTGTTGCTGGTGACGGCGCCTCCGTAGTTTCCCTGGACTTCCGTGGTCCCGCTCCATGTGACCGGCACACCTTGCGGATCAAGCAGCCGGGCTGGAATGCGATCCGGCGAGGCGGGCAAGTCCGCAGTAAGGGTGGCGCCCTCGCCAGTGCTGGAGACCTTCAAGAAGTCAGACTCCACATCGAACTGCCACCCGGTCGTGGGATCGCCTGTGCGAATTGACAGGCGCGTGGGGCTGGATGCGTTGACAGACCAGCCACTGAGAGGATGGATGCCCAGGCCATCGACCAGGTTGAGCTTGAGGTTCTCCATGACCGCGCCAAGCTTTTCATGACTGACAGAGATCAGCCCGGACGGGGGATCGGCGACGATCGTCCACCCGAACTGGCTAATCGTCGTCTTCACGAGGCCTTGCGCCGGGGACAAGGTGGGCTGCAAAATGAGTATCCCCGCCAGGACAAAGAACGTGCTTCGATTCATCGAGTCACCTGTCTCCGTCCCTTACCGCCGCCGGCCATAGCGTCCGGATTGAGTGCCTCGGCCAGGAGATAGCGTGGCGGTCCAGTCATTGGAGAATTGAAGTGATTGCGCCCGAGATGTTTCGAGCCTGGTTCTGTCGACTTTGATGCGTTTGTTGGCGATAGGCCCGAGGCGTCGAATGCGTCAAGCGGCGAAAGATCATGCCAAAATAGCTCTGGTCGCAGAATCCGACCTCGAGTCCCACTTCGGAGATCGGCATATCGCTGGTAGCCAGCAGCTTTTGCGCTTTGGCAACCCGAAAGGAGTTTAAGTACTGAAGGAAGGACTCTCCGGTGAGCTGCATGAACGTCCGGCGAAAGGTTGAAAGGCTCATGTTGACCACTGCGGCTGCATCCTCCGTTGAGATCCGGCCCGCGTAGTTCCGCTCCATGGTGTCAAAGAGCGGCTTGAGCCGATCCAACGCTCCCTGACGGCGCTGTTCGGCAGAATTGCGGGGACCAGGGTTGCTGACGTGATCCATCAGCAGAACCAGGATCATCTTGACGTAGGTCCTGACGCAGAGGCGCGCACGATCGCTCTGAGCCGGCAACTCCCTTGCGATCTCTCGAATCAGTTGCTCAATCTCGCGCGGGAGATGGGTGTCGTTCGAAACCAGATGTCTCTGGTTTGCAACCTGGGTGAACAGGAAGTCCAGGTACTCGAAGTCGCTGCCTGTTGCCGCGGCAAGAAAACCACGATCAAAGAAGAGAGACCGGACCTCGACCCTGGGGCCGGATCGTTCCGTGACCCTGTGAAAGGTGGGGTTGGTCATGATGAACAGATCCCCCTCGGTCTCCGTCAGAAACGAATCCTGAACTTGCCACACAAGCTCGCCGGAGATGAGGTAGACGAGCTCGAAATAGTCGTGCCGGTTCATCCGGAACGGGCGAGTTCCGCTTAAGCGATGCTGCACGACATCGATGGGAAAAGCGGGGTTGAATGGCCAAACGTGAATCCCGTTCGCGTTGACCTGCGCCTCCGATACCAGGTAGGCGCTGCCGGAGTCGATTTGTTGATTCAGACCCAAACGAGCCTCGCGGTTTTTACAGTTGGTTGGCAGCCGCACTATAACAAACCTAGCGAAGTACAAGCCAGAGTTATTTTCGATGGATTTGATAGTTTTGTTAGACAATCTGGTCAGAACCTCACAAAATAGCGGCTTTTTGCCTATGTCCACTCGAAAACGCCAAGACAGGATCGCAAATCGCCACATTTTGAACTCAGGCAATAGGACAATTTGCGCAAGAGCGCTCCGGGATGAATCGTTCCGCCTGGCCTATGTGGACACCGGGCAACTTTGTGCAGGTGCAATCTGTTGCGCGGGCACCCCGGCCTGCTCAAACGCGCAGTTCAAAGGCGCGGTACTCCCATGGGTTGAGCGCGATGCGCGCCTTGCCTGATTCAACGGGGACCCTGGTCCGGTCACGCCTGTCGAAGAGCAAAGCAACCTGCGTCGAGGGCGGGAACTCCAGGGTTACGGTGCGTGCGGAGTCCGAGTCATTCCCGCACGTGACGATGGATGGAAGGCCGTCAAACCACTGCGCCATGCAATCCGCCTTTACATCGAAGGCAGACACCTGCGCGTCGCAGATCTCTGGGTAGAGGTCGTAATACTCGCGGAGGCGGCGAGCGAGGCTGGCGATTTGCTGGTGATTCTCCTGTTCGACGAAGACGCGGTATCCCTGCACAGCGTTCCAGAGCAAAGGCTTCTTGACGGGCCAGACCGGTGCACCTTGGGCGCGCGGTTGTTGGCCCGAGGCCTCAAAGGAGCGCATCTGCGGATGGAGAAAACGGGAGAGCGGCACAGTGAAAGTCATCCCCGACCATGCATGCCCATGCGACAAGGATCCATCGATAAACTCGCGCGCCAGATCGCCCGCCCCTTCGCACAGCAGGATGGTGTTCGGGTCGGCCTTGTCCACTTCTTCGCGTACGCGCAGCAAAACGCGGCGCAGTCCCCAGTTCCAGATATCGGGCTGCGGGGCATGCGCATGTTTGGGATTAAAGCAGCGATGATTGTCGGTGGCCAGCATGGAATCCATGAAGAAGCCGTCCACGCCGGTAGTGTGCACAATATCGGCCAAGGTCCTGGCGAACCAGTCCTGCCAGCCTGGCTCTGCCGGACACATATCGTAAAAGCCGTTATAGTTCACGGTGAGTTTTCCGTTAGCGTCCATCAGCGCCCAGTCCGCGGCCTTGGAGCGCCCGATGCGGGAGCGCTTCCAGACGATCAAACCCTCCACGTAGAACAGCACGTGGCCGCCTTGGCGGTGAGTTGCTTCGACGCCCCGGCGCATGGCCTCCCAGCCGCCCAGATTCTCCGCTGGATAAAAGTAGTCGCCGCGATTCAGAAAATTCTCCTGAGTGCCCACGATCTCCGGTTCGGCGAATCCCGGGATGCTCATCATGTTGCTCCCCAGCGCGTTGCGTTCTTCGAGCAGCAGCGGCAGGTCGTACAAGGAACCTCCGGTGCGCAGCAGCCGGTCCGGCATTTCTTCCGACAACACCGTCGTATCCCGATACCACTTGGCCGGACTGGAACGAAAGGGCAGGAACTGGCGCTGCTGGCGAAGCCACAGGGCGCCGGTCTTCCACGAGCCGGCGTAGGCATAAGTCAACACCGGGCCCAGGTCCACGCTGTCCCCGAGCTTGATCAGCGGAAGCTTTCCGTGAGATTCCGCCTCATCGTATTCCGCTTGGCCGCCGAAACGCTTTGCGCCCAGCAGCAGGCGGCGGTGACGCCATCCAACATAAGACCCTTCGGCTCCTGCCGCCGGGTCATGTCCGACGATGGCAGTGCGCTGCCGGCAGCCGCCAGGGTCGGCTGCGAAGTCCGCGCGGCTGTCTTCCAGCAGAGCGAGGCCGCGGCCACCGCCCTCCACCATGAACACGGGCGAAGAGAGCCCGCCGAGGTAGTCTGCCGAATAGCTCAAAGTCGTTGTGTGTGGCTTTTCGACTCCCGCAAGCTCCCCGGAAACCAGTCGGTCGCTTCCCGCCTGGTCAAAGCGCAGGTGTGACAGGAAGGGATAATAGATGTCGACATCCACATCCTCCGGTCCATTCCAAACTGCCTGTCCGCGCCACTCGATGACGTCGCCCTCGACGGCGATCTCCAGCCCGATCTGCAGGGGGAGCTTCGCGTTGCGCAGGTAGGTAAGCAGCCGGGAGTCCGAATGCTCCAGTTGCGTCACCTCAAAGGAGCCCATTCCATAGAGCCCCTGTTGCGGACCGTTCGGCACAACCACCGACAGAGGATTCCCGGCGGGTCCGGGACCGGCGGTTCGCATCGCTGCATCGCTGTAGAGGAGTGGCGGCTGGCTCTGGCGTTGGATCTGCTGGAGGGAGAGCTGGAGTCCCCGGCGCTCAAAGGTCACAACTACGCCGGCCTGGCTTCCGATCTTGATCGTCTCGTTGGTCTTCGGATCGGGTTGCCCGGGAGCAGCCGCGCGCAGCCTGCGCCAGGAAAAGGCGGTGGCGGCAGCGGCGGTCAGGCCGAGCATTCTGCGCCGACTCATGGAGTACATGCCGAGCAGTGAGGACATGAGGCTACCTTCTAATTCGCTTCGCTGAACCCGCATCTCGACACCCTGCGGGCCTGGAGCGCAGCCCTGCCCTCATGCATGGGAATCGAGCCGCGTTCTCTAAGAAGCCTAAGGCCGGACCCCATGTCCTTCTATGAGAAAAGGACGGGCGATTCGCATGGAACGATCAACGAGCAGGTCCTTCGGCCTCAAGAGTGGCGAGTCGGGTCCTTTCCCTGCTCCCAGGGGCGTGGTTTCTGAGAATAATTGATAGGATTCTCATAGCCAGCGGCCGCTTGCTGCCCTTATGGTTGGTCCGGTGATCCAAGTCCCGTTGCACTCTCGCTTTGAGGCGGCATTTGAAAGTGCGCTTGCCTATGAGAATCCCGTCCAGGATGTGCGAGTTACTGTTCAGTTCACCGGTCCTTCGGGCGAGTTCAACATAGACGCATTTTGGGACGGCGCAGCTTGTTGGCGGGTGCGCTTTTCTCCTGAGCACACGGGCCGATGGTCATGGCGTACAGACTGCTCGCGTCCCGACGATAGCGGATTGCATGGCAAGGAAGGCAAATTCGATTGCTGCCAGACAGCATCGCGAAATGAGTGGATCGCAAACGGCCCGCTCCAAGTCTCCGCGGACCGGCGTTACCTCGAGTACGCAAATGGCGCTCCCTTCTTCTGGCTCGCCGATACGGCCTGGAACGGCCCTCTCAAGTCCAGCGAGATCGGCTGGGATCTCTATCTTGCGGACCGCCGCAGGAAGGGATTCAGCGTGATTCAGTTCGTGGCCACGCAATGGCTTGGCGCCCCCGCGGACGCCGAAGGAAGACCCGCGTACACCAACCAGAAGAAGATCGGAATCGAGCCGGAGTTTTTTCAACGCATGGATCGCCGCATCGATCGTATCAACGACTTCGGTTTGGTTGCCGCCCCGGTTCTGGCCTGGGCCGCAACCTGGAACCAGGGCAGCGCCCACCTCAACCCAGGCACATCGCTGCCCGACGATCAGCTCATCGTGCTGATTCGCTACCTCGTCAGCCGCTATGGTGCGCACCAGGCTGTCTGGATCCTTGCAGGAGACGGAATCTACCAAGGCGCGGAAGCCGAGCGATGGCGCAGGATCGGACGGGCTGCCCTCGCCGGTTCCCGTCGCCTGGCTACCATGCATCCTTCGGCCAGGCTTCGGGTCAATCGGGAATTCGAGGGCGAATCCTGGTACAGCTTCAACGGATACCAGAGCGGCCAATTCAACGATGCGGAGAGTTCGCGCTGGATCAATTGGCTCAACGCCGAGCGGCCAAAAGACTTGCGGCAACCCACCATCGATCTCGAGCCGTGCTATGAGGATCATCGGCCGCTCAATGCACAGGATGGCAGGATCGATGCCCGCGACGTGCGCCGCGCATGTTACTGGAGCCTGCTGGCTAGCCCGGTTGCCGGTGTTTCCTACGGCGCGCATGGCGTTTGGAGCTGGGAAAACTTCCCAGCAATTCCCCTGAGCCATCCCAAAAGCGGAGAAGCTCGCCCCTGGGCGGAGGCGATGAAGCTGCCCGGAAGCGAGAGCATGTCTCATCTGAGAACGATTCTCTGCTCCATCGACTGGTGGCGCTTGAATCCCTGCTCGCAGATGCTTGCGGCGCAGCCTGGAATCGACGATCCGTTGCGCTTTGTCGCGGCAGCCTGCTCGCCGGAGCGCGACCTTGCGTTGATCTACGCCCCTGAGGGCGGCAGGATTCAGATTCGCGCCGATTGTCTGCCCCGTGGCCTTGCAGTCTGTTGCTTCGATCCAGCGAACGGCATCGAGCTCTGGTCTCAACCGCTTGAACAAGGAGCCGCGTCGATCGATTGCGGCGATGACGCGGATCGCCTGTTGCTGATCAAGCCAAAGGAAGGCAGGACGGGACGATGAGGCTTCTGTGCGACGTGTTTCGGAGTCACTATCTCTTTGCTGCTGCCGCTCTGTTTGCCTGTCAGGTTGGAGCCGCGTCGGCGGATCGCGCGCAGGTGCTGCCCGGCGGCGAAGCGAACGGCGTCTTCGATATCCGCGCATACGGTGCGGTGGCTGATGGCCATACCGACAGCACAGCAGCCATTCAGCGAGCCATCGATGCGGCGCACATCAAAGGCGGCATCGTCTTTGTGCCGCCGGGAGAGTGGCTTTGCCGCGGACATCTCGAGTTGAAGGCGGGTGTGCATTTGAAGGGCATCAACGAGGCTCCGCAATCGTGGGAGCCGCGGACAGGATCGATACTCGAGCCAACAGAAGGGCGCGGCGACGAGAAGGCGCCAGCATTCATAGAAATGCGCAGCTCGACCTCGGTTACCGGGCTCACGATCTACTATCCCGAGCAGACTGTCGCCGACATCCAGGCGTATCCGTGGACGATTCAGATTCGCGGCAACCCCGCCAACGCGAAGGAGGTTTCCTTCGACTCGACCGTCAGCGACGTGACGCTCATCAACAGCTACAACGGCATCCGCACCGGCCCGACGGAGAACGGACGACACCGCATCCTGAACGTCCACGGGTGCGTGCTGCGGCGCGGCATCCTGATCGACTGGACCGGCGACATCGGCCGCATCGAGAACGTGCAGTTCCACTCGCATTTCTGGGCCGGTGCGGCCTTCAACGGCAACTGGGACAAGGTCTTCAACTACATGCAGCAGAACCTTGAAGCGTTCGTCTTCGGGCGCACCGACTGGGAGTATGTCACCAATACCTTCGTCTTCCCCGCCAAGACCGGATACCGCTTCATCGAAACGGCGAATGGCGCGATGAATGGCCAGCTTTCCGGCATCGGCGCGGACGCCACGCAGGTGGCCGTCCTGGTTGAAGCCATTCAGCCACAGGGACTTCAGATCACCAATGGCGAGTTCGACAGCCACCACATCGGGGCCAGCACACAGGTCATCGTCGCTCCTCACGCCAGCGGCAGCGTTCGATTCGTAAACTCCGCCTTCTGGGGGCCGGCAAAACACAATGCCGTTCTCCAAGGCGACGCTTTCGTCTCCTTCTCCGACTGCTACTTTTCTTCCGACGACGAGGCCAGCGATGCCGCGATTCTGGCCGAAGGCGGCAAAGTGCAAATCCAGAACTCCACCTTCGATGCGCGTTCCAAGGCACACGATCCCGGCCACGCATTCAGCGCGCGAGACGTTCGCTATCAGCCGACCAGCATACGGCTTGCAGCGGGAGTCCGCTCGGCCATCGTCCGCGGAAACAACGGCTACTATGGCGTCAAGATCGACAATCAAATCGGAGACAGGGCCATCCTTGGCGATAACGAGCCGTACCTCGCTCCAGAGACAGACAAGGCTCCGGAGACAGACAAGGACAAGCCAAAACCATGAATCGGCCGGCTTCAGAGACGAGGGACACGAGCAGAGGGAATGGCTCCCGCTTCATCATGCCTGCCGCACAACATCTCTTATTCCTTGTTTACTTTATCTACTTCTTCTGCGGAATGACCCAGAGCTTTGAAAGCGTCATCCTCCCTGAGTTGAAGGAGTTTTTTCATCTCGGATATCAGCAGCAGATGTATGTCGTATTCGCCAAGAACATTCCCTTCCTGTTGTGCCCGGTGCTGGCGTTCGTAATTCAAAGGACCGGCCATGTTCGCAGCTTGTCCGCCGCCATGGTCCTGTATGCGATCGGGACGCTGTTGCTTGTGGCGGGGTTGCAGACTTCGCTCTACGCGATCGTCCTGCTTGGATTCGGTCTGATCGGGACCGGCTTTACCGTCCAGATGGTCGTTGGCAACCCCATGATCAGCGCACTTGGGCCGCAGGATGGCGCTTCGAGCCGTCTCAACCTGGGTAACGCCCTGGGCGCGGTAGCCCAGATTCTTGCCCCCGCATCCCTGACGATCGTTATCCCCGCCGCCGCCGTCACCATTCAAAACAAACTCCCCTATATCACCGGCCTGCTGATTGTTCTGGGAGTCCTGCTGGGCATGATTGCCGCCGCAGCGTGGAGCATGCGCGGATCGTTGGCGAGCGATTCCAGTCTGCCGTCCGGCCAAGAGCCGTCCCCGGCAGATAGGCGCAGCGTTTGGAAAAACCCTGCCGTGCTGACCGCCGCTTTCATGATCTTCCTCATCCTTGGCGCGGAAGCCTCTTTGTTCAGCTTCTTTCGCAACTTTCTTGAAGATCCCGAGATTACCTCTCTTTCGTCGCACGCATCTCAGCGTCTCTTCACGCTCTATTTCGGATTGTTTGCCGCAGGCCGCCTTTCCGCAGCCTGGTTGCAGCAGAGGGTATCTCCCGCGCTCCATCTGGTCTTCAGCCTGATCGCCGCGCTCATCTCTATCGGCGTTCTTCTGGCTGCAACGGGCGCTGTGGCCGTGGTCGCGCTTCTTGCGCTCGGTTTCTTCGTCTCCATCTTCTTCCCGACGCTCATTGCGTTGACCCTTCGCGATGCGGGCCAGGAGAAAACGCAAGTCTCGGGAATGTTGACCTTCGGGTTTCTTGGGGCGGCTGTGATCCCTGTTCTTCAAGGCAGGTTCGCGGACTTCGCCGGTTTGCAGCGTTCGTATCTTCTTGAGGCATCCATTTATGTTTGCATCCTGATTCTTGCGGGCCGCCTCTATCTTCGGAAGCGGACCGCAGTCCCGTAACTTCCCGATTGACGATCGTTATCTGTGGAGGATTAATATACGGCTACTGAAGGCAAAGTCGAAGATCAAAGAGCGGCGCCGCTTCCTTTGACGCAGGAGCGGCTGGGACTGAATATGCAGTGGGAAAATGTGCACGCGGTGATCGAGTCCCAGACCAGGGCCGACGGCATGCACGTCAGGCCGTTTCCCCCCTCGTTTCCCATGGAGGTTAAGTTCCTTTCTTTTAGCCGAAGCCAGAGCATTCGTCTGAAGAGACACGAATACTTCGAACTGCTTTACGTTTACGCCGGGAGCGGAGGCTATCAAATCCAGGGCCGGGAATTGCCGATCGAGCAAGGCGATGTCATAGTCCTGAATGGCCTGATGTTCCACAAGCTTAGCGAAATCGTCGCACCGCCGTTTCGGGCGATTGTTCTCTACTTTCAACCCGGGGTGCTGAACGCCACGGACAGCACCGGTGGGCAGGCCCAGTATCTGATGCCCTTCCTTCTCCAGGACGAGGACTTTCCCCATGTCATCCCTCGGAAAGTTGAGATCACAAGGAAGATATTGGACTTAATCCTGAAGATCGAAAAGGAGCTGCCTGCAACGACGGACCGCGCCAAACTGGTCGCGCGCACCTACCTTGAGATGATCCTTGTCCTGCTCATCAACCACTACAAAGGACAATTCGCGACTGCCGACTCCTTCGAGCGCAGGCAGCGCACTCTGGAAAGGCTGCGCCCCATCTTCGATTACATCGACATTCACTATCCGCAGCCTATCGCGCTCTCGGACGCAACCGGGATTGTGGACATGAGCAAGCCGCACTTCATGAGGTGCTTCAAGAAGGCCACCGGCCAGTCCTTCGATAACTACCTCAACCG
>Ga0326727_10026126_pt1 | contig 10869 bp, 5 predicted proteins | sample MB2enrmetagenome_FD_207643 | JGI IMG/M metagenome (GOLD analysis project Ga0326727, IMG submission 207643) | Lab enriched peat soil microbial communities from McLean, Ithaca, NY, United States - MB29MY | ecosystem: Environmental > Terrestrial > Soil > Wetlands > Peat | place: USA: New York... | reverse complement strand
GCGAAGGGGTTTTAACCCCTGAGGGATTCGCGCTCACCGGCCAGGCCATTGATGAAGCACGCTCGAAGAAAGAAGGAAAAGTCATGGCATTCTGCAGCAGTTGTGGCGCTCAGTTGGATGGGGATTCACGGTTCTGCGCGAAATGCGGAGCTGATCAGACGGCGAACGCAGGAGGCGCGCCGGCCGTGCCGGCGGCTGCTCCGCAAGCGGCAATCCCGCCGCCACCTGCGCCACCGATCGCAGGGATGCCTCCACAATACCCCCCGCCGCCACCTGCGCAACCCTTCGCGGGGATGCCTCCACAATATCCTCCGCCGCATATGCCGATTCCCGTGATGACCATGCCGCCGGCTGCGCCCGCGAAGGGCAACACCTGGCTCTGGGTCGCGATCGTCGCCGCCGCAGTATTGTATGGCCTCTACTACATCGGTACGCACGATAAGCAGAATCCGGGCACCACGCCCACGCCGCAGACCCAGCCGGGAACCCCCGGACCGCAAGGTCAGCCAGGGCCGCAAACCCAGCCCGCAACACCGGGTCAAGGGGGAAATAATCAGGCCCTTGTGGCGCAGCAGTCGTTAACCTGTCGCTGGCTAGCTCAGAACGGGAATGTCGAGATCACGCAGGCAGTATGGAAGAACGGCTCGACCGTGACCATTCAGACGGCGCAAATGGAGACCCAGCAGGTTTCCGCAGCCGGCCAAATCGTTGCGCAAAACCAGATCACTCTCAACGGCCCGTCGCAGCCGGGACAGACCATCACCTTCCCTGCATTCCAGATGGGCGCCTTGGTACAGGGTGTGACCCAGGTAAATTGCGGCATCATCGGGGTCACGCCAGCCAACTGACGACACCGGCGGGCCGCGGACTGATTTCAAGAATGAAGGAAGCCGAGTCCCTGCTCGAACAGGGAATGAGCGCGGAGTCGACCAGCCATCCGGAGATGTGGATCAAGTAAGGCAAGGACTTAGGGACTTAGGGACTACGGACTGCGGGACTGCGGGCCTGGTTGCTGGGGTGGCGGCGGGTGTTTATCTTTCAGTAACTCCCACCCCCTCCCCCTCCCCCTCCCCCTACTTTGAACCTAAGGTCTTCACGGAAAAGGGTTTATGGGATGGGGGCTCTCCGTAACTTCGTGATTCTAATAGAGAGGCTTCCAGAAAGTCTTCATCCCAAATGACTTAGGTGGCGGAGGCCCGTGGATCGTGGGCTGCGGCCCCGGCCCACTGATCTCTGATCTCTGATCTCTGGTTTCATTGTGCGCCAGGAGGGGGAAATTATATGCAAATCGGCGGGGAAAAATTTTGGGAGGCGGGATTGTGGGGTCGGGCTGGGTGCGGGATCGGCGTTAATGGGGACCTATGCCAATCTAGCTTCATTCAGGCGTTTAGGCGTTAGTGCCTGTAGCGAAGACTCCTCCCCCGCAGCCGAGCCTACGCCGCTGCAATCGCCCCAGAAAACAAGAGCGCCCCGTCTCCGGGGCGCTCAACGGTTACGGAAAAACCGATACCGTACGACGAAAGTCTTACTGAGAAACAGCCAGGCAATCGTCGCTCAAGTACACTGCTATAATTCTTGACCTACCTATCTCCCATGTCAAGAGGGTTTTCTATGCGCACCGCTCCCTCTGAAGCTCCAAAATACTCGCTCGGAATCGATCTCGGCTCGGCGTCCCTGGGCTGGGCAATGGTTCGTCTGAACGAGGCAAATGAGCCCACCGAACTCCTCCGCGCCGGCGTCCGCATCTTCGAGCCCGCCGTCGAAGGCAACGTCGAAAAGGGCCAGGACGTGTCGAACGCCGTCGCCCGGCGTCAAGCCCGACTCGCCCGCCGCCAACTCCGCCGCCGCACCGGCCGCCAGAAGCAGCTATTTAAGCTGCTGCAGCACCACGGACTACTCCCGCGGTATGAAGGCCAGGCCCGCGACTCAGCGATCCAGCGGCATGAGATTCTGAACGCCCTTGACCGCGACCTGGCCGCCAAATGGTCGAACTCCGTCAACCCCATCACGTCGAACTTCGTAGAACTCCCGCTCTATGTCCTGCGCAAAGCCGCTCTGGACACTCAACTCCAGCCCTTCGAACTCGGGCGCATCTTCTACCACCTCAGCCAGCGCCGTGGCTTTCAATCAAACCGCCGTGCCGGCAGCAAAGAAAGCGAAAAAGAGCAAGGCGAGGTGAAGGCCGGAATCTCTCAGCTTGAAGCAGAGATCAAAGCCGCGGGCGCACAAACGTTGGGCGCGTATTTCGCGACCCTCGACCCCCATTCCCAAAAAGTCCGCCGCCGCTGGACGCATCGCCGAATGTTTCAGGAAGAATTCGAGAAAATCTGGAAGCGGCAGCACTCATTCCACCCCGCACTCCTCACCGAAGAGCTCCGCCGAGAGATTTCCAGGATTCTCTTCTTCCAGCGGCCGATTCGAGAGCAAGCGAACCTCATAGGCCATTGCGAACTGGAGCCGGACCAGCGCCGCGCGTCGTGGGCAACCTTGGAGGCACAACGATTGCGCCTCCTCCAAAAGGTGAACGATCTCGAAATCATCTATCCCGGCCAGATTCTCGGCATTCCGCTCACAGACGCTCAACGCCTCAGCCTATACGAGCTCCTGGACACAGGAGGCGATCAAAAGTTCGAAGCCATCCGCAAACATCTAGGCCTTGACAAGAACATCGGCTTCAACCTCCAACGCGGCGGGGAAACCAAGCTGCGCGGGAACCTCGTCAACAAGATCATGCGCAAGGCCTTCGCGGCCCGTTGGGAAGAGATGGACGAGGAGCAAAAACGCCTTGCCGTCGACGAATGGCGCACCATCGAAGGCGAGCAGAGCCTGCGCCGCCGTTTCGTCGAGCATTGGGGATTGGACGACCTGGCCGCGTCGGCCCTGGCAGAGCAATCGCCGCCGAAGGGATATTGCCAGCTTTCGCGCAAGGCCATCCGCAGGCTGCTCCCCCTCATGTTCTTGGGCAAGCGCTTTATGGCCGCTCGCCAGGAAATTCCTGAGTACCGCCCCCAACTCCAGGAGCCGATGGATCGCGTCCCGCCAGTCCGGGAGGCGCTTACCACGCTTCGCAATCCGGCCATCGAGCGCGCGCTCACTGAATTGCGCAAGGTCGTCAACGCCATGATCCGTGAATACGGCAAGCCCGCCGAAGTCCGCATCGAGCTTGCCCGCGACCTGAAGAAGAGCCGCGCAGAGCGCGCAAAGGCGACGGACATCATGCGCAAGCGGGAAAGGGAGCGTATCACCGCAAAGGAAAGACTGCTCAAGGAGCTCGGTCCCGCTTTTGACCATCCCTCGCGGGCCGATGTCGAAAAGGCGCTGCTTTGGGAAGAATGCGGCGGCATCTGCCCCTATACCGGCCGCTCCATTGAGTTCGCGTCCCTCTTTGGCCAGGCCCCACAGTTCGATGTTGAGCACATCCTCCCCTTGAGCCGCGTCCCTGACGATTCGTTCCAGAACAAGACGCTCTGCTATCACGAGGAAAACCGCAACCGCAAAGGCAACCGGACGCCCTTTGAAGCCTACGGCGCTGACCCCGAGACCTACGACCAGATCATTGCCAGGGTTAAAGCGTGGAAGATCGAGAACCCCGGCAAGCTGCGCCGTTTCGAACTGCGCACCCTCGACGAAATCGAGGGCTTCTCAAGCCGTCAATTGAACGACACCCGATACTCCAGCCGACTGGCGATGCAACTCCTCGCCACGCTCTATGGCGGGGATCGGATCCCTCAGCAAGACGGCTCAAATCGCCAAATCGTCTTCGCGTCCTCCGGGTCCGTCACCGCCACTCTCAGAAAGGTTTGGGGGCTCGAAGAAATCCTCCGCGAAGCTGCGCCGTCGGCCAACGGCCAATCCAAAGGAAAACCGCGCACCGACCACCGTCATCATGCCATCGACGCCATCGTTATCGCGCTCACCCGCCAGGGCACTATCCAGGCCATGAATCGGGCCGCGGAGCAGGCGCCCAGTTGGATGCGAACCGGTCGCGCCTACCGTGGCCTGCAGCAGCCGTGGAGGGATTTTGCGCCCAGCATCCGCCCCGTCATTCACGGCCTTCTCGTTTCTCACCGGCCCGAGCATCGCCTCACGGGAGAACTGCACGACGCAACCAACTACGGCGCGCCACGAAAACTCAACGGCAAACGGGTCGTCCATGTGCGAAAGCCAGTCAGCAGCCTGGGTGTGAAAGACGTTGAGAGCATTGTCGATCCTGCCGTCCGCGACGCCGTTCGCGCCAAGGCAAAGGAGCTTGGCGGCGACCTCTCAAAGTGCAATCCCAAAGAAGGCGTCGAGGACTGGCCCCTGCTCCGAACCGGGTCCGGCAAACTCGTCCCCATCAAGCGCGTCCGTATTCAGAAGACCCTTGAAGTCGAAACCATCGCCAACGGCTCCGCCCGCGAGCGCTACGTCGCGCTCTCCAGCAATCACCACGTCGCGATCTTCGCGGAACTTGATCGGCAAGGAAAGGAAAAGCGCTGGGAGCCGATGGTCGTTTCGCTCTACGACGCTATGAACCGAAACCGGCTTGGATTGCCCGTCGTGCAGCGGGCCTACACGGGTGCAGAGAAATATGTTTTCAAGTTTTCCCTCATGGGCGGCGACACGGTGCGCTTGCACAAAGAATGCAATCACGCCCAGGGCATCTGCCAGCCGTCGTTTTGGCGACTGCGCACAATCGCCTCCAACGGACAAATCTCGCTCGTTCGCATTCAGGACGCGCGGCTCAAAACTCAAATACAAAGCTCTGGGCAGTGGTGGTCACCGATGGCCGACGCACTCCGCAAGCTGGGATGCGAAAAGGTCATTATCGACACCCTGGGGCGCCCTCACGTGACCAGCGATTAGTCATGAGCGACAACATCGTAGAGATCGGCAACCCGGCGCGGCTGGGCGCGCGCAACGCGCCCGATCCCACGAGCCGGTCGTCTTGAAGGACAGTGTACTTGAGCGACGATTCCCGGCCATCCCCAGCCCGGCGGCGTGAGGGCGCGATGGCATCTGAAGTGTACTTGAGCGACGATTCCCGACCATCCCCAGCGTCAACATCAAGGGCAACTGGGATGGAGTCAGTGTACTTGAGCGACGATTCCCGGCCATCCCCAGCGGTTGAGCACCTTGAGCGCAGCGATCGCATAGTGTACTTGAGCGACGATTCCCGGCCATCCCCAGCCCTCCTACTGCGCCACGCGCTCAACTCCTTAGTGTACTTGAGCGACGACTCCCGGCCATCCCCAGCCGTTCTCGCCCGAAGGCGTGACTGTGTGCCAGTGTACTTGAGCGACGATTCCCGGCCATCCCCAGCGCCAGCTACGCCGTGGACTTCCAGTTGAAAGTGTACTTGAGCGACGATTCCCGGCCATCCCCAGCTAGACGCTATGAATGTAGATCGCAAGCGTGAGTGTACTTGAGCGACGATTCCCGGCCATCCCCAGCCATCTCCAATCTGTGAGCCGTCGCGCTTCCAGTGTACTTGAGCGACGATTCCCGGCCATCCCCAGCTCCGGGCAGGGTCATCAAGTCGGCAACGATAGTGTACTTGAGCGACGATTCCCGGCCATCCCCAGCCTGGCTCCGCTTTTCAGGTAATCACCATGAAGTGTACTTGAGCGACGATTCCCGGCCATCCCCAGCCGCGATCGATACGCGGAGACCGCGGCGGCAGTGTACTTGAGCGACGATTCCCGGCCATCCCCAGCCAATCGCGGATGTACTCGCCTCTCAACATCAGTGTACTTGAGCGACGATTCCCGGCCATCCGGACCACCCCGAAACGCTTCCCCCGCTCCCCGACCTGCCAGCCCCTGCTTCTCTGTCAACCCCCAGGCAGCCCTTTTTCTCTCCAAGCCCCCGCGCTCCATCCTTGCGAACCAGCGGCTAAGTGACTCTATCTATAGAAACTTATAGGATCTTATTGCTTTCTACTCCCTATTCCCTAATCCCTATTCCCTGTTTTGCACATCATCACCCCCTCCCGGCGCACAACGAAATTAGAAAACGGGGATCAGAGACCAGAGATCAGCACACCCTGTCCACTCACACTCACACCCACACCCACACTCACACTCGCACTCGCACCCACACCGCGAATTGGCGCGCGAAGCATGCGAAAACACGCTCCGAGGCCATTTTGACGTGCCGGTGGGTGATTCTCTGTGAACACTTACAATCTCTTGGTCAATTTCACGGTTTTGAATTCTATTAAATGGTCAATTTCATGGTTTTGAATTCTATTAAATGGCCAATTTCAAGGTATTTGTCTCGAAGAATCGCAACCTAAGGAGCGAACATTCCCGGGGCGCGCCGCACCACTTGAGCGAACATTTGACGGGGTGAACGTACCGTCTAAACCAACATTTGCGTTGATTCCATGCGACTTCCCCCACCCAGCAGTCCCCATGAAACTTTTTGCGCATTTGCCAGCGGCGACGACGCGCCCGCCGACACCTCGCTCCCTCGTTCCCTCGGCCTCAGTTTTTCTATTCCCGAGTCCCGAGTCCCTGGACCCGAGTCCCTGCCTTACCGTTCCCTTGTTCCCTGTCATTCGGTGTCTGGGTTCGGCAGGATCACGTCGCGGACGATGGAGTTCATCTCGGCGACCGCGGCGATGAACTGGCGGAGGGTTCTGCGCGTCGACCCGAAGTTGTCGAACTCGGCGGGCGTAAGTCCATTCTCGTTATAGGCTTGGGCGAAGTCGGGGAACTTCGAGAGTAGCGTTTCAACAATGCGCGGCTCGACCGGCGTCGAGATGCGATCGATGATTTCGATATCGCTCGCGTTGTAGCGCTTTTGCCAGACGCAGGGTGGCGAGATGACCACGTCGCCGCCGATGAACTCGCTCCAGTGCATGTGATTCCGAAAGGCCGCGGAGAGCAGGCGCAGGCGATAGCCGCGGGCCTGATAAATCTGGTACGCCTTCTTGAAGACGGCAACGCCGGCCCACTCCAGATAGCCGGGATCGACGGAGAGATTGTGCTTGTCGTGGAGGACTTTAAGCCAGTCGTCGAGGCGGCCGACCATCAGCGTGCACACGGGGCCCATCGTCGAAATATCGGTGCCTTCGGCCTCGCGGCGGCGCAGCCCGCGTTCGACTGCCTCGGCGACGGCGATGGCCTGCGGCAGCGTGAAGCTGACAGTGGCGTTGATGCTGATGCCGCGATACGTGGCCTCCTCGATGGCGGGAATGCCGGCGTGCGTGGCGGCGATCTTTACGATCATATTGGGCGCGAGCCGGCTGAAGCGGACGGCTTGCTCCAACATGGCCGCGGTGTTGCGGTAGTTACGCGGATCAGTTTGAATTGATAGCCGTCCGTTGCGTCCTTTTTCGCGCTCGAAGATGGGCAGGAGCAGGCGGGCGGCGTTGGCGGAGATCTCTTCGACGATGCGCCAGGCCAGGCCGTCCTCAGTGAGTTCGGGCTCAGCGGCGGCAAGCTCGAGGATGCGCGGCTTCCAGACGGCAAGCTCTTTTTTAAGTACGCTGACGGCGATAGATGGATTGCAGGTGGCGCCGACCGCGCCGTGCTCGATGGAGTAGGTGAGCTCTTCGATGGAGGCCGAGTCGTTCCAGAGACAGGTGGGGGTGGTCTGCGTCATCTTGTGGAGCGGGCTTTTGTAGGCGAGCGTGGAAGCAACGGGAGCCATGGATCCTCCAGTGGATGCAAACGTGTGCAAAAGAAAACGTAGCACTGGGCATTACCAGGGGTCAAGACGGGCGCGGTGGGATGGAGCGGTGGTGGGTCGGCTTGAACAGAATCGTTCTGCAGAGGCTAAAGCCCCGCTCGTTCCATGGCGTTTTTCGGCGCCCTTCGACTACGCCCAGGGCAGGCTCTGAAAGCCGCGCCTTGATACAAGACCTGTGAGTTGGGGTTCGTGCTGGGTTGAATCAAGCGAGTGGAGGTTTATGCTTTCCCAGGTTCCCAAATCGAGACGCGGGGTTGACAAATGTTGCGGTGGTGATATTAATTATATCGTTAGTTAATTTATGACACGGACGCCGCGCAAAGCGAAACGCATTTCTCCTTTGGATAGACCCCGAAGCCTCGTCTCTCAAGATGCGATTTCCTCAAGGAATCGCAGCCCGGCCCTCTTTTCCAGGGAGCAACGTGTGAAGGAGAAACGCCGTAAACGCAGTCCCGGGCGGCCTGTTACCGGCGTTGACGGCGATGCGCGGGAACACCTGCTGAACGCGGCCACGGAGCTCTTTGCCCGGCAGGGCGTGGCGGCCACCACGTTCGCCGCGATTGCCAAGCGGGCGGGGTTGACGCCGGCGATGATGCACTACTACTTCAAAGACCGCGAGCACTTGCTCGATTGCGTTGTAGACGAGAAGATCGCACCTCTCATCGCGTCGGTCTGGAGCCCGGTTGACCCTGGCGCCGCTCCCGGGGAGATGATGCGCGGGGTTGTGGAGCGCCTTGTGGCGGGGATCGCGCGCATGCCGTGGATTCCCTCAACCTGGATGCGCGAAGTGCTGAACGAAGGCGGATTGCTGCGCAGCCGCGTGCTGCGCAAGCTGCCGTTCGACAAGGTGCGCGTGGTCAGTGCGGCGGTGGCGCGCGCCCAGGCGAAGGGCGAAATCCAGGCGGACCTCGATCCCGTGTTGATCGTTTTCTCCATGCTGGGCCTGGTGATGATGCATCTGGCTACGGCGCCCTTCTTTGCCGAGGTCTTTCATCGCAGGGAGCCGGACCCGCAGGCTATCGGCCGCCACATTACGGCGCTGCTGCAGCATGGCCTGAAACCGACGGGCAAAACGGCCCGTAACAGGAAGTGAGATCGGAGGCAATTGTGCCTGGAGTTGGTTGGATGCATTCTCTCAGCCGGTCGAAAGACGTCCCTCAGGGGCTAAAGCCCCGGAACCATTTTGAGGCTGCTGCGGCGCGACTGAAGTCGCGCCCTGATACAAAGCCTTTTGGCTGGCGAGGTTTTCAGCGGTCTCTGAAGTCGTGCGCTGATGCAAGGCTCATTGCAAGGCTGGGGATTTCAAAGCTCTTAGGACCCACGGCCTTGCTCGGATCGACTCTTGGCATGACGATGATTTTTGCGGGATGCTCGCATCAGCCCGCAAACACCTATCAGGGCTACATTGAAGGCAAGTTCGTCTACGTGGCATCGCCCCAGAGCGGCAGGCTCGATCATCTCGCGGTAGCACGCGGAGAAACTGTGGCCGTGAAGCAGCCGCTCTTCGCCTTCGATCGCGAGCCGGAAACGTCGGCCGTGCGCAACGCGCAACGCCTGCTGGAAAGCTCGCAGTCGCGGCTGGCCGATCTTGAGACCGGCAAGCGTCCGCCGGAGATCGACGTGACGCGGGCGCAGCTGATGCAGGCGCTGGCCCAGAAAAAGCAGGCCGATCTGATTCTGGAGAGCGACAAGAAGCAGTACGGGGCCGGCGGCATTTCGCAAACCGATCTGATCACCGCTGAGGAGGCAGCGGATGCGAGTGCGGCGCGGGTGCGGGAGCTCGAAGCCGATCTGGCCGTGGATGCGCTGCCCGCGCGCGAGCAGCAGATCAAGGCGCAGCAGAATCAGGTCGCGGCCGATCGCGCCTCCTTATCCGAAGCCCAATGGCGGCTGGGGCAGAAAGATATCGTCTCGCCGCGCCAGGGCCTGGTGTTCGACACGCTGTATCGCGAGGGCGAGTGGGTTGAGGCCGGCAATCCCGTGGTGCAGCTGCTGCCGCCGGAGAACATGGAAGTCCGCTTCTTTGTCCCTGAGACCGTGGTGGGCAAGCTCAAGGTGGGCGAGAGCGTCGAGGTACAGTGCGACGGCTGTGCTGCTGGCGTGCAGGCGGCGATCACGTTCATCTCGCCGCAGTGCGAATACACGCCGCCGGTGATCTACAGCAACGAGAACCGATCGAAGCTGGTGTTCATGATCATCGCCAAGCCGCCCGAGGAGAAGGCGGCGTTGCTGCATCCCGGCCAGCCCGTGGAGGTGACGGTCGAATGACGGTGGCTGCCAGCCCGAAGGTCGCCCCAGAGTACGCTATCGACGTGCAGAGGCTGAACAAGCACTACGGCGACAAGCACGTGGTGCGCGATGTTTCGCTGCGCGTGCGCCGCGGCGAGATCTTCGGATTTCTCGGGCCAAACGGCAGCGGCAAGACGACCACCATCCGCATGGTGTGCGGACTGCTCAAGCCCGACTCCGGCAGCGGGAGTTGCCTGGGTTACGACATTGTCCGCGAACGCACGGAGATCAAGCGCAGGGTCGGGTATATGACGCAGAGATTTTCGTTCTGGGACGATCTGTCGATTGCGGAGAATCTGGATTTTGTGGCGCGCATGTACGAGATCCCGCAGCGCAAGGATGCGGTGCGCCGGGCGCTGGAAACGCTTGGCCTGACGGCGCGGGCGCGGCAGCTTGCGGGTGCGCTTTCTGGCGGTTGGAAGCAGCGGATGGCGTTGGCGGCATGCATGCTGCACGAGCCCAACCTGCTGTTGCTCGACGAGCCGACAGCCGGCGTGGATCCGCGCGCCAGGCGCGACTTTTGGGACGAGCTGCAGGGTTTGGCGGCAAAGGGCATTTCGGTGCTGGTGAGCACGCATTATATGGATGAAGCCGTGCGCTGCCACAAGCTGGCGTATATCGCTTACGGAAAACTGCTGGCGCAGGGTTCGGCGGCCGAAGTGGTCTCAAGCCAGCACCTCACCACGTGGACCATTCACGGCGACCGGCTCTCGGAGTTGCAGGACGATTTGCGGCGCCGGCCCGGCGTGGAGCAGACGGTAACGTTTGGCGACGTACTGCACGTGAGCGGAAGCGATGCGGAGCTGTTGCAACGCACGGTAGAGGCGGCGGCCAGCGCGGGCGGGCGGCGCGCCGAACCCGTCGATACGGACCTGGAGGATGTCTTTATCTATTTGATGGGCA
>Ga0326727_10026125_pt1 | contig 10870 bp, 7 predicted proteins | sample MB2enrmetagenome_FD_207643 | JGI IMG/M metagenome (GOLD analysis project Ga0326727, IMG submission 207643) | Lab enriched peat soil microbial communities from McLean, Ithaca, NY, United States - MB29MY | ecosystem: Environmental > Terrestrial > Soil > Wetlands > Peat | place: USA: New York... | reverse complement strand
GCGGTCGGTTGGCGCGGGGGCCAAGCCTGACGCAGGCTGGTGCGGCTGGTAAAGAACGCCAGTTTGCTGATCCGCCCAATGGATATGCTGAATAGGCGTTTCGCACGGCGTGTGCTACAATAGCTACACGCCGTTTTTGTTATCCTGCAAATCTTCCCCGACGCAAGACAGGATGGCTATCGATGCAAGCCGACATCACCGCCGCTTCGCTGCGCGCTGCAGTGCTCGCCCTGCCGGACCTCGCCGCTTGGCCTGAAGTCTCAAACCTTTTTCCACCCGGAGCTGAAGGGGTCCGAACAGACTGGCGGCTGCCGGTCCTGGCCTGCCGGGCGGCCGGCGGCGACGGCAGCCAGAGCCTGTACGCCTGCGCTGCCATAGCCTGCCTGCAGATCAGCATCATCCTGGTCGACGATATCCTCGACGAGGACCCGCGCGGTGCGTACCACGAGCTGGGCTACGGGCGGGCCGCCAACCTGGGGTTGGCGCTGCAGGCGGCTGGCTTGGCCCTCATCGACCGGGCGCCCGTCGCCGCCGGCTGTCGCGCCCAGGCGGCCGCCGCGCTGGCTCGCGCCGCCTTGGCGACCGCTCGAGGGCAGGACCTGGACGTGCAGAACCTGCTGGGCGAAGAGAACTACTGGCAGGTCGTCAGGGCCAAGAGCACGCCGTTTTACGGCGTCGCGCTTGAGCTGGGCGGTCTGCTGGCCGGGGCCGAGCCCGCGCAGGCGCATGGCCTTTATAGCGTGGGCGCCTTGCTCGGCGAAATCATCCAGGTCTGGGACGATCTGCTGGATGCATTTGCCACGCCCGCAAACCCGGACTGGTGCGCCGGGCGCAATAACCTGGCCATCCTCTACGCCTTGACGGCGCCACACCCGGGGCGCGCGCGGTTGAGCGAGCTGGTGGGCCAGGTCGAGGGCACGGCCGGGCTCGAAGAAGCCCAGCAGATCCTGATCACCTCCGGGGCCGTCAGCTACTGCGTGTATCTGCTGCTGCAGCGCCACCACAGTGCGCAAAGCCTGCTGGCTGGGCTTGGCCTGCCCCATCCCGAATGTCTAGCGGAGATGCTGGCCGATCAGCTGGCGCCGCTGCGGCAGTGGCTGGGCGAGCTCGGCCTTGCCTTGCCGCCCGAGCTGGCGGAGCCCGGACGGTGAGCCGCGCCGGTTTCCGGTGGCGCGGCTCGGATGGGATCCTGGCCCTGGTAGCTGTCCTGGTCCTGGCGGTTGGCGTCTATTACGTGCTCGCCTTTTACCTTGTGGTCCCTTACGCCGGCGTGGACTACGACCACAACTGGGTGATCTTGGGCTTTGACGAGGCTTGCAATACCAATCCGGCCTGGTGCCAGGCCAACAGCGCCAGCCTCTCTGTCGGCGACCAGCTGCTCGCCGCCGGGGACCTGACGCTGGAACGGTACGAGCATGACCGCACGGCCATGCCTTTTGCCGGCTACGGTCCGGGCCAGCAGGTGCCGGTTACAGTGCTGCGCGATGGAGCAATCCAGCGCATGAGCTGGCAGATGCTGGGCCCGACGCTGCGCACGCGCGCCATTCGTCTGAGCAGCCTGCTCTTTTTTCTTCCTTTCTGGCTGGCCGGGAGCGCCGTACTCCTCTTCCTGCGCCCGCGCGACGGCCGCTGGCTCCTGCTGGTCAGCTTCAACTATCTTATCGCCCTCTGGATCGCCTCGGGCATCGATGAGCTGTATCGTGTCAGCAGCGCCATGCTGGTGTGCGCAATGCTCAGCACCCTGGCTGCCCCGATCTTCATCCACTTGCACATGCTGGTGCCGACGCCTCTGGAAATGCGCCGCTGGCGATGGGTGCTGTATGGGCTTTATGCCGTGGCAGTCCTGGGGTGCGTCTGGCAGATCTGGCAGCCGGTGCCCGAAACGGCGTATCTTGGGGCCATGGTGGTGGGCATCGTCTGGAGCCTGGCCATCCTGATCGTGCGGTCTTTCGGCAGCGGGCCGACCTTCGTCCGCCACACGGCCCGGCTCATGCTGATGGGCGTGAGCCTGGCCTTCGGGCCGGGGATACTTGTCTGGCTTATCCCCCAGCTGGCCGGTTCCGCCACCGACCCCGGCATGATTCCCGTGGCTATCATGACCCTCTCCCTGCCCTTGCTGCCCTTCTTCTACATTTATGCGCTCTACAAGCGCCCCCTGGGTGACCTGGAGTTCCGCGCGAATCGACTGCTCAGCCTCTACAGCTTCATCCTCCTCTTCGGGCTGGCTTTCGTGGTCGTGTTCCTGGCCGGCAACAATATTTTCCTGGCCATCGCCCTGGCCAATGGGAGCCTCCAGGGCGGCGCACCACAACCCGTCTTCGAGAGCACGCCCGCCATGGCTTTCGCCCTGGGTGTCTCGGTAGTTTTTCTCCTTCTGGCTCTTCGAGCCTGGATGCCTTACCGGCGCTTCGTCGACCGTTTGGCGTATGGCACCGAGCACAACCCCGAGACGATCATACGCACGTTCGCCAACGAGATCCCGCGCGTGCTCGAGCGGCCGGCGCTGGCCCGGTTGCTGACCCACGACGTTTCCCCGGCCCTGCTCATTCGCCAGTCCGCCCTCTACTTGCTGGGCGCCGAGGCTCCTGCGCTGGTCTATGCCGATGGTGTCGCGCCATGCCGCGAGCCCCAACCGGTGCCACACCTGACGGAGGTGCTGCGGCGCTCGGGTCACTATGTGGCGCCGGATTCGGAGCAGTGCTTTCCCGAGCCCTTTGCATGGGTGCGCCTCGCCATCCCTATCGAGGTGGAAGGCAAGCGCATGGCCGCATGGCTGTTCGGCAAGCGGGATCCGGACGATTACTATCCGCAGCCCGACGTCGAGCTGCTGACGACCCTGGGCAATCAGGTCGGCGTCGCGCTCGAAACGACCCGTCTGTTCGAGGATTTGCACCGCCGAGCCACGGAGCTCGAGACTGCCTATCGCGATCTGCAAAGGCTCGACAAGCTCAAGGATGAGTTCGTGCAAAATGTATCGCACGAACTGCGCACGCCCCTCACCTTCCTGCGGGGCTACATCGATCTGATGATCGAGGAAGTGCTCGGTCCCGTCGCCCAGCCGCAACGCGAGGCGCTTCAGACCATGAGCGATCGCACCGAGGGGGTCATCCGCCTCGTGAACGACATCATCAGCCTCCAGCAGGCCAGCGCGGAACAAATGGTGCAAGAACCGGTGAACCTGGGGGTCCTGGCACGTTCTTGCATGGAAGCGGCCGAAGTGGCTGCCCGCAAGCACAACGCCGAGCCGCCGTTGCACAGGTTTCGCCTCGAATTGGCCGAGGATGTGCCACATGTGATCGGTGACAGGCGCCGCCTGGCCCAGGTCGTTGACAACCTGCTCAGCAATGCCGTCAAGTTCAGCCCGGACGGCGGGCTGATCATCGTCCGTGTGGCTTACCGCGCAGGCCCGGCATCCGGCCCAGGCCTGGGCGATGTGGCCCGGCAGTGCGCGTTGCTCGAGGTCATCGATCAAGGCATTGGGATCCCGGCTGCCGAGATCGATCATATCTGGCAACGCTTCTACCAGGTCGACGGCTCCAGCACGCGTCGCTTCGGTGGCATGGGACTTGGCCTTTCTATCGTCCGCGGCATCGTGGAAGCCCATGGCGGTGCCGTCCAGGTGCGCAGCAAAGAAGGCCATGGGAGCACTTTCCAGGTCATTCTGCCGCTGGCACCGGCCGCAGTCAAAGTCGAGTGAAGCTGGAAACGTGTGGCTGTTCGCCGCAGTGCCGGCACGCCGCCGCCCGGAACTGCATACAGCGCGCGGGGGCTCAGGGATACGAGTCGGTGCTCGGGGCTGGGAAGGGTGGCCGACACATTTCAGCAAAAACCTGTGGTGCGCCTCGGGGTTGACAGCCGCGGGGCGCTGTGTTAGACTCGCTCCAAAGCGATGATGGAAACGAGTAGGCAGGTCCTCGATGCTCAGCGAACCCGGGATGGTGCGAGCCGGGCGCATCTGGCCTCCCGAAAATCCTTCCGGAGCTGCGACCCGAACGGCTGGGGCCATTGGCCTCGTGCCAAGTAGGCATCGGCGGCCTTGCGAGCCGTTATCCTCGCAGAGGTGTGTTGGCACCTGCCGGTTTCGGATCTGAGACTCCCGGATTGTGGGGTCCTTTCGGGCCGATGATGCCTGGGTCCTTGTGTTCGAGGTCCCAGGCTTGTGGGCTTGATCTGGGATCGCAAGCGACGCTTGGGTGGTACAGCGAGAGCCGGCGCTCTTGTCCTGCAGCGGACGAGAGCGCCTTTTGTTGAACGGGCCGCGCCATGCAGGGGAACGATGATGACCCAACTTCTCTATCAGACCGACAGCTATCTGCGTGAGTTCGATGCCAGGGTGGTGGGGCTCTCTGCTCCGGAACGCAGGGTTGCCCTCGACCGGACTGCCTTTTATCCGGGCGGCGGAGGCCAGCCACACGACACGGGCACGTTCCGCGTCCGCGACGCCGCCCTCGTCGTGACCCAGGTGAAGAAGGACGGCGACCTGGTCTGGCACACGCTGGCTGAGGGCAGCCTCCTGCCGTCGGAGGGTGAGACGATCACGGGGACCATAGACTGGGACCGGCGCTTCGCGCTCATGCGCACCCACACGGCCATGCACATCCTCTGCGGCGTCGTATTTCGCGACTACGGGGCCCTCGTCACCGGGGGCAACATGGAGCCGTCCGCGGGCCGGATGGACTTCGAGTTCGCGACGATGCACGGCGACCTGGTGTCCGAGATAGAGGCCCGCTGCAATCAGGAGATCACGGCCGCTCGCGATGTTCGGGTGCGCATCTTGCCGCGCGCCGAGGCTTTTCAGATCCCGGACCTCATCCGCACCAAGATCAATCTGCTGCCCGAGGGGATCGCCGAGGTGCGGACGGTGGAAATCGTCGGGCTCGACCTTCAGGCCGACGGTGGCACCCATGTTGCCAACACGCGCGAGGTGGGTCGCATGCGCGTGACCGACTACAAGTCCAAAGGCGCCATCAACAAACGGATCTACATCGCGCTGGGGTAAGGTATCATGCCAAGATTCTCTGATGTCTCGTCTCAGGTAAACCTGCCCGCGGTCGAGCAGCGGGTTCTGCGCTTTTGGCAGGAAGCGGACGTCTTTCATCACACGATAAGCCAGACGAGCGACGGCCCGCGTTTCGTGTTCTTTGAAGGGCCGCCGACCGCGAACGGCCGGCCTGGCATCCACCACGTGCTGGCAAGGGTCTTCAAGGACATCTTCCCTCGCTACAAGACGATGCGAGGCTATCATGTGCTCCGGAAGGGTGGGTGGGACACGCATGGACTGCCGGTCGAGCTGGAGGTAGAACGGCAGCTGGGCTTTTCCGGCAAGAAATCCATCGAAGACTACGGCATCGTGCCGTTCAACAAGAAGTGCCGCGAGAGCGTCTTCCGCTATGTTGAAGAATGGGAGCGGATGACGCAACGCATCGGCTATTGGGTCGATCTGCCCTCGGCCTATATCACCTTGACCAGCGACTACGTCGAATCCCTTTGGTGGATCCTCAAACAGTACTGGGAACGGGGCTTGATCTACCAGGGCTACAAGGTCGTGCCCTATTGCCCGCGCTGCGGCACACCCTTGAGCAGCCATGAGCTGGCGCAGGGCTATCAGGAAGGCACCCGCGACCCGAGCATCTACGTCAAGTTCGCGTTGATCGACCAGCCGGGGACCTACTTCCTGGTTTGGACGACGACCCCCTGGACTTTGCCCGGCAATGTGGCGATCGCCGTAGGCAAAGATATCGATTACGTGTTGGTGCAGCAGGGCGACGACAGGCTTTGGCTGGCGGAAGCGCTCCTGGCGCCCGTCCTGGGCGTCGAGCCCGCCCAGGCCACCGTGCTGAAGCGCGTCAAAGGGCGCGAGCTGCTCGGGTTGCACTACCAGCCCCTGTACGCCTACCTGCCGGTGGATCGAGACTACTGCTACGTGATTGCTGGTGACTTCGTCAGCACGGAAGACGGCACAGGCCTGGTGCACATCGCGCCTGCCTTCGGTGCCGACGACCTGGCAGCAGGCCAGGAGTACGGGTTGCCCACTTTGATGACCGTCGATCCGCAGGGGCGCTTCATCGATGCGGTTGCTCCCTGGCGCGGTGTCTTTGTCAAGGATGCCGATCCGCTCATCCAACGTGAGCTAACAGAACGCGGCCTGATGTTCAGACAGGGCATTTACGAGCATACTTATCCCTTCTGTTGGCGCTGCGATACACCCTTGATCTACTACGCTCGCACGACGTGGTACATCAAGACCAGCGCTTTCAAGGATCGGCTGCTGGCAAACAACGACCAGATCAACTGGGTGCCGGACTACATCAAGGATGGCCGATTCGGCAACTGGTTGGAGAACAATGTGGATTGGGGCGTCGCACGTGAGCGCTATTGGGGCACTCCGCTGCCCTTCTGGGTGTGCGACAACCCCGCCTGCCGCCACCAGGAATGCGTCGGCTCGGTGGCCGAGCTTTCGGAGAAGACCGGACGCAACTTCATGCGCCCGCGCTATCTGGCGGAGCAGTCCGGCCGCTGGCCCGATCCGCAGCAAGGAGGCGAGGTGCTTGATCTGCATCGGCCGGCTGTCGACCAGCTCTCCTGGGGATGCGCAGCTTGCGGCCAGGGGACCATGCGACGCATCCCTGAGGTGGCCGATGCCTGGTTCGACAGTGGCTCGATGCCCGTCGCCCAATGGCATTACCCGTTCGAGAACCAGCAGCTTTTCACCGAACAATTCCCGGCCGACTTCATCTGTGAGGCGATCGACCAGACTCGCGGCTGGTTCTACACCCTGCACGCGGTCAGCACGTTGCTCTTCGATCAGCCGTGTTTCAAGAACGTCATCTGCCTCGGCCACATCGTGGCCGAGGACGGCAGCAAGATGTCAAAGAGCCGGGGGAATGTCGTGGACCCCTGGACGGTGCTCGACGCTCATGGTGCAGATGCCACCCGCTGGTACATGTTTACGGCCAGCCCGCCCGGCAACACGCGCCGCTTCAGCGCCAACCTGGTGGCGGAAGTGGTGCGCAAGTTCCTGCTCACGCTCTGGAACAGCTACAGCTTCTTCGTCACCTATGCCAACCTGAACGATTTCGAGCCGGCCGCAGCGGAGGTGCCGCTGGAGCAGCGCTCGCTGCTGGACCGCTGGCTGCTGGCCCGCACTGCCGAGCTGACAACCACCGTGACCCGGGCGCTCGATGAGTATGATGTGCCCGGCGCGACGCGCCCCATCAGCGACTTCGTGGATGATCTCAGCAACTGGTACGTGCGCCTCAGCCGCCGGCGTTTCTGGAACGTGGAGCCTGACCCGGCCAGCCAGCGACTCAGCCTGGCCGCGCACCAGACGCTCTATCAGGTCCTGGTCACGCTCAGCCAGCTGTTGGCTCCTTTCACGCCGTTCGTGGCTGAAGAGATCTATCGCAACCTGGTGGTCGATGAGCGTGCTGAGCTGCCCATGAGCGTACATCTGAGCCGGTGGCCGCAAGCGGTGGCCGTCCATCGCAACCCGGAGCTCGTGGCGAACATGTCCCTGGCCCAGCGCATCGTCAGCCTGGGCCGCGCCGCGCGTGAGGGCGCCGGGTTGAAGCTGCGCCAGCCGTTATCAGAGGCTGTCGTCGGCCTGCCCGGTTCCGGCGAGGCCCGCGGGCTGGCGACGCTCGAGCAGGAGATCGAAGAGGAGCTGAATGTCAAGGCCCTGCGGGTCGTGAGCGCCAGCAGCGACCTCGTGGACGTCGTCGTCCATCCATTGCCGGCGCAGCTGGGCCGCAAATATGGCCGTCGCTTGCCGGCGATTCGAAGCGCCTTGCTGGCGATGGACCCCCTGGAGGTTGCCCGCATGGTGGAAGCCGGCCAACCCGTCCACGTCACCGTCGCGGGCGAGGGGCTCCAGATCTTGCCGGATGAGGTCGAGATCCGCAAGACGCCCAAGCCCGGCCTGGCCGTGGCCGAGGAGGCCGGCTATCTGGTGGCGATCAACACCCAGCTCACCGATGAGCTGCGTTGGGAGGGTTACGCGCGCGAGGTGGCACGCAATATCCAGGTGTTGCGCAAGGATTCGGGCTTGCAGATCAGCGACCGTATCCATACGACCGTCCAGGCCGCGCCGGAGCTGGCTCCGGTCTGGCAGAGTTATGGTTCGAACATCGCTGCCGACACGCTGTCCGTATCGTTCGACGCAGGCACCCCGGCGCCGGGCGCCTATACCCTAACCATGCGGCTTGACGGTGAAGTGCTAACGGTCGGCATCGTGAAAGCCTGAGCGCAACGGGGCCTGCAGGCACATCGCCGCCGTCTGGCGCGCCTCCGAGACAGTGGGCAGGTGAAGTCTTTGGCCTTACGGCACGGCCGGGGCGGCGTGGCTAGACTTTCCGCCACGAGAGGCATGGAAAGAAGGGAATTTGAAGCGCTTTTTAGGGGGCTGGGGTTGGGTGCCCCTCGTTGCGATCTTTGTGCTGGCAGTTGATCAATGGACCAAGGGCCTGGTCCGCGCCAGGCTGCCACTCTACGGTATCTTTGTGCCCTTTCCCACGCTGCAGCCGTGGTTCAAGATCGTGCGCTGGGAGAACACCGGCGCGGCTTTTGGTATCTTGCAGGGCCAGGGGACCATCTTTATCGGCGTGGCCGTGCTGGTAATCGTGGGGGTGCTGATCTATTTGCGGCAATTGCCCGCGGACCAGTGGCCGGTCCGCCTTTGTCTGGGCCTGCAGCTCGGCGGTGCCGCAGGCAATCTGGTTGATCGGCTGCGCTTTGGCAACCATGTGACGGACTTCTTGCTTTTCACGCTGCCCCTGCGCAATCGCATCCTGGCGTGGCCGGCCTTCAATGTGGCCGATAGCTGCATCGTGATCGGCGTACTCGTGCTTGCAGTTCTGCTCCTGAATGACGAGGGCCCGCGGGCCGGGGCAGATTCACGCGCCGCGCCCCCGCAGCCCGCGGCGCCCCCAGAGACCCCCCCATCAAAGGGTCAAGGGCTTGGTTAAGGCCCGCGGAGGCCGGGCGATGGACAATGGCTGACGAGCCGGAAGAAAGGGACGAAGGTGCGCTTGCCGGAGGCGAAGGCCCTGACGTGACCGTCCTTGCGCTGGCGGTCGACCAGGCCGCCGGCATCGGCGAGCGCCTGGACAAATGGCTTGTGGGCCGTCTGCCCGATCGCTCGCGCGCCGAGGTTCAGCGCTGGATCTCGGCGGGGTTGGTGAGCCGAGGCACGCAAGCGCTGAAAGCCAGCTATCGCTTGTCTGCCCACGAGGTGATCACGGTCAGCATCCCACCGGCCGAGAGCTATCAGGTCGCGCCTGAGCCGATTCCCCTCACCATCCTCTACGAGGACGACGATCTGCTGGTCGTTGACAAGCCGGCGGGCATGGTCGTTCATCCTGCTGCCGGCAACTGGCACGGCACTCTGGTCAACGCCGTGCTTTTCCACTGCCCGGGCCTGGCCGGGGTGGGTGGCACGGGCCGGCCCGGGATCGTCCATAGGCTTGACAAAGATACGTCGGGCCTCATCGTGGTGGCCAAGAATGACCAGGCGCATCGGGCGCTGCAGGCACAATTCAAAGAGCGCACGGTGGAAAAGACGTACCTCGCGCTGGCGCACGGCCGTGTGGCTCCGTCTCGCGGGGAGATCCAGGCCCCGATCGGGCGTGATCCCCGCCAGCGGAGGCGCATGGCGGTCCTGCCCGCTCCATTGGGCCGTCCGTCAACCACGCAATACGAAGTGAAAGGCTATTACAGCAACTATACCTTGCTGGCTTGCCACCCGCTCACCGGCCGCACGCACCAGATCCGCGTGCACCTGGCGTACATCAAGCACCCGCTTGTTGGCGACGAGGTCTATGGCAAGCGCCGGGCCTCCGTGCCTGTCCCGCGCCAGTTCCTGCACGCCGAGCGGCTGCGCTTTCATCTGCCGGCCAACGGGCAGCCGGTCGAATTCACTGCGCCGCTGCCCGATGACCTCGGTGCGGTGCTGCGAGCGTTGGAGGAAGGCGAGGAGGGTGACCGATCCCCTCTTTCCTGAGCCTCTATTCTCTGTTAGGACGGCCTGGCACGTCGTGACAGATCCGGCAGCGGGCTTCGTAGACTTCCTCTGCACCCACCATGATCACCGGATCGATGTAGCTGGCCGGAGTGCCGTTGATGAGCCGTTGCGTGCGGCTCGCAGGCGCCCCACACACCACGCAGATCGCATGGAGCTTGTCGACCATCTCGGCCATGGCCATCAGCAAAGGCATCGGGCCAAAAGGCTCGCCGCGAAAGTCGAGGTCCAATCCGGCGCAGATCACGCGCAGGCCGCGATCCGCCAGGGTGCCTGCCACGTCGGCTACCGAAGCATCCAGGAACTGGGCCTCGTCAATCGCGACTACAGTGGTGTCGGGCCGCAGCAGGCCGGCGATCTGGCTGGCGCTCGTGATGCTCTCGGCCTCACAGTGGACCCCGCTGTGCGACCAGACATGGTCTGTCGAATAGCGGTCGTCCAGCGAAGGCTTGAACACCTGGACGCGCTGGCGAGCGATCTCGGCTCGCCGCACACGCCGCACCAGTTCCTCGGTCTTGCCGCTGAACATGCTGCCGCAAATCAGTTCGATCCAGCCGCCTCTGGGCTGCATATAGTGCATGGTCTGGCGCCTCCCGGCTCGCCTGGGGGAACGTCGTTCTGGGGCAAGAACAGGGGCAGTACGGGCGGGGTGCCCCTACTGCCCCTGGGGTAAGCTTTTATCGGCTCGATACGCTCAGCCGGCGTCACCGCGGCGCTTGGCCACGCGCGATTCCACGGTCTGTCGCTTCTGGGCTTCCTGTTGGACGCGCACCTGCTCCTGGGTACCGGCCGTGCGCTCGAGACGGCGCATGAAGCGATCGACCTGCCCCGCCGTGTCGACGATGCGCTGCTCGC
>Ga0326727_10026124_pt1 | contig 10870 bp, 8 predicted proteins | sample MB2enrmetagenome_FD_207643 | JGI IMG/M metagenome (GOLD analysis project Ga0326727, IMG submission 207643) | Lab enriched peat soil microbial communities from McLean, Ithaca, NY, United States - MB29MY | ecosystem: Environmental > Terrestrial > Soil > Wetlands > Peat | place: USA: New York... | reverse complement strand
CGGTATTTGCTTTGTGACACACTGTTCGATAATGGTTGCATACTTAATCATCCTTCTGACCGACCGGCCATCGGGATGGCGAAGAGACCCATTACCATTGGATGTGTGAGTCGGTCCTGGATTCCGGAGAATCCAGCGCTCGGATAAGGGAATCCGAGCGGAACATTGGGGCGGATAATGAAATCCAGACGGAACATTGGGTTGGATGGGGAAATCCGAGCGGAATATTGGGCCGGATGGGAAAATCCGGGCGGAACGTCATGCGGTGGATGGTTATTGATTGACTGGAGAGAATATGGTTTTTCGGAAGACAATTTGGATAGGCGTCGGTTTGATCGCAGCATTGTGCGCTGGATCCGTGCTCGCGGGTGATGCGGCCATGAGCGATGTAAGTGGCGGATCGGTACAACTCATGGACCGGAAGCCCTCGAACGTTCGGATGGTGAGCGAAAGTGTGGACATGAAGCTGGGAGCCTGGGGAGCGAAAACCGGCTGGCCGGTTTTCGTGCGATGCCAATTCTTCCTGAAAAACAACGGCCCGGCCACGGATGTCACGGTCGGCTTTCCCGAACATCTCACCGCCAGTTATGACGGCGCTCTCGGGGAAAAGATCAAGAACTTCAAGTCGTGGGTCGATGGCACGCCCGCCGTTACCAAATACACCCATCTGATTCCGCCCAAGCGGAAGCACGTTCATGAGAAGCAGGATTACAAGGCATGGTATGTGGCGAAGGTTCATTTCGATGCCGGCCAGACCCGGCGCGTGGACGACGTTTATTCATCCAGGCTTGGAGGTTACGATCGGCCCGGTTGGCCCTGCAATCAGAATCTGATGGGTTACACGCTTCAAACCGGGGCGAGTTGGCAGGGGACGGTCGGGAGTGCGGTCGTTAAGGCCGACCTCTCCGACGTGGGGAACTTCTTCGACATCACCGCCTGGCCGAAGGGATTTGCGCGTTTGGGGAACGTCTATACCTGGAAGATGACCGATTTTACTCCTAAAGAGGATATCAGAATCAAGTTTGTCGCGAAGGCCCCCGTGCTTATCGAGCCGGGTTCCGGGTTGCCGGACAATCTTGAGCCGGTTTTCGTGAAAGACAGCGTGCTGATGGTCTCTTCGCGGATCGTCAGCTATGATGATCGCGGTATCGTTCAGTGCGACGGCAAGCGCGGCTCCCTGCACAGGGGTGGTCACGTGTTGGAGTTGGCGGACGGATCCAAATCGGCGACCCTAGACGGCAGGAGCATCACGATGAAGACCGCGCCGGTCGGTTACGAGAGCGATCTCGCGGTACCGCTCGATGAGACGGTCAAGCTCCTCGGGGGAACTGTGACCTACGACAAAACCGGCCGACCGAAGGTGATTTGGCCGAGGAGATCAAGAAAATGATAAGAGGGAAAAGAAATATGCGCAATCTTGTAACAATATGGACCATAACCGTTATGGGACTTATCGTCGTGTGCGCCGGAGCGGCGTCGGCGGATGACGGATTCGTGAATACAGTTAGTGGGGGATCAGTTATACTCATGGAAAAGCATCCGACTATCAGGATGGTCGGTGAAGCAGTGGATATTAAGCTGGGGGCCAATGGAGTGAAGGGTGGCTGGAAATGGCCAGCTTTCGTTCGCTGTCAGTTCCTTCTAAAGAATAACGGGCCTGCAACCGACGCTACCATCGGCTTTCCCGAAAACCTCACCGCTGATGGCGATCCACCCCTCCCGGACAAGATCCGTGGTTTCAAGTCCTGGGTGGATGACAAGGTGGTTGATGTGAAGTACACCCCAGCGGGCAAACCGGATCATGACGACGGCGGAAGGCGAGATTACGACGCTTGGTATGTGAAGGAGGTGCACTTCGAGGCAGGCCAGACTCATAGAATTGTCGATGTTTATTCCTCATGGATAGGTGTTTCGGGAGGGGAAGGGCAGCCTAGTTATCAAAACACACTAACCTATATACTTTGCACCGGCAGTAGCTGGCGGGGGACGATCGGGAGTGCAGTAATTCGTGCGGACTTATCGGAAGCCGGGGATTTCTACGATATTACGGCATCGCCTAAGGGGTTTACCCGCAAAGGGAATGTGCTTACCTGGAAAATGAAGGATTTAGCTCCCAAGGATGACGTTGAGATCAAGTTAACCCCGAGGGTACCGTCCATCATCGATCCTCGGACTTGCCTTCCTGGAGATTTGAATCCGGTTTTCATCAAAAGCGGCGTACTCATGGTTTCCTCGGCACTCGTGACTTATTCAGGTGGCACGGAAAGGTGGGCGAGAGGCAGATGTACCCTACAGAAAGCGAGCCACGTTCTAGTGTTGACTGCCGGGTCGAAGTCAGCGGTCCTCGACGGCAAAGCAATCCAAATGAAGACAGCTCCTGTTCTTGCAGAGAGAGAGTCAATGGCGGTTCCATTTGAGGAGACGGTCAACCTCCTCGGCGGAATAGTGAAATACGACAAGAATCACCATCCTAAGGTGGTGTGGCCACACAAGACGCATTAGGATGTCTCTGGATTCCAGAGAATCCAGCGCCCGGATAAGGAAATCCGGGCGGAACGTCACGCGGAAGGGAAATCCGGGCGGAACATCGTATGTTAGTCCGGCAAGGAAAGGTTATGAGGAGTGCATAGGACTCGAGTTACCGCACTCGGAATCTGTATCGCTTTGATAGTCGGCATCGGGGTGTGGGCCGGGATGGGGCCGGGGACTGAGCACGCCATCGGCTCGTACACAACATCGCTCGCCGAGAGGACGCAATCACAAATCTTCAACGCCCGAATCGCGGTTCGGAAGATCAACGGCATCGTGATTCAGCCGGGTCAGGAGTTCTCATTCCTGCGGACGGTCGGGCCGTGGACGGCGGATATGGGCTACAGGAAGGCCCCGGTGAGCTATGACGGGGAACTGATCAAGGATTGGGGCGGAGGGGTCTGCCAGGTCTCCACAACGCTCTACAACGCGGCGCTGATGGCCGGTCTGGAGGTCACGGAGCGCCACCATCATCACTGGCCCGCGAGATACGCCCCGCTCGGTCGGGACGCCGCGGTCGCATATGAGGACATCGACCTCAAGTTCAGGAACAACTTAAGCGCCCCCGTGAGGATCGTCGGCATAATCCGGGGCGAGAACATGGTCTTTCGCATAGATTCCGCTTACAAGCCGAATTTTACGGTGAGGATTGACTCGGAGACAAAGGCGGTCACTCAGCCGAACGAAATCCTGCAAGATCGGACGACCGACGGCGAGGGCCGGTGGCGGCTGGTCAACCGTGGCCACCCCGGTTTTGAGGTCGCGACTTACCGGACGATCAGCAGCACGAAAGGATCCCGCCGCGAACTCCTCAGCGACGACCAGTATCCCGCCATGAGCAGAATCATGCGCGTGGAGGCACGGGAGCAGGAGTAACAGGAGTAAGGGGAGTAGATTCCGGAATTCCGGTTACTCCTCCCACTCCTTATACTCCTTCTACTCAACCGGAGCATGTTCCTCCACAAATCGGTCATAATCTTCCAGCGCTTTCCGAAGCAGGGCCGGGGTATCCAGGCCGTATGGGCAGTGCGATATGCAGTGGCCGCAGTTGGTGCATGATTCTATTTTGCGCATCTGCGCCCGCCAATGGTCGGTCATGAACTGCTGATACGGCATGCGCCTCAGCAGCAGGATCATTCGGGCGGCCATCGGGATCGGGATGTCCGCCGAGCAGGGCAGGCAGTACCCGCAGGCACGGCAGAAGTCCGACGAGAGTTCCCGGCGGTCGCGCTCGACCGTCGCCCATGTCGCCTCGTCCATCGAGGGAGGATCGGCGTCCAGGGCCAGCATCTCCTCCAACTCCTCCATTCGCTGGAACCCCCAGATCGGTACCACGTTCTCGAACTGCCTCAGGAAGGCAAAGGCCGGGCGCGCCTCGGTCAGCAGACCTCCGGAGAGCGGCTTCATCGCGATCAAGCCGACGTCATGCGCCTTGCAGAGGTCTATCACCGCCAGGTCCTCCGGCGATGATATGTGGCAGAGCGGGAATTGGAGGGTCTCGAATACGCCTGATTCGACCGCCTTGATCGCCAGCTCCCGGCTGTGATTGGTGATTCCGATGTGCCTCACCAACCCTTTTTCTTTGGCGTCAAGGAGGGCGGCGTAGGGGGAGTTGGGATCGGACAGATCGGTCAGATCGGACGGATCGGACTGAGCCGGTTTTCCGGATATCGTCTTGGGGTTGTGGAGTTGGAGAATGTCAATGTAGTCGGTCTTGAGATTGCGCAGGCTGGTCTGGAGATCGGCCTCAAGTCCCTCACGGGTGGTTGCGCCGCTCTTGGTGGCGATGATGACCTTGTCGCGAACACCGCTGAGCGCTCGCCCGATCTTCTCCTCGCTGTCCGTGTAGTAGCGGGCGGTGTCGTAGTAGTTTATCCCGGCGTCGAAGGCTCGGCGGAGGATTCGTTCCGCCTCATCCATGGGGGTTCGCTGAAGCGGCAACACACCGAATGCGGTGCGGGTAACGTTGAGGCCGGTTCGGCCCAGTTGAGTGGTTATCATAAGTTGGTCCTTTGCTGTTAGTGATGGGCCGGGTGATGCCGGCGGGCGTTCAATCAGGTACGCGACTGTATTTTCAACCAAAAGACGTGCAATTCCTTCCTGGATTTGTGAGAGACCCGTGATGATCCCGAGGGAGGCGAAATGATGAATGATGACTGATGAATGATGAATGTCGGAGGGCGCGGCGAGCGGTGCCCTACGAGATGGTTTTATTGTTGGCGGATGTCCCACCGGAGCACAAATCCTGTGTAATCGTGAAATCCCTGAAATCGTGTTCAGACAATGGAATGGCACGGAAATCCATTCCCTGCATCCCTTACCATCACTCCACCACTCCAATACTCCGTTCCTCCCGCGACGCTTTACAATCTTCGGCGATAGGATTACAATTGAGTTACCACATAACCCACGCAGAGTTAATCATCAATGGACAAATATTTAACCTTTTCAGCCAAAGCCGTGCTTCCCAGCGAGATCATTCGGATTCTGGAGGCGGGCGATTCCGAAACCGACGCCTATCTCGGGCGAGAGATTTACGCGAACTGCAACCCGGCGTATCTCAAGAAACAGAGAGAACGCCTGATAGAAACCATACGATTCCATCAGAGCAGGGTCGGCGATAAGCCGACCTACCTTCTCCGAGCGCCCGGAAGGCTGAACGCCTTCCTGGAATACCTCGATATGTGCGCCGGAGATCACATGTCCACCACAATCGACGGGGACATTCCGGTCGCAATGTCGCCCAGGGATGACGATACCATAAGTGCTGCAAACATCAATCCGCTGTTTCAGGCTGAGGACGTCTCTATCTTCCAGGAGTTTCACCGCTTTGCATCCGAGCCGCTGGAGAAACATGCCTCGAGCCTCGGAGATACCTGGGATAACCGCACCAAGATTCTTCCGTATTTCGGGCGCCCCAAGGGCGATTGGCTGAACTACGTTTTGAGTTCCTACCTGCGCGTGATGTGGGAAAACCACCCCGTTGTCGATCTGAAAGGGGCCGATCTCTCATTCGGCCCGGCGACCGCGCCGTTTAGGGCCGGCACAAGCTCCTCCTCCGCGCTGGTTGTGCTTTCGCTGCTCACCGTCTATCTTGTGAATCAAGATGTGCTTCCAAGACTGGAGATCACGGATGCATGTCGGCTGCTCGGCGAAGCTGAATGGTATGTCGGCACCCACGGCGGAGCGAACGATCAGACCACCATCCTCTGCAATCAGCCGAACTACGTGCTTTACAACCGGCATTCGAAGGATCCACTGGAATCCACCAGCCTGCCCTTCCTGACGGGAATCCACGTGGTGCTCGCAAACTCGCTTTGGGAGGTCAACAAATCCCTCAACGGCAACCAGAGCTTCAATATGCGTAAGGCCTGGATGGAGATCGGCGACCAGGTGATGCGGCGTATCATCTCAACCGCGAATCAGGAGATCGAGGATGGGCGCGCGAAGGGCGCGGGCTGGCTGTCGGCGCTTCTACGCAAGCAGTTCGGCTTCGACACGGTTCGCGAGTTTCCGATCCTGGAGAGCAGCCCGGAGTTGTGGAAGACAATCGCCGAAAACTACAAGAAATTCGGCAGCCTGGATGAGTGCATTCTCAGAATCCCCAACCCGGCGATCGAGGAGTTGATTTCCACACTCCCGGTGAAATTGACGGCTGATGAGGCGGGGAATCTGCTCAGCACGGACGCCGAGACGCTTTACCGAATGTATACTAAGCCCAAGCGGCAGATTGGTGGATACCATCTGCGCACCACGGCCCGGTTCTTCCACAACGAGAACATAATCGGGCGCAAGCTCGAGGACATTTTCCTGGAGGCGCAAAGCCGCGTGGCGTCCGGGGAGCTTTCGCCGGATTCGCAGGAGTACGACGAATACCGGATAAAGGTCGGCCACATGGTTGACGACCTCCAGCACACCATTTCCTATGACTTCCGCATCTCGTGCAGCCAGATTGACCGCCTCCTGGACATCGCGCGCAGGGGGCCGGGTTACCTGGGCGGCAAGCTGACCGGCGCGGGCAAGGGCGGATGCGTCTCGATTCTGGTTCGGGATGCGGACTCAGACGCGATGTGCCGGTATCTGGATCATGAATACTACGGCAAGCACGCGAATTTCGAGGAGTACAGGCAAATCCTGGAGGATGCCCAGCGCTACTTCAAAGAGGACGACTTCGAGCGGATGTCCGCCGAGGAGCGACTCCAAAACCTGGAGCACGCGCTGGCGTCGGTCGAGGAGCAGCGCCGTGTGATCACTTTCAGCCGTGGGGCCTGCGTGCTCGACCTAAGGTGAGACATAGAGTGATGGAGTACTGGAATCGGAAGTGCCGGCCGGATTCACCGTTTCTGCCGGTTTGATTTGCTTGACAATAGGCTAATTTGGCAATAACATACAAACAGTCAGATGCTTCGGTCGCAGAGCGAAGCGGCGCAGCCGAAGCCACTATTCTGTTCCTTCTGCAAAATATGTTTGAACGGCAGAAGCAGTTTATCCGATCAAAATTCCGAAAAGGAGAATAACATGAAGTACAGCAAAGAAGGCGCTTTGAAGATTATCGCGGACCATCCGTGCGCGAGCATGATTACCGTGGATGAGAACAACTTCCCGGTGGAGAGAGTAATGTACACCGCCAAGGTAGATGACGACCTGACGGTCTATTATGGCACGTTCAGAAGCTCGAACAAGTGCGCCCAGTTGTCGGCGAATCCGGGGATCATTCTGATCTGGCCTGCGGGCGCAGGATTCCTGACGCTGAAGGGCAAGGCGGAAGTGTTGGACGATGCAGAGACCCTGAACCATGTCTGGCAGGACCTCTTTTCCCAGCATTTCACCGGTCCGACCGACCCCACGTTCGTGGCAGTGAAGATCAAGCCGGTATCGGTGACCTACTATCAGGAAGGCATGCTGGAAACGCAGTCGGTGGATTTGTAGCCTGGAGGACGCGGTGCAGACGAAAAAAATAATAATCGGTGGAGTTGTGGGCTTCATGGCCGCGATTTTGGTCTTCGTGGGCATCTCAGTAGGACGCTTGGAATCCCAACACAACGCCGGGCTACAGAGCGCCCCACTACCTTCCCCGTCTCAACCAAAAGGAGGGTACAATTATGATCAATATCCTTCTCCTAACTCCGGACAGTCAGAGGCGGGCGGTACCGAAAGGACCGCTCGGGTCCCCACAACAGCATCACCTCAAACCGCGCAACCAGGGAGCGGGACGTCGCCGAGAGCGATTGACCCAACATGCGTGACTGCCAACGGCGGTGCTACACCGGGAGTCGGCATGCCAAACGAGTACCGTCAGCCTATGCAATCTATCGAAGCTAAGGCTATCGTGAGCCAGCAGGAGGCTGAGACAATAGGCAGGCGCGGATGGTTGGCAGAATTGACGGTGAAGAACAATTCTCAGCAGTCGACTGGAATGTTGATTGTATTCGTGCATTTCGATGACCACTCACTGTGTAGCTTGCTGCCGCGTGATGGTACAATTGATCAGAATGGCATCCTTAAGCTAGCGCCTCTGGAATCAACTCAGGTTTCACCTGGCGAGAGCAAACATCTCTTGTTCTTCGGCGACGACACATCGCCGAACGACAGTAAGAAACCAACATACGTAAGCATCAATAGTAAGCTTGGTGAATTCCAGGTTCCGGCCGGCGGCTAGGGATTTGGACTAAGCCGGCTCCACGGCTACCAAACAAAACGTGCAACGGCGACAAAGGGGGATAGGGTGTATCAGTTAGAGGTAAAGGCACTGTTAGTATCAGGGTTGTTCAACCCTGAAGATGGTTGGGAGGTCAGTGTAGACGTGGACGGGATGGAACGTGCCTGTGGTGGACGGCATCCAGAGGGAAAGATGGAAGCCACACAAGGTGCCTTACGGTCCCTAAAATGTATGGGCGCAAGCATTGGAGCGGACGAAGAGTATGGGAGGGCGGATATAGTCGCTAGACACCCGGATAAAGGTACCTACGTTATAGAGTGCGAAGGAGATACTTCACGCCAAAGAGAACAGTCCATGTATTCTGCATTGGGCCAAATCCTGCTCAGCATGAACAATGAATCTCGCCTCGTCAGGTACGCGTTGGCGCTGCCTGACGATCCAAAATGGGAGAAGCAGGTGCTAAAGATCCCGAGTAGACTATACAGTGCGCTTGGCTTAGAGGTGTACATGGTTTCACGTACAGGGGTGTCCAAGCTACCATAATAGCGTAGGAAATGCCTGGTTCGCCCTCGCAAAACCCGTTTCCGCGACTCCTGTTACTCGTGAACGTGGCTGAACTGTAGGCGACCTTCAGAAGGCTGCGGGCCACCAGTCCCTCGGAACGGTCTCAGTATGCTTTCGCGAAGAGCGCCTGGATGTCCGACTCCGCGCCGCATTTGATACATTTACCTTTGCCATGCTCGCGGGCGTCGAATGGGATGCATCGGATGGTCGCGCCGGTTTCCGCCTGGACCGCCTCCTCGCATTTCGTGTCGCCGCACCAGAACGCCTTGACAAAGCCTCGCTTTTCGGAGATGGTTGCGTTCAGCTCTTCGAGGGTTGCTGCCTCGCAGGTATTTTCTTCCCGGAACTGCACCGCTCGCTGGAAGAGATCGTTCTGGAACTCCTGAAGAAGCGCGGGCAGGCGGGTCGCGATCTCATCGATCGGGACGAACTCCTTCTTGCGGTTGTCCCTGCGCACCAGAACCACGGAACGCTTCTGCACGTCCTTCGGCCCGATCTCCATCCTCACAGGCACTCCGCGAAGCTCCCACTCGTTGTATTTCCAGCCGGGGGTGTATTCGCCGCGCATGTCGGCTTCGACTCTCAGGTCTTTCGGCAGCAACGCCTGGACCTCCGAGACCATCGCGGATACGGACGCTTGCTCCTCGTCATTCTTCCAAATCGGAACGATTACCGTCTGGATCGGGGCGACGTTCGGCGGCATGATGAGACCGGCGTCATCGCCGTGGACCATGATCAGCGCGCCGATCAGGCGAGTCGAAACGCCCCAACTCGCCTGCCATGCGTACCTGCGCTCACCATCGATGTCCTGGAAGGTAATGTCGTAAACTTTCGCGAAATGCTGGCCCAGATTGTGCGATGTTCCCGCCTGAAGACCCTTGCCGTCGCGCATGAGGGCTTCGATCGAGTAGGTCGCCTCCGCTCCGGCGAACTTCTCGCGCTCGGTTTTTCGGCCCTTGATCACCGGGATGGCCATCTCGGTTTCGACGAAATCGCGATAGACCTCCAGCATCTTCATCGTCTCTTCCTGGCCCTCCTCCTCCGTGCGATGTACCGTGTGGCCTTCCTGCCAAAGGAACTCGGCTGTGCGGAGGAAGAGCCGGGTGGTCATCTCCCAGCGCATAACGTTCGCCCACTGGTTGATCAGGAGGGGAAGATCGCGGTGGCTCTGAATCCACTTGGAGTACATCGTCCCGATGATCGCCTCGGAGGTCGGGCGGATCGCGAGGCGCTCTTCGAGCTTGTCGTTGCCGCCCTGCGTCACCCATGCGACCTGCGGCGCGAATCCCTCCACATGCTCGGCCTCGGCGGCAAGGAGGCTTTCAGGCACGAGGAGCGGGAAGTAGGCATTCTTATGACCGGTCGCCTTTATCCGGCCATCCAGCAGCCGCTGGATGTTCTCCCACAGGGCGAATCCATATGGGCGAATGACCATGCACCCGCGAACCGGGGCGTAGTCAGCCAGTTCGGCCTTTAGTATAACCTCGGTGTACCACCGGGAGAAATTATCGGTCTGATCGGTAAGATCCTCAACAAATCTTGGTTCTTCGGTCATTTGTGGTGCCGCCTCTCTTGCTTCGGGAATGGGACTTATATGACGCCGGGCTTTCGCCAGCGCACGTGGAATTCTAGCAGTTGAGCGGCAGGGTGTCAAACTTGGGCGTAAAGTGGTATCATGGATAAGGTTTTAGGGTTTCATGGTTTTAGGGTTCCAGGGCGGGGATTCCGGCGATTCTTATCCGGACATGCCGGCGAGACGCCTGCTCTCCACGGACCAGCATCGAGAATTTTGATTATGAGATATAGATCATTCACTTAAAACCTTAGAACCTTAAAACCTTAGAACCCCGACTCCCTAGAACCGTACAACCCTTCCTGCGAGGTGATATTATGCCATTGAAGCCACGAAGTATGGAATATCTTGACGAAATGATTGAGCGATATCCGACGCTCTCGGTTGTCCGCGAGCAGATGGTGCGGGCGACCGAAATCATGTGCGATTCGTATAAGGCCGACGGAAAAGTGATGGTCTGTGGGAATGGTGGAAGCGCATCGGACAGCGAGCACATCGTCGGCGAACTGATGAAGGGATTCGTCCTCAGGCGCGAGCTTCCGGAA
>Ga0326727_10026123_pt1 | contig 10871 bp, 12 predicted proteins | sample MB2enrmetagenome_FD_207643 | JGI IMG/M metagenome (GOLD analysis project Ga0326727, IMG submission 207643) | Lab enriched peat soil microbial communities from McLean, Ithaca, NY, United States - MB29MY | ecosystem: Environmental > Terrestrial > Soil > Wetlands > Peat | place: USA: New York... | reverse complement strand
TTGCCTGGTTGATTTCGGTATAGCCATCGAATTCTGAAGACTGATCAAGACGATCGGAAGCGATCACCAATCTCCAATCCTCGTAATCCGGGAGCTTGGCCCAGAGGGCAACGTTCGGGGCCTTGCCCGCCTTGTCCAGGGCTTCTACGACCTTTTCCCCGTTCTCTATATCGAAAGTTACCAACGTTGGCGTACCCATGGGAATAGCCCTCCTGTCTGATCCTCGACGGCCAGGAGCAACGACGCGGCTTCTTGAGCAGTCTTCCTTTGATACCGGCTGTTCTCGGACCAATCTTGAACGATGGTCCAGTTGGTGTCCAACACGGCGTCTACCTGAACAGCCGTCTCCAGTTCACTCTTCAGGAGCGCCAGCCGGACCAATTCCTTAAGATCATGCATGTGGCTGTCATTAGCCAGCTTCTTGTCGGGGAAGTCGTGCTCCCGCGTACGCCTGGAAATACAAGCCTTCAGCGCGCATTCAACCGCATATCCCGCGAGATAGTATGCGCCTTCTGGAAATCCAGCAGCAAGCAGCGCCCGTGCTTCCTTGAGTCTTAACTCCGCAAGTTGCTGAAAATCGATGCGGTTCATCGTCCTTCATCATCTTTCTTATGCGCGGCTCAGGTAGGCCCCCTCGCTGGTGTCGACGCGGATCTTTTCGCCTTCGTTGATGAAGGCAGGGACCTGGACGACCAGGCCGGTCTCGGTCCTGGCGGGCTTGGTGACGCTGGAGGCGGTGGCGGACTTGAGGCCGGGCTCGGTTTCGACGACGGTGAGCTCGACGGCCGAGGGCAGCTCGATGCCGACGGCCTGGCCGTCGTGATAGCTAACCTTGATCTGCAGGTTCGGCGTCAGATATTCGACCGCGTCGCCCAGCGTGGAGCCCTTGAGAACGGTCTGCTCGTAGTCCACCGGGTTCATGAAGTAGTAGTCGTCGCCGTCGTTGTAGAGGAACTCCATGGAGACTTCGTCCACGACGACCTTTTCAATGGCGTCGGCGGAGCGGAAGCGGTGCTCGAACATGGCGCCGGTGCGGATGTTGCGGAGCTTGGCCTGGATGAAGGCGCGCAGGTTGCCGGGGGTGCGGTGCTCGACCTTGAAGACCAGGTGGAGTTGGTCGTTGTGCTTGATGATCATACCGGGACGCATTTGCGTGGCGGGAATCGCCATAAGAGTTGAAGCTCCTTGCTAGATCTGCGCTCAGGGCGCAAAAAGAGATGGGCCTTGGCCCATCTTCGATTTTAGCCCAGGTGGGTTTGGTGGCCGAGGAGACGAGTGGGCAGAATCGCAGCGGGGTGGGGAGGCGACGGGGAGGCCGAGGGAAGCGGCCGGGAATGTCCGCGAGTGAGCCGCGGAGATTCCCGGCGTGACTACTGGTCTGCAGAGACTGGCTAGATGTGGGACGGGAAGATGCCCAGGGTGCAGATGGAGTATTGGAGGCCTTTGGGGGCCAGGGGACGAAGATCGGGCAAGGCGAAGTTGGTGGTCCCGTTTCCGCCGAAGTTGGTGCCGATGAGGGAGAAGAGAGGGGTGTTTTGGTTGATGGGAAGCAAGCGCCCATCGGCGGGGACGGCCCCGATTCCGTAGCCCAGGGGGGAGAGGATCAGGGTTCCGATGACGCAGTTCGCATTGGCGGGATATTGAAAGGTGGTGTTGCCCTGGTACGCCACGCCGCCGTTGGTGGAGAGCGCGCCAGACAGAGCGGTGATGTTTGCCGGGATGCTGCCTGGCCCGCCGGGACCTTGCGGGCCCGCGGGGCCTGCGGGACCCTTTGGTCCGGCGGGTCCAGTTGCGCCGGCTGGGCCGGCCGGACCCTCGGTATTCCAGGAGAGAGCGACTTCGCTGGTGTTGCAAGCGGTTGGGGCGTTGACGACGCGGAGCGCGCCGGTGTTCTTGTGAGCGCAGGCATGGATCACGGCTGCCGAGGCGGGCGTGGCGGCGGCGCCGGCCAGCAACAAAGCGACAACGACGGGCAGAACCTTGAGAGAGGACATGAGAAACCTCCGGAGTTCATGGTGTGGAGCTGAGAGGATCCCAGCTCACGAGGGAGAGTCTACAAGGAATATCGCGGCAATCGCGAGGAATCATTCTTCATGCGGGGGATCGGACGTCGAGGAAGGGGCCGAGGAGGGTTTGAGGACTTCTGGCTTCCCCGGCAGCGCGGAGGGCGCAGAATGCGCATGGCCGCAGAAATGACGTCTCAGGGCCGCATGGGCTCTCAGGGCTCCGCACGCGGCATTCCGCCCGGAATGCCGCGCGCTTCGTATTCTCCTTCGGACTTTCCCTGGCCTCTGCCCCGTTTCTCTCCAGCTTTGCAGCGTGCCGCATTGCTGGGCCCACCCGGTTCACATCTTGAGAGTCGAGGTTCGGGGCAACCCAGCAATCGCCACTATTGGCAAACCAAGCCCACTGTGACAATGTTGGGCGGGGCGCTGACGTCGGTCTCGCTAAAGCCGATGGAAAGGATATCGCCCTGACTCAGGGCGATGGTGTGGGTGGTGTCGGAGCAGAAGGCCGTGGTTCCCGCAAACTGGTTGCGGAGCGTGACGCTGCAGGTCATCGCCGTCGGAACGACGCCCGGGCCCCCATAGGTGTAGCGCTCCACCGTGATCGCGATGGTGTCGGGGTTCAGGGGCAACGAGTCCACATTGTTATTGAGGACCCCGACGTTGAGGGCCTTCAACTCGCAGGCAGCGGGCGCCATGATGAAGTTCACCGGGTTGGCCGCGGGCGGCGCTACAAAAGGGGGGAAGCCGGGCTGGGCGTTGTTGGCGGCGCTGACCGGAAGGCCCGAATTGTAGGCATTGACGGGGGAGAAGTAGTAGACGGTGTTTGCAGCGTCGAAGCCGCTCTGGATGGTGGTGAAGGTGGAGAAGCCGGTGGTGCTGAGCCCTCCGGCAGGGCCGGCCGGGCCAGCGGGGCCGGTAGGGCCACTAGGGCCAGCGGGTCCGGCTGGGCCGGGAACGGTGGAAGCAGGGCCAACGGGGCCGGCAGGGCCGGCCGGACCAGTAGGGCCAGCGGGGCCAGGAACCGTGGAGGCGGGTCCAGCAGGTCCGGCAGGACCGGCGGGTCCAGTTGGTCCGGCGGGGCCTGTTGAGCCGGCGGGTCCAGCGGGACCGGCAGGACCGGTCGCTCCCGGGGTCCCGGGCGTGCCTGGTGTCCCGGCAGGTCCTTGCGCTCCAGCCGGACCGACCGGACCGGCAGGACCGGTGAGGGCCCAGGTGACGGCGCTTTCACCCGCGACACAGGCAGCGGTCGAGGGGACGATGCGGGCGACGCGGGTGGAATTGTTGACACAGGCGATGACGACGGTGGCTGTGGGCGCGGCCATGGCCGACGCTGCCAGCAGAAGCGCAGCGGCGAGCGCTGCGGCAGACTTGATAGAAGTCATGAAAACCTCCAGAGAAGCTTGTGAACTGCAAGATGGAAGAACCGCGCGATCCAGACCGGCGACGCGTTCCAGGGGAGGCCGCCGGCTGCCGATTCAAACGGGTCTATTCATTCAAGGCCGGTTTGGACCATGTGGCTCGTCCAAGCCGGGCAATTGCGAGCAGGAGTAGCCCCGATCCCAGCAGCAGCCAGGTTCCGGGTTCGGGGATCAGCGTTATGGTTAATGTTCCATAGCCGCTGTCTCCGTTGTTTTCATACCACCCGTCTCCAAGGAAGTCGTAGAGGTTGAGTTCGGCGCTGCCGAAGTTGAAGAGCAGGCCCAGTGAGTCCAGATAGTTGCCCGGGCCCGCAGGGGGATAGAGCAGGTCGTCATACGTGAAGTAGGTAGACAGAGACAGCGAGGTTCCACCTGGGCCGTTGGGGTTTGGGACCAGCGTGATGGAGCCACTGTTGGTTCCGTCGTTAAAGGTGCCGGAACCGCTGTTGAGCAGCCAGGCCTGGTTGCCGTTGATGATGCCTTCAGGCGTGCCCGCGAGCGTCCCCGACCCGGATACGCCGCCGGGGGCGGTGTAGGAGAAGGTGAACGAATCGGCCCTTGCAACCGGGACGATAGCAAGGGCGACGGCAATTGCGAACGAGGAGATACTGAGTCTTTTCAATTGGATCCCCTTGACAATCATGGCTGATCAACGGAGCTTCTTATCCCCGCCGTTGGAAACGGCCGGAGTCAGAGTGCTCTGAGCTTTCCTGAAAGTCCTTGCTCCTCCATCAAAGGTCGAGGATTGCAGACAGAAGGGTCATTTTGAGAGGAATATACACTTTGCTTTTCTAATATGGCAAGAACGATTTCTCAGGGCTGCGCCGGCTGAAAGGGCTCGACGCGCAGCATATCGGAGAGGATGCCGCGCTCTTCGGGGGTGAAGACGCCCTGGTAGCGGGCGGAGTTGAGCACCATCTGGCGCTGGTCGAGGGGGACGGCGCGCAGATCGCGAAAGGCGCTTTTCATCATGGCCTGGCGGTCGGGGGGCAGGGCGGCCCAACGGCGCGCGGAGTTATTCACGCTCATGCGGTCCTGGGGCGACATGTGCTCCAGGGCTTCGGCGCGGGCCAGGCGGCGCTGGCGCTGCTCCTCGGGCATCTGGTTCACTTGGTGAAGCTGCTGGGTGAGGCGCTGCTGGTCGAATGGGTTGAGACGCCGGAAGCTGGGGTCGTTGCGCAAGATCCTCTCCTGCTCTGGGACGGGGAGATTGCGGTGCTGATTGAGCCAGTCGCCCAAGTGGCCGGGAGGCGCATAGGCCGGGGGCGGATACCCCGGAACGACGGGGCGAGGGTAGCCGGGGCCCAGATAGGGCGGGCCCGGATAACCGGGACGAGCGCTTGGAGCGTTGTATCCGGCAGCCGGGCGCTGCGCCGGGTTGCTCTGGAGACGGCCTTGCGGCTGCTGAGCACTCCGGCCTTGAAAGGACTGCCGGCTCGGCTGCGGGGCCTGGGCCCGCGGCGCCGGAGCCTGACGGGAGGGCGCGGGAGCGGACTGCCGTTGAGACTGGTTGCGCGCCCAGGCGCCGGGCAAACACAGGGCCGCCATCGCGGCGGCCAAAGCCACCCGTTCGATGCGTTCCGCGTTGTGCTTGCCGGTCATCGTTTCTTCCCGTCCTTGCCGCTCCCGTGTAGCGGGCTAGTCTCCGTCCTCGTTGCTGGTGGAAAGCGCCTCTAACTGGTCGAGCAGTTGGGCGTTGTTATCCAGCGTTTGCAGATCGCTCACCACGGCGGCCTGCCCTGGAGCGGTCGCCGCCTGGTCCCAGTCGGTCATGCCCAGATAGGCGCCGCCACCCACCAGAAGAGCGATGGTCATGGCCATGGCAGCCAGCGGACGGACGTGCATGGACGGCCCATAGGTCAGGCGCGCCCGCAGGCGGTCAATCCAGCTTGCCGGCCAGTGAGCCGGCGAGGCTTCGCGCTCTTCCCGCATGCGCGCATCCAGCCGGGTAAGAAAATAGGGGCTTGGCTCCGGGCCCTCCCAGGTATCAAGCAGCGCCAGGGTCGCGCGCAGCTCCGCCAGTTCCCGGCGGCAGTTGCCGCACGCGGCAACATGCGCCTCGATCCCGGCAGGCGCGGCATCGGAGTCGAGCAGCAGGTCCGCCAGCTTCGATTCCATTCCGGCACATTCGTTCTTCTTCTGTTCCGTCGCCATCTGTTCCATTGCTCTCACCCCGCTTCCGCCGGTGGTTTCCGGCTTGTATTTACTTACACAAAGTCCTTCAACTTGTCGCGCAGCGTCTGGTAGGCGCGGAAGAGCAGCGACTTGGTTGCCGACTCGCTCAGCTTGAGCACCTCTCCGATCTGCCGGTAGTCCATCCCCTGGTACTTGTGCATCAGCACGGCCATTCTCTGCCGCTCCGGCAGGGCCATCACATGGGTGCGAATGGCGGCCATCCGCTCGTCGCGCAACATGCGCTGCTCCACCGTCGGCTCGTCGTCGGCCACGTCCGGTGTGGTGCCGGTCTCCGGGTCCGGGGAGTCCAGGTAAACGGCCTGCGCCGACCGCTCGTGCTTGGTATCGCGCGAGTAGTTCACCGCCAGGTTGGTGGCGATGCGGTAAAGCCAGGTGGTGAACTTGGCCTCGGCCCGGTAGCTCTCGCGGGAGCGGTAAACGCGCAGGAAAACCTCCTGCGCCAGCTCTTCTGCAATGGCCTGGTTGCGCACCATGCGGAAGAGAAAGTGAATCATGGCCCGGTGGTATTTCCGGACCAGGTAGTTGAAGGCGGATTCGTCGCCCTCGGCTGCGCGCAGCATGATCGCCGCATCGCCCGCGGGTTCTAGGCCGCCGGCCGGGACCGTTTTCGGGCCCGGCCACGCCGCCGTTGCCGCTCCCAGGGCCGGGTTGTCCAGGACCATGGTCGCCATATCTTCTGGAACCCCATCGAGGGCGGAAGGTTGCGCCGGAAAATCGATTTCCGGGCTGGAATCCTCGCTGGCCGGCGGGAGAGGATTGTCTCCGGAGTCAGCCGGCCTGGCCGTGTTGAAGGCCACACCGGAGCCGCCAAAGCCCGCGCCACCCAGATCCATGCCGCCCAGGCCTGGAACGGAACGCAACACCGCTTCCCCATCGAGGGGGGAGGCGTCGGCAAGGCGAATCGATCTGCTTCTCCAGCGCATCTGGGGCAAAGTGCGGGTCCAGCTTCCGTTCTACGGATCGAGACCTGTCCGTGGGGCCCCGGCTTTGGCCGGTGGAATTGGCCGCAAAGGCCCGCTGGTGTTACTCTACCCTACGGGATGGGCTGCCGGGGCGGCCTTCTTCGGCCCTTCTGAGGGCGCTTAACTCAGCGGTAGAGTGCCACCTTCACACGGTGGAAGTCGCAGGTTCGAATCCTGCAGCGCCCACCAGGTTCTGCACGTGCCTGGGCGATTTGGCATGAATCGAAGATCGTTCTGACTGGATTCGGCGCTTGGATGAATCTGCCCCAGTTCACGGCCTGCTGGCAAGTGCGGTATTTGGCTTGGAGTTGCTACATCCACGAGCTGCAATCTGGCAACACATTGTTAGTGCTGCGCGTCGTCTTCTTCCAATAGAACCAGCTCCGAGCTTAGCGGTTGGTCCAGATGGACAGGCAGCCCCGCGACCATCAAACCCCAACAGGGACTTTGAATTCCACGGCAAAGGCCGGCCTTGGCGGCGGAGGCATTAGCGCCGGAACCGCCTGGGCCGGCTACGACCGTGACGGATTTGTGGATCTTTACATTGCCCGCTATGTTTCCACCGATCCCCGGCATCTTCCCGACCTTCAAAGAACGACATACAAGAACGCACTCACCGAATTGCCGGGTAATATACCAGGTGAGACCAACCTCCTCTACCACAGTCGGGGCGGCGGAACCTTCGAAGAGGCCGCGGCCAAGGCCGGTGTCCAGAACCCACAGAAGGCGCACGGCACGGGAATCAGTTGGGGAGATTTCGACGGCGATGGTTGGCCCGATCTCTAGTCACCAACGATGGATACAGCAACTATCTGTTTCACAGTTAAAGGGGCGGTGCCTTTGAGGAGATCGGCCTCTATTCAGGCACCGCCTACGGGGAAGGGGGACAAACTTACGGCAACATGGCATGCGGTTTTGCCGACCTCAACCACAGCGGCAGGTTCGACCTGTTCGTGACCCGTTTTGCCGGCCATCCGGCCAGCCTCTATCTCAACGACGGCCGCAACGAGTCTCACGATGTTGCCGGTCGCGCCGGAATCGCCGTTCCCACTTCACCGCCGGTCAGGTGGGGAGCAGACTTCGCAGACTTCGACAACAGCGGCTGGCAGGATCTCTTCATGGCCTCGGGTAACTTCTCGACCTTGCTCGATGGGGTCCCCGGTGAACCGTCTTTTGTCGAGCCGATCGAGCTCTTCCTCAATGAGGCGAATGGCAAATCCCGCGAGGTTACTGCCGATACTGGTTTAAATGCAGGCCCGTTGAAGTCCCGGCGGGGAACAGCCTTGGGAGATGTCAATAACGACGGAAGACTCGACATCCTGGTCTTCAATGTCGGCGCTCTCCTTCGACCGCATCGAAGTCCTTTGGCCCAGCGGCTTGCTCGAACAATTCCCGGGAGGCGCTGGGGACCGATTCGTATCGCTAACAGAAGGGAGTGGCACCGCACTGCCCTCAGGCAAGGCTCCCCCAAAGGGGAAGTAAGAAGTGCGCCCCCTGTAGCCGTGCCCGCAATATAAGAGCCGCCCAGACAAGCCCCGAGGCTTGACAAGTACGCTTTGCGTGGTTGAGACTCGCTTCATTCTTTGAGCGCTCCCTGATCCGCGCGTATCTGTCTGAAAGATTTTGTATGCAAACTCACGCAGGGCAGACCCCTGTTCCCCTCCGCGCATCGACATTGGGTCAGATAGGTGACACAATTCCCACCCCTCGCTACGATCGGAACTGCATTGTTCCGGGGCTCGTGCACATTGGAGTTGGCGGATTCAATCGCTCTCATCTGGCGGTTTATCTCGACGACCTGCTTGCACTGGGTGGGCCGAACCGTTGGGGAGAATTCGGAGTGGGTCTTCTGGCTGGCGACAAACCGATTCATTCGGCCTTGATGGAGCAGGATTTTCTATACGGACTCCTGGAGATGGATAGCGATCACCAGAGGTATCGGGTTATCGGATCGCTTGCAGGCCACCTTTATGCTCCGGACTCCAGCGAGGCAGTACTTGCCAGGCTAGCCTCTGCCGATACCGCAATCATTTCGCTCACCGTGACTGAGGGCGGCTACTTCATTGAGGATGCGTCGGGCCGGTTTCTGGCAGACCGCGACGATATCCGGCGCGACTTGGAGGATCCCCATCATCCCCGGACATGGCTGGGGTACGTGGCGGAAGCGGCCAGCCGGCGAATGCGGCTTGGCAGCGCACCATTTACGCTTCTTTCCTGCGACAACTTGAAGGGAAATGGGACCACCGCGCGCACAGCCCTGCTTGCTTTTGGGTAGATGCGGAGCGCGGAGTTGCGCCGTTGGATGGAGGCGAATATTACGTTTCCCAACAGCATGGTCGATCGCATAACCCCGAGGACGACCGAGGATCATCGTGCCGGCATCGCGAGCAGATACGGCGTCATCGATCGATCCCCCGTGGTTTCAGAGTCCTTCAGGCAATGGGTTCTGGAGGATGAGTTTGCAGCCGGACGGCCGGCGTGGGAAATGGTGGGCGCGCAGATGACGGCCGATGTCGCGCCTTACGAAAAGACCAAGATGCGCCTGCTGAACGGTGGGCACTCGGCGATTGGTTATGCCGCGGACTTACTTGGCTTGAGCACCATCGCGGAGGCCGCGACCGACACCGATTTGCATGCATTGCTGGTCAAGTTCATGGCCGAGGTTCGACCGACATTGACCGACCTTCCCGGCATCGACCTCGATGACTATGCCGCCACCATCGTGAAGCGATTCTCCAACACCGCCATACGAGACCAGGTGGGACGCATCTGCTCCGACGGTTGTGCAAAGATGGCGAAGTTCATCGTTCCGACCCTCGTGGATTTGCTGGAAAGACGAGAATCTCCATGCGTTCTCCCTTTTGTCCTCGCCAGTTGGCTGCACTACCTTCGCGGCAGCGACGAGAACGGGCGCACGCTTAGCATTTCCGACCAGTCGCTTGGGTACTTGCAGCCTTTTATGGATGCGGGCGCGAGCGAGGCTGTGCTGGCGCTCGCTGTGCGGCCTCTTTTCGGCGAGCTTGCCTTTACGCATCCTCAACTGGTAAGCGCGGTTCAAACGTACCTGTACGAGCTTCGCACAAATGGCGTTCGCACCACGATCAATCACCTGCTTGCAAAGGTCTTATCACAATGACAACGGAGCTGATCCAGCCGGGTACGCGAACAACCTCTTCTCTTTCGGGGCGTATTGGGATGCACCCCGAGTTAGCCATCGGCTATCTTGGGTTGCTCCTCTTCATGATCGGCGATGGGGTAGAGGCAGGCTTCTTATCCCCCATGTTAGTTGACCTTCACTTCACAGCTTCGCAGGTTGCAATCGTGTTCACGGCTTATGGGGCGACTGCGGCCGTTGCTTCGTGGTTAAGCGGAACACTGTCGGACATCTTCGGTCCCAAAAGGGTCATGTGGGCTGGACTTCTGATCTGGATTACCTTCGAGCTGCCTTTTCTCTCGATTGGCGTGGCCCACGCAAACTATCCGGCCATCGTTCTAAGTTATGCTCTGAGGGGCTTCGGCTACCCGCTCTTCGCTTACGGGTTTCTGGTCTGGGTCACCGCCGTCACGCCGGAGAGATACCTTGGCACCGCGGTCGGTTGGTTCTGGTCGGCAAGGACCGGTGGATTGCCGACGCTTGGCGCCTTGCTGGCCAGCTTTACAGTGCCTCTTGTGGGGGCCTATGCAACCCTCTGGATCTCCGTTGCCCTGGTGCTGGCGGGCGGATTGATTGCTTTGCTCGGCGTGCGGGAGAAACGGGGCGCTGCGCCGCTCTGCACAAACGGCGACAATCAACTCACGCTGCTTTTTTCCAGCGTGTCGATTGTCTGGAAGCACCCGAAGGTGGGGTTGGGCGGGATTGTTGCCACCATCACCACGACATCCGAGTTTGGGTTTCTTGTGTTTCTGCCTATCTTCTTCATCCATGTGGTTGGCTTCTCTTTGCAACAGTGGCTTCAGGTGCTCAGCATCATGTTCGCGACCAATGTGGTTGCGAATCTTTTCTGGGGCTGGGTTGGAGACAAAATCGGGTGGCGCCGGACAATCACGTTTATCGGCTCCTGCGGCTGCGCGGTGACTACGCTCGGGCTGTTCTATGTGCCGCATCATTTTGGCGCCAATTACACGCTCGCGGTGCTGGCGGGAATGGCCTATGGCACGGCTCTCGCGGGATTCGTTCCCATCGGCGCCATCATGGCCACGCTGGCGCCGGAATCGCGTGGAGCCGCGATGTCGATCATGAACCTCGGTTCCGGCTTGAGCACCTTCATCGGACCGGCGATCGCCGG
>Ga0326727_10026122_pt1 | contig 10871 bp, 10 predicted proteins | sample MB2enrmetagenome_FD_207643 | JGI IMG/M metagenome (GOLD analysis project Ga0326727, IMG submission 207643) | Lab enriched peat soil microbial communities from McLean, Ithaca, NY, United States - MB29MY | ecosystem: Environmental > Terrestrial > Soil > Wetlands > Peat | place: USA: New York... | reverse complement strand
ATCCAGAGATCGATTTTGTCGCCGTCAACGACTTGACCAGCCCGGCTACGCTGGCCCACCTGCTCAAGTACGACTCGATCCTGGGCAACCTGAAGAATGAGATCACCGCCGGAGAGGATTTCATCTCCGTCGATGGCAAGAAGATCAAGGTCTGGGCCGAGCGCGATCCCGCCAAGCTGCCCTGGGCTGACGTTGGAGCGCAGATTGTGCTCGAATCCACCGGCCGCTTTACCGACGCCGTGGACGCCAAGAAGCACCTGGGCGAGACGGTGAAAAAGGTCATCATCTCCGCCCCCGCCAAGAACGAGGACATGACCATCGTGCTGGGCGTCAACCAGAACAGGTACGATCCGGCCAAGCACCATATCCTCTCCAACGCCAGTTGCACCACCAACTGCCTGGCGCCGGTCGTCAAGGTGGTCCTGGAGACCTGCGGCATCGTCTCCGGCATCATGACCACCATCCACAGCTACACCAACGACCAGGTCATTCTCGACTTCCCGCACAAGGATCTGCGCCGCGCCCGCGCCGCCGCCCTATCGATGATTCCCACCTCGACCGGCGCCGCCAAGGCCCTCAAGCTGGTCATTCCCGAGAGCTCGGGCAAGCTGGACGGCTTCGCCATCCGCGTGCCAACGCCGAACGTCTCGCTGGTCGATCTGACCTTTATCGCCGAGAAGCCCGTCACCGCCGAAGCTCTCAACGCCGCCTTCAAGGCTGCCTCCGAGGGCGAGCTCAAGGGCATTCTGGGCGTTGACTCGAATCTGCTGGTCAGCTCTGACTTCAAGGGCGACGCGCGCAGTTCGATCGTGGATGCGCCCCTGACCAAGGTGGTTGGCCAGAGCGTCAAGGTGCTGAGCTGGTACGACAACGAGTGGGGCTACTCCGCCCGCGTCGTAGACCTGATCGGCTTCCTGGCCGAAAAGGGCCTGTAAGAAAGACGGGGACCAGGGACTAAGGGACTCGGGACTGGCCCGAATCAGCCGGCGCAGTTCAGTCCCTTAGTCCCTGAGTCCCTAGTCCCTGAGTCCCTAGTCCCTAGTTCCTAGCCCATAAGAAAGGTCTTCGCCCCATGCCCAAGCTCACCATTCGCGACATCGATCTGACTGACAAGAGGTTGTTCATCCGCGTCGATTTCAACGTGCCGCTCACCGAAGACGGCTCGGCCATCACCGACGACACGCGCATTGTGGCCACTCTGCCCACCATCGTCTACGCCCTGCGCCGCAAGGCCAAGGTGATTCTGGCCTCCCACCTGGGCCGGCCCAAAGGAAAGCCCAATCCAAAGTATTCGCTGCGCCCGGTGGCCCTGCGGCTGCGCGAACTGCTGGACAAGGAGTTGGGCGAATCCATCAACGTGGCCTTCGCGCCGGACTGCATCGGCGAAGTGGCCACAGAAATGGCTCACCAGCTTGAATCCGGCCAGGTGCTGCTGCTCGAGAACCTGCGCTACCACCCCGAGGAGGAGGCCAACGATCCGGCCTTCTCGCAGGCGCTGGCCTCGCTGGCCGAGGTCTACGTCAACGACGCCTTCGGCTCCGCCCATCGCGCCCACGCCTCCACCGAGGGGATCACGCACTTCCTCCAGCCCGCCGTCGCCGGCCTGCTGATGGAAAAGGAGATCACCTACCTGGGCAAGGCCCTCGAATCGCCCGAGAAGCCCTTTGTGGCCATCATCGGCGGCTCCAAGATCTCCGGCAAGATCGACGTCATCGACAACCTGCTGGACAAGGTGGATACGCTGGTCATCGTCGGCGGCATGGCTTACACCTTCCAGCGCGCCCTCGGCGTCTCGACCGGCAAGAGCCTGGTGGAAGAGGACAAGATCGACATGGCCAAAGAGGCTCTCGAAAAGGCCAAGGCTCTCGGCGTGAATCTGCTGCTGCCCGTCGATAACATCCTGGCCGACAAGTTCGCCCCCGACGCCAACACCCAGGCTTGGGACTGCTCGGTCGACTTCCCCGCCGACTGGCAGGGTCTGGACATCGGTCCCAAGTCCATCGCGGCCATTGAAGAGGTGGTCTCGACCGCGCGGACCATCGTCTGGAACGGCCCGGCCGGGGTCTTCGAGTTTCCGCGCTTCGCCGTGGGCACCAACGCCATCGCCCGGGCCGTGGCGGCCAACAAGGCGGCCATCTCCATCATCGGCGGCGGCGACTCGGTCTCGGCCATCAACCAGGCCGGCGTAGCCGACCAGATCACCCATATCTCCACCGGCGGCGGCGCTTCGCTGGAGTTTCTGGAGGGCAAGAAACTGCCCGGCGTGGAGGCATTGACGGATAAGTAGCACAGGGATCAGGGGTCAGGGGTCAGAGATCAGTCAAGGCCGCATCCGCCTGGAAGACCGCGCCGGATGCGGCTTCTTCGTTTGGATTGAATGCTAGTCCGCCCGCAACGCTCGCGCCACCACGATGCTGTCATCCTGAGCAAAGGTCGCCGCGGCGACCGGAGCCGAAGGACCTGCGGTTGCTTTTGCTCTTGCTTTTCTCCGTTTCATCTCGACAATGCCGGGTGCCCCAGGTCCCGCTTTTGGGACCTGGGAGACTGCCCCAAGCCGCTTTCGTGGAAACGTCCCCTTCGTCGGTGTTTGTATGTTTATCTGTTTAGGTGTATATTGGACGTGGAGAGCATCTCATGTCCACCGCCACCACCCGCTGGAACCTCGTCGTATCCAAGCAAACCGATAGAGACTTGCGCCAGCTTCTCGCATCCGAAGGCCGAGGCAAGAAGGGCGAACTCTCGCGCTTTGTGGAGGAAGCTGTGAGCAAGCACATCTTCGATACCGCCCTCAAGGCAGTCCACGAGCACAACGCCAACGTCCCGCTGGAGGAGATCGAAGCCGCCGTCGAGGAGTCTCTTGCTTGGGCTCGGGCTCGGATGGCGAAGCGCTGATGCTGGTCCTGCTGGACAGCAACGTCTATTTCAGCGCGTTGATTTCTCCCCACGGGCCGCCTGCGCAAATCGTGAAGAGCTGGCAGAGTGGCAGGTTTCATCTGCTGACCTGCCCGCTTCAGATCGAGGAGATTCAGGAGGCCAGCCGCAATCCAAAGTTTCGTTCTTTGTTTCGGCCCCATCACATCGGAACGATGCTGAACAACCTCTACAGCGCAACTGTCTGGCTGGGACCGCTGCCGCGCAAGCATGAGGCCGCCGATCCGGCCGACAGCTATCTTCTCGACCTGATCGACGCCGCACAACCCGACTACGCCGTCACCGGGGACAAGCGGTCGGGACTCCTCCAACTCGACAGGCTGGGTCGAACAAAGATTCTGGGCGCGAGGTCTTTCCTCTCCCAAGTGCTGTATCTGTAAGGGCCGCTGCAGGCCAGATTCGGCGAGACTCTGTCGTACAGAGATCAAGCCGTCGCGTCCAGCGCCACAAAGTAACCCCGCATTGCAAGCTCCAGCAATGCCCCATCCGCCGTCACCAGCGTCGCGCCCAGGCGCCGCGCCGTGGCAACCAGGATGCGATCCGCCGGGTCGGCGTGCATCTCAAAGGGCAGGCGGGTGCTGGCGACGGCGATCTCGGGTTCGAGGGGCACGAGATGTACCCCGGGTTTGGCCAGCGCCTCGCGAATCCACTCCAGCACATCTTTGTGCAAATTGATGCGCTTCTTGCTCGCCAGCAGGCCAATCTCCCAAGGCGTGATGGCGGAAACCGCCAGCCTGTCTTCGCGCGACGCGAGATTGATGGTCTTCGCCGCATGCCGTCCCAGACGCGATTCGTTGAACGTTGCCCAGAGCACCACATGGGTATCGAGAAGCAGGAGACTCCGTGACGGGTCAAGTGCATCCGCACTCACTTCATTGCCTCCCATTCAACGTCGATCGGCGAAATAATGTCTCCGAGGATCTCGCCCGTTCCGCGCATCGAACCCACAAAGTCCCCTTCTTCTGGCACTGGCGACAGCCTGGCCACGGGGCGGCCGTGCTTGGTAATCACCAGCGTTTCGCGGCTTTCAGCAACTTGATCCAGCAATTTCAGGCACTTCGCTTTGAACTCACCGGCCGCAATCGTGGTCGCCATGGCAAATCCTCCTATAGTCACTGACCATAGTCATATTTTAGCGCACCTTCCGCAATCCCGCAAAACCCGCGCAACTCGCCGTCGATGCTATTTTCGCTGCCGGCGGCGTCATCGCGCGCCATTCCGCAAGGCGGGAGGACCGGCTCATCCGCAAGCGCCGAGGATAGGCGCGGCGGCGTGGGGTTTGCCGCACCTTTCAACATCCGTTGATGCGGATGGTTTAGAATTGCTGCGATTGGAGGAAGTTCGAATGACGCGAGCTTTCCGATTCCTCACAGTTTGCGCGGTGTTTCTGGCCCTGGGGGCTGGGTACGCCGCCGGTCAGGCCGTTTCGCCGGTTCTGCAGGCCATGGACGCCGAGTTGGGACGCTCCATGGAGAAACTCAAGGCACAGCCGGTCCCGCCTTACTTCCTGAGTTACGAGATTATCGATACCCACGACTTCAATATCACGGGAGCGTTCGGCAAGCTTACGGGAAGCCACGAGAATCGGCGCCGGCAACTCGACATCGATTTGCGCGTGGGCGATTATGCCATGGATAACACGCGCGAGATTCGCGGCGGCATGTCGTTCGGCTCGTTCGGAAGCTACTCCAGCGTGCAGGTGCCCATCGACAACGATCCGGATGCCATACGCGGAATCCTCTGGTATCACACCGACGAGCGCTACAAGCGCGCCCTGGAACAACTCACCAGGGTGAAGACAAACGTTCAGGTCAAGGTGGCGCAAGAGGATCAATCCAACGACTTTTCGCGGGAAGAGGGGCAGCAGTACAGCGAGCCGGCGGTGGACGTGAAGGTGGACCGCCGCGTGTGGGAAGACAAGGTCCGCAGGTACACCGCTCCCTTTGCCAAGTACGCGAACATCTATCAGGCTACGGCCATAGTGACGGCCAGCGCCGAAACGCGCTGGTTCGTGAACTCCGAGGGCGCGCGAATCCAGACGTCGGAGCCGGCCTGGCACCTGTTTGTGATCGCCTATACCAAGGCCGACGACGGCATGGAGCAGCCCCGCTACGAATCGTTCTTCGGCTTCAGCGATAAGGACCTGCCCGACGACGCCACCGTGCTCAAAGCGGTGGACAAGATGATTGGCGACCTCGAAGCGTTGCGCGTCGCTCCCATTACCGATCCTTATACAGGCCCCGCGATTCTATCCGGCCGCGCCAGCGGCGTCTTCTTCCATGAGATCTTCGGCCATCGCGTGGAAGGACACCGGCAGAAGCTGGCGAACGAAGCGCAGACCTTCAAGAAGAAGATCAATGAGCAGGTGCTGCCCAAGGATTTCACCGTCTACTTCGATCCCACCACGCGACGCCTCGCGGGTACTGACCTGGCCGGCTCATATCGTTACGACAACCAGGGAGTGAAGGCGCGGCGGGTCGCGGTGGTGGAGGATGGAGTGTTGAAGACATTTCTCATGTCGCGCACGCCCATCGAAGGATTTCCGCAATCCAATGGGCATGGACGGGCCCAGGCGGGATTCAGCCCGGTGGCGCGGCAATCGAATCTCATCGTCGAGGTGGCGCCCTCGGCCGTGCAGCCGGACCTGAAGAAGCTGCTCATCGATGAGGTGAAGAAGCAGGGCTTGCCCTTTGGACTCTACTTCGAGGACATCTCGGGCGGCTTCACCTTCACCGGAAGGGTCGCCCCCAACGCCTTCAATGTCATGCCTCTGGTGGTCTATCGCATCTATCCCGACGGGCGCGAGGAACTGGTCCGCGGCGTGGATCTGATCGGCACGCCGCTCACCACCTTCAGCAAGATTGTGGCTGCCGACAGGAACGTCGCGGTGTTCAACGGCATCTGCGGAGCGGAATCGGGCGGCGTGCCGGTTTCCGCCGTCTCCCCCGCGATCCTCGTTTCGCAAATCGAAGTGCAGAAGAAGCAGAAGTCGCAAGATCGGCCGCCCGTTCTTCCCGCCCCCTTCGAGGACAAATGAGAATTGCGGCTCAGACAGGAGAAACGAAAATGCGAATTGTCCGTACCTTCCTGATGCTATGTGTTTTCGCCTCTGCCGTCCCTCTGTGGGCACAGGACGACATTGTCGTAAAGGCCATGCACGATGAGTTGGACCGCTCCATGAAGCAGCTTCAACTGGAGAACCTGGAAAAGCCGTACTTCATGTCGTATCGAGTGATCGACTCCGACAGCACCAGCGTTTCCGCGAGTTTTGGGGCTCTGAGCAACAGCTCTCAACGGCGTTCCCGCACCTTCACCGTGGAAGTGCGGGTAGGCGACTACAAGCTGGACAATACCAATTTCTTTTCAATGAATTTCAATCTGTCCAGCATGGTTCAGGTCTTCAACGGCACCACCGAGCTTCCTCTCGAAGACGATTACAAGGAGTTGCGGCGGCAGATGTGGCTGGCGACCGACGCCACTTACAAGAAGGCCGTCGAGGATCTTTCCAGGAAGCGGGCCGCGCTCGAGAACAAAGTCAACACGGACGATACTCCGGATTTCACCAAGGAGCCCGCGGCGCAAAACACCGTGGATGCTCCTCAAGTCCATGCCGACCGCGCGCAGTGGGAAGTCCAGGCGCGCAGCCTTTCGGGGCTCTTCAAGCAGATGCCAGACATTTACACGTCGAGCGTCGGCTTCTCCGCCGCGAACTCCTATATTCGCTATCTCAACAGCGAGGGGACATCCTATACGCGCCGCGAGCCGCGAGTTACCTTCAACGCGCACGCCGCCACGCAGGCGCTGGATGGAACGCCGCTGGAAGATTCCGTGTGGGTCTATGAAAGATCGCTGGCCGAGCTTCCGTCTTCCGATGAACTGGCCTCGCGCGTGCGCGCATTGGGCCAGCGCCTCAAGGATCTCCGGGGCGCCGCGGAAATCGAGAACTACAACGGACCGGTGCTTGTCGAGGGCGACGCGGCCGCTCAACTGTTCGACCATGTGTTTGTGCCGGACCTGCTGGGCACGCGCCGGCCCCTGTTGGACAATGCGTTTGGATCGCAGCAGATGGGACAGGGGGATAACGCGTTCATCGACAAGATCGGCGCCCGCGTACTCCCCGAGTTTCTCAGCGTGGAGGATAACCCGACGCTCGCCGAATATAACAAAACGCCGCTGGCCGGATGGTGCACCGTGGATGAAGACGGGATTCCCACACGGGAAACCAAGCTGGTGGATAAGGGGATTCTGCAGACGCTGCTGACCACGCGCGACCCGGTTCGCGGCATCGAACATAGCAGCGGAAGCCGCCATGCCGGGCAGGTTGCGCCCACCAACATCTTGGTGACCGCTGAGAATGGCCTGAGCGACGCGGAGCTTCACGCGAAGTTTCTGGATCTGGTGAAGAAGCGCAACAAGGAGTTCGGCATTGTGGTGCGCCGGATGAGAAACTCCCAGCATCCGTTGCTGGCCTGGAAGGTTTTCCCGGATGGAAGGGAAGAACTTATCCACGGCGTAGAATTTTCAGGGTTGAACGCATCCGCATTCAAGGAGATTGTAGAGGCTTCAAAAAGCCAGAACCTGCTTACCGTGGAGTTTCACCCGCAAGGCCCGATGTCAATGTCTTTTTTGGGCGGCTTGTTCTCTTCAGGCGACGAGGGGTACGCGCCGGTTACGCTGGCCGTGCCGTCGCTTCTCTTTGAGGATGTAACGGTTCACAAAGTGCGCGGCGAAACGCCCAAACCGCCGGTAACGGCGCATCCGTATTTCGAGGGGAAATAGCGGGCGCGTATTCTGCTTGCGCGAGGTTCGATTCAGTTGGCGCAAACAGCACCTTGCGCGAACCAGCGGCGCAAGAGTGGATGGCGATTGGCCGGGCAAGGTCCGCACATACATTTCGATCTTTCACTTGGGGCCGATCCGGAGAATCGTCTCCGGAAGGTCGCCGATCCGTGCCTTTGACAGATAATCGCCTCGGAATCCATTCGAGGATGGCCGCAAACCCAGGAGGGGACGAGTAGCCGGTCACCCGCTCGCGACTGTATCGAGGATTGCTTTCACCGATAAACGCTAAGAGCGCTTTGTTGCCAGGCGCCTTGCCATAATCGCAATGGCGCGGTCGGCCCTGAAAAGGTCCATGCTGCTTAGAGCTCCGCCGATCGGAACGTGCGGCCAGTATGCGTCTGCGACGAGCTTCTTGCCGGAGAGACTGTCTTCTCCCTCCAACCCTCTGACCTTGAAGCCGCCGGCGCCGCTCACCAGCAGGCAAGAAGCTTGAAGCCCTGTGTGCATTGCCGGCCAGTCCGTGCTTGCGACTCCCCCTGAAATTCGACCCGCCCGCAGCGTTTCGCCGAGCAAAGAGCCGAAAATGCGCCCTAAGCCGATGAAAATGCGCCTCAACTGCCGAGGCGGACTTTCATGAACTTTCGCGCGCCGAAGGCCCCAGATGACGGTGTAGAATGCAATGCCATGATAATCTCGGGACGAGAAACCACCACCCGCCGCCAATTTGTATCTCGAGCCGCGCTCTTGACCGGCGGCATCTCCCTCTGCCTGAATTCCGCTGCCGGCAACCTGGCCGCCGAACCGGAAGGCGCATTCTCCGCATACCAGCAGCGCCGCCGCGCCGATCTCTGGGGCCTCCTCGGCGATCTGCCCTGGCAGCATGAACCCGCGCCGCCCAAACTGGTGCGCACGGAAGAACACGACGGTTACACTCTCGAACGGCTTGTCCTCGACCTGAACGGGATCGAACCGGTTCCCGCTATGCTGTTGATCCCCAAGAGGCTCCAGCGTCCCGCGCCCGGCGTTCTGTTCATTCACTGGCACGCAGGAATGTACGATTTGGGCAAGGAGCAACTGCTCAAAGGAACCAGCGTTCAACCCGCCTATGCTCCCGTCCTGGCTGAAATGGGAGTGGTGACGCTGGCCATTGACAGTTGGTGTTTCGGTGAGCGCCAGCACGACGGCAACGGCCACCGCGGAGAGGAAGACGCCTTCAAGCTCATGCTCTGGCGCGGCCAGGTGCTCTGGGGCATGATGATGTTCGACGAATTCCGGGCCCTCTCTTATCTCGCGACCCGTCCGGAAGTGGATACGCAAAGGCTCGGCGTGACCGGCATGTCGATGGGAGCCACCAAGACATGGTGGCTCGCCGCGCTCGATCCCCGCGTCCGGTTGGCCATCGACCTTTGTTGCCTTACCGATTTCGATTCGCTCATCGCCGCGCACAACCTCAGCGGTCATAGCATTTTCTATTACGTTCCTTCGCTGCTGAAGGAATTCGACACCACCGCGATCAACGAGTTGATCGTCCCGCGGCCTCATCTCAGCGTCAACGGCCGCAAGGATCCCCTCACGCCGCCCGCCGGGGTTGAGAAGATTCGCGAGAATTTACTGCCGCTTTATCGGCAACATGGGCGCCAGGAGGATTGCCGCATCGAGCTCTTTGATTGCGCCCACGAGGAAACCCCCGAAATGCGCAGACTGGTCATCGACTGGATGCGGAGATATCTGGCCGCAGGCTAGAGCGGTGTCCAGGTAGATATACCCAGAGGCCGCAAGGTTATATTACGCTTGGGTTCTCTGGTGAAGCGACCGCGACGCGACCATGGGACGAGCCTACTCGGAAGTTTGCGGAAAAGGAGATTGGAGGCCTCTGAGCGCGGTGAAGGAAGCTGCCGCGTTCTTGCGGCCCGTTTTAGTGTGAGTTGGGAGTATGTGCGCAAGGTGCGGCAGCAGTTTCTTCGCAATGGTCACAGGAGGCGGTTGATTCCGTCGCGCTTTGGAGTTCGTTCTCGTGTAATCGACGAGGTCCGCGCCCCTATGCTGGCTTTGGTCGAGGGGCAGGCCGACATCACCATCGCTGAGTTGCGCGGCCGGATTGAGGCGGAAAAGGGCGTGGACCTCAGTTGGACGCTCACTCAGAACTGGGTCAAGCGGCTCGGCCTGCGGCTCAAAAAAAGTCGCTCCACGCCTTCGAGCGCGATAGCGAAGCAAACCGCGAGCGGCGCGCCGAGTTCCACCGGCGCATCCTGACGGTTGCACCAGAACGGTTGATTTTCCTGGACGAAAGCGGAGTCACAGTGGGCATGACCCGGCGGCGCGGCCGCTGCCGGGGAGGCCGTCGCATTCATGAGGCCACCCCGGAGAGTCACTGGCAGGTGCTGACGATCCTCTCCGCCATGAGTTTGAAAGGCATGCTTGCGACCATGACCATCGAAGCCGCCACCAACACGGAAATCTTCCTGGCCTATCTGGACCAAGTGCTCTGTCCGGCGCTTGCACCGGGCGACGTGGTGGCGATGGATAACCTCAGCAGTCATAAGGTGCAGGGCGTTAGGGAACGCCTTCAGTCCGCGTGGCGGAGTTACTCTATCTGCCGCCCGATTCGCCCCACTTGAACCCCATCGAAAAGGCCTAGTCAAAGCTGAAACAGATCCTCCGCAAAGCCAAGGCTCGCACCAGTGAAGAACTCTACCATGCCATCAGGGATGCCCTTCCAAACATTACCCCGGACAACACCGCAGCTTGGTTCAGAACCTGCCTTAACTGGGTACAGCTAGTGTGATAATGCTTTAACCGCCCTCAAGGCATGAAGGAGAATCGGGCGGAAAGATCCCTGCACATTCCACCACATCTTTGATTCGAATAGAAGGCGCGCCGATTGTGCGGCACACGCTTTTGCGGAGAGTCCGCCTGACGGCGAGGGTTTCTCACACCTGCATCACTTCCGCTTCCTTCTTGTGCGACAGCTCTTCCATGCGGCGGATCTCCTCGTCGGTCATCTTCTGCACCTCTTCCAGGGCGCGCTTCTCCTCGTCCTCGCTGATTTTCTTCTCTTTGGCCAGCTTCTTGAGGGCCTCGTTGCCGTCGCGGCGCACATTGCGGACGGCGGTGCGGTGCTCTTCGAGCACCTTGTTCAGGTGCTTGCAGACCTCGCG
>Ga0326727_10026121_pt1 | contig 10873 bp, 6 predicted proteins | sample MB2enrmetagenome_FD_207643 | JGI IMG/M metagenome (GOLD analysis project Ga0326727, IMG submission 207643) | Lab enriched peat soil microbial communities from McLean, Ithaca, NY, United States - MB29MY | ecosystem: Environmental > Terrestrial > Soil > Wetlands > Peat | place: USA: New York... | reverse complement strand
CCCGAGCGACGACCGAGGCGCTCGCGGAGGACCCGTTCGTCTACGTCCACCTCAAGGGCCCCGACGAACCCGGCCACGACGGCGACGCCGTGAGGAAGGCCGGGGTGATCGAGGCGCTGGACCGTTCCTTCTTCGGACCGTTCTTGACCGGGATCGACCCGGGGTCGCTCCGAATCGCCGTGACCGCCGACCACGCGACCCCGGCCTCGCTGAAGGGCCACTCCGACGACCCAGTCCCGCTCCTGTTCTGGGGCTCCGGGGTGCGGGCCTCGGGCCGGGCGGTCAAGTTCTGTGAGAGGTCGTGCGCCACCGGCCCGCTCGGCCTGCGCAGCGCCCGCGAGGTGTTGGCGCTCCTGTTCGGCCCCGCGGTCCCTCCCCCCTCCCCATGAAGGCGCTCGCCCTCGCGGTCCCCCTCGTCGAGGGGGAGCTCTGGCGTCGTCGTCTGCGCGAGGAAGGGCTGCTCCGGACCGACCTGACCATCGACATCGAGGGAGGGTCGCTTTATCTCCCTCTCAAGCGCGCCCCCGCCGATTGGGGAGCCGGCCTCCGTCTCAAGACTCACGAGTTCGAGGCGGCCCCGGAGACCGCGCCGGAGAGCTACCGAGAGCTGGTCGACCTGCCTGCGGCCGAGCGCTCCCGCCTGCCGCGGGCGTTCGACGTGGTCGGGGAGGTGGTCGTGATCCGGCTGCCTCCCGAGCTCGAGCCCGTCGCGAATCGCGTGGGAGAGGCGCTGCTCCAATTCGTGCCGGGGGCCCGGGTGGTGGCCGAGGACCGGGGGGTCCACGGACCCACGCGCCTCCGCGATCTTCGAAGGCTAGCCGGCGTCGGTGGCTTCGAGACCGTCCACCGGGAGAACGGCCTCTCCTTCCACGTGGACCTCACCCGGGCCTACTTTTCCCCGCGGCTCGCGCGAGAACACGCCCGGGTCGCCGACCAGGTGGGTCCGGCCGAGAGCATCGTCGACCTCTGCTGCGGCGTCGGACCGTTCGCGCTCACGATCCTCCACCGCCGCCCGGCCGCCCGGGCCGTGGCGGTCGATGTCAACCCGTCGGCCATCGAGCTCGTGGAACGCAACGGGCGCCCTTGGGCCTCCGGCCGGCTCACGGCGCTCTGCTCGGACGTGTCGGAGTACCTCGCCGATGCTCCGCGTTTCGACCGGGCCATCCTCAACCTGCCCCACGAAGGGGCGCGCTTCCTTCCGGCGCTTGCCCCCCACCTCCTCCCGGGGAGCACGTTGAACTTCTATGAGGTCGTGGAGCGTTCCGACGCTTCGGGGCGCGCTCGGGAGCTCGAACGGCTCCTCGGACCCCCGGGGGTGTGGTCCCTCGTGGAGGAGCATGTGGTCCACGAGTTCTCTCCGAGCTCGGACCTCCGAGGGTACAGTATTAAGAGGAGCGACGGTTCCGCCGCCTGATGCCATTCTTCGTCAACCTGGAGGAGGTCTCCACCGCCGACCACGCCTTGGTCGGAGGCAAGGCGAGCAAGCTCGGCGAGGTCATTCGCGAGGGGCTGCCCGTACCGCCCGGGTTCGTGATCACGACGGAGTGTTACCAGGCGTTCGTGGATTCGGGGCCGCTCAAGCTCGCGATCCCCTCCGCGCTGGAGACGCTCGACCTCTCTCGACCGGAGAGCGTCGACGCGGTCTCCCGTCGGATCCGGGACGCCTTCGAGTCCACCGAATTCCCCCCCGAGATCCGGGCGGAGCTCGAAGGGGTGTTCCGGGCCTACGAGCGGACGCACTCGGTGAAGTTCTCCGCCGTGCGCTCGTCGGCGACCGCCGAGGACCTGGAGTCCGCCTCCTTCGCCGGGCTCCAGGAGACGTTCCTCAACGTGTCCGGGTTCGACTCGGTCCTCCACGCCGTTCGGAAATGTTGGGGCTCCCTCTACACCCCCCGGGTCCTGGTGTACCGGGCCCGTAAGGGGTTCGACAAAGCGGTGGTCAAGCTCGCCGTCGTCATCCAAAAGATGGTCGACTCCACGGTGAGCGGCATCCTCTTCACGCGGGACCCGAACACCGGCGAGAACCACATGATCATCGAAGCCGGCTTCGGGCTGGGCGAGGCGATCGTCGGCGGCGAGGTGACCCCCGACCACTACGTCGTCGACGGTCTCTCGCAACGCATCGTCCACAAGCAGTTGTCCGAACAGCGGTTCCGGCTCGTACGGGCCGAGGAGGGCGGGAACCGGCGCGAGGACATCCCTCCGCAGGAGCAAGGACTGCAGAAGCTCTCCGACGAACGGATCATCAAGCTCGCCTCGCTCGCCCGCGTCATCGAGTCCCACTATCGGCGTCCCATGGACATCGAGTGGTGCGTGGAAGGGAACACGCTCTACATCGTCCAGGCCCGCCCGGTCACCACGATCCCTCCCCCCGCGACCGAGGCCCCCCACGGCTCGGCCCCGGGCAAGCCGCTCGGCCCGATGCCCCCGAAAGGGACCGGCAGCACGGAAGTTCCCATCCTCCGGGGCCTCGGCGCGAGCCCGGGGGTCATGGGCGGGAAGGTCCGCAAGCTCCTTCGCGCGGCGGAGATGGACCGTCTCCAGCCCGGCGAGGTCCTCGTCACGACGATGACGACGCCGGACATGGTGCCGGCGATGACCCGGGCCGCCGCCATCGTGACCGACGAGGGGGGCATGACGTGCCACGCGGCGATCGTGTCGCGCGAGCTCGGGGTGCCGTGCATCGTCGGGACTCGGACCGGCACGCAGGTGCTCTCGGAGGAGCAGCCCGTGACCGTCGACGGCAAGATGGGCCTCGTGTACCACGGCCTACCGAAGGCCGCGGCGGAGCCGGTCCTGCCGGGAATGCCGAGCGGCGCGGTCGACCACCACGCGTCCGCGCCGGTCACGGCGACCCGGATCTACGTGAACGCGAGCGTCCCGGAGAAGGCCCAGGAGTACGCCCGCCTTCCGGTCTCCGGCGTCGGTCTCCTCCGCATCGAGTTCATCTTCACCGCGCACGTTCGGGACCATCCGCTCGCCCTCCTCAAAGAGGGCAAGGGCCCCCAGCTCGTCGAGCGCCTCGCCGACGGCATCGCCACCGTCTGCCAGGCGTTCTACCCGCGCCCCGTGATCATCCGGACCTCCGACTTCAAGACCAACGAGTACCGCGGGATGCCCGGCGGCGCCGAGTTCGAGCCCAACGAGGAGAACCCGATGATCGGCTGGCGGGGGTGCTCCCGGTACATCTCGCCCGTGTACAAACCGGCGTTCCTCTTGGAGCTCGAAGCGATCCAACGGGTCCGGATCGACCGGGGACTGAAGAACGCCCACGTGATGCTCCCGTTCGTCCGGAACACCTGGGAGCTCGAGCAGATCCAGGAGATGTTCAAGGAGAAGGGGCTGCGCCGGGGCCGCGACTTCAAGCTCTACCTCATGGCCGAGGTCCCCTCGACGGTGCTCCTCGCCCGGGAGTTCAGCCACTTCTGCGACGGGTTCTCCATCGGGTCGAACGACCTGACCCAGCTCGTCCTCGGCGCGGACCGCGACAGCGAGACGCTCGGAAGGATGGGGTACTTCGATGAAAGGGACCCGGCCGTGCAGCGGGCGATCAAGCTGCTCATCGAGGGGGCGCACGCCGAGGGGCGGACGGTGGGGATCTGCGGTCAGGGACCGAGCGTGTACCCGGAGTTCGCCGAGTTCCTCGTCCGCGAGGGGATCGACTCCATCAGCCTCAACGCCGACACCGTCGTGCCCACGATCCGCTCCATCGCCTCGCTGGAGCAGCGCATGAAGCTCGAAGGCCTACGGCGTCCGACCTGAGGCCCCCCCCGGCCCGTTCCCCGGCCGCGCCCGGGAGGGTCGCCAGAGCGGCCCCGCCGAGGCGGACGCCGGGGGCAGGTGGAGCTCCGCCTTCGGCCCGAGCTCGTAGACCCGCTCCCTAAGGATCTCGTGGAAGCCGAGCGTCTCCAGGCGCCGGCGCACCCGGGCATGGTCCGCCCAAATCGCGACGGGCGCCTCGCCGGGCGGTAGGATCCGGTGGAGGGCGGCGAGCACGATCGCGCTCGCCGCCCCCCGGCCCCGGTTCGTGGGCTGCGTCGCCACGGCGTGGATCCCCCAGACCCCCCGGTACCGGTGCAGGAGGGCGACCGAGGCGACGGACTCCTCCGAGAAGGCGAGGGCGGGGATGACCCGTTCCTCGGGATTCGGATGCTCCCACAGCACCTGAAGGCAGCGTCGGAGTTCCTCGCGCTCCCGGGTGGCCGCCCAGAAATCGATGATGAGGTCGAGCTCCTCGGGAACGGCCGCCCGGGCCGTGAACTCCCGGGGCGGAGGGGGCACCTCCACGGAGCGCGGACAGATCAGGACGCTGCGGGGCTCCGGCCGAGCGAGGAAGCCCAAGCGGGTCAGGACCGCGACCAGATGCTCCGGAGGCGGGTCGGGCAGGTGGAACTCGGGTCGAAGCGCTCGCTGGAAGTAATGGTCGAGCGCCTTCTCGAAGAAGCCGCTCATCCGCTCCCGAGCGACGGAAACCTCCTCCACGAAATTGAACCGGGGCACGGGGACCCGCTCGTTGGTCACGAGCGTTCCACCGGCGAGCTCGACGGCGAAGCCGCCGAAGGCGTAGACCAGCTCGCGCTCCTCCCGCAGGACGCCCTCCAACGCGGGGTGGCGCATCGTCGACATCTCCAACTCCCCCGAGACCGGTACCCCTCGAGATCGAGGGCCCATCTTTAGCGTATGGGCCTTCGCCTCCGGCCGCCTAAGCGGCCCGGGTCGGCCGCCGGAGGGAAGGCGAGGAGTTTTAGGGGCGACCCGATGCCCGAGCGGCGCCGGCGCGCGCCGGCCGAGGTCGTTCGATGAGCCAGGGCGGGAGGTCGTCACCGGGGGTCGTCTGTGTGCTCGGCGCGGGGAACATGGGGAGCGGGATCGCCCAGGCGTGCGCCCAGTTCGGCTACACCGTCCGGGTCCGGGACGTCTCCGAGCCCATGCTCGCCCGGGGACGAGGGCTCATCGAGAAGACGCTCGACGGGGCGGTCCAGCGTCGGAAGTCCACGCCGGAGAAGCAGGCGGAGGTGCTCGCCCGGATCACGTTCACCCAGGACCTGAGCCTCGCCCTGAAGGACGCGGAGCTCGTCATCGAGGCGGTGTTCGAGGAGGAGGAGGTCAAGCGCGAACTGTTCCGGGCCGTCGCCGAGCGGGTCTCCCCCGAGGCGGTGGTCGTCACGAACACCTCCTCGCTCTCGGTCACCCGGCTCGCCGAAGGGTTCCCGCAGCCCGGGCGGTTCGCCGGCCTCCATTTCTTCTATCCCGCGGCGATCAACAAGCTCCTCGAGGTCATCGGCGGGGAGCGCACCGAGCCGGCGACGCTCGAGCGCCTCGAAGAGTTCGCCTACCGGCTCAAGAAGGTGCCCATCCGGGTACGCGACCGGGCCGGATTCGCCGTGAACCGGTACTTCGTCCCGTACCTGAACGAGGCCGCCCGGATGGTCGACGAGTCGATCGCCTCCCTCGGGACGATCGAGGAGGTGGGTCGGGAGCTGTTCGGCACGACCCTCGGCCCGTTCGAGCTGATGAACGTCACGGGGGTCCCGATCGCCTACCACACCATGCAATCCCTGGAGGCGGCGTTCGGCCCGGCCTACGCCCCGGCCCCGGCGTTGAAGCGCCAGTTCGAGCTGGGCTCTCCCTGGGCCTGGAAGTCCACGCCCGTGGAACCGGACCGCAAGGAGAGGGTCCGGTCGCGATTCCGCGGGCTCGTGCTCGGCATTGCGAGCCAGTTGGTGGAGGAGGAGGTCGCGACGCCCGAGGCGGTCGACCGGGGAGCGACGGTGGGGCTCCGATGGGCCCAGGGGCCGTTCGCCCTCCTGAACGCGACGGGGCTCGCCCCGGCGCTCGCGGAGATCCGCGCCTACGCCGCCGGCGTTCCGGCCGGGACGTTCCCGGTGTCGAAGGGGCTCCTCGAGCGCGTCGAGCGCGGCGAGAAGAGCTGGTCGATGCGGTGGGTCCGGGTGGAGAAGAACGGTCCGATCGCCTGGGTCCTCCTCGACCGGCCCGAGGTGCTGAACTCCCTGAACTCGGAGGTGCTTCGCCAGCTCCAGTCCGCGTTCCGGGGCCTCGAGCACGACCCGGAACTTCGCGTGGTCGTCCTCGCCGGGAGCTCCCCGATGTTCGCCGCCGGCGCGGACATCGCCGAGATGGCCGGTAAGCAGCTCCCCGAGGGTCGGGAGTTCGGCTTCATCGGTCAGGCGACCTGCGCCACGATCGAGTCGTTCCCCCACCCGGTGGTCGCCCTCGTCGAGGGGTACGCCCTCGGCGGAGGCCTGGAGCTCGCCCTCGCCTGCGACTTCATCGTCGCGGCGGAGGATGCCCAGCTCGGGCTCCCCGAGGCCTCCGTCGGGATCCATCCGGGCATGGGCGGGGCGAGCCGGCTCACCCGCCTTATCGGTCGGGCGCGGACGAAGTACCTCGTCTACCTCGCCCAGCCCGTCTCGGCGTCGGAGGCGGCCCGTCTCGGGTTCGTGACGGTCCTCTATCCCGCCGCGAGGGCCCGGCGGGAGGTCGGGCGCCTGGCGGAGCTCATCGCCTCGCGAGCCCCTCTCGCGCTCAGCTGGAGCAAGCGCGTCGTGGACGTGGGGATGGACGCCTCGCTCGCGGCGGCGCTCCGGATCGAAGGGGAGTCAGCGGGCTACACGTTCGCGACCGAGGACCGCACCGAGGGGATGGGCGCTTTCCTCGAGAAGCGCCCCCCGAAGTTCCGGGGCCGGTAAGGTCGGCCCCGGCCGCCCGGTCAGTGACCGCTCGCCTCGGCGAGCGGCTTGTACTCGGCGGGCGAGAGCAACCCGACGGGCGAGGAGGTGGGCTTCATCCGGTAGACCCACCCCTTCCCGTACGGGTCCTGGTTCATCAGCTCGGGGTGCTTCTTCAATTCCTCGTTCACCGCGACGACGTGGCCGTTCGCCGGAGCGTAGACGTCGGCGACGGTCTTGACGGACTCCAGCACGAGCACCGGCTTGCCGGCGATCGCCTCCTTGCCGACGGCGGGCAGGTCCACGAAGACGATGTCGGTGAGCTCACCCTGGGCATGGTCGGTGATCCCGACCACGAGCTCCCCTTTCTCCTCGCGGACCCATTCGTGCTGCTTCGTATACCGTCGATCCTCCGGAACCTTGCTGGAACTCATGTGCCTTCCTCCCAAGTGGACTGGTAACGACGCTGACCGTCGGTCAGCGAATCGAGGGCCGCGCCGAGCGGCTCGAGGGCATCCCGGGCGACCGCCTCGTCGATGGGGCGCGGGACCGGGTAGACCCGGTTCTCGAGCTCGCGCCCGTGCCGGACGAGGTGCTCCGCCGAAAGGGCCTGGAGCGCGAAGCTCAGGTCCATGATCTCCACGGGATGACCCTGGCCCGTTGCCAGGTTGATGAGGCGACCCTCCGCGAGCAGGTAGGCGCGTCGGCCGTCGGCGAACCGGTACTCCTCCACGTGCGGTCGGACCTCGCGGTGGCTCACGGCGAGCTTCTCGAGCGCAGGTTTGGAGACCTCGACATCGAAGTGGCCGGCGTTCGCGAGGAGGCATCCGTCCTTGAGGTGCCTCAAGTGCTCCTCCCGGACGACGTCCCGGTTGCCGGTGACGGTGACGATGAGGTCCGCCTCGCGCACCGCCTCGGCCATGGGACGGACCCGGAACCCCTCGAGGCGAGCCTCGATGGCCCGCACGGGGTCCACCTCGGTGACGATGACGTCGGCGCCGACCCCTCTCAGCCGGCTCGCGATCCCCTTGCCCGACCAGCCGTAGCCGGCGACGACCGCCGTGCGCCCGGCGATGAGGAGGTTCGTCGCCACGAAGAGGCCGTCGAGGACCGACTGCCCGCAGCCGTAGCGGTTGTCGAACAGATGCTTCATGTCGGCGTCGTTGACGTCGATGGCGGGGAACCGCAGCCGGCCGGAGGCGGCGAGGGCCCTCAGCCGGTTCACCCCCGTCGTCGTCTCCTCCGTGGAGCCGATGATCCGTCCCCGGTCCGGTCGGGCGGAGTGCGCGAGGGCGACGAGGTCGGCCCCGTCGTCGATGATCACCTCGGGGTCCTCGCGGAGCATCGCCCGGACCCCCTCGTCGTACTCGGCGACGCTCTCGCCCTTGCGGGCCCACGTCGGCACTCCCTCGACGACGAGGGAGGCGACGACGTCGTCATCCGTCGAGAGCGGGTTGCTCGCGGCGAGGTGCATGACGGCCCCCCCGGCCTGGAGGGCCAGGGCGAGCGCCGCGGTCTTCGCCTCGACGTGGAGCACGCCGCAGACGGTGCGACCCTCGAACGGACGCTCCCGCTCGAGCCGGGCCCGCACCTTCTCGAGGACGGCCATGTGCTGGCGCGCCCAGGCGATCTTCTGCGCGCCGAGCGCTGGATCTCCGACCATCCCCCCTCCCGACGCTCTCGTCGAGACGTGGCGGATTAAAACCCTTGGCGGCGGAGCGCCGGTCGGTCCGTTCCTCGCCGGCGGCCGGTGGAGACTCTAGCGTGTCACGGCGCCGCAGAACGGACAGACGAGGAAGTCCGATGGGATCTCCTTGCCACAGTTGCCGCACGCGCGCATCCCCGCCGCCGCTTCGGCGCTCCCGGACTCTTCCGGCGGCGAGGGGGGCGCGGCGGTCGAGGGGGCGGCGGGGGCGGGGCGTCGCGTCGGGGGAGCCGCGGGGGCCGTCGTCGTCGCGGCGGCGGAGCCCTTGGGCGGCGGCACGGAGGCTCGCGCGGCCGGGGGCGGAGCGGCGCCCGGGCCCGCGCCTCCCGGCGGCGGGCGGCGCGGAGGGGTCGGGGGCGTCGACGGGGCGGCTTCGGGGGTGCTCACGATGGGCGCGGTCATCCCCGCCCGAGAGCTCGCGGCCTGCTGGAGCTTCCACTGGTTGAAGGAAACGTAGGTGGGCTGGCGCTTCCACCAGTCCCAGAACGCGCCCTCGCCGTAGTTGTCGCCGAGCTCCTTCTTGGACTCGGCCCGGTACCGTTCGACGAAGTCCGAGTAGCCCTGGCGCTCGGGGTCGTGGGCTTCGTCGGTGGGCTTGCCCAGGAGCTGGGCGGCGCACTCCGGGCAGACCGCGGAGTTCGCGGGCACCGTGGAGCTGCACCGGCTGCACCGGACGAGGTCCGCCTCGAACTCGGCGCCGCACTTCGGGCAGACGGTGGCGGCCGCCGGGATGAGGCTACCGCACTCGCCGCACTCCACGAGCTTGCCGCGGGAGAGACGCCCGGTGAGCAGGAGGAACGCCGCGAGGGCGGCGAGCACCGCCGCGATGATGATGATCAGGTACAGCCAGGTGATCGGCCCGAACACCGGGGTGTCCCAGAAGCTCGGGGGGGCCGGCGGCGTCCCGGCGATGTGGATGACGCCGGGGCTGATGGAGACGGTACGGTCGTTGTACTCCGCCGTCACGGTGACGGTGTACGTCCCGCCGCTCTGAAGTCCCTGGGCGGCGAGGATGCTCTGGCCGGGGATCGTACCGGAGGCGAACACGTCGGAGGCGACCTCGAAGCTCCCGCCGGGCCCGGTGAACGTGACGTTCACGAACGCGAGCCCCTTGCCGGCGAAGGCCACCTTGCCGAAGCCGAGGTAGGTCTGCCCGATGGTGAGGGGCCCGGTCGGCGGCGCGTAGGTGAGCGCGATGTACGCGGGCAAGACATGGACGGGCACGGCGGCCGTCGTGATGCCGCCGATCGGCGGGGCGCCCCCGTTCCAGCTCGCGTTCACGAGGAAGGTGACGTTCTTCTCCCCGCCGAGGCCGATGACCGACTCGTTGACGAGCCAGCTGAAGTTCACCATCTGCTTCGCTCCGGCGTCCAGCTGGTGGAACTTGAGCTGCGGGCTCAGTTGGAGCGGCGGGAACGGCTTCGGCTGGTCGAAGACGAAGTTCGCCGTGAAGTTCACGAGGGCGGCGGTCCCGACGTTCGAGATGGGGACGGTGAGGGTAAGGTACTGGCCGATCGCGATGGTGTCGTTGGCGACGGTCACGTTGTTGACGCTGACGGTGATGCCGCCGATCTGCAGCTCGGCCCGGTAGTTCGGGTATTGCGCGATGGGGAGTTGGTCGGTGCTCGACGGGGACATCCCGAGGGGGTACGGCGTGAGGCTCCCGTACTGCCAGACGGTCGAATTGGGCCCGCCGCCGGGCAGGACCGTCCCGAAGTGGTAGCTACCGACGAAGGAGCCCGTCGGAAGGGAGGCGGAGGTGACCACCGAAGAGGCGAGCAGGAACAACGCGTTCCCTTGGGCGTCGGTGACCCCGTAGCTCACGTGGTGGTCGTTGACCCAGCCGACGAGGTACTGGTCGAGGTCCGGGTCCGAGGAGGAGAGGTTGTTGAGGCGACCGACCGTCGCGTTGTTGGAGTCGCTCGCGTTGTAGGCCGAGAACGCGACGACGTGGACGTTCGGGATGGGGCCGAAGGCGCCGGAGAGGGCCTGGATCGAGCCCCACCGGAAGATGTAGGCGTGGCTGAGCGCGTCGGTCGGGACCACGACCGACTGGTTATCGAACACGGTCTCGAAGGAGGTGGGGAGGCTCACGTTCGCGAAGTAGGCGCTCGAGTTCCCCGAGAGCATCATCTTGTTCGAGTTCCACGGCTCGGGGGGAATGACGCCCTGATCGACCGGCGTCCCCGGTAGGGCGTTCCAGTTCAGGTCCAGCGTCGAGTCCGCCGCCGTGACCGTCGAGCCGTTGTTCACCAGCATGTTGAACGGGTAGTTCGGCACGAGGAGCATGTGGAGCGCGATGGGTTCCAAAAGGCCGCTCGCGTTGATCATCGCGAGGGACAGGCTCGGGGCCGTCCCGAACTGTCCGGTGGACTGGAGCAGCGAGAGGATCCCTTTCTGATTGACCGCCGCCAGGAAGGAGGCCGGAAGCGGCAGGAGGTAGCTGAGCGTCACGTTCGCCGGGGTCGACGGGAAGACG
>Ga0326727_10026117_pt1 | contig 10874 bp, 8 predicted proteins | sample MB2enrmetagenome_FD_207643 | JGI IMG/M metagenome (GOLD analysis project Ga0326727, IMG submission 207643) | Lab enriched peat soil microbial communities from McLean, Ithaca, NY, United States - MB29MY | ecosystem: Environmental > Terrestrial > Soil > Wetlands > Peat | place: USA: New York... | reverse complement strand
GATAAGCTGTATTTCGAAGGCCGCCCTGCGCTTTGCCTGCATTGCTACGACAAGGAATATCGGGGCACAGATCGCGGCAATCCCGACCAGCGATGCGATCCATGCATTTCGGAAGATCAGTATCGCCAGCGCAACCGCGGCAATGACGCCCATGGCCGAAAATTGGAGAAATCTTCCGAGCGATATTCTTATTCCCGCATAGATCAACTCAAGTGCCAGTTTCTCGCTTAATCGAGTGCCGCCTATCGCTTCCAGAAGCGTGAGCAATGGAGAGTGAGGCGCTCCATCATCGGCAGGCTCCTCGCTCAGCCATTCCTTGGAGTTTTGTGCGAATTTTCGTAGACGATCGTTCATCTGCCTGCTTTGAATGCCTTGAAAGCCGGTAGAAATACCCATCGCCAGAAGGACGGTGATTAAGAAAATTGTTGCTATGATTACAATGTTTATCATGCCGGGCACCTCCGGTCGAAAATGGCGTCGGGCAGGGTGATTCCCTGTTTCTTCAACTTATCGAGAAGCACCGGGCGATATCCGGTTGCGCAGTGGGCGCCGATTACGCGGCCTCGACTGTCCACGCCTTCCTGATCGAAAAGAAAAACATCGTCCATGAGGATATCCTCACCATTGGCGCCGGTTATTTCAGTGATATGGGTGATCTTTCGCTGGCCATCTATCAGCCTCGTTTGATGGACGATGAGGTTGATGGCCGCCGAAATCTGATCTAGGATTGCCTTGGAGGGTAGATCAGTGCCGGCCATGAGCACCATCGTTTGCAGCCTGGAGATCACGTGCCTGGGACTGTTGGCGTGAAGGGTGGTTAGAGAGCCATCGTGACCTGTGTTCATGGCCTGAAGCATATCGAGAGCTTCGCCGCCTCTGCACTCACCAACGATGATCCTGTCCGGCCTCATTCTCAGCGCGTTTCTAACCAGCATGCGGATAGTCACGTGACCGATCCCCTCCATATTCTCCGGCCTGGCCTCAAGCCCCAGCACGTGCGTCTGCTGCAACTGTAACTCAGCCGCGTCCTCAATGGTAATAATGCGCTCGCGGTCCGATATATACGACGAGAGCGCGTTAAGCGTAGTAGTTTTTCCGGTAGCCGTGCCGCCGGAGACAATTATGTTGATTCCACCTCGGATGCATGCGCTCAGGAAGTCGGCCATGTCCCGCGTGAGCGTACCGAACTGCATCAAATCGTCCACCGTAAAAGGGTCGGCGGAGAATTTGCGTATGGTTAGAAAAGGCCCTTTTATCGCCAGCGGATGGATGATGGCGTTAATGCGCGAGCCATCCGGTAGCCGCCCATCCACCATAGGCGAACTCTCGTCTATTCTCCTGCCCAGCGGCGATATTATCTTGTCTATAATCCTCATTACATGGGCGCTGTCACGGAATACCTGTTCCGTCGGCGATATCTGCCCATCTCTCTCGATGAAGACCTGAAAGGGTCCGTTTACCATTATCTCGCTGACGTTCGGATCGTTGAGCAGAGTCTGCAGCGGTCCATATCCCAGCACTTCGTCGATTACGGCGGAGATGACCGGCTCTCGATACTTTCCTGGGAGCACCGAGAGGTCTTCCGACATCATCGAATTCATTATCTCGTTCACGCTTCCGGCAAGAGTGTGCCTGTCGAGCTGGCTAAGCGTGGCTGCGTCGGTCTCTGCAATCAGTCTGTCATGTATCCGGAGAGACAGAGTTATAAGCTCTCGCGGCGATAACGATCTGGGAGTGATGGGAATCGTCCCGAGTATCCCGGTTTCCGATTTCCTGGTATTCAGGATTCCCACTGCTGCTCCCTCCAGCCTTTGCCGAGAAGACGCATGAGCGAGGAGATTTTACCCGTTTTTGCGTCGGGGCTATCCTGAGCCCCCGCTATCATCTCGGCGAGCCGGGTTATGGCCTGTATCATCGGGCATGAAACATCGGTGGTGGAGAGCGGTCGGCCCTCGTTTACCGATTGAACCTGCCGGCTGTCGTTGGGAATTTTTATCAGGGAGCCAGGGAAGAGCTGCTCCATGTCCTCCATCTGCAGCTTGCTGGACCTCGCCATTCGATTTATTACCACCTTGATGTTCTCTTTAGCCACATGCTCTTCCTGAAGAGTGTCATAGAGCTTCTTCGTATCGCTCGCAGTGGTAATATCGAAGACGTTGGAAACCAGTATCACCGAATTCGAGTGAGTCAGAATGTGAAGAGTCGGCTCATTCAAATACGGCGGGAGGTCAATCACGATGTATCGGTAAGCGTTCTTCATCAACGGTAGAAGCTTCTCCAGGAATTCAACCGTCACGGCATCCAGCCCCACCGGCCTCAGAGACGCGGCAAGGAGATGAACACCGGAAGAATGCTTGCTCATGTAATCTGAAATGATCTCCGGTGAGAGATCATCCATCACAGGCATGAGATCGATCAGGGTCCGTTTGGGCATCAGGTTGAGCATCGTCGGCAGGTCGCCGAACTGAGTGTAAAAATCGATCAACGCGATCTCATTAGGCAGCACCTTGGCCAGAATGATGGCAAGATTCAGCGCGATAGTGCTCTTGCCGACTCCGCCTTTGGCGCCGGTAACGCTGATGATCTTGGGAAACCGCATAGGGTCTTTCCATTCCTGGATTTCGACCGAGTCCCTGCGCCTCCTGATTTCGATAAGTTCGCCGATGACCGACCTGACGTACCCGGGATCGATAGGCTTCGTAATGAAATCTCTGGCTCCGGACTGCATGGCGGCTTGCAGGCGGTTCTGGAAGCCGTGATCCACCACCAGGACGGAGAGTACCTGAGGCGCCAGGGTGCTAAGCGTTTCGCAAACCTGCAATCCTTCAATACCAGTGAGGTCCTGAGCTATGAATGCCGCGTGCGGCGACAATTCCAGGGTCATCTGGATAGCTTCCTGACCGTCTCTGGCCAACCCGATCACATCGCATCCGTAATCGGCAACTATTTCACGAAGATCATTTCGAGTCGTGGGGTCACGTTCGGCAATCAAGATTCTGAATCCCATTTCTACCTTCCTGTGCGTATAATTGATTTTAACTGCGGATGCTCTAACAAGTAACCGGTATATCGTGGCTTTGCTACTTGCCCGCTGTGCCTGACGGCTGCATGATGGTGGGCGTCAGCATTATCACAAGTTCGGTTTCCTGGTTGGTCCAATTCTTATACTTGAAGAACTCACCGAGAATCGGAATATCCGCGAGAACCGGGATCTTGGTGATGATTTGACCTTTCTGATTCTGCATCAGACCGCCTATTACGAGTGATTGGCCGTTCTTTACGTTGACAATCGTCTCTTCGCGTCTTGTTTGGATGGCCGGTATGCTGAAGCCGTTGATGACCACTGCGTTGGTTGCGGTAACCGAGCTGACCTCCGTGGCTATCTTGAGCTGAACGGTGCTTGAACCTGTGATAACCGGAGTCATGTGTAGTTTTACCCCAAACTCCTTGTACTGTACCGTAATAGTGCTGCCGCTGGCGCCGCCGCCTGCTGCTTGAACCACCGGGATTGGCAGTTCGCCGCCCACTAGCATGTCAGCCTCTCGACCATCAAGAACCAGCATATTCGGTTTGGCCAGGGTTCGCGCCTTATTGTTCTGTTGAAGCGCGTGGAGTTGCGCGCCAATGGGATCGAACATAGAGAATGAACCGTTCGAGGAATCAAATGGGCCACCACCGGTCTGACCGATAAGAAACGGCTGATCTACTACGTTTGCAGTCATGTTGATTCCGTTTGCCGAGCCCGGCGAGAACAGCACTCGCCCCCATTCCAGACCGAGGTCTTTGGATGCCGTCGAATCAACGTCCATTATTTCGGCTCTAACCATGACCTGCCTGGCTGTCGAGCTGTTGACCTGAACGGAATTGACGATAGTAACCCTGTCGGCAAGATTACCGCTCTTGTCATCCCGCATCCAGGCTCTGGTAAGGTTATCGATCGCATTGAACTCATCTTGAGTGCCGACGATTCCTTCAATGGTTACCACGCTTCCCGGAAGCGCCCTGACTGTCATTGCGGGATTGTTCAGAGCCCCTCTGATAGCGGCAGCGGTTCTAACCGTGACATTGCTTACATTATCCAGGGGGGAATCAACCTGAATGAGATTGACGACCCGCGGCAGAAGATCCTGCGCAACCCCTGTTGACGGTTGATTAGCGTCCGTCAATAGATCGTTTTGCAGCCTTTTGCCCGTTTCATCGGCAATCGGCACAATCGCTGGTTCTTTCTGCTTCGTCACAACCGGCAAGTCATAGCCTGCGTATGAACGGACGACAGATTCCGCAATTGTCTGAATGTATTGCGATTCCGATGGCTGGCCTACTTTGCCTGACAGGATTATGGAATCGCCGACAGATCGAACGGTGACTCGGGAATCGTTGATTTCTCTTTCGATTGCCGATCTCGCTGCTACGATATCTACCTGGGTCGTTCGCACCTTTACATCATATTCCGTCTCCCCTTGTCGATCCCAGATATAGAGGACCGTGCTTCCGCACGTCTTTCCATTGATCAGTATTTCATCCGGCGAAAGCGCCGCGATATCCGCAACATTTGGATCGCCGATTGCAGCCCGGGTAGCCTTCCTGCATTTGATGATCTCGCTCTTTCCTATAAAGATCACCTTGCTGACCGTTTGGCAAAATGAGGGCAGGCTCATTGTCCCGAGGATAAGGGCTGTCGAGATTCCGATTATCCATTTTCTAAACTGAGTTCTTTCCTGGCCGAAAAAGACGTCATTCATTGTCCTGCCTCCTTGCCAACAACAGTCGCCTGTTTGCCGATGATCTCTTCATCCACTTTCGTTCCTCTCACAATCTCAATCCGGTCTGTTGATTCATCCGGTACGGAGAGTCCGGGCAGCGGCTTGAGAACCATCGGTATCGGAGCTGGTTTTTTGATCCCCGACGCATGATGCGCCGATGTCAGCAACAGACTTGAATAATTCGCTGATCTCTTTATCGCTGGTCGGGCTGTATGCTTTGGCGCGACTACTTCCGAGGTGTCGAAACCGACCAGCCTGCGAGCCGATATTCCGCCGGTTCTGGCGATTGAAATGTCATCCGCTCGCCTGAGCATCAGCCTCAATCTGCCTTGGGATTCCGCGAGAATCAGCTTCTCAGCGTCTTGCGGAAGAACGGCCAGAGTGGCCGTTGCCATCGCCTTGGCTGCGTCATTCTTGTTGGGATCCTGCCTGCCGCCGCCGGATATTGTCTCACCGCCGATCGCCAATAGTTGCACGTTTTGGAGCACTGTCTTTGTCAGCGCCGTGGGTCCTGCGGTGAAAGTTGCTACCACATCTACGCGGTCACCCGGTTTGAGGAACCCGCCCACGCCGACCACCGGATCGAGCGCCACAGTTACCGCGCGCTTGAAGGGCGGGATCGCGTAGGAGAGCCTGTCATTGTCGGATATCGCTGCCAGGGTCACCGGCTGACCAGCGGGAATGTATGTCTTGCTTATTCTGCCGACTACTGCATCGTAGTTCTCCGCCGGCGGGGATGGTAAATCGGCGTTTGCCGGAGCGCTGTGCATCTCCACCATTCCCGAATCGATAATTGTGCCGGTCGGGATTCCGTACTTCGCGACTACGACCTGCACATCTGCATGGGCAGGCGTGGCCTGCCTGGTGAGGAAGATATATGCCATGAGTGACGCAAAAATCCCCAGGCACACTGCGGTGATCAGAATCTTGTTTCTCGGCGATAATGGCATTAGGTGTTCCTCCTTGTTGAAACCAATAAAATATGCCGCCTGCCGGTAAGCAGCTGTAATTGGCGGTAGTACCGGAACGGTCGCAAACACGGCCAGTGCAGGTATGCGCCCATACCGATTATCCACTAAGCGAAATGTACCCCGATGTTCCCGGCTCTAAACCATCAAAGGTTGTCCCGCAGAGTGATCTTTTTCTGTCGTAGTTTGTGACGGTCACCGTATTCAATCGCAGACCCTGTCATGTCCGATACAAGCGGTTTGACCGGCTTGCGGCATGGGTATTACTGATACGGGAATACCAGCGCCCAACGTTCGAAGGGTATGTGAAGTTATGTGCGACAATCGTCGAATTAATCGAAAGGGAACCGCGCTAATTGAGTTTGTTTTCGCGGCCTCCCTGCTATGCACAGTTGTGTTCGGGATAATCGAGATCGGTCTGTTCGTCAATGACTGCTCGTGCGTTCACATGGCGTCATGCGAAGGCGCCAAGGCCGCAGCCAGCGGCGAATCTACGTCACAGATAACGACAAGGGTAATATCCTGCGCTGTGTCCGGGAGCCTGAGTTCCTCAAACATTACTCTACAGAAGCAAGTTGCCGGAACCTCGAACTGGGTTGCCCTGGGGAACGTTGGCACTCAAAACGATGCCAACTCAGGTGATCTGGTGAAAGTTATCGTGCAAAGACAGCATACCTGGATAACCAAGTTCTTCCCGTCGTTTCCTGTGAACGCAAGTGATTACATGGTCATGCGAAGGCAGTAGCATGATAGCCGATAGACCGTGAATTGATTATGGATAGGGGTAGAAGCATGAAAGGATTGCGGAAAATACGAGAAAGAGACGGCGCCGTGCTTGTGCTGACCGTCGTCTTGATTCTCGTTCTATTAATGATCGCTTCCCTGGCGGTCGATCTTGGTGTATTATACATAGCGGGTCGCCAGTGCCAGGATGTTGCGGATGCGGCGGCAATCGCCGGCGCGGCAGTTCTGACAGTGGGTCAAGCAGGCAGCCCGGATGCGAGCGGCGCCACTAAGGCCGCGCAGAGCGCTGCCTCTGCCAACCATGTGCTGGGCACGACTGTTACGCTTGATTCCGGTGATGTAACGGTGGGAAGCTGGAACAGCGTCAACCAGACCGTTGGCGCCTGGGATCCGACCGTCGGCAATCCGGCGGTACAGGTGACCGTCAGGCGAACTCAGGGTTCCACTAACGGTTCAATCCCTACATTCTTTGCCAAGCTCTTTGGTGTAACGTACACGGAAGTTTCCAAGTCCGCAGCGGCGGGTCTTGTCATAGAGTACAACTCCAACCGGACACCCGTCAGCGTCATGGTCGTCCAGGACGGTTCCGGGTCGTTTGAGCCGTCGTGGCCCGCGTCAACAGCGGCTATCGCTCAACTGTTCGGGATGATTAACGGAGTTTCAGTCAACAACGATGGATGCGGAGTAGTGGTGTTCAACGCGTACGTGCCGCCGCAGTATTGGCCAACGGGATACACAAATGCGATGAATACTGGAATCAAGTTCTCGACCAATGCCTCCGGAAACCCTCGTCCCTGCAGCGCGAGTGGCGTGAGCCAGTCCACGGGGCAGGAGCGAGCTCTGGAGCAGGGTTTGACCGCATTGAACCCCGCAAATAAGACGCAACTACCCACGGCGTTGGCGAACGGGTGCAGCCTGCTGGAAAACGATAATGCCTGGGGTGATACGGACACCGCTGTCGGCCTGAATTATGCCATCACGCAGTTGGAGAACGCGCCTTCCGGCAACCAGAAGATCATAATTCTGATTAGTGACGGCGAGCCTCACAGCGTTCAGGGGGCCTCATATACCGCTCAGTTCCAACAGGATGCCATCAATGCTTCCAATCAGGCTGCGGCAGACGGGATAATCATTCATACGATAACGCTTTCAGGGTCGCAGGGCGAGGACTTCGCCTTTAACTCCCAGCTTTGTTGCAACGGTGGATATGCATTGAACTCGCCGAACGCATCTCAGTTGAGCGCACTGATCTTGAGTGCGCAGACGTCCTCAATGGGAGTTCCGACTCTCCTCAAGTAGTTCAGCCCGACTGCGCTATAACCTCCGCTCGATTACCACGCCTTTAAGGTTTGTTGAGGTAGAGCTTCCAAAGGCGTTGGAGAAGAGGGCCCCCATCACCAAAGGGTGAGTGTAATTGAGCGTAACGCGGACCTGGCTTCCGCTCGGTGCGGCGTTTTGGCTTCCGGAGTTCGTAAGAGTTGACCATGCGCTCAATTTCCCGGCGCTGTCCATGGTTTGGTAGTCGAGAGCGATGCTCATGTTGGCGGGTTGCAGTTGTCCGACGCTCGTGACGTTGCTCTGGATAGTGGAAGTCGCCGCTCCAAGCGAGGCCACCCGGGCTCCGTTCGCAGCCGCCTGCCCGACCAATATGTTGTCCTTGAATATCAGTCCGAACTCGAAGACAGCGAAGAATAGTGTGAACAATAGCGTGGCGACGATGGCAAACTCCACCAGCGCAGCCCCGTCATCTCGAAGTAGAGCATCTTTCATGGCGATCAGTCACCTTTCGGAAGAGAAGTCATCTAGAACGGTCCAGACAATTGTTCTTACCCGGTAATCATCGCTGCCGAAACCGACTATTGCTTGCCGAGATGAACACAAAAAGGCCGCCGATCCAACAGGATCGACGGCCTTCACTCTGACTCTTTATTCCCAGAGCCTCGGTTTATCTGATTATCGTCTGATCTCTGTGCGGACCAACGCTGATTATCTTGATCGGCACGCCGGTAAGGTCCTCAACGTGATTCACATAGTTCCGGGCGTTTACGGGGAGATCCTCGAATCTCCTGATTCCCGAAATATCCTCCTGCCAGCCAGGCAGTTCCTCATACACCGGAGTGCAGTTGGTAACAGATTCCCAATCGGCAGGAATTTGAGAAATCTCAATGCCGTCGCATACATACGCTCGGCAGATATTCAGGGTATCGAGGCCGCCGAGGACGTCGAGAAGTGTCATGGCAATCTCGGAAAGCCCGTTTGCCATCGCCGCGTATCGGACAGCGACCGAATCCAGCCACCCGCAGCGCCTCGGCCTGCCGGTCGTGGTGCCGTATTCGTGCCCTTTTTCCCGGATATACTCGCCGATTGCGTTATCCTGCTCGGTCGGGAAGACGCCCGCGCCAACCCGGGTCGTGTATGCCTTCACAATCCCAACGACGCGGTCGATGCCCATCGGCCCGACGCCTGTTCCCAGGCACGCGCCGCCCGCAGTCACGTGTGACGAAGTGACATACGGATATGTGCCGTAGTCGATGTCCAGCAGGGTTCCCTGCGCCCCCTCAAAGAGCACTTCCTTGTCCGCGCAGGTTGCCTCGAAGACGATGTAGTTGGTGTTAGCGGCAAACGGCCGGATTCTGTCGGCGTATGCCTGGTATTCGGCAAGAATCATCGCTTCATCCAACGGCTCGACGCCGTAAATCTTTGTGAGCAGATCATTCTTGAACTTAAGATTCTCGGATAGACGAGCCGCAAATCTCTTGGGGTCGATAAGCTCAGATATGCGAATCCCGATCCGCGATGCCTTGTCCGCATAGACCGGCCCGATTCCGCGATTGGTGGTGCCTATGGCCTTGCCGCCTTTTCGCGCCTCTTCCAGTCCATCGAGGAGCTTGTGGTAGGGCATGATGACATGCGCGTTGAGGCTGACCTTCAGCCCTTTGGCCGAGACTCCGCGCTGTTCCAGCCCATCGATCTCCGCAACAAGAACCTGTGGGTCGATGACCTGACCATCGGCAATTATGCAGGTGGTATTGGGATAGAGAATCCCACACGGGATCAGATGCAGCTTGTACGTCTGGTCTCCCGCAACCACTGTGTGGCCGGCATTATTGCCGCCATTGTACCTGACCACTACGTCCGCATCGGCGGCGAGGAAATCAACGATCTTTCCCTTTGCCTCATCGCCCCATTGAGCGCCGACTACCACTGTATTCGCCATTTTGCAAGTCCTCTCGATGTATCGCACGCGTGTCTGCCTGCGACCATTAAACAAGCAAAGTGGATAGCCGATGGGCTATCCACTTTTGATAAACTCTCAAGCGCAGAGATTGTACCAGATAGATGATGACCTGTCAAGCATTTGAACTTGTTTGAGCACATCGGTCATTCGCTTACATGGCGCTATCTTTACGGATCGAGGCATCGTTGCCGGCTGGATCTACTTGCGATATTTGGACTCCGTCTCACTGATGATCTCCAAGAAATCGCGGACGTCCTCGTCCGTCATGTTCTCATGGGTGAAAACGATGAAATGATCCGCGATCGCCTTGACAGCGTTCGGACACTCGAACTTACGATCCCGGTCGCCCTTGTAGTCCGCGCTTGCCCATGGGTAGCCGCTTGTGCCGAAGACTCTGCGCTTTACGAACCACTCCTGGGTGTGCGGCATACAATTGTAATCAGCCTGAATCGGAATTCCCGCGTCCTCCAGGGCATTACAGAATGTTTGTTTGTCACAGGAGACAGCCACCGGATTGAAGCGGAATCGCATCCGCCAGTAACTGCCCTCCGAATTAGCAGGTTCCTCCGGTTTGGATATCGCCCTTATCTGCCCCAGCCCGGCGAAGATGGCGGCGGCAGCACGCCTTCTTCCCGTTATGATGGCGGGCAGCTTCCTGAGCTGGACTCTTCCGATCTCACAGGCCAGATCGTCCGAGTTCAGATTCAGGCTTGCGACGCAGTTTGTGCTGCCTGGGGGCATGAAGAACGGTTTGCCCCTATCCGATGCCCTTCTCGCCTCGTGATACAGGGCCTCGTTTTTCGTGAATACAACGCCACCCTGCCCTCCGGAGCAGAAGTGCTTGCCGGACATGGTGGAGAACGCGGCTATGTCACCGAAAGTACCTACCATCTTCCCGTTGATCCTCGCGCCGTGTGACTGAGCGCAGTCTTCAAGTACCGGCAGGTTGTGCTTTCTGGCCACGGCCATGATCCCTTCCATGTCCGCAGGCTCTCCAAGGATATGCGTTACGAGGATTGCGCTTGTCAGAGGCGTGATTGCCGCCTCGACCTGCTCAGGCCCGACATTGAAACGGCCGGGAGCCGTGTCCATTACTATGGGAATGCAGTTGAGCATAACGATGGGCATGAATCCGCCCGGATCGGTGATGGGACTAACCAC
>Ga0326727_10026116_pt1 | contig 10874 bp, 13 predicted proteins | sample MB2enrmetagenome_FD_207643 | JGI IMG/M metagenome (GOLD analysis project Ga0326727, IMG submission 207643) | Lab enriched peat soil microbial communities from McLean, Ithaca, NY, United States - MB29MY | ecosystem: Environmental > Terrestrial > Soil > Wetlands > Peat | place: USA: New York... | reverse complement strand
GAGCTCTGGCCGAAGAAAGCAGTCGAGCACCGTCTTTTCGGCGTCGCTCACAAGGAACCGCACGCCTCGCCGAGTGAGGACCCGGGCACCGAAGAAGCGCTCCTTCCCGACCCGAACCGTTCGGATCTCGACCGGCCTCATTCGCCGCAACCGATGATGGCTCGGGGTGGCGAGATAGTAGACCCGACTGGCCTGGGGAAGGAACCCCCACAGCTCGGCGGCCGAGGAGAATCCGAAGTAATAGGGTGCGACGAGATAGCTCCCGGCTCGAAATGGGTCGGTGTCCGGTAGGGCATCAGGTCCGTGTCGGGCGGGATTCAAGAGGTAATGGCCCCGCTTCAGACGTTGGACCCATCCCTTGCGCATCAATTGGTGCGCGATCTTCCGGGCGAAGGGGCGCGAGATATGGGCTCGGTCCTCGATCTCCTCGATCGTGAACTCCTCCCGGCCTTCCGCTTCCAACGAGAGGACGACCCGAGATTCCGTTCCCGACAGCGTTCGGCTTGCCACGACCGCTGCATGTGTCAATGAGATTATATAATTACTGATTAAGTAATTCGAAGTGTTCGTGGACACGGCTACTTATTGTCAGGCGCCGCGGTAGGTTCTGGGTCAATCCCGTTCGACTTTCGGCGCCGTTCCTGCGAACCGGCGAACAATCGGGCCAGGACCCGTTCTAAGCGCCTCGATGGCACGAACGAACTCGTTCCAGAGCTGGGCCGTGGGATAGGTCAACCGATTGCAGAGGAAATGGCCAACATTTGTAAGGACAGAGGATTCGGTTACTTCGCCATGGTTCACCTTCACCTTGTCTCCTACCTTTGGAACCAAGTAGTCGCGAGCCAAGTACCCATCTGCGCCGTACCATGGTTCCTTGTAGTCGAACGACTTGACCATCCTCATGCCTGCCTGTGAGAACAAGAAAGCCGCGGCTTACGCCCTTCCCCGCGGCCCGAGACCGGTCGAAGACCGACGAATGACGCTCGATATCCAGTGCCGGGAAGATGCCGGATACACCTCCACGCTGAAGGGAGTGGGTACGGGTAAGCAGCGGACGGGGGGTCCCATTGCGAACTTCAATCTCTGTGAGAACCACAACGAGCTCTTCCAGCAGATCGACATGGAGCTCGGTCAAGAGGGCTGGGCCCCGAGCTACATGGGTAAGAAACCCGCACGCATGTGATCGGTCCGCCCTGCCCGTTCCGCCGGGCCGAGCTCACCCTTCCGCCCACGTGCGGGTCAGCGGGATGAGCACAGTTCGGTCATAGCTCTGGTCGCAGTTCGAGGGCCGGGTCGACCGCTTCCGCACGGGATTAGCTGATTCCAGTCGATTGGGCGCCCCGCTTACTTCCGAACGGCCGCCATCGCAAATCCGTGGCCGGCCTCCCGGACGCCCGGCCGACGTCCGATCCGTTCCTCGATCCGCAATAGGGCCTCCCAAGTCCGCGGCTCTCGATGGGCGGTCTTCGCCACATGGTCCTGGAACGCTGCGATTGGTGCGATGCTCATGGTGTCGATGACTCGAAACCCGGCTCGGGCCAATTCCCGCCGGGCTTGCTCCACGGTGTAGAATTGGAACTCCCAGTAGGCCATTCGCGAGGGAGCGTACGGCTGGAAACCCGAGCTCAGGATGCGGTCGAGGAAGTAGCGATCCGGTGTTCGAAGGATACGGGGGAGCCATCGCAGCTCGGCCGCGATCTGGAAGAACTCCTGGGTCGCCGCTGCGGGGGAGGCAAAGTCCACGAGGAGGCGGGCACCGTGCCTCGCGACGCGACCGAGCTCCCCTAGGAGTCGCGGACCGTCGACCGTCGCGAAGCACACGACATTCCCGAAGACGACGGCCTGGTCAATGGACCGGGAGGCGATAGGCAGATGCTCCCCGGCCCCCTGGACCCAGTCTACCTCGGCCATGCCAGTACGAGCCGAGGCCCGTCGACGACCCGCGAGAAGACAGTTCCGAGATAGGTCGACCGCCACGACCCGGCCCCGAGTCTCGCGTCGGAGAAGCGGGGTGAACCGCCCGGGACCCGGTCCGAGCTCGAGGACCACCCCCGTCGAGCCGTGGAGGTGGAGTCGGAGGAACCTCTCGCGCAAAGTGCGGCGCAGGACCCTTCGCGGATCCCCGGCGTACCTATTCCACTCCCGGTCGACCCGATCATCGAATGTCCGACGAACGTGTCTCCGACGGCGGCTAGATGATTGGGCGGGTTCAGGGTTTCTCGTGCCGACCCGTAGCTGGAGGGAACGCTATGTAGGTTCCGACGACCGGCCCGAGGTTGGGGGCCTCTCTTCGGCCCTCGAGAGTAGGCTCGAGAGTCTTGCGGGCCGCGACGCGAGCCCGTTGGAGAGGGTTGGAGGGCATCTTTCGAGACGCCCGGTCGCGAGTTGTCCCCTTCCGAACTCCAGGTACGACCGCCTTTCCCGATAGAGGCCGCCTGATGGCGGGCCTGAGCATGCCCTCGCCGCTTGACTGAACCCGGAGCTCCTTCGCTCGAAGCGACGCCTACGGGCCTTGACCCGCTACGGGGAGATACCGGTGACCGTGGCGATTCGGATGTACTGCCGCGAGACGTGATGGGAGCCGCCCACTTGGGAGAACGCTCGTTCCCGAGCGCCCGCGGGGTCGACGGCCTCCAAGGTCTTGGTGAAGTTCTGCCAGTAGCCTCGCCGAGCGAGATAGGATCCGGAAACCGTGAACTGTGACATTCCCACCACTTGACGGTCCACTCCGGGTCTCGGGTATAGGCCTTTCGGGCAGCCTGGGTCGACGAACGCCGCCGCGGGTTCACCGACCCACGGTCACGGGGCGGGGCCTTTTTCGGTCTGGGAAGGCTCCGCCGTCGGTGTGCGGCGGGCGGCTCGGCGGCGGAGCCACTCTTCGCGAAACATGATCCATCTTCCTTGTCGTTCCTCCAAAGCTCGCTGGGAAGCGGCCAGGTCGATGGTCGGATTCGGCGGGGGTGCCGGTCGCACGCTCGAGGTTTCAGGGGGGGCCGAATCGGTCGGGTCCACGGGCCGTTCCGCCTTCGAGATCTCGGAGGTCGTCCCGTCTAGGCTCTCCTCTAAGGAACGCACCCGAGACTTCTCCTTCACGCCGCGAGCTCCTCGACGTTCTGCCATCGCCGACCCACCTCCTGTTCGTTGAACCCGACCGTCGGGGAGAAGAGGACGCGGTCCCCCCAGCGTTGGCGACTCTCGGGGTAGGACTCCACGGGGAGGGGAAGAACGACCGCGTCGGCATGGGTGCTCTCCGCAACGGACTCGAGGGTGGCCACGGGGTCCGTCGAGATTCGTTCGACACGGGCCTGCGGGTCGAAGCGGGCAAGAACGTCCCGGGTCAACCGCTCCCCCTCGAGAGTCGGAACGAAAGCGCAACGGCACCCCCGCTTCATCATCAGGAAGGCCCCAAGCGCTCCTCGGGGCCCATCGACCAGGGCGACGACCCGCCCAGCGACCCCCAATGGCAGACCTCCGGGACCCGAATGGCGGTCCACGTACAGATAGGTCTTGGGCCCCCGGACCTCGACGTTCAGTTCGACGTCGGGGTGGTCAAGGTCGACGATGAGCCCGCGGTCGGGCCACTTCTCCAGGACCTCCGAGCCGAGGTCCCGGGCGAGTCCCTGGCTCGTGAAGTTGTGGCTGCCCGTGCGCCGGGCGCGGATCGCGAACCGGCGTCCGGGAGAGAGCAACGGGTCGGCGACGTTGAGGAGGACCCGGGTGATCTCCGCCCGATCGGTCGGCACCTCGGTCACGACGCTGACCGAGGTGATCCCGAATACGCGCCGTAGGATCCGGACCGCGGGGGCGGGCTCCTCCGTCATCACGTAGAGATGACCGTGGTCGGCCGTCAACCGGCACGCTCGACCCTCCGTCCGGAACTGTTCGACGATGTTGCGCTGGAGCGTCCGCTCGAACTCTCGGCGGACGGGAGGGGATTTGAGCGCCAGCTCCCCGTAGCGAACGAGTATCGTCGCGGGCACCGGTTACGCTTAAGTCGGAGGCGCCGCATGAGCGTTTCCCCAACCCATGTCGACGGAGGACCCGGTAAGTGCGCCGGACGACTCCGCGGACCCCTGGTATCTCCTTCGTGCGACGCTCACCCGAGAGCTCTCGGCCCAGTTGGATTCGCTCGGAGCGAGTTCGGAGGAAGGTTGGCTTTCCAGCCAGCTCGAATCCCCCGCTCAGCCCCCCGCCGACCTCGCGGTCGCCTTGCATCGGCCGGCTCGGGCACTCGGGAGGCCCCCTCCCGAGCTGGCGACCGAGCTCGCCGGGCGGTTGACCGGGCTCGCCGGGTTCGCTCGAGTGGAGGCTCGCGGGGCCTACCTCAATTTCGAGGTGGACGCGGCCGCACTGGCCTCCGCGAGCCTCGGCCTCGTCTTTTCCCTCGGCTCCCGGTACGGGCATGGCGCACCCCGAGGCACCCCCACCAGCGTCGAGCACACGAGCGCGAACACTACCGGCCCGCTCCACATCGGTCGGGTGCGGAACGCCGTCATCGGCGATACCTTCGTTCGGACCTTGCGCGCGGCAGGCCATCCCGTGGTCTCCCAATACTACGTCGACGACGTCGGTCGGCAGGCCGCGATCATCACCTGGATCTGGTCGAAGCCCTTCGCGCAGTGGCCCCCAGAGATCGCCTCCCAGCTACCCGAGGGCGCCGACCGGCCCGCTCCGGGACAGAAGGAGGATGAGTTCCTCGGTCGCGCCTACCCGGCCACGAGCGCCTACCTCAAGCAGCATAAGGAGGCGGCCGAAGAGGTCCAACGGATCGCCCGCGACCTCGAAGCGGGTCACGAGCCTCCCGGCCACCACGAGCTCGCCGAGCGCATCCTGGGGGGCATGAGGGCCTCGCTAAAGCGTATCGGTGTCACCTTCGACGAGTTCGTATGGGAGTCGAGTCTGATCCACGACGGTTCCATCGTCGGGGTCGTCGAGCGCCTCGGTAAGGCCCCGCACGCTCTTCGAGAGGAGAACTGCGCGCTCGCCATCGACACGGGGAGCTACGGCTTGCCCAAGGAGGATGCCCGCGTCATCGTGACCCGGGGGGACGGCACCTCGCTCTACGTCACGCGCGACGTGGCCTTTCATCTCGGGAAGTTCGCCCGATTCCCGCGCGTCGTCGACGTGCTCGGGGTCGACCACCTCCTCCACGCGAGGACGTTGGAGGCGCTCCTGACGGAGATTTCCGAGCCTCGCCGGCCCGAGTTCATCCTGTACGCGTACATCACCGCCCCGGGCGGGGGGAAGATGAGCACCCGAGGCGGCTCCGCGGTGTATCTCGACGACCTCCTCAACGAGGCCGTGACGCGCGCCCGCCAGGAGGTCTTGGCCCGCCGAGAGGACCTGAACCCCGAGGAGGTCGATCGGGTCGCCGAGAGCGTGGCGGCGGGGGCGATCCGGTACTCCATCGTGCGCGTCGCCCCCGAGAAGACGGTGCAGTTCCGTTGGGAGGATGCCCTCTCCTTCGAAGGGCGGAGCGGGCCGTTCCTCCAGTACTCGTACGCGCGGGCGAGCTCCCTCCTCCGCAAGGCGGAGCACGAGCGCGGGCCGTTCCCGTTCCGAGTGGAGGAGCTCGGCACGCCCCTCGAGACGGCGCTCATCAAGAGCCTCTCGCGCCTCCCCTCCACGGTGAGCTACGTGGCCCGGAGCGCGCACGTCCACTCTCTCGCGACCTACGCCCACGACCTCGCGGAAGCGTTCAACCGATTCTACAACGAGCTCCCCGTCCTGCGGGCCGAGCGCGAGCGGGAGAGCCGGGTCGCCCTCGTCGCCGCTTCCCGCCAGGTCCTGGGGAACACCCTCGAGCTCCTCGGCGTGCCCCGGCTCGAAACGATGTGACGGCGGGGGCCCGCAGAAGGAACAAATAGCGGGGTTCCGTCCTGGGCCCTGAGGTGTTGTCCATGGGATCGATCCGCGAGGATTTCGCGAAGTTCATCGCGCAGGGTAACCTCGTCCAACTGGCCATCGCGTTCGTGATCGGCGCCGCCTTCGCGGCCGTCGTCACCGCGCTCGTCTCCGACATCATCACCCCGCTCATCGGCGTCGTCGCCAAGTTCAACTTCAGTACCTGGACCTATGAACTCAACGGGAGCATCTTCCAGCAGGGCCTGTTCCTCAATTCGCTCATCTCCTTCCTCATCATCGCGCTGGTCGTCTTCTTCGCGATCGCCCTGCCGTACCAGCGCTACCAGAACCGCAAGGCCGCCAAAGCGGCCGCAGCGCCCCCCACGACCCGGAGCTGTCCGGAGTGCCAGGGCACGATCCCCATCGCGGCCACCCGATGCCAGTTCTGCACTCAACCGGTGCCCCCGGCACCGGCCCCGGCGAAGACCTGAAGGTACCTACGCTACGCCAGAAGCGGGTCCGGGACCCCGGCCCCGCGGAATCCCCGGGCCCGCAGCCGACAAGCGTCGCACCGCCCGCACGGTCGGAGGCCCCCCCGATAACAGCTCCACGTCAGCCCCCACGGGACCCCTAGTCGTTCGCCGCGCCGAACGATGTCGACCTTAGAACGGCGGAGGAGCGGTGCTCGAATGCGGACCCGCCGGCCCTTCTCCACGGCGGCCTTTGTGGCCAAATTCGCAACGCGCTGGAAGGCGCGGAGGAACTCGGGTCGACAATCCGGGTACCCCGAGTAGTCCACGGCATTGACCCCGAGGTAGATGCGGTCCGCCCCCCAGCTCTCGGCCGCGGCGAGCGCGACGGAGAGCAGCACGGTGTTTCGGGCGGGGACGTAGGTCGCCGGGATCCGTCCGGCCTTGAGGCGCGAGGGGATCGGCATCCGGGGGTCGGTGAGCGCCGAACGGGCGATGGGGGCGAGCGGGATCTCCAGCACCACATGTCGGCCGACCCGGAAGTGACGGGCCAGGGCCCGAGCGGCGTCCAGCTCCCGGGCGTGGCGCTGACCGTACCCGACGGTCAGGGCGAACACGGGGCCGACGGAAGCGGCTTCGGCGAGGCAGGTGGCGGAATCCATCCCTCCCGAAAGGAGGACGACCGAACGAGGCCGAGAGGGGCGCCGGGACGGGGAAGCTCCGATCATATGGGGAGCCCCGCCGCCGCGAGGATAGCGACCCCGATGAGGACGGCGCTCAGCATCCCGAGGAAATTGGTGCCGCCCTTGGTGAGGTAGCCCCGATTCTCCAGTTGATCGCCGAGGAGGCTATCCACCTGACAGGAGAGGAACCCGGCGAGGAGCACCCCGCCGACGAAGAGGGCGGCGACCGGCTGCGGGGTCCGGAACGCCCAGAAGGCGAGGGCGCCCACGATCGCGGTGGCTGCGGCCCCGATGAACGCCCAGAGCTGTCCTAGGGTCGAGACCCCCCCATTGGTCCCCGCCGTAACGGGCTCCCACGTCGTGATCGACCGGGCTTGGTTCGATAGCACGCCGAACTCGCTCGCGAACGTATCCGCGCTGCCGAAGGCGATGGCGCAGGCGTAGAGGAACGCGAGGCTCGCCGCGGGGACCTGGCCGTTCTCCCCGACCGTCGCCACCACGACGAGCCCCGTCGGGATGAGGATGTGCGCCACGACGTTGGAGATCCCCCGCTCGCCCACGCTGCCCTCCTGCACGTGGCGGCGCATCTTCTCCCGGAAGGCGTACCGGGTCGCAAGCGAACTCGCCGCGACGAACAGTACGAGCAGGATCAGGAACGGGAAGCCCGCCAGGATGACGATGATCGAGCCGAACACCGCCGCCAGCGCGCCCGCCGGCCAGGTCAGCGCCCGGGCGGCGACCGCCGAGACGGCGAGGATGCCCGTGGCAACCACCCCGACCGTGGCGAGCTCTAACGAGAGCACCATGAGGTCAGGCGGGCGGGAGAGGGGAACGCTCTTAGAGCTTTCCGAGCGGCTCTACCGGGGCCTCTCGGGTCCTGGGGGGCGGTTTCCGTCCCCGGGAAGCTTCGCTCAGCCGACCGTGAGGATCTGGAGGACGGCCCCGAGGAAGCTCCCCGCCCGAAGGTCCGGGTAGCTCCCAACTCGGCGCAGCTCCTCTTCGGTCATCCGCTCGAGGCCACGCTCGGGGACCAGGGCGGAGAGCATGCCGAGCCGCTCACCGACCTGAACGTCCAGCGCCCGGTCGCCGATGATCGCGGAACTCCGAAGGTCGAGACGGTGCTCTTCGGCCGCCCGAACGAACAGCTCCGTCCCCGGCTTGCGGCAGGCGCACCCTTCCTCGGGGCGGTGGGGACAGTAGTAGAACGCATCGATACCGGTCCCCTCCCGCGCCAGCCGCTCGTTGATGCGCCGATGGATCGCCTCTAGGCGGTCGGCCGAGAAGAATCCCCGCCCGACCCCCGATTGATTCGTCACGCAAATGACGCGAAATCCGTGGTCGTGGAGGAGTTGGATCCCCCGAACGACCCCGGGCAGGAATTCGTACCGATCGGGCTCGCTGAGGTAGTGGAAATCGGGGTTCAAAGTCCCGTCCCGGTCGGTGAACACGGCCCGATGAAGGGACGCGAATCGACCCTCCCCCCCATCCCGATGAGGGAATTCGAGCCCCGACATGGGGCGAAACGGCCCCCGTGCGTAGATAACGGTGACGTGCTTGACGCTCCCGACGATGTCCTTGGTCCGTTCGGACTCCGACGACCCGAGCCCGGCCGAGCCCCTGGCGGGCTTGGCGGCCTCCCTCCGCGCCGCGCTCGGGAACGTCGCCGAGACCCCCGAGCCGCCCACCTTGCTGTTCAGCGGCGGCGTCGACTCGGTCCTCCTCGCTTGGCTGATGCGCACCGACCCGCGGACCCTTCTCGCCACCGTGGGCCTCCCCGGGTCCTTCGACCTCGGACGGGCCCACGAGGCGTCTCGGATCCTGGCGATGCCGTGGCGGCCCCAATGTCTCTCGCTGCCCGGCCTCCAAAAGAGCTGGAACGGTTGGGGGAGAGCCCTCTGGGGGGAGCCGGAGCCCCGGCGGAGCGTCCTGTTCAGCCTCGGGGTCGCGTTCGAGTCCTTCCCCCGCAGGGCCATTTGGCTCGGCCAGGGGGCCGACGAGCTGTTCGGAGGGTACGCCCATTTTGACGGTCTGGGAGTGGAGGAGTGCCAGGAACGTGCTCGGAGGGACCTCCAACGGCTCCGGGAGGTGGATTGGCCCCGGACCATGGAGCTCGCCCGAGATTTCGGGGTCTCGCTCCGAGCGCCCTATCTCGACGAGAGGTTTGAAGCGGAGGTGGAGTCGCTCCCGTCGCGCCAACGGTTCGGGGGTGGGGGGCGGAAGCCGCTTCTAAGGAAGCTCGCGAGCTACGTGGGGGTTCCGGAACCTCTCGCTTCGGGGCCGAAGAAGGCGATGCAGTACGGGAGCGGTATCTCCAAGGCCGTGGCCGGGTTCTCCCGAGCCACCCGAGCCGGTGCGCCCCCCCACTAGCCTTCTCGAATCCGAGTCCCGGTCTCGTCTTGGAGCGCCCGGCCGAGCGAGGTCGCATCCGTGATGATCGCCCTTTGGCCCCCCGCGCGGAGGAATTCCAGGGCAGCCTCGACCTTGGGACCCATGCTGCCTTCGGCGAACTCCCCTCGCTTCAGGTAGCTCGCCATCTCCGAAGGAGTGACGGCACCGAGCCAACGCTCCCACGGACGCCGGAAGCCGACCGCCACGGCGGGGACGTCGGTTACGATGGCGAGGGTCCGCGCTTTGAGCTGGCTCGCGATGACCGCCGCGCCCAGGTCCTTGTCGATCACCGCATCGACCCCTTCAAGACGGCCCCCCCCGCGTTGTACGACCGGGATGCCGCCGCCGCCGCCCACCACGGGCACCCAGGAGAGCCCGAGGTCGCGGTCGAGGAGCTCTCGCACCGTCTCCCCCTCCACCCACTTGAGGGGCCGCGGAGAGGCCACAAGACGCCGCCAGCCGCCCCGGGCCGAGTCATTGACGAGCTCCCATCCGCGGCTCTTCCGGAGCAGGCGCGCCTCGTTCTCGTCGTAGTACTGGCCGATGGGCTTGGTGGGGTGCTTGAAAGCGGGGTCCTTGGGCGAGACCAGCATCCGGGTCACGAGGCAGAGCACGGTGCGCGGGACCCCTTCCGTCTGGAGGGCCGGGGTGAGCTCCTGCTGGATCAGGTAGCCGATCTGCCCCTGCGTTTCGGCTCCGATGACATCCAGCGGCCGCGCGGGTACCTCCCGTTGAGCCACTTCGTTCTGACGGAGGCTCATGCCGACCTGGGGTCCGTTGCCGTGCGTGAGGATCAGGTCATTCCCGTCCGCGACGACGCGGGCCAGCGGCAGCGCGCTCCGGCGCATCTGGCCCACGGCCTCCGCCCAGGTTCCCGTTCCGCCGGCTCGGACGAGGGCATTTCCTCCGAGCGCGACCACCGTACGCTCTCTCGACATTCAGGTTGGTTCGCGGACCGTTCTCGGCTCTATTAAGTCGCCCGGCTTCCCAGGACGCGCTCCGAGGCTCTTCTCGCGACGTTTCCTGTCGGCACGCATATATACGCCATCCCGGGTCCTCGCACCGTGTCGACGGATTCCACCGACCTGTTCTGTCCGCTCGAGTTCCGGTACGGTCGAGAGGAGGTGCGGCTGCTCTTCTCCCGGTCTCGGCGGCTCGAACGCGCCCTCGAGGTCGAAGCCGCGCTCGCGGAGACCCAGGCCGAGCTCGGGATCATCCCCCTCGAGGCGGCCCGCGGCATTCGAGAGGCCGTGTCGGAGCGGCGCGTCTCCCTCGAACGCGTCGATGAGCTCGAGGTGGAGCTCCGGCACGACGTGATGGCCATCGCACGCGCCTTAGGCGAAGCGGCCGGTCCCGGCGCCGGTTACGTTCATCTCGGAGCGACCTCCGCAGACATCACCGACACCGCCCTCGCGCTCGAGCACCGGGAGGCCCTCGCGGTCCTGCGCCAGGACCTGACGGGGCTCTCGCGGGTCCTGCTCGAGCTCGC
>Ga0326727_10026115_pt1 | contig 10874 bp, 9 predicted proteins | sample MB2enrmetagenome_FD_207643 | JGI IMG/M metagenome (GOLD analysis project Ga0326727, IMG submission 207643) | Lab enriched peat soil microbial communities from McLean, Ithaca, NY, United States - MB29MY | ecosystem: Environmental > Terrestrial > Soil > Wetlands > Peat | place: USA: New York... | reverse complement strand
GAAAAGGAAGCGGGGTGCGCGCTCAGAAGCTCGATCTTGTCGCGACATCCCAGCATCCGTACGGCGGCCTCATTGCAGTCGATGATTCCATCGGGGCCGAGTAACAGGTGGGCATCGGAGGAGCGCTCGAACAGCACCCGGAACCGTTCTTCCGCTGCAACCCGATCGGTAATGTCGTGGGCGCTTCCGATGATTTCCGTGGGCGTTCCGTCCTGAGAACGGGCAAACACGGTGACCCAGGTGGAGAGCCAGCGCCACGATCCGTCCGCATGCCGGCACCGGTAATCGGCACGCAACACCTCGCCATCCGCCGCTGCGACGAGAGATTCCCTCAAACGGGACCGGAGGGCGCGGTCATCCGGGTGCACGAATTCCAACTTGCCGGCGTTCCAGGAGTTCACATCGTCAACGACATGCCCCAGCAACTTAAACAAGTTTCCATTGGCGTAGGAGATGTTGCCGGTCTTCAAGTCCTCGACATAAATCAGCTCGGGGATGGTTAAGATCAGTTGTTCGAGGAAGTGTTTTTGAACCTTGAGATCCGCCTCAGCCTGACGCATCCTGGTGAGGTCCGTGGTAACCACCGCCAGATCGAGCACGGAACCGTCGGGCCGCAAACGCGGCACAGTGCGCGCCATACAAGTGAGCGTGCCGTTCGGGGAAGGAAAATCGAAATGCGTGACTTGCGGCAGCTTCGTCTCCCAAGCCCTGCGCAAGTCGAGTTCCCAGGTCTCGCACAAGTCTTTGGGGACTCCGAGATTGCGGTCTGTCCACCCGGTGAACGCTTCCGGGGGAAATCCGCGCAGTTGCGCCATCGCGGGATTGACATACAGGTAACGGAATTCGCGATCGTAGCAGGAAACGGCGTCCGGGATCGCGTCCAGCAACGCGCGCATCTTGGCCTCACTTTCCTGCAGGGCGTGCGCGACGCGGATGCGTTCCTCGTTCTCGATGGCGAGCTTCGCCAGCACCGCAAGCGCCCGCTCTCTCTGGCGAACCGCTTCTTCCAAGAGGTGCGCGTTTCGAATCAGCACTGGGCGGAAACCAAACCAGCACAGAAATAGAATCATCACCAGCGCGGCGCCATTGGTGAGGTTTTGAATCCATTCGGAGTTGGCTAGTTGGGCCTCGGCATCCTTCTCATATTCGCCAACCAGATGATCCATGAGCGGGAGGAATTTTTGCTCATCGACCAGAATCTGTTGAACAAGGGGATTGACATTCGCGATGGCGGGGTTCCAGCCGCCGCGATAAGCCATCGAAATTCGGACGCCGGCGCTGTACATCCGCTGCAGGATGGGATGCACCGCGAGCAATTCGGAACGGTTGGCCTGAGAGAGCTCGCCGTGGGCGAGCAGGTAATCCACCTCGCGCCAGGAGTGCAACGTCTCGTCTAATTCATCGATGATTTTCGCTTTCGGCGTATCGCCAGGGGGCAGGCGCAATTCCAACACCGTCTTGACGAGGCGCTGGCTCAGCATGCGCTGGCGCCCGGATGTGTTGATGAGAGAGGCGTAACCGCGTTGCGCCGACAAGTGGCGCCGCACAACCAGCGATCCGGCAAGTAGAATCAACGCGATGAGACACGAGATTGAAGAAACAAGGAGAATTGCACGCGAGCCAGGATTCCGAGGCTGAGTGTGCCAGCCTACGAACCTATCGATAGCAGCGAGAACCCGGATGGCAGGAGACCGCGATCGCATTACAGAGTAAGGATCGGCAGAAGGGACCAGGCACTTTAGGGGCGCGAGACGGCCGCCGGTTCGCCATTGTTCGACTGAACGCAGCTTGGGTACGGGCGCAAGCTGGAATCGCCGGATGGACCGTGTTTACGCCAAATTTGCAAAGCCGTTTTTCTGAAGCCACTGGCTGCGATAGGTTTTGGCGTTGGGTCCGGTGAAGGCGGGCATGTTCTTGGGGTATTTGCGCGGAACGAACCCATTTTGAGGATCAGGGGTCTCGGCGGGTGAAGGTTCAGCGGCTTGTTTAGTTGATTCGGGCGGGGGCACGCGCGAGGAGATGAGCGCAATCAGTTCGCGTTTGGTCCGGTCGAGGAGTCGCTGCAGGCGGCCTTCCTGGCGGTTGAGCTGGTCGAAAGCGCGGGCGTTGGCAAGGTATCCGGCGGCTTGGGCCAGGGCGTGGCGGGCTTCGGGAGTCTGGTCGCCGAACTGCGCGTCGATGGATTCCATCTGCTGCTGCGTGCTGATGGCATAGAGGCCGAACTCCAGTTCGACGGCGCGGTTGAGACGCCAGGTGGTGTTTTGTACGGTGGTGACGAGCTCGCGTTCGGTATCGGTTTGGGGACGATAATGGCCGGTTAAGTGCGTTCCGAGCGCTTCGTAGTCTGACAGTTCTTCACCGGGCAGGACGATGGTGCGGGCGAAGAGGCCGGATTTCAGGGCGTTGAATTTGATGCGGTCCTTACCCTCGGGACTGGTAGGACCGGTGCTGAGTTTCGAATTCAGGATGTTGGCGGCGTTTGCGGCTGCGGACATGTTTTGTTTCCTCTCGCCTCAAGGGTAGAGGGCGTTTTCGGCGCCGCCGCCGGGTTTTAGCTTAAGTGTGTTTGTTTGGCGTGCGAAATTTATCTTTTGGCCTGTGACCCACCCACGGCCGCGCTTCGCTTTGGCCACAACGAGGGATGAAAACGGGCACGACGAATCTGGATCTGAGAGGGCGACAAATTGGTATGTCGCGACTATTCAGTGGTTTGGATGATTGAGTTTTCGGAGGATTGTCGAAGGTCTCTCCAACCAATCGACAGCTCCGATGGGAAGGGCTTCGTTTTCGCGGTTGTGATTGCTGATGGGACTGCGGCAGATCGAGAAGCCGAGGCCGGCATTTTTGACGAATGCCGTCGCCGCGGGGTGGTTGTCGATGTAATCGGCCGCGGTTTGTTCCCACTGGTATCATTCCCACGCACTTGCGGGCCCACGCACTTGCGGGCCCACGCACTTGCGGGCCGGTTTTCAGTGCCGGCCCGCAAGTTCGTTTAGCGGCAGCGGTCGAAGCGCACGCGTTCGCGCCAGTCGCGGCGATCCCGCGCGTGTTCGAACGCCCGGTCGCGGATGTCGTGACGCAAAACGATGCGATCGCGAATCACTCGGTCACGCTCAAATCCCTGGGCAAACGCTCCGGCCGGCGCAAGCGCCATCAAAGCTCCCAAAACCAACGCAGCAGAGGTAAATCGTTTCATTTCCGTTTCTCCTTTCGGCGGGTAGCGGGCTTTGTTGTCCGTTCTCGCTTTCACTGCTATGGACGCGCGGAAACGACAGAAGCTGCAACAGGTGAAGCAGGATTAACGCGGCGTTTGGCGTAGTTTCATAATTTGAGAAGTGCGGGTCGCCTAAGTTCCGGCAAGGAGGCGCTCCACCATGGCGTCGGTTTCCTGTTTCAGCTTCTCGTGCTCACTGCCCGTGGCCACGCTGGCGAAACCATCGTGTATGCCCTTGACCAAACCGTCACGCCCCAAGAAGATGGTGGTCGGGAACGCGGCAAAGTTCACCAACTGCGGCAGTATCTTTGAGGCATCCTCCGGAGGACCTGTTATCAAGATGGGATAGGGAATGCCGAAGCGCTCAATGAAAGACTGGACGCGCTTCCGGTTATAGGCCTCTTCTCCCGTCTCAAAGTTGAGCCCAACAATTTCAAGGCCGCGCGCGTGATAGCGGTTGTACAAATCCACCAGGAACGGAGCTTCGTCCATGCAGTTCGGGCACCAGGTGCCGCCGATGCTGATCATCAGCGGGTGACCCCGAAAATCGGCTGCGGTGAAGATGCGGCCGGTCCGGTCGGGGAACCGAAATTCGAACGGGTGGGCCGGGTCTTTCACCTTCGTCGAACCGAACGGGTCTGGGGGAGGCGCCAGTTTGTTTTGCTCGGCCTCGCTCTCCCTCACGCCGCTGAAGTGGTCTTCGCGATCCACAGTTACGGCGAGCGTCCCGGTTCCAGGCTGATAAATCCCTTCGATCAAGGTAGGCCGCGCGCCCGAAAAGTGACTCAGTGTAAATGCATTCGCATCCACGGAGCCGTTCAGCGCACCGGTATCGCCATCGAGCCGTAGAATCGCGCCGGTGAGGGAATGATCCTGCTGGTTTACCTGGAGCGTCCAGATTTGCTTGCCATCGGCGCTGGTCAAACGCCATGAGCCCGCCAGCGCCGCGGGCGTGGAACCAGTAAATTGAGGAGCGGCGAAAGGCCTGGCCGAGAACGGATACACGCGATCCTTCTTACCGTAATGACGCGTGTATTTGCCGCTCAGTTTGCCATCCCGAGCTTCGGCGACCAGATCCGCATCATATACATCGAAATGCAACTGTAACTTTCCGCTCCGATAACTGCCGCGGGTGGAACTGACATGCTGATCCCCATCGAACAAAGTCCCGGTAGCAGTCTCTCCGGTGGTAGCAAGCTCAAAACGGAAAGGCACGGGAGCTTTCTTCACCATCAAGGTCGCATCCCAGCGTCCGTCAATCGGCGGCGCCGGCTTGGCGCAAGCCCACAGCAAAGCCGTTCCAGAGGCCAGGAGTATTTGTCTTTTCCATTGCATCGTCGATTTCTATCGAGAGTAGCAGCAATTCGATTTACTCTCTGCGGTAAGTCGGCTACGCTCGAATAAGATGCGTCCTTTCTTCGAAGATTTGAAAAAGCTGGAGGACATGCTGTGCGATATGGCGTCGCTGGTGCGCGCGTCAATCCACAAGAGCGTCCTGTGCCTGACGGAACGCGATGAGATTTACGGCGATCAAGTGCTGCGGGACGAGTCTCTGGTGAATCAGTTGGAGATCCAGATTGACGACCTTGCTACCCGCCTGGTGGCTTTGAATCAACCTGTGGCCGGTGATATGCGCCTCATCGTGGCGGCGCTCAAGATCAACACGGACCTGGAACGCATGGGCGACTTGGCGGTCAGCATCGTCCAGCGGTCTCTTCCTGTTATCGCGCTGCAGCAACTGGATCCCGAAGTTCCCATAACCGAGATGGCCACGGCGGTGGAGAATATGGTCGCCAAATGCCTGAGCGCCTTCATCCGGCGGGATGGAGAAGAAGCGCGCAGCGTGCTGAACGACGACGACGAAGTAGATGCCATGCGCACCGATATTTACAATGACCTGATACGCCGCATGGAGAAGGATTCCTCCATGGTGCGGCCGGCGCTGGGGCGATTATTCGTCGTGCGGAACCTGGAACGGATTGCCGATCACGCCACCAATATCGCCGAAGACGTCATCTTTCTGGCTCGCGGCATCGATGTCCGGCATCGCCGCGAGACCGATGTTCCGGTATGAGACATTAGGGAAAATGCTCAAGTTCCTGCTGGGATTATTGATCGGGCTGGTCATATTACCCACCTTCGGTTATTGGTACATCGCCTCCGGAAGGATGCCGGTGGCGACGGCGGCGCCTCCGCTTCCCATGGAACAGCGCCTGGCGCATATGGCACTGAACCTGAAGATCGCAAAGTCCGCGCCAGAGAAGCCCGGCGTCCCTGCCGACGAACCCAATTTAATGGCCGGGGCCAAGCTTTATGTGGCCCAATGCGCGGTTTGTCATGGATTGCCGGGCGGCGGGAAATCGGCCATTGCCAAGGGCATGTTTCCCGAACCGCCTGAGTTGTTTCACTTCACGGGAGTCACTGACGATCCGCCGGGCGAATCCTACTGGAAAATCGAGAACGGCATCCGGTTGACCGGGATGCCCGCTTACAAGGGATCACTCACCGAAACCGAGATGTGGCAGATTGCTCAGCTGGTGGCGACAGGCAATAAAGTGCCGGCGAGCGTGAGTGACTGGATGAAGAAAAACGGCCCCAAGTATTAAATTCTTGTAGGGAAACGGGCGTTTCAGAAACCGAAGCGAGGGGCCGCCGTCTGCAAGCAGCAGATGGAGGTTTCAACAATGCGTTTCCAACTCAAGAAAATGATTCCCGGCGGGCTTTTCCTCGCCTGCATTTCCGCGCTGCCGGCGATGGCGCAATATGGCGACCCGTACTATCGCCAGCCTGCCCCAGCGCCTGCCCCCGCGCCAGACGGCTTGTTCGATCGCGTGCAGCGAGACTTGGACCGGACGGCAGCGAACCCGTATCTGAAGCCCGGCGCGCGCGGACATCTCGACCACGCCCGGCAGGAAGTGTGGCGGTTTCAGCAACGGTGGGCGTCGGGGAGGTTCGACATGGGCGATCTTGATGGGGCCATCAAAGCGGTGAACAAAGTGGTGAATGCGGATTCGGTGGACTACCACGACAGGCAAACCCTGCAGAACGATTTGTTCCGTATGCGCGAATTCAGAGCCCAGCGCGGCTATGCGGCCGCATTCCGGTAAACAGGGATGACGCGCGGTGGGGGTCACACTTTCTTCTGCGCAAAGAATAGAACCCCCGCAGACGCGCTGGACAGCAGACAGACCACGCCCAGGACCAAAAAGGCTTTCTGCCATCCGAAAGCCGTGGCGATTCGGGCCATGCTATCGCCTGCCAGCGCGCCTCCCAGGTAACCGATTCCGTCGATCAATCCGGAAGACGCTGCCCCGCCCTGCTTGCCGCCAAAGTCCATCGCCATGGCGCCGGCAAGGTAGGAATAGGGTCCGAGCAACCCCAGGGCAACCACACTGACCAGCACCACGGCCAGCACACCGCTGCCTCCGCCGGGCGCGACGGTAAGAGCGAATAGAGCGAGCGCGGAACCCAGCAGGCCGATGAACATAAGGACGGAGCGGCCGCGTTCCCCGAGGCGATCGCTCAACCAGCCCGCCAGCAGAACCGACACGGCTCCAATGGCTGGGAATAGCGCGCTGGCGCTGGCCGAGCGCGCTTCGTTGAAACCGACGAATTGATGGAAGTAAGTGGGCGTCCAGGTGTTGAATGTTTCCCGCACCAGGGTACAGCCGAGTGAAAGCGCGCACACCAGCAGGAACAAAGGACTGCGCAACAGCGTTCCCAACAGGGCCGCCACGCTACGCGGTTTATCCCGATTGCGATCCGCGCAAAACAAATTCACCGGGTTCACTTCGGGCTCGGGCAAACCCAACGCGGTCCGGGACTCACGCAGGAAGAGCGCGTTCGCCACCAAGAGCACGCAGAGTACAGCGGCCGCAAACCAGAAGAGCTGACGCCACGCGGCGCCATGCTGGATCATGAGCCCCATGAGCTGCCGCGCAACCGCGTCGCCCACCAGGAAGCTCAGGCTCATTACGCCCATCACCGCGCCATACGAAGAGTAAGAGAACCAACGCGAAGTCACCTTCACCAAACCAGCCCAACCAGCGGCCTGCAGGTACCGGTTGCCAATCCACGCGAGGGTAAACACGGGCAGCGCTCCGGTGATGGTGAACAGAACGGTGAAGAGAATGGCGCCTATCATGCCGCCCAGAAAGTTGCGCTTGCCGCCCAGGAAATCGGCAACTCCGCCAAGCGTAAGTTTCCCGGCCGCATAGGCCAGAACACCGAATGAGACCAGCGATCCCATACTGACCGTGGCAGCCTTCACGTCCATGCCGTGCTTTCCGAGTTCGTCGATGATCAGGGGAATCGCCACCGATAGATCCGACCGGCAGAAGTAGTAACCGGCGTAACCCAGAAAGAGCAGGGCGACGGTAGCGATTTGATAGCGAACCAGCTTTGGGGATTCTGTCACGATGAATTCCGGATGATAGACAACCGCAGGTTTCCGTTCGGTGAACTTACTTTTCGGAATCGAAAGTAACTACGCTGGACGAGCCAAATTTCTGGTAGTTGTTATACCGGATAATCAACTTAACGCGCAGGGGCCCGGTGTGGAAAGGCAGAGTATCATCGCCATAAGTTAATACGGGAAACCAGAACTTACCGTTGACCGGCTTACGAACGGTGGTAAATCGTGGGAACAGATTCTCCTGATGGAGGCTCAAAACTTGCGGCACCGCGCGCCCTTCCGTGCGCACAATGGCAAAGTCTTTCTTTGAAGCCCACACTAATCCTTCAAAAAATCTTTGACTCGAAAGGATCTGGCGCGGGCGTATCTCCACCACCCAGCAATCCTGCCCATCCATCTGTTCATCCCCTCGAAACTTCACATCATAGTTACGCAAATACTCTTCACGCAGCACGAAGGGCTGAATATCCCGCAGATCGCGGAAGTCCTCATCGGTGAGACGCAGGTTCTTCAAATTCTCGATGGGAACCGCCACCATTTTCTCGCTGCGTTCCTGCTGGGGTGAAAAGACAATGTCGCGCATCTCGCTATAGCGTCCCACTTCCACGCCATAGCTGTTTAGTTCCTGCAGCGTGACGCTTTGGCGGTAAGCGTAACTCTGCCGCTCTTCGACGGTCTCGTCCTCATGATGCGCAATGCGCTTCATCAGGTCCGGGGGAGGGGCTTCAGCCTCCGCGGTCATAATAGGGATGGCCCCGATGATCAGTACGCCGACAAGCGCGACCGAAGAGACAAGCCAATCCAGCGCCCCGGTAAAAAGCTTCGTCCTGACAGTGGCCTGCTGCTGGGCCGTCCTGGGCCTGGCCGCGTGGCCGTTAGCGCAATCCAGGCAAATTCCAGCGCAAATCGCGGCGCCTGTAGCTCTGGCATTTCTCACGGAGATTTCATTCTATCTGCTACCGGGCTTCCGGCGGCTTCGCGAATGGATCGTGGCCACTTACCGGCCAGTCCAGGTCGCCGCGGCCATGGCTTTCACGGCACTCATCCCTTACCTCGTCTTCGCCATTCCGACCGCGCATTTCGGGTGGCGCGAATTGGCGACGCTCGCGGCCTTGGTTACGGCTGTAGCCTTCTGCTACCTGCGTCCCGTGCGACATCCGCAACTTGCGATTCTGCGCGACATCGCCTTCCTATTCCTCCTGGCCGCTGCGATTCTATCCGGAATCTTCAAATGGATCTATCCAGCACCCATCGCCAAACTACCCATGGAGGTTCTCGGCCATCTCACGCTGGTGCGGTGCGCGGTGGTGGCCGTCCTGCTGGTGAAAAGAACCGACCGCATCGTCTTCGGATTCATTCCCACCCTTCGCGAAATCCGCATTGGAACGCTATGGGCAATGGCATGCACGGCTGTCGCATTCCCCTTTGGGCTGATGCTGGGCCAGGTGCATCTGGCCAGCCATCCCGTGCATCCGCTTCCGGCGCTACTGCAGTTGCTGGGTATCTTTTGGTTCGTAGCGCTTTCGGAGGAATTTTTCTTTCGGTCTCTGCTGCAGCAATGGCTGACATCGTGGACTGGAAGCACTACCGCTGCACTGATTATTGCTTCTTGCGTGTACGGTTTATCGCATCTGAAATTTCCCAACTGGCAGTTCGCAATTCTTACCACAATTCTGGGTTTATTCTGTGGAATGGCTTTTCAGCAGGCACGCAGCATGCGGGCGAGTATGATAACGCACACCCTTGTGGCAGCGGTTTTCCGGCTGCTGCTAAGCTGAGCCAGATAGTTGAAACTTAGAAATTGGAACCGTCGTCGAGATAACTTTACATGTTTATTATGAGTCGATTGAGAACTTTTATCGCCGCAGCCGTGTTCTGTCTGGTTGCGTGCGTTTCGCTTTTCGCCGCAACTCCCTCGATAGTCCCATACAAGGGGACGTACGCTCTGATCCTTCAGGATCCCCCGGCGAGTCGAGTGATCAAGAACGGAGTGAAACGAGACTCGCCACAGGTGGAGGCTGCGCGGGCCACGGTACGTCAAAGGCAACAAGCGGTAATCGCGCAAGTCGAGTCGGCCGGGTTCAAGGTAACCGGCAGCGTGAATACGCTTCTCAACGCGATTTTCGTTCGCGCCACGCCGAAAGACCTTCCCAAGCTAAAAGCGATTCCCGGAGTAGTTTACGTGGCTCCCATGCGCAAGGCCAAGCCGCTTCTGAACACAGCCGTGCTGTTGGTGAACGCGCCGGCGGCATGGAACATCTTTGGAGGGACCTCGTCCGCCGGCGCAGGTCAGAAAATCGCCATCATCGACACGGGCATTGACTATACCCACCCGGCGTTTCAAGACTCTTCTCTCACCGTTCCCGCCGGCTTTCCCAAATGCGACACCCTAGCGAACTGCGCTTACACCAACAACAAAATCATCGTGGCGCGATCCTATGTGTCGCTGGATGCGGGCAATGACCCGGCAACGGATTTCCCGGATGACCAGACCCCGCGGGATCGCGTGGGGCACGGAACAGCCGTGGCCATGGCGGCCGGGGGCAACACAAATACCGGTCCGCTGGCCACCATCACCGGGCTCGCGCCGCAGGCATACCTGGGCAATTACAAGATTTATGGCAGCCCCGGGATCAACGATGGCTCGAGCGAGCAAGCCATCATCCAGGCGTTTGAAGACGCCATGACGGATGGAATGGACGTAGCCAATCTTTCTTCGGGCTATTTGCCCATCTCAGGGCCATTCGACACGGCCGAATGCGGGGATCCCGCGAACGAGCCTTGCGATCCGATTGTGTCGGTGGTGGAGAACGCAATCGCGGCAGGCATGGTTATCGTGATCGCGGCGGGCAATGACGGGGCCGACGGGTTCCAATCCAGTTCGGGCTACCCGACACTGAATACCATCGCCTCGCCCGCCTATAGCCCGGATGCTATTGCCGTGGCCGCTACCGACAATTCCCGCACCTTTGTGACAACCGTCAACATCAGCGGGGCCAACGTTCCCGCGAATTTGTTATCGATCTCCGCGCTGTCGTCTACCGCGGAACCGCTCGGCATCGCCGGGCCGGCTACCCTGATTGATGCTTCAACAGTGGGCGATGGCTATGGGTGCTCTTCTTATCCCGCGGGTTCGATGACGGGCGACATCGCGCTCATCGAACGCGGACCCGATCCGGAGATTGGCGGAACGGCATGCGGGTTCACGACCAAAGCCATGAATGCCCAGGCAGCCGGCGCGGTCGG
>Ga0326727_10026114_pt1 | contig 10875 bp, 5 predicted proteins | sample MB2enrmetagenome_FD_207643 | JGI IMG/M metagenome (GOLD analysis project Ga0326727, IMG submission 207643) | Lab enriched peat soil microbial communities from McLean, Ithaca, NY, United States - MB29MY | ecosystem: Environmental > Terrestrial > Soil > Wetlands > Peat | place: USA: New York... | reverse complement strand
ACCAGGGCCCGGAAAGCGTCGGCGACGATAGCGGCGACAGCGGGCAACACGGCGGGCACCAGGGCGGAACGCAGCTCTACGATGCGATCTACCTCGCCTCCGACGAGCTGATGAAGCCGCAGGATGGCCGCAAGGCGCTCGTGGTCTTTTCCGACGGCGCGGATCGCGGCAGCAAGGAGACGCTGAATGACGCCATAGACGCCGCCGATCGCGCCAACGTGCAGGTCTTCACCATCTACTTCAAGGGCGAAGAAGAGCGGTCGGCAAACGGTCATTCCGGCGGCGGGCATCACGGCGGCATGGGCGGAGGCGGCTATCCCGGCGGTGGTGGAGGCTGGCCCGGAAGTGGCGGCGGCCACGGCGGCAACGCACCGCGCAGCGAAGCCGGAGCCGACGGCAGGAAGATTATGCAGCAGATCGCCGAGCGCACCGGCGGCCAGTTCTTCGAAGCCAAAAAGAAGGACAATCTCGATCAAATCTACAGCGAGATCGCCACGCTGCTCGGCCAGCAGTATCTGCTCACCTATACCCCCGATAAGGTCGATTCCGAGGGCGACTTCCACAAAATTGTCCTCAAGACCGGCAAAAGCGACCTCACCGTGTACACCCGCGAGGGCTACTACGCATCAACCGAGTAAGGGCAGGGACCAAAATGCAGCTTCAAGCTGCAATTGGCAAAAAAGCCCAGCCTTTCGGCTGGGCCTTTTCACGCGTTCACTTCTTCACTCTATTCACTTCTTCAACCGCGAGCCGCGAATCGCGGCCTACGGTTCCTACGGAGCCACCGATTCTGTGGCGTGGTTGCCATGCGGAACTGCGATCACAGCCGCCGGGTTGGCGCCGCCGATGGGGTAGGGCGTAGCCTGCGTTGCGCTCAAAGCTCCGGTATCGGCATTGAGCTTAAAGCCGGAGATCGAGTTGCCCAGAAAGTTGGCGGTGTAGACGAAGCGACCCAGTGAGGGTTCCACCACCAGCGACACCGGGTCGGTATCGGTTTTGTTCGAGGCAGATGTGATGTCTACGACCGCAGAAGGAGCGCCGGTGGACAAGGTGATCGAGTACGCAGACACCGTGTTGTCCTCCGCGTTGGTGACGTAGAGATAAAGGCCGCGGGGATCGACGATGACGGCGGTCGGCTCTCTCCCCGTCACGAACGGTCCATTCACCATGAAATTCAAGGCCTCCGAGGACAGCACAGTGTAGCCAACCAGCCCGTTTGAGGCGTAGTCAGTTACGTAGAGAAAGCGGCTGGTGGGATCGTTAGCGATTGCGGAGGGCTTTACGCCCGCCTCGTACACGTCGTATGACTGGTAGGTCGTACCCGTATTGGCGCAGTTATTTGCCGCCGGCGAAAGCGTCCCGCCCGAGCCGGCCTTGAGACCGAAAACCCAGCCGGGATTGGCATTGCTGGTCGTGGCGCCGCCGCTGGCGTTGTACGCCGACGCGTCGTATGCCGCCACATACACCGCACCGTTATTGGCAAGCACGGTTACGCCGGTGGGAACGATTACATCGCCGGGGTGGTAGGCGATACTGCTCCCAGTGCAATTCAGGCTCAGATTCACCGTATCCACAGCCGAGCCGATGGCGCCGCTGCTTAATGCGTACTCGGTCAGCGTCGCCGTGTTGGCTGCGCTGGAGGGCGCGTAGGAAACCACGTACAGATAGGTATTGGCGGTGTTGACCGCGATGGACACCGGGGTCGTGGGCAGCGTAACTGAATCCTTCTTGGTCAAAGTGCCATCGTCCGCGATCGTGAAATGGATCACGGTGCTGCCCCCCTGGTTGGCGACATACAAGTTGGAGTAATCCGAAGTCGTAGCCATGGCCACTGGGTTGGTCCCGCCCGAGGAGACGACAGGCAAGGCTGAACGGATGGCGCCAGACTGCGCGTCCACCGCGTAGCTGTAGATTTGGCCCGCGCTGCCGGCCGATGTGCCCGCCGAGGCGGCCACGAAAACGTAGTCGACAGTAACCAGCTGGCAAGCCGTCAGGAGTGTGGCCACGAGCAGACCGATGGCAGAGACCAGAGCGAGCTGGCTCAGTTTACTGAACTTCATGCGCTTCCTTCGTCATGGGCCCTTTGTTTCCGAGCCCTCGAAAAATCTCGTTTACGTTGCCCCGTGGTTATTGTAAAAGCCGCATACGGGGTATTGCCACTGGCTCGGCAGCACGAGCCGGATCGTTCGATGCTCTCACTGCTTCTGGATGCCGCCCCCCGTGCCGTTGTGAGGAATGGCCGCAACAGCGACAGGCTGCGCGTTGGTCCCGTACGGGGACGACTGCGCATCGAGCAGCGTTCCCGCGGTTGTGCTCAACTCGAAGTTGGAGACCGTATTGCCGAGAAAGTTGACCGTGAAAAGAAAATGGTTGGTCGAGGGATCGATGCCGATAGCCACCGGCTGCAATCCCGTGGCGTAAGTGCCGATCGGCGTCAGCACTCCGTTGCTCGTGGAGAAAGCCGACACCGTCGCGTCCTGCGAGTTCGCCACATACACATACGGATACGACGGATCTACGGCAATCGACGAAGGCTGGCTGCCCGCGGGGTAAGGGCTGCCGCTCAAAGCGCTCAGGGCGCCGGTGGAACCGACGGAATAACCCAGTACCTTGCCGGTCACAAAATCCGTCACGTACACGTCGGAGCTGGCTGCATTGCTGGCGATACTGGAAGGCTGATCGCCGGCGGCGAAGGGCGAGCCGGCCATAGACGTAAGCACGCCATTCGAAGCCACCGAGAATGCGAAGACATAGCCCACCGGAGCCGCGGCCGTCGCATCGTACGCCGTGACGTAAACATACGAACCCGAGGCCAGAACATTCACCGCCGTGGGCACAATGATGTCCTTGGGCGCGCTCGGAAGCGTCAGCGGCCAGTATTGTGCGTTGACTGCCGCGTTGCTCGCGGGCGTTCCAAGGCAGACGGTCGTCAAACAGTTACCCGAAGGAGCCACGAGCGGAAAAACGGCGATGGAGCCGGAGCAGGGATCGGCTGGGGAGCACAAGGGCAGCGGCTGGTAAGTATCCACCACGAAAACGTTGGCCTTGCTGGCGGCGATGGCCAAAGGGAAAATCCCCGGAGTGTTGACGGTGTTGTTGGGATAGAGCTTGCCATCTGTGCCGATCGCGAACTGGACGATGGTGTTGTCGTCGTGGTTCACCACGAAGAGATTCTGGTTGTCGGTGGAGACGGCCTCGGCCACCGGGTTGCGTCCGCCGGAAGGAAACGGCGACGTGGGAATCTGGCGCATGGCGCCCGACTCGGAGTTGATCTCAAAGACATCGATCTCGCCGTATTGATTGGGGCCGGCCGCTTTGGAACTGGCCACGAAGACAAAGTCCACGGTGAGCGTCTGAGTCAGCAGTTGGCAGGCGGTAATCAGCGTAGCCACAACCAGGCTGGCTGCGGCAACCAGCACAAGCTGGCTCGATCTGGAAAACTTCATGCGCATCTTTCGTCAGCGGGCCACCCGGGGGCCCGTGAATCATCGGTTTTTTTGATCGAATCCCGGCGCGAGCAGCAATGCGCCGTGCCGGGATTCGGAGATTGGTTACGAGACTCCAATGTTTCCGGAATCTTCTCCGCGGGCGTCCGCCAGCCGATCGGCATCGCGCCGGCTGGCGCCGCGAGGCTTAATTGGTGCGTCCATCGACGATGCACCACGTCGCCGGGCCCTCAAGCGAATAGGATTGCAAGGCGCGCAATTCGTTTAGGTCTCCGGAACGAGGATCAAGCAGGCGTCCGGTGACGTTACTGCTGTACGCGTTGGCCTCGTAAATGAACTGTTCCGAGGGATCCTCGACGATGCACTGCGGGCCCGATCCGGAGCCGAACGGCTCCTCGGGGATGAAATTCAACTGAAATGACGGCGCAGTGGTGATGAAGTAACCGGCAATGCCGCTCTCCGGGTTATTGCCGGTGGTGTTATTCCCCTGGTTGGCCACGTACAAGTACTTGCTCTTGGACTCGAGCAGCGCATAAATCGGATTGGCCAGCGTGGGGTCGTCGGGAAACACGCCGCTGGTCTCGGCCTGCAGCGCGCCGCCGGTAGCGATTGAAAGAGGCAGGATCTGGCTCTGCGAGGTGGTGCTGGTCCCGTTAAACGAGACCGTGATCGGCTCGTTGTCGAGAACGTAAAGCACGCCGTTGGTACTCACAATGGCAGTGCCCTGGTTGATGCCCAGCGATTGCACGTTATTCTGGTTCAATTGCAACTGCCCGCTGGTACTGATGTAGGAGTAGGGCCAGACCGAGGTGCCGCCGGTATACGGGTACCCAGTGGTCGTGGAAGTCCCAGGCGTGCCGGTCAGAGTAAGAATGTATCCGCCGCTGAGAACGAAGTCCACAGGGTTGGCGGGAACCGGGAAGTACGTAATCTGGGCGCCGTTGACCTTCACCTGCGCATTCTGGATCAGCGACAAGCGGCCCGTGGTCTGATCGATCTGGAAGACCGTGATGTCGCCGCACGATGTCACCGTATTGCCGGTGCCCAACGTTGCCAGCGCGGCCGCGCAGGCGTCATTGTTCGACGGATTGGCATTATCCGGCGCGTCGTGGTCCAGGACCATCAGATAGTTGCCGGACCCATCCACGATGAGCCGGAATGGGTTAAAGCCCCGCGTATAGTAGGTCTCCTGATACGTCAGAACGCCATTGCCGCCCACGGCAAACTGCGTGATGTTGGCGCCATTGCAGACGGTGGCCGGGCTCGTGCCGTAGCAATCGCCGTTGCCTGCGGCGTTGGTGCCGCGGTTCAAAACGTATACGAACCGGCTGCCCAGCGTAAGAACGGCGCGGACCGGGTTGGAGCCTCCGGTACCAATAGGCAGTTCGTCTATCTTGGCGAGAGAGCCGGTATTGTGGTCGATCCTGAAGCCGGAGATGATGCCGTTATTCCCGGACGAGGCGGTCACGGTTCCCGTTACGTACAAGTAGCCAACCGTATAGCTTTGATCGCAAGACGTTACGCCACAAATGATGCCCGCAGAGAGGGCGCCCATCGCAAGCGCCTTGCCAAATTTCGTCAACCTCATGCTATTCCTTCATCCTGGTCAGGCGTGCGCCGCCAAGTTTGGTCGTTCCCGAGCAGTGCTGGGTTGGGATGGAATCCCTGATGAATTGTAAAAGGCCAGGGCAGGTTGTGCCTAGTTTCCCTATGGGACCGGGCAAAAGCCCCGATTGCCAACAGGTAGCCGCCCCGATCCCAGTCCCGTCGCCCGGTTCGCCAACCGCAAACCCGCTCACGGGATGCAATCGCAGTATAGACGTTCCGGAGAGGGCGATGGGCAGCATGGGCTATCGATCCGGCCCTATAGCGGTTCTCCAATTGGTGTAAAGCGGAGCCGCAGCCCTCAAGTGGCGTTTTCCTAAAGAAAACGCCACATTGCTCGGCCCTCAAGACTTCACGTGAATTGGAGAGCCGCCGTAAAACACTGCGCCCGTGCCCCATCCTTTTCCGCGTTCTCTGCGGAAAAGGGTGGGAGGATGTGACCCTGTTTACGGGCTGGATCAGTAGGATAACCGCGCCGGGGCGAATCGCGTGCGCTTTACCAAACGCGGCAGGAGTTCTCTGGAACCAGGGGCTGGCCCTTCTTGCAGCCAAAGGCCTTGCCGAAGGCGTCGAAGTTCCGGACCGTGCCATTCACACGCCAGCGGCCCGGCGAATGCGGATCGGTGAGCGCCCTCTGCCGGGCGATGGCCTCGGTGCGGTTCTCGCACCACACCTGGGCGAAGCCAATGAAGTAGCGCTGCGCCTCAGTAAAGCCGTCGATCTTGTCGTCGACACTCTTGTGCTCCTCAGCCAGGGCGTCGAGCAGCGCCTCGTAAGCGATGCGCAGCCCGCCATTATCGGCCGTGTTCTCGCCCAGCGTGAGGCGCCCGTTCAAATGCGCGGCCGGCGTGTCGCCGTGCGCCGGCGCCGCCTCAAAGCCGCTGTACTCGTCGGCCACGCAATCGGTGCGCTCGGTGAACGCCTTGCGATCCGCAGCCGTCCACCACTCGTGCAGATTGCCCTTGCCGTCGAACTGCGAGCCCTCGTCGTCGAATCCGTGCGTCATCTCGTGCCCTATCACCACGCCGATGCCGCCGAAATTCACCGCCGCATCGGCCTTAAAATCGAAGAACGGAGGCTGCAGGATGCCGGCCGGGAAGTTGATGTCGTTGAACGAGGGGTCGTAGTACGCATTCACCGTGGGCGGCGTCATGCCCCACTCTTTTTCGTCCACCGGCTTGCCCAGCTTGGCAAACTCGTAATTGCGAGCGAAGAGGGCCGCCTGCTCCTGGTCTTTCACATACGTGCCGCGGCGGACCTTCACGCTCGAGTAATCGCGCCACTTCTCCGGATAGCCGATCTTGTTGCGGATCATGGCCAGCTTCTCTTCGCCGGCCTTTTTCGTCGCGTCGCTCATCCACGGCAGATCGTGCATGTCGTCCGCCAGGGCTTTTTCGAGCGCGGCCACCAGCTTGTCCATGCTTTCTTTGGCCGCGGGCGGAAAGTTCTCCCTCACCCAGTCCTGGCCTACGGCTTCGCCCAGAGCTTCGTCTGTAGCCCGGGTGCACTGCTTCCAGCGCGGCTGGGGCGCTTTCTGGCCAACCAGGGTTTGCCCGAAGAAGCGGAAGTTTTCGTCAAAAAATGCGCTCGAAAGGTTCGCGGCCTCGCCGTGCAGCACCTGCCAGCGCAGATAACTCTTCCAGGCATCGAGCGGCTCGCCGGCAAGAAGGGCGCTGAGGCCTTTGAAGAAATCGGGCTGGGCGACATTGAGCGTGTCGAAGGAGCCGATGCCGATGCTGGCGAAATAAATGTTCCAGTCGAACTCCGGAGTAAGCTTTCGGAAGTCGTCCACGGTGTAGATGTGGTAGACCTTTTCCGGATCGCGCCGGTCCACGCGGGACATGGAGGCCTTGGCCAGCGCGGTTTCAATCTCCATCACCGAAGCGGCCTCTTTGGCGGCCTCGCCGGGCGAGTCGCCGGCCAGAACGAACATCTTCTTCACGTGCTCCACATAGGCCGCGCGGATCTCGGCAAAATGCGGCGAATCGGTGAGGTAGTAATCGCGATCGGGCAGGGAGAGCCCGCCCTGGGCGGCTTCTGCGATTTGCTGCGACGAGTCTTTTTCGTCCTGCGCGACACCGAATTCAAAGAAGCCGTCGGGCGTGCCGCGGTTTTCAAGCCACGCGAGCAAAGCGGGGATTTGGCGCGTGCTCCCGAGCGCGGCGATCTGCTTCCAGGAGCCTTGGATGGGCTCGAGCCCGAGCTTTTCGATGGTGGCCGTGTCCATGCAGGACGCGTAGAAATCGCCGTACTGCTTTTGCAGGGCACTCTGCGGGGAATTGGCCGCCGCGTCCAGGTCCTTCCAGAGCAGATACTGGTCGCGCAACTGTAACAGTGAGAATGAGCGCGTCCAGGTTGACTGGTCGGAGGGAATGGGATTCTGATTGATCCAGTTGCCGCAGGCGTATTGGTAGAAGTCCACGCAGGGATCGGCGGTGGTATCGATTGCGGAGAGGTCGAAGCTCTCGACCGCGGGAGGCGGCGCGGGTCTCGATGTGACATCTTGCGCGATCGGCGGTTGCTGGGCGGGCGGCGCGGTCTGCGCCAGCGCGGCCCCGGCGGCCAAAATCAGCAGAACGGGAGCAGTGCTGAGAAAATGCATAGGAAACCTCGGAAAAATTGCGCCGGCCACGTGTCTTACGAAAGCCAAAGCCGCGCGCACGAATCAGGGACAGATTGTAACCTGTGGCCGCGGCGTTGAACAGGCGGCCACGGCCGACGCCGCGGGCATTTGCGGCCGGTCGTGCCATGCACACTCCCGGCGTGGATGCCCGATGTACTCTGGAGTTTGGTTGGCATGTTGCGTGTTGAATCCACATGAATTCTCACCATAGGAGAGGCACAGTGAGTACGGAAGCAAAGGCAAGCGGGACGGGCGCGAAGACGATTCGCCGCGCGTTGCTCAGCGTCACCGACAAGACGGGGCTGGTGGAGTTTGCGCAGGCGCTTGCGGGCTTCGGCGTGGAGCTGATCTCGACCGGCGGAACCGCAAAGGCGCTGCGCGCAGCAGGGCTCTTGGTGAAGGACATCAGTGAACTCACAGGCTTTCCCGAAATGCTCGACGGCCGCGTGAAGACGCTGCACCCCCGCGTGCATGGCGGCCTCCTGTATATCCGCGGCAATGCCGGGCATGAGACGGCGGTGAAAGCGTACGGCATCGAGCCCATCGACATGGTGGTGGTGAATCTCTACGCCTTCGAGAAGACCGCCGCTCAACCCGGCGTCGCCTTCGGCCATCTCATTGAGAACATCGACATCGGCGGGCCGTCGATGGTGCGCTCGGCCGCGAAGAACTTTGAAGACGTGGCCATCGTGACCCGTGCCGCCGACTACTCGGCTCTGACGGAAGAATTGCAGGCTAACGGCGCAGCACTCACGCGCGCGACTCGATGGCGTCTGGCGAAGCAGGCCTTCGCGCTCACGTCCGCGTACGACTCCGCGATTGCAAGTACTCTCGAAAAGATTGCCGATGCGCCCGCGCCCGAAGCTCCCGCGGCGTTCCGCGATGCGGCGCTGCCCGAGACGCTGCGCATCAATATGCCGCAGGCGCAGTCGCTGCGCTACGGCGAGAATCCCCACCAGCGCGCGGCTTTGTATGCCGACGGCTCAGGCCTCGGCATTGCCGGCGCGCAACAACTCCAGGGCAAGGAGCTCAGCTTCAACAATCTCGTCGATCTCGATGCCTGCTGGGAACTCGCCGCAGAGTTTGAGGAGCCAGCAGTCATCATCGTGAAGCACACCAATCCCTGCGGCGCGGCGACGGGAGCGTCGATTCTCGAAGCCTACAAGAAGGCTTTGGAATGCGATCCGGTTTCGGCCTTCGGGGGCGTCATCGGCATCAATCGCGAGGTAGACGGCGCGGCGGCGGAAGAGATCGCCAAGCTCTTCGTCGAAGCCATTGCCGCGCCGGGATTTTCCGCCGCCGCGCGCGAGCGTTTTGCGGCCAGGAAGAATCTGCGCCTGGTGGAGGTGAAAGCTGCCCCGGCTCGTCCCGTCCTCAAGCAGGTATCGGGAGGGTTGCTCCTGCAGGACGCCGACAGGGCCCAAGTAGCGGAGTCGGAGCTCAAGGTAGTTACGTGGCGTCCGCCCACGGCGCAAGAACTGCGCAGTCTCCTCTTCGCCTGGCGCGTCTGTAAGCACGTGAAATCGAATGCCATTGTCTACGCGCGCGACGGGCAGACGCTGGGCGTGGGCGCGGGACAGATGAGCCGCGTGGACGCGGCCAAATTCGGCGCCATGAAGGCCGTGCTGCCGCTCCAGGGCTCGGTGGCGGCGTCGGACGCATACTTTCCTTTCCCCGACGGGCTCGAGGCAGTGGCCGCTGCCGGAGCAACGGCGGTCATCCAGCCTGGCGGCTCCATCCGCGACGAAGAAGTGATTGCCGCCGCCGACAAACTGGGTCTGGCCATGGTCTTTACCGGCATACGGCACTTCCGGCATTGAGCGAAGACAAGCGGGCTGGCTCGGGCCGATCGGCCTGTCATGCACGGCGGGTCGGGGACACCGGCACGGTGACTGATCGAGAATCTGTCTCATTTTACGTCAGGCGAAGGCGGGTTTTGAGCCAGGGCTTAGCCCGCAAGGGCATGAGCGGCGGCGACTTGAAGGAATATCGCCGATTCCGCCGCGCACGCGAGACTATTGGCGCGTAAAATCGTCTGTAACGGTAGGCGAAGTTGCCCGGCTGCCAGAGTTGACCGGTTGCCTGCGCCGCGTTTCAGCTTCTCGCGAGCGTTTCATACGTTTTGCTGGCTTCGAGGAACGTGGGGAATCCCCTGCATGATGAGAAAAATGACTGCATTTTCGTCCTTGGGGCGCAGATTTGCCCCCGCCCTTTTGCTTTTGGTCTCCGCAGCAGCCGTTTGCGCGCAAAACGCACCCCAAAACGCGCCTTCATCCACGGCTCCCGCGAGCCCGGCGAAGACCGAGCAGGTGAAACCTGGCTCCGCGCCGGAACAGGCCGCTCCAGCGAAGACGCCCGCGGCCGAACCAGACACGAAACCAGCCGCAAGCCCGGCCAATCAGACGCCGTCTGCGGCCGAGCCCGACCGCGCCAAAGCGTACTACCATCTGGCGCTGGCTGCCGTGTACGAGGATGACGCCATCTCCGACGGCCGCTCCGACGAGGTGAACAAGGCCATCGAGGAGTACAAGCTGGCGCTCGATGCCGATCCCAATTCGGCGGAGTTGGCCGACGGCCTGGCCGAGCTCTATTTCCGCGTGGGCCGCGTGCACGATGCCGAAGTGACGGCGCGGATGCTCTTGAAGATCTCGCCCAACGACATCGACGCGCACAAGCTGCTGGGCCGGATCTACCTGCGCCAGCTGGGCGAGGGAGAAAACTCGAGCGCGGGAGCCGCAGCGCCGGGCAACTCGCAAAACGGGGTGCTGGACGAGGCCATTGCCGAGTTCCAGAAGATCGTGGCCATCGAGCCGAAGAGTGTGGAAGACCACATGGTGCTGGGGCAGCTCTACACGGTGAAGCACCAGCCCGAAAAGGCCGAGTCGGAATTCAAGACCGCGCAGGCCATCGAACCGGAATCGGAAGAAGTGGTGCTGAACCTGGCACGGCTCTACGCCGAGAGCGGCGACATCGAGCACGCCGTGAAGTCGATCGAGTCGGTGCCCGCAGACGGGCGCACGCCGAAGATGGAGTTCACGCTGGGCGCGTTGTACGAGCAGATGAAGCAGCCCAAAGACGCGATTGCGGCGTACAAGCGGGCTGAGGACATGGAGCCCGGCGATTTACAGACCGTGGATGCGCTGGCGCAGGCGCTGCTCAGCGACAACCAGCTCGACGAGGCGCTGACGCAATACAAAAAGC
>Ga0326727_10026113_pt1 | contig 10875 bp, 11 predicted proteins | sample MB2enrmetagenome_FD_207643 | JGI IMG/M metagenome (GOLD analysis project Ga0326727, IMG submission 207643) | Lab enriched peat soil microbial communities from McLean, Ithaca, NY, United States - MB29MY | ecosystem: Environmental > Terrestrial > Soil > Wetlands > Peat | place: USA: New York... | reverse complement strand
GCCCGCGGCAGAAGCGCTCTCAGCCGAGGCATCCGCAGCGGTGTCAGCGACGGAGGTCGCGGCCACCGTCCCGTTCTTTGCCGTCGTGCCTTGCACGACTACGGTGTCGCCCGGCTGAATCGCTGACGCCGTGCTCTTGGCGTCACGGGTGTACGTCGTGGACTTCCCGAGTATCACCTTGACCAGGCTCCCGCTCGAAGTCGTGACATAGAGGGTGCTGCCCTCGATGGTCGTCACGATGCCCGCGGCCGCACTCGAGCTCGAAAATCCCGGGAAGCTGCCGCGAGTGATGCCGGAAGACCCCGTGGAGCTGAACCGCCTTGCGAAGCTCGCCGCGGCGCTGGAGGTGCCGGTCGTCCCGTGGGAACGTTGCAAGGCGGCCCCACCATAGAACCCGCCGGCACCAATGAGGAGGGCCAGGAGCACGGCGGTCGGATACTTGAGCCGGAGACCCGGTCGCGGGCTTCTCGTCGGCCACTCGTCCTCGTCTCCGTCCTCGCTTTCGTCGCCTCCGAGCTGTCCCGGCGGCTGAGATGAGTCGGCGAGCTCCCGAGGGACTCTGGCGACTTCGACCGGTTCCGTGACGACGCCGCTGACCGGAGCAAGCCCCTTGCCGGAAATCTGGTCGTCTGGCATGGATGCTCCCCTGTCTTCACTCATAGCGAAGGGCGTCGATTGGCCGCAGTGAGGCGGCACGGTTGGCGGGGTAGAGACCGAAGAACACGCCCACGGCGATCGACACGCCAAAGGCGAGCACGATCGAGTAGGGGGCTATGACCGGCTGAACGCCGGCGATCTGGAACCGGGTGCCCACCACACCGACGACGACACCAGCGGCTCCTCCCATCAACGACAGCAAGACTGCCTCGAGCAGGAATTGGGAGAGGATCGCCGACTTCGGAGCACCGATCGCCATGCGGATCCCGATCTCGTGAGTGCGCTCGGTGACGGTCACGAGCATGATGTTCATCACTCCGATACCGCCGACGAGCAGCGAGATGGCGGCAACGGCGCCGAGCAGCACTGTGAACGTGCTCGAGGTCGACTCCGCCGTGGAGACCAGGGTCGCCTGGTTCAGCACTTCGAACGGCAAGTCTGCGACCGTCGTGTCGTTCCGTGCGGCGAGGACGTTCTCGACCTCCGCCTCGGCGAGGTTCAGGGTCGAGGCGGACTTGCCCTGAACGATGAGCTCGCTGAACGACTGGGAATAGCCCGTCAGATGGTCCTCGACCGCAGTGTAGGGGGCAATGGCCACGGAGTCCTCGTTCGTCAGCCCGCTCGTGCCTTTCGACGCCAGCACGCCGATGACCTCGAAGTTGGTCGAACCGATCATGATCGTCGCACCGAGAGGGTTCTCGCCGGTGGTGAACAGGTTGCTCGCGACGTCAGACCCGATGTCGACGACCTGGGCGTGAGCGGCGACCTCCTGACTCGTGATCGCGCTACCGGCCTGGAGGGTGTAGTCCTCGGCGCCGAGGTAGGAGGCGGTCGACCCCTCGACGGTGGTGCTGTAGCTGGACGCGCCATAAGTCGCCGTCTCGCTGGTGGACACGACCGGGGAGACCGACTTCACGTCCGGGGCGTTGTTCGGGTCGTCCAGGGCGTTGACGTCCGCGATGGTCAACGATGCCACCTTGGTCTGGGTGCCGCTTGCCGAAGCCCCTCGTCCGAAGCGACCGGTGTTGAAGACCGTCAGGGTGTTGGTCCCCAGTTGGTTGATCCGGCTCTCGACGGCCTGAGAGGACCCGGTCCCGACCGCCACCAGGATGATGACGGCCGAGACGCCGATCAGCACGCCGAGGGTCGTGAGCGCCGAGCGGAGCTTGTTCGAACTGATACCGCTGATGGCGATCCGGAAGGTGTCGCGGGGGTTCATCTCGCTCCTCCGCTCAGATTCCCTGACGCAGGCACGGCCCCGGGAGCTTGCCGCTCCTCGACTCTCGTTTCCGAGGTATGCACCGGGACGAAGCGGCTGTCCTCGTAGATCTGACCGTCGCGCAAGCGAACGACCCGCTTGGCAAACGAGGCGATGTCCTGTTCATGGGTGATGATCACGACGGTTCGGCCTTCGGCGTTCAGCCGACTGAAGAGAGCCATGACCTCGTGGCTCGTAGCGGTGTCGAGATTCCCGGTCGGCTCGTCGGCGAGGATCAGAGAAGGGGTCGTCACGAGAGCGCGGGCGATGGCGACGCGCTGCTGCTGGCCACCGGACATCTCGCTCGGGAGATGCTGGTAGCGCTCAGCCAGGCCGACCTGGCCCAGCGCGTCCATGGCCCGTGCGTGCCGTTCCTTCGGCTTCACGCCCCTGTAAGCGAGTGCGAGCTCCACGTTGGCCAAGGCGGTCGTGCGCGGGACCAGGTTGTAGTTCTGGAAGACGAAGCCGATCTTGCGGTTTCTGATCCGCGAGAGATCCGACTCCTCGAGTTGGCGTACGTCGACTTCGTCAAGCCAGTAATACCCCCTCGTCGGCACGTCGAGACAACCGATGATGTTCATCATCGTCGACTTGCCGGAGCCGGAAGCTCCCATGATGGCGACGAAGTCACCGGCCTCGACGGTCAAGGAGACCCGTCTGAGCGCATGAACTTCGACGTCTCCGGTCTGGTAGGTCTTCGACACCGCCCGCAGGACGATGACTGGTCTTTTCCCTCCATCGGGGACGGGATGTGCCGGGCGCGCCGGAGCCGTCGCGCCGCGAGGTGGCAAGGCACGAAGGCCCTCGGGCGACTTGTCACGGCGCCCGAACAGCTGTCGAGTGATCATGGGAAACCGCCACCGCCACCGCCGACGAAGGCGCCGCCACCGCCGAGTCGGCTCGTCGCGCCCGTCGCGCCCGTCGTGGAGGACGAAGACGAGATGGTAGCCGTCGGCTCTACGAGCTTCTCGCCCGCCGTGACGCCGCTCAGGATCTGCGTCGTCGAGTTACCGACCAGGCCGACGGTCACGGCGGTGGTGACCTGTTTCCCGTTCTTCAAGACGGTCACAGTCGAGGCCAGGCCGGTCGTGGTCACCGCGGCGCTCGGTACCTCGAGCACATTCGTCGCCGTCTCGACGACGACGCTCACGTCTGCCGTCATCCCGTCCAAGACCGTGGCCGGGGGGTCCCTGAGCGAGATCGTCTCGTCGTAGGTGACGACATTGTCAACGACTACCGAGGTCGGCGACACAGCCGTGACGACGCCGGCGACCTCGGTGGAAGGCAGGGCTGCCAACGTTATGGTTGCCGGTTGACCGAGGGCGATCTTCGTGGCGTCGGCCTCGGCGAAGCCGGCTACGACCTCGAGGTTCTTCAGGTTGTCGATGGTCACGAAGCCGCTCGACGACGATGAGCTCGACGAGGACGATCCCGATGCCGACGAGCCGCTGGAGCCGCTGGAGGACGCGGACGAGGAGCTCCCTGCGCTCACCGTCTCGCCGACCGTGCCGCTGACCGCGGTCACCGTGCCATCGATGGAGGCGGTGAGGACGGTCCCGCTGAGCGCCTTCTCGTCAGAGGTGACGGTCTCTTGGTCCTCGGTGACCGCCGCCTGGTCCTGAGCGATGGTGGCCGTGTTGATCGTCTGACTTGCCGCGGTGGCCGCCAAGTTGGCCTGCTGCACCAGGATCGTCTGCCGCTCGTTCTGCACCGCCTGCGTGTCGTCGGTGACCGTCGTCTGATCCGTCGAGCACGAACTGGTGCCGGTGATCAAGTACTGAGGCGTGCCGTAGGAGGTTCCCTTGGCGTTGGACGCCACGACGCGGAAGACGTACGACGCCGCCGGCGCGAGGTTGCTCACCTGAGCCGAGACGGCCGCGGTCGTTTCACTTGCGTCGATCGTGGTCGCTGCGGTCTGCGACCCGTACAAGGTGGTGGCGCCGTACTGAAAGAAGTAGGTCGTCTGAGCGCCGTCGGGATCTACCGACCCCTCGAGATCAGCCGTCGTTGTCGTGACGGATGCCGCGGACGAAGTGACGACCGTGGGAGCTGTCGCCGGGTCGCTTCCCGAGCCGGCACTGGTGGCGGCATCGGAGGAGCTACTGCCGGTGGAGCTGCTGCCGGAGGTGCTGGCACCGTTCGAGCTACTGCCGGAGGAGCTGCTGCCGGAGGAGGACGACGAAGAGGACCCGGCCGGGCAACCGAGCTTCCGGTCCGTAGCGAGCTGAGCCTTTGCGGTTGCCAATGTCGACTGGTCCGAGATGAGCTGCTGCTTGTCGGAGCTCAACTGGGCCTGCCCGGATACGAGCGACGACTTATTCTGTGCGAGCTGTGACGCTGAGCCACCCTGTTCAGCTTGCTGCAAGGTTGTCTCGGCGGTCTGGAGATTTGCAAGGGCGATCTCGAGGCCCGCCCGCGCTGTAGAGGGGTCGAGCGTGGCTAGTACCTGTCCGGTCTTGACTTGGTCCCCGACTGCGACGTCGACGGCGGTGACCGTGCCGCCAGCTGTGAAATTCTCGTTGACCGAATAAGCAGGGCTTATGTTGCCGGAAGCTGTGACACTTTCCTGGACGATGCCGCGTTGCACCGTGACGGTCCGAGCGATGCCGGCTGAGGCGGAAGTGGACTGGTAGATCGATCGCAGGCCGAATCCGACGAGCGCAGCGATGGCCAGGACGAGGACCCCGTAGAAGGCGACTCTGCGCCATCGTCGTGCGTGAGTCGCGCCGACAAGGTCTTCCGCCTGCGAATTCGAACGCGACCTGTGGAAAATGGACTTCACTGCTAGTCCTGTTCTCTACTCATCAGGAAAGGCCGGCAAGCCGGGGGACTGGGCACACAGGCGATCAGCTTGTTGTCGACGTCGAGGTCGTGCTGGATGGCCCGGGGAATTTGGGCTGGAGGCTCGCGCAAGCAGCGAGCGCCTTCTGGACGGACGCGCTCTTCGTGTTGAGCGTCGTCGACGTGGTCGAGTTGGCGACCCCGGAAGACCCGCTGGGCAACGTCACGCCGTGGAGCTTCAGGCAGTTGCGGTACGCAGCGAAGGCCGTGCTAGAGAAGCCGCCCGTCCCCGTGCCGAATCCCTTCGGGCGCAGGCTCGCGCAAGCCGCGAGCGCCTTCTGGACGGACGCGCTCTTCGTGTTGAGCGTCGTCGACGTGGTCGCGTTGCCGGCAGCGGAAGACCCGCTGGGCAGCGTTACGCCGTGAAGCTTCAGGCAGTTACGGTACGCGGCGAGGGCCACGTTCGAGAAGCCGCCCGTTCTCGCGCCGAATCCCTTCGGGCGCAGGCTCGCGCACGCAACGGACGCCTTTTGGAACGCGGAGGAATTGAAGCTACCGCTCCCGCTTGTCGGGAAGCTCCCGCCTGTCGGGAAGCTCCCGCCTGTAGCCCTACCGCCGAACCCGCTGAACTTCACGCCGTGCTTCTGCATGCACGCGGCGTATGCGGTAAGTGACGTCTTTGAACTGTTGTTCGCACTTGTCGCGGCGCTCGTCGAGGAGGTCGTCGAAGAGCTCGTCGAGGAGGTGGCGCTCGATGATCCACTCCCGCCGCACGCGCTCAACGCGACGGACCCGACGAGCGCGACAGCCAGGAAGGAAAGCAGGACCCGCCGCGGCGACCGGGTTCGGAGCACGGGCGATGACGGACTACTTCGGCGGACGGTTCCAAGCATTTCATGAGCTCCCTTTGGAGGTCAGGTTCAGCTGCATCCGGCGTCGACGTTCGGATTAACGACGTCGAATTGATGAAGCATACGAAGCATAGGGTCGTTCTTGGTGCCGGGAATGAGCGTGCAATACGACAACAAGATGATTCTGGGTCTCGATTCTGAGAGAACGCTGTGAACTGGTGAACGATTGCCTGTGAGAAGATTCACGCAGGTACGCGCCAGGTTTTCGAGGCGGTGGGTACCAATTGATCCACCGGACGAAGTTGAGACTCCGACGAGGTCAGGGAACGCCCTGTTGACTCGAGGATGTGATCGGCCATACTCAAGCTATGTGGCACCGCTCGATCGGCGCCCTGCTTGGGCTCCGGGTCATCCTTGTGGCCAACATCGTCCTGCTCACGGTGCTCGGAGTGCTGTTCCTGATGTCTTATGAGCGTCCAGTGGCGTTCGTCTTCGCCGGTCTCGCCTGGTTGGCTGCTGTCGTGCTCGGCAACTTTGTCCGTTTCACTGACCCATACTCACGGCCGCGCGGCAAACGTCGTAGCTCCCGCCACGCTCGTACGAGCTGACCAAGCACAGCGAGCGCCGACTCACGGCCGGGCTCCTCCGGAGGGCTTAGCTGGGCCGGGTGCTTGGCGGGCGGACACGCCCGCCAACAAAGCGGCCCGCCAGAACGATGACGCCGGCGCTGAGTCCGATGACCCCGCCAACGATGGCCGCAGGGAGGCCGATCTCGACGGCGGCAAACAGTGCAGTCGGTGCATACACGAAGAGGCCAATGACCAGCCCAACGACCAGCCCGATCGTGCCTGCGGAGGCCGCACCGATGACCGCCCACCGTCCCGGCAGCGGTAGGCCGCGTAGCCGCTCCGCGATCGTGTTCACAGCCTATTTTCGCAGACCTCGTCAGACCTGACGTGGCGCCGAAGGCCGATCCGCTGGCGACACAGAATCCCCGTTTCCCCCCGGCCGTTGCGGTCTGATCGCGTGACTCGTCGTTTCGGTACGCATGTTCTGCTTAGCAACTGCCCCGCCCTTCGCGCGCTGATCAGGTTGCCTCGTAGGCTCGCCGTGTGGTCGTTCGCTTGATGGCGGTCTTGGCCGTCGCGGGTAGGAGTTTCGATGGAGGGAACAAGGCATTCGGTGATCGGCGCCGACGACGTCAGCATTGGCCTGTTGACCGCTGGCCGTGGGCCGGCGCTGCTGGTGGTGCACGGTGGGATGGGCCGGATAGAGCAGTGGGAGCCCGTGTGGTCGGCTCTGGCCGAGCATCGTCGGGTAACTGCGATGGACCGACGCGGAAGAGGCGCCAGCGGGGACACTGGGCTATACGCCATCGAAAAGGAGTTCGGCGATATCGCGGCAGTGGCCGCTCGGTTAGCAGAAGAGCAAGGTGCCCCCGTCGACGTCTTCGCCCACAGCTACGGCGCAACCTGCACGCTCGGAGCGGCAGCTCAAGGGGCGCCATTCCGCCGCATCGCGCTGTACGAACCGCCGGGGCCCGAGACAGTTCCAAGAGAGTGGGTCGATCGAGCCACTGCCTTGGTCTCCGATGGGAAGACAGGTCGGGCAATGTTCAGCTTCATCACCGAGATTGTCGGGCTCAGCGCTGAACGGTTCCAGGAGTACAGGAACCCCGGGCGCGCGAGGCCGGTGCCCAGAAGTGGCACGAGTAACTTATCGGAATCCGATATCGCTACTCGATACCGAATAGGGTTCTTCGGGTGCGGGAGTTCCTGAGGGGGGCGGTGAGGCTTCACATCCTTCATCACGCTGCTCATGGCGACATTCACGGGGCGTGGATGTCAGAGGAGCTCGCTCGTCATGGCTACCGGATCAGTCCGGGTTCGCTCTACCCCACGCTGCACAAGATGGAGGCTGAGGGACTGTTGTCTTCGCATACCCAAGTCATAGAGGGCAGGTCGCGGCGTTCATATTCCATCACTGAGTCGGGTCGCCACGCGTTGAACGAGGCCATGGTCCAACTGCGAGAATTGGCCGACGAGGTGCTCGGAGGCGAGAACCGGTGAGCACGACCGAGCGCAGCGACGAGTCGGTCGGTCGGACAAAGGTATCGCTTTGGACGATCACTCGGGAATGGACTCGTCTCGGTTGCATCGGGTTCGGAGGGCCGCCCACCCACATCGCTTTGCTCCGGCGCATGTGCGTCGAAGAGCGAGGATGGATCGAGACGAAGGAGTTCGAGGACGGCATTGCCGCGACGAACCTTCTACCGGGGCCGGCCTCGACCCAGCTCGCGATCTTCTGCGCTTGGCGCCTGCGTGGAACGGCTGGCGCCGTCCTCGGGGGCGTTTGCTTCATAGTTCCCGGGCTCTTCCTGATTCTCTGTCTCTCGACGGTCTTCATGGCGCACCACCCAGCCGATTGGATACTCGGCGCGGCGGCCGGGGCAGGCGCCGCGGTTCCCGCGGTGGCGCTCAACGCCGCTGGCGGACTCATCCCCGCGAGCTGGGAGCGCATCGGGAGCGAACGCGCGCAGCGGGTCCGTTGGGTCGCCTACGCACTACTCGGTAGTGCTGCCGCGGCAGCCATTGGTCCCTACCTGGTACTCGTGCTGCTCGCCTGCGGGGTAGCGGAGATCGTCTTCCGGCGAGCGGCATCGTCATCGGCCGGTTCAACTCGGCTCGTTCTCGCCAGCGTGGCGGGGCATGCTGCGCCCCTCGGCAGCCTCGCGGCGCTTACCTGGGTGGCATTCAAGGTCGGCGCCCTCTCCTACGGTGGCGGGTTTGTCATCGTCCCGCTCATGCAACACGACGCGGTCACGACTTATCACTGGATGACCGGAGCACAGTTCCTGAATGCCGTGGCGCTCGGCCAGGTCACACCTGGCCCTGTCGTCCAGACCGTCGCCGTCGTCGGCTACGCGGCGCACGGCATCGGAGGAGGACTCTTCGCCGCTCTCATCGCGTTCGCACCTTCGTTCCTCTTCGTTCTTTTCGGTGGCCCACGTTTCGATCAAATTCGAGCGAACGAGACCGTCCGATGGTTCCTCACTGGGGCGGGTCCTGCCGTCATCGGCGCGATCGCCGGCTCGGCGATCCCGCTCGGGCTCGCCTTCCAGCGGTGGTGGCAGGTCCCGGTCCTCGCCGGTGCGCTCTTCTGGCTGTTTGTCGCCCGCCGCGGAATCGTGAGCGGACTGCTGATCGCTGGAGGAGTCGGAGTGCTGTTGGTGCTCAGTGGCGTCCCCGTCTAGCTGTCCTACTGCCCACGGGTGCCGGGCCCAACCAGTTGTTTGAGGAGAGCTTGGACCCTGCCGTCGATCTCGTCGACTGTGGGTCTCACCGCCTCGGCTGGCTTGCCTGCGGGACCCTCGAGGTCCGAGTCGAGGTAGCGCTTGCCGGGATGGTAGGGGCGGTACGCCCGGGTCATTGAGCGAGGCGGTCAGTGAGCTGGCAACAAGATTGCCCTGACCGGCAAGGACCCGGTCGTTCCATACCCATTTCCCTTGCCATCATCGAGATTTCCGACGGCGCGCTTTCTCCGTTCGGGCCAACTCCTATGCTCGGCTGGGTCCAGCTGAAGGAGGCCTCTGGGACGTGGAACCTGCTCGCCATCGCCGCCGGTCTTTCACAAGGCCCAATGGCCAGCGCGTGCCGACAGGCGGCCAGCTGCCGCTGATTGGCCGCATTTTTCCCGCTCCTGTTGCCGCCAAGGTCCCGGAGGTCATCTTCGCCTTCTGGGTGGCGAAGATCCTGACCACCGCCGGCGGGGAGGCGACGTCGGACTACCTGAGGCTCTATGGCAACATCAAAGGCGGCGCCGCCGAGGTGGGCCTGTTCGTCGTCGGGCTGGTGCTGCAGTTCGGCACCCGGCGGTACCGGGCCTTCGCCTACTGGTTCCTGGCCTTTGCCATCGCCATCTTCGGGACCGGCGTCTCGGATTTCTTGCACCTCGACGTCGGCATCCCCTATGCGGGGACGACCCTGCTGTGGGCGGTGATCCTGGCCGCCATCTTCTGGCTCTGGCAGCGCAGCGAGGGGACGCTCTCGATCCACAGCATCACCACCCAGCGACGCGAGGGCTTCTACTGGGCGACAGTGTTCGCCACCTTCGCCCTCGGCACTGCCCTCGGAGACTTCACCGCCATCTCCCTCCATCTCGGCTACCTGGCCTCGGGCATGTTCTTCGGCGTGGTCATCCTCCTGCCGGCCCTCGCGTGGTGGAAGTTCGGCCTGAACAGCGTCGCCGCCTTCTGGATGTCCTACGTCGTCACGCGGCCTCTCGGTGCGTCCTTCGCCGACTACATCAGCAAGCCCCACTCGATGAGCGGGATCAGCTTCGGAGATGGGCCGACCGCCATCGTGATCGCCGCGGCCGTCTTCATCCTCGTCTCGTACCTGGCCGTCGCCCGGCCGGACATCCAGCAGCCACTTGGCGTCACCGCGGGGAGAGCGAGGACGACTTCGGCGTCCGAGCTCTTCCGCACCAGCGGGCCCGAGCGGGACGTCGAGTAGCTTCTCGCCCGCGGTCGGCAGCCCTGCGAGGGCCTGCCTCGCGAGGCTGCCATTGCCACCGAGGAGCGCTCGCGGTTTCGGCTGGCGGGGCAAGCGACTCGATTCCGGCCCGAGACTGGACTCGCGCAACGTCGGCAAGCCGGCGCCTCGGGTCTCTTATCGGTGAGATGCGCGAAGATGGGGACTGGCGTAGACGGGGGGGCAGTTCGTATGCACATCGTCGATGAAACCCAACAGTGGGACCCGTTTCCGCCGGTTGGTCGTGACGATTCCGCCGATCGGCGCGGTGCTAACCGGGCGGTCGGGCTCTCGGCCGTCGGCCTCGGCCTAACGGGTCTGATCGAACTGACCTTCGCCCTCCTCAGCGGTTCGGTCGGACTGCTCGGGGACGCTCTTCACAATCTCTCGGACGTATCGACTTCGGCAGTGGTGTGGCTCGGATTCCGAATCTCCAAACGACCCGCAATCGCGTCGCATCCGTACGGCTTCGAGAGGGCCGAAGATTTGGCGGGTCTCGGCGTTGCCCTTGTCATATGGGCGAGCGCGGTCTTCGCGGCAGTCGTCAGCTATCACAAGCTCGTTGAGCATGGTCGCACCACCCACCTCGGGTTTGCGATGGCGGCGGCAATTGTCGGCATGGTCGGCAACCAGCTCGTCTCCCGCTACAAGCTGACCGTCGGCCGCCGCATCCAGTCCGCCACTTTGTTGGCCGATGCCAGGCACTCCTGGCTCGACTCGATCTCGTCCCTCGGTGCCCTGGCCGGCTTGATCGCGGTTGCCGCAGGAGCGAGATGGGGTGACCCGGTTGCTGGTT
>Ga0326727_10026112_pt1 | contig 10875 bp, 8 predicted proteins | sample MB2enrmetagenome_FD_207643 | JGI IMG/M metagenome (GOLD analysis project Ga0326727, IMG submission 207643) | Lab enriched peat soil microbial communities from McLean, Ithaca, NY, United States - MB29MY | ecosystem: Environmental > Terrestrial > Soil > Wetlands > Peat | place: USA: New York... | reverse complement strand
TGGCGCGCTCTCTCGTCACTGTCCGGCTTGCCAGATCCGCAATAGGCACGGAGGCCGGCGTGGAGTTTTTACGCATTAACGTAGATCGCTTCGATGATGGCTTCTACGATGTATGCTTCGAAATTACATCCGCCAATCTCTTTCGGATATCTCAACTCTTGGTCGCCGAGGAGCCCGAAAGCGCCGCGGTTGATGACACCCTTGGGAACGCCGACCAGTGGGTGCAGTTCTCCACCGCTATAGCGGTAGTCTCGGATAACCCGCTATATCGGGCTAAGGCTGCCTTCTTGTCGGGGTCGCTTCAACTCTTCCGCTCCCAGTGGGAAGCCCGCCAGGGACGTGCGGATGAAGCGAGTAAAACCTCCGCCGAGGCTTTCGAGAAGCTACAGTCGGCATCTTCCAACTCCGTCCTTCCTGCGGAACTGCGGGCATATGCCGAAATGCGTCTGGCCGCGCTCGCCGGTCCATCGAACCTGGCCGCGTTGGCCCAGCACCAGCAAGCCGCGCTCGAAATCGCCGAAGCCGGTAAGGCCTGGAACATCATGACCACGGTTCGCAGGGACCAGGCTTACTGGGCGCGGCAGCGTGGCGACTGGCGCGCAGTCTGGGACTTGTATCGCCAAAACATCGAGTTGAGTGAAAGAGAGATGTGGGAGGCCCGTGTGTCAGGGCAAGCCGTTGCCGTGGAGGACCAAACCCAGGCCGATTATGAAGGAGCCGTAGAAGCCTGCATGGAACTGGCAAAATCCGACCCCACCTTCTATGAACGCGCGTTGGAGAGCGCCGAACAAGGCAAAGCGCGGGCCTTTTTACGCAGCTTGGCGACGGTGGCGACAGCGTTGCCTGATGCGCCTCCCAAGCTACAAGAGCGTCGAAACCGGATCTTCGCGAAGATGTCCGATCCAGCTAAGCCCTCGAAGGAGGAGGCGGAACGATTGCTTCGCGCACTAAGGACGGTCGAAGACCAGATATGGAAACACCCGCGAGCCATTGCATGGGATATGCAGTGCGTGCCGTGCTCCTACGAGAAAATGTGCGCCTTGGTGCCTCCCGGCGGAGTTATTCTCTCCTACTACACCTTGCCGGACCGCTTGCTCATCTTCGTGCTCGGGGCGCATGGCCTGGCCGGTCCGCCGGCCGTGGTGAAAGTCTCGCGAAGTTACTTGATTCGCTGGGCGATAGAACTCCGGCTCTTCATCCAAATGCGAGGAGATTATCAGTCCATCGACGCCTTGCAGAAGAAGTTGGACATGCCGGTGCCCGCATTTAACTCGGCCATGTACCTGCGCCAGTTTGGGAGGCTCCTGCTGGAGCCGGTGGCCTCTCACCTGGCCGGCAAGCGCCTCATCATCGCGGTCCCGCACAAAGTGTTGAGCGGCTTGCCGATTCATGCATGCACAGATGCCAATGGCAGGGCCCTGATCGAGGATGCCGCTGTGGTGTATGCCGCGGGGGTGTCTGTGCTCCGCTGGTGCCAAGACCACCAGCGAACTGATCTGAACACCTGCTTCGCCGCCGGCGTCAGGCGGTTGGCCGGCGGGCCAAAGTGCGCCGAGTTGGAAGCTGCAAGGGTGGCGGAAGCATTTGGCGCCAGTCCGTCTCCGGCCACTCGCGCCGCCGTGCTCCAGCGTGCGGGTGATTGCGATGTTATCCACTTGGCCTGTCACAGTGACATGGAGCCGGTGTTCACGGCCTTTGCAGGTCTGGCGCTTGAAGATGGCTCTCTAACGCAGCGAGAAATCGCCGGAATGCAATGCCGCTCCAGCTTGATCACCTTGAGCGCATGCCAAAGTGCGGGAGCCGACACGTTATCACGGCCCGGCGAAGAACTGGCAGGTTTGGTAGGTGCGTTCTTTCGCGCCGGCTGCCCGTCTGTCATAGCTAGCCAGTGGCCGGCTGACGACGAGGTTTCCGCGGCTCTGGCTGAAACGTTCTATGCGGCGTTGAAGAAGGGCGCTAGCAAGGCCGAGGCATTGCAAACCGCACAGTTGGCGATAAAGGCCCGGAGTGAAGAAGGTTATGATGATCCTTACTTCTGGGCGCCGTTTTGCCTGTGGGGAAACAACTAGCCATTAAGCCGTACCGCAATAATGGAGAGGAGAAATATGAGCTACGAGAGTCCCAAGGGGCCTATCGAGAGCAACATGCGAATCATGGTTCCGGCCTTGCCAATTATGGATGGCGAGGTAAACGCCACTCTGGAGTTGATGAAGCAGTTTCCCAACGTTATTGCTTACGGAATGTTGTTGCTCGACAATCCCAAGCACCCGATGGCAGAGCTGGTTCGGGAGAGATGGCCGGAAGTCAGCAATATGACTGGTGATCGTTTTGTCCTTTTTTCTTTCGAGCGACCTGCGGATTGGACGCAGAACTATGTGCGCTATTGGCGGAACAAACTGGGCAACGAGTTTGAGCCCACCTGGAAAAAGTGGCAAGAGGCAGTGGATCCTGGAACAGCATACAGCTACATGTCTCTGTTCAAGCCCGCATTGACTCCCAATGAATTGCCCTGTCTCGTCTTGTTCACCGACCCCGAAGAGCGCGCGGGCGTCATTCGCCCGATCCCCGACTGGGACAAGGACAGCCTGTTCGATCTGCTCAGGGCAATTGCCACCACCGTGCAGGAGTCTGCGGACAAACCCAAGGCAGAGCGGCTGGAGTGGTTGGCAAAGGAACTGACCTCGCCCGGAGCCCGCTTCCGCGCCTCCGCAGGACACACCGGCTCGCTGGCGCTGGACTACTGCAAGCAGCATCCGGCTAAGGTGGCTTCGATCGGCATCAGCCTCGTACTGGCCCTGAGCGGCGCCGGCGCGCTTGCCCTTCCGCCGGCGATTCTCGCCGTAATTAATGTCCTGAGGGACACGATACCCGGCGCCAAGGAAGCGAACAAGTAACCAAACGTGCCCGATACGGATCTCGGCATATGAAGTTAGCTGGGCACTTAACCGGGACGCTTGGCTCGATGAAATCGAGTCGCCAATGGTCGGCGCCCTCGAATATTGCCGCTATAGCCGGGCGGCGGGCGTCTCTTGGCGGCGGACGGTGCGCCGAACGAGATTGGTACTGATAGTCGGCCAGTGTTCGCCGATCTGCCTGGGCATAATCCTGGGCTGACGAGTACAGGCCGAGTCACTCATCGAGCCGGACTGCGGCCAGATTGTCCGAGTTCCGGTCGGTTGGTCGGCTATTCGTATACTGCGCCAATACCAGACACGGATATTGCACGGACATTCGGCGATAAAGGAAAGGGGCCGTTTCTCACGGCCCCATCCTAAACTCTGTGTTTTTTGGAGATTTTTGGTTGCGGGGGCTGGATTTGAACCAGCGACCTTTGGGTTATGAGCCCAACGAGCTACCGGGCTGCTCCACCCCGCATTTATAGTTTAGCCCTTGTACGAATATAGGTCAAATCTCGCGGGTCAAATGCAGGACATTCTATCCTATTGCGTATGTGCTGCCGATTCGCCCGAATCTCACCCATGGACACTCTTGCCGGCTGGTTTGGCGTCGGACCAGAGAATATACCGTGGTTTGGGCCCAGTTACAATGCGGCGCCGCAGAGCGCGCAGCCCGCGGTGCGGCTGAACCGCGACTCCGGCAGCCGGGAGTTTGCCCTGTTGCGCTGGGGGCTGGTGCCCTTCTGGGCCAAAGACGCCAAACTCGGCTACTCTACCTTCAACGCCCGCTCCGAAGAGGCATCCAGAAAGCCCGCCTTCCGCGAGGCTCTGAAAACACGCCGCTGCCTGGTGCCTGCAGACGCCTTTTACGAGTGGAAGCGGCTGGACGCAAAGACCAAGCAGCCCTTCGCCATCGCGCTCAAGAGCGGCGAGCCTTACGCCTTTGCCGGCCTGTGGGATCGATGGCAGCCCAATGAGAGCGCGGCTCTGGAAACCTTCACCATTCTGACCACCGGGCCCAACGAGCTGATGAAGCCCATCCACAACCGGATGCCGGTGATTTTGGAACCGTGCGACTATGACCGCTGGCTCGACACTGGCGACCCTGCCCGCCCGCCCGTGGACCTGCTCCGCCCCTTCCCCGCCGAAGAGATGCGCGCCTGGCCGGTGAGCAACCGCGTCGGAAACGTCCGCAACAACGATTCCGAATTACTTGAGCAATTCTGACCGTTCTGAATCCCTCAAACAGTGTGACAATTCTCTGGGCGCTCTATCGGCATTCCAGTAGCCGCAATCCCGATCCAGCAGCCCCATCCCAAAGGAGCACGCATGTCCGAACCAAAATCGTCTACCTTTCCTGACAATTCTGCCGCCGCGATTGCCTACATCACGGTTGTCCCGGCAATCGCTTTCCTGATCCTCGTCCCCTACAAGAAGAGCCCCTTTGTCCGCTTTCACGCGTGGCAATCCATCTTCCTCAACTTTTTTGCCTTTGTCATCAGCTATGCGCTGATCTTTCTCCTTTCCTACTTCGGAGTGCCCGGGTTAGTCCTTACTGTGCCCGTCATATGGCTCATAGTGCTGTTCTGGGTGCTGGTTTGGGTTTATTGCGCGCTCTGCGCCTTGGGCGGCAAGCGCGTCAAGCTGCCCATCATCGGCGCCCTGGCCGAACGGCAAGCTGCCAGCTAGCTCTTCCACACTGTGTGGGACGCTACGGGCCGTGAGGCCTCAGCGCCGCTTGCTATTGTTACCCGGCTTTTTAGAGGGCTTGAATTTAGGGCGTGGTGCGTCCTTGCGCTTGCTCTTCATTGGGCGCGGCGTGGAGGCTTTCTTGCCGGTCAGCGGAATGCCCTCCTCCACAATCGAAAACTGCAGCTTGCGCTCCTGGGCCAGAATGCGGTCCAGGATTACCTGTACCCGGTCGCCGGCCCGGAAGCGGCGGCCGGTGCGCTCGCCGATGATCTCGTGGGTGTTCTCGCGCCAGGTGTAGCGGTCGCCGCGCAGCGTGTCGATAGGCACCAGCCCCTCAACGAAGAGGTCGGTCAACTCGACAAATAGTCCGAACTTGGCCGGGTTCAGCACCAGCGCGGCAAACTCCTCGCCCACCCGGTCCTGCATGAAGCGCACCTTCTTCCACTCCACCAGTTCGCGCTCAGCCTCGGCGGCGCGGCGCTCGGTCTGGCTGCATTCTTCGGCGATCTGGGCCAGTTCGGACTCAGGAATGGGCGGGGGAATGGGGGATGGGCTACCCCGCCCAGGTCCCCAAGTGCGAGGGACCTGGGCCACCCGGCCTTCATTCGGATGCGTCCACGGCGAGCTGTGCCGGCCCTCTGCCACTCTTCCTTCGCCTTTCACGCCGGTCCTCAGCAATGCCTTCGCTATGCGATGAACAATCAGGTCCGGATAACGCCGTATGGGCGAGGTGAAGTGCGTGTAGGTGGGCGCGGCCAGCGCAAAGTGGCCCTCGTTGATCTCCGAGTAGCGCGCCTGCATGAGCGAGCGCAGCATCAGGTAGCTCAGAATCCGTTCCTCCGGCTTGCCCTCGATGCGCGCCGCCAGCTTCTGATACATGCGCGGCGTCACCGGAATGTCCTCGGGAACCTCGTGTACTCGCGGATTGCGCCCCTGGCCTCGCGATTCCCGCCGCTCCGCGCGGGTCTGGATGCGCTTGACCGGCAGAGCGCCGAGTCCGAGCGAGTAGCCAAAGCTGGCCGCCAGCTCTTCAAATTGGACAACGCGGCGCGGCTCCGGCTTTTCATGAATTCTGTAGAGCGACGGCACGCCCAGGTCCTCCAGCCAGGTGGCCACGCACTCGTTGGCCGCCAGCATGAACTCCTCGATCAGCCGGTTGGCCCAGGTGCGCTCGGATTTGGTGATTCCGCGCATCTGCCCCTGCTCGTCGAACTCGATCACCGGCTCGGGCAGGTCGAAGTCGATGCTGCCCCGCTCCTCGCGCCGCCGATTCATCAGCCCGGCCAGAGTGCGCATGCGCTCGAACTCGGGAACCAGTGCGGCGTAGCGCGCGCGGGTCTCTGCGTCGCCCTCCAAAATCGCATGGACATCCGTATACGTCATCCGCGCCGCCGAGCGGATGACGCCTTCGACAATCTCATAGCTCTCGATGCGGCCGGCGGAGTCCAACAGCATGATGCAACTCAACACCAGACGGTCTTCGCCGGGGCGCAGGCTGCAAATATCGGTGGAAAGCTCCCGCGGCAGCATGGGAATGGCGCGATCGGGAAAATAGACGCTGGTTCCGCGCAGGCGCGCCTCCAGGTCAAGGTCCGTCCCCGGCCTCACATATTCGGCCACGTCGGCGATATGCACCTGCAACTCGTAGCCTGCGCCGTTGGCGCGTTCGGACACTAATACGGCGTCATCGAAGTCACGCGCCGTCACGCCGTCGATGGTCACGATGGGTCCGCCGCGGCGGACGAAATCGCGGCGGCTGGCGGCTTCTTCGGGGTCCAGATGCGCCACGGCGCGCGCTTCGGCCAGCACATTTTCCGGAAACACCCGCGGCAACTGGTGCTTGCGGATCATCATCTCCACATCCACGCCGAAATCGTCCGGCGCGCCCAGAACTTCGATCACCCGGCCCACCGGCGGCCGCGTCGGCGTGGGCCAGCGGGTGATCTCCACATCCACTACCAGGCCCTCCAGGTTGCCGTAAGCCGCAATTGCCGCCGCTTCGCTGCCCAGAACCCGGTGCGGCGTGGCTGCCTCACCGGACTCAGGCAACTCCTGCCCTTCGGGAATCAGAATCGGTTGCGTCATGCGCTCGTCAAAGGGAATAACGATATGCCCTTGCGCCCGGCCGGTACGCGCATAATGAAAGACCCCCACGACGGTTGGGTTGCGACGCTCCAGCACCCGCACAATCCGGCCCTGACGGCGCCCATCGGCCTTCGGCGGGTCAACCTCGACCAGCACCTGGTCGCCCTGCATGGCGCCTTTGATCTCGTCCGGGGGGATGAAGATGTCTTCTTGCCCCGAAGCCTGCCGAGCATCCACCACGGCGGACCTTCGGTTCGGCCGCACAAATCCGTAGCCGTCCCGATGCAGATCGAGCCGCCCGGCGGCCAGATTTTCGCGCGTGCCCCCCGCGCCGGAGGCGGCCCTGGGAATGCTCCAGTGCTCCCTGTCCGCCTTGGTCAGTTCGCCGCGGGCCGTCAGCCGGGCCAGTTGCTCCAGCAGCAGGCGCCGCTCCTGCCCGCCGCCCAGTCCCAGCTCGCGCGCAAGTTGCTTGTATCCGGCCTTTTGACCGGCAGAGCGGGCAATCTTTGCCAGCAGTTCACGATCGGTCATAAGCTAAGAGTAGGCGATTGGCAGGCCGGCGCGCACGGCCCTGCCTGCCCGCGCGGCAGCGCGGAATCCTCCATTGCTTCGTTGCCGGATACGCAATCTTTCAAAATTAATTGGCTATTGGGTTGCACTTTTCATGCGCGTGCTCGATAATTTGCTATTCCTGGTCTTAGAATAGCGGGAACGGCACATACTTGACAGGCCGCGATGAGGTAGCATCGTATTGCGGTCGCAGTTGGGTCGCCGGAGGCAATTTGTCCGGCGGTCCGCACACAGGATTCATGGGCGCAAGGCAGCGGCCCCTGCCTTAGCGGCCAGACTCAGCAGGACCGGAAAGGAATTGAATACCTTGAGCGCTATGTGGAAACCCAGCCAAACTGGAACGATGACGCCTTCTATTACCCCGGAACCGCCGCACACCATTCCGACTGCTCCAGCCTTTGAAAACGCTGGCCGCGTCGTTGCTCCGCCAGCCGACCAGGCCACCGTCAGTAAAGGCCTGTTCATCAGGGGCGAGATCACCGGCAACGAGTCGTTGTTTATTGATGGCAGAACCGAGGGCACCATCAACCTTCCCGGAAACCGCGTCACAGTGGGCCGTAACGGCCAGGTCTCCGCCAGCATTTCCGCTCGAGAGATCGTGGTCTTGGGAAAGGTGCGCGGCAATGTCACCGCTACTGACCGCGTGGACATCCGCGTCGAAGGCTCTCTGACCGGAGACGTGACCGCCGCGCGCATCAGCATCGAAGACGGCGCATTCTTCAAGGGCGCCATCGAACTGCGCAAGCCTGAGTCCAAGCCGGCCGTTTCGGGAGTCGTGCCAACGGCAACGGTTGAAGCGCCCAAACCGGCCCTGGCATAGTTTCATTGCACATTACCGGGTTGCTCTCTGCCCGGTTGGCTAGCATGTCTTGGCCCTGTGGCGTTTTCCGAAAGGCCGCGGCCTTCATGGCGAGGCGTAAGGTAGCTGCTCTCTCTGCCGCAGCGGCAGGTTGCTGCCGCTGTGGATTCCTGCATGTGGTCTGTGTCTTCGGTCATCAACTCGCTATCGTTCTCCGGTTGCCGTAAAACGAAATCAAATCCGTTGCGTGGCCTTTCCTTAGGGCCTGTATGGTACTCCCCTTTTCAATAATCCGCCGTAAAAGCCTCACGGTTCTCCCCACCCTGCTATTAGAATCAAACAGGCGAAACCGATTCAGCTATAGCGGTTCTCCAATTGTTGTCGAGCGAGACCAATGCTCTCAAGTGGCTCGCCGCTGCGAGCCACCTTGCACCCCTTCAGCAACACCACGGGAATTGGAGAACCGCTCTTGAAGGAGCCAACGCCCATGACCTTATCTGCCACAGAAGTCAATCGCTTGAAGCAAGCCCCCGCCGTCGAGGGCGTGTTGCCCTCCATCCTGCGCCGCTGGAGTCCGCGCTCCTTTGCCGACCGCGACGTCAGCGCCACCGACCTGAAAAAGCTCTTTGAAGCCGTCCGTTGGGCCCCCTCAGCCTTCAATGAGCAGCCCTGGCGATTCCTCGTCGGCCTCCGTGGCTCCAACACCTGCAAAATGATATTTTCGTCTCTGCTCGGTTTCAACCAAGGCTGGGCCGGCAAGGCTCCAGTGCTGATCTTGGGCGCCGCCAAAACAAAGTTTTCCCACAACGGCGCCCCCAATGGTTTTGCGCTCTATGACTTGGGCGCCGCCGCCGCGTTTCTTGTCTTGCAAGCCACAGCGCTCGGCCTTTCCACCCATCAGATGGCCGGCTACGATCAGGCCGCCGCCCGCGCCGCTCTCGGAATTCCCGAGGATTACATTTTGGGGGCCGTCATCGCCCTCGGCTACCAGGGCGAACCCGCCGTGCTGGGTCATGAACAACTGATCGCCCTGGAGACCACGCCACGCGAGCGCAAGCCGTTAAGCGATTTTGTATTCTCCGCATGGGACGAGCCGGCAAATCTGGGCTGACTGCATCCCGGCCCAGGGATTGCCGCTTCCTGCAATCGCGCCTCCAGCCGCTGCGCAATAGTGAGGATTGAGGATATTTCGTGACCGGCAAGCGGCTATCCCGGCAAACACCCCTCCGCGGGCGCAGCCATCGGCCTATCTCGGCGCGGCGGCGGCGCCTGGGCCGGCGGGGCAGTCTTATACTGGCTGCGGTCACGGCGATTCTGGTTCTGCTGGCCTGGGGTGCTGTTGCCCGGCATCTTGCGCCCGCCACAAACACCTCTCTGACCCGCTTTGACGCCATCATCGTTCTCGGCTCTCCGGCGGACAGTGACGGCAATCCCACGCCGACGCTGTTGGCCCGCGTAACCGAGGGCGTGCATGAGTACGAGCGTGGCGTGGCGCCGCGGCTCATCCTCACCGGAGGAGCGGTCCATAACCGGTTTGTTGAGGCGCGAGTGATGGCGCAGGTCGCGCAGGCCCAAGGCATTCCGGAATCCGCCATCTTCGTGGAGCCGGAGGCCCGTGACACCATTCAAAACGCCTGTTACGCAATGCGCATCATGAAAGCCCACGGCTGGCGCTCGGCGGAGGTGATTTCGTCCGCCAGTCACCTGCCCCGCGCTGGGCTCATCTTCCGCGGTCTGCCCATTGAGTGGCGGACGCGCGCCGCTCCGCCGCTGGGCCCTGAACCGGCTGCTTACTCGGACGTTGCGGCGGTGTTTGAAACCCTCAAGACCTTGCGCTACCTCGTCTGGGCGCGTCAGATGGAGCGTTGCAAGCCTTAATATGGCAAATTGCCGCGCCGCCGCCGTTGTCCACCATCGGCATGGTCTTGTAAGCTGGTAGGTGATGCGCCTCCCAGTAAGATTCTCCGCCTCTCTTGCAGCCATAGCCGCTCTGGCGCTCTCGGCCGGAACCCGCGCCCAGGCCCAGAGCACCGCCTCCCCGACCGCCGGCAACGGCACCTACATTGCCGTCGATCCATTGGCCAATGTGCGTTATGACAACCGCTACGACATCTCGTTAGGCATGGCCTACGGACGTATCAAGGCCGGGCCGACCCTGCTGCATGGAGCCGATCTCGGCGGGCTCGACCTGAACGGCTCATACTGGTTCAGCAAGCACTGGGGCCTGGAGGGCTCGGGCCGCGGCTATCTGGGCACCAGCGGGGCCGGGGTCAACGACTTGAGCATCAAGGGGCCCTTTGTCGCCCAATACCTCTTCGTCGCCGGTCCTGAGTGGCTGGGGCCGCACAACAAACATGCCGCCATCATTGCCCATGTCATGGGGGGCGGAGCGTATGGGGATTTCGAGACGGACCTGCATGGAAACTCGCCGGCTCTGGTCGATTTCTACAACAACCAGATCGCTCCAGCCGCGGTTTTCGGCGGCCATATCGACCTGAACCGCTCGGCGCAATGGGTCTTTCGCATCACGCCCGATGCGCTCTATACCCGCTACAGCATCAATTACCCCCCGAACGCCAGCTACAGCAACTGGAACTTCGGCATCTCGGTCGGGTTGCAGTACAAGTTCAAGCAGAAGCGGTAAGCGGCGTCTCCCCGAGCTGCTTGCCGGTGGTTTTTCCCCAGGTAAGCACCCAAACGGCTTTGTTACTCAAGCCTGGCCGCCCGGCAAAGGCAGGGTCGTATGGATATGAGAGACACACTCGGAGTATTGCTTGCCGGCGGGGCCGGAGCGCGGCTCTTCCCGCTCACCCGCGATCGCGCCAAGCCGGC
>Ga0326727_10026111_pt1 | contig 10876 bp, 9 predicted proteins | sample MB2enrmetagenome_FD_207643 | JGI IMG/M metagenome (GOLD analysis project Ga0326727, IMG submission 207643) | Lab enriched peat soil microbial communities from McLean, Ithaca, NY, United States - MB29MY | ecosystem: Environmental > Terrestrial > Soil > Wetlands > Peat | place: USA: New York... | reverse complement strand
AGCGGCAGCGAGCCCAAACGCACCAGGGCCGCACGACTGGGCCGATTCTTTCCCCGCAACAGCCAATGGCCAAGGTAGCCGGCAACCGGAACGCAGAGAAGCAGGCCCTCGTAGGGCCGTGTAATGACCAGAATGGCGATGCCCGCGGCCAGCAGAATTCCATAGCGCAGGCGCGGCGTTCGCGTCAGGCGGGGCAGCGCGCCCAGCACCAGCGCGCCTCCCAGGGCTGCCACCGATCCGCCGCAGTTGAATGTATTGATCCAATAGCTGAACAGGCCCAGGCGCAGGACTGCGAGCGTTCCGCCCAGCAGCGCCCAGCCTGGCGGCAGCCATGCCTGCAGCATCCAGCAGATCGCCGCGCACATCAGCCCACTTACGCACAGTTCGCCAAACCAAGGGTTTCCGAACAGAATCTTGCCGGCGGCAAGCACCAGGCCCACCGACGGAAAATACATGGACGCATAGGTGGGCTGCATGGTGATATGGATGCTTTCGAAGTGAATCCACATGGCGGGTGTGGGGTTGGCCAGGCGGCCGCGCAGAAATGTTTCGGCAGCCAGCAGAAAGCTGAAGTCGTTGGGAACAAACGGCAGTGGAATGGGGCAGAAGGGAAGAATCGCCAGGCGCAGCAGCAGCGCAGCCAGGCCCACCGCTGCAACTGCATAGCCTTGGCGGCGCGCGAGGCGTGCCAGGGCGTGCTCAAGACGGGAGAACAGGCCATTTCCCAGCCGGGGCAGAGCAAACGGCAGGGCGAAGGCGATGACGGTGAGGCCGCCTTCAATCAGCATCAGCGAAACTTCATTTTCCGGAGCTGAGGAAAGCAGCATAACCGTTCTATGACGCAGGATTTCGGAGGTCGAAGCAGGAACACAAGAGCAACCAGCCTGATGGCTCAGGAATGGTCAGCGCTCGAGCTTGCCGATTGCGAGGATTATCCCTCACCGCCCGAGCGGGGGTCAAAAAAGGACGAAGGAGAGACCGGACCGGGAATTGCGCCCGCCGAGTCTCTCCCACGAAGATTCTAAACTTTGTCTCGCAGCGTCCCGGACAATCGTGCCTGGGGATTATGTGGTGTAACTGCCGAGGGTGGAGCTGATGTTGCTGAAAGCGGTGTCGAGGCTCTTGGCCACGGCGCCCATGCCACCCACAATGCCGAATGCGAGCAAGGCGCAGAGCAGGGCGTATTCAACCAGATCCTGACCATCCTCGCGGCTCAGCAGATCTTGGAACTTCGAATTCAGCTTCCGAAGTAAGGTGTTCATTGCAATCTCTCTTGTGGGATCTGCGCTTGATAAAACGCTTTGGGAGTCCTTTGCTGGGGAGAGTACACAGGTTCACCGGGTAGGGTGCGTGTATCTCTCCCTCAAAGGAAAGTAACTGCCTCGGTTGGTAGTTCTGCCCTTTGCGGGGCGAGAGACTACGTGGTGTAGCTGCCCAGGGTCGAGCTGATGTTGCTGAAGGCCAGGTTCAGGCCCTTGGCAAGCTGGCTCATGCCGGCGGTTGCGCCAAACGCGATCAGTGCAACAACCAGAGCGTATTCGACCAGATCCTGACCTTCCTCGCGGCTTGCCAGATCCTGGAACTTCACATACAGCTTGAGAAGCATGGTGTTCATTGTTATCTCCGTATTTCTGTGGTTGCGAGTTAGGTGTGGATCCCTTTGCGGGGAGAGCATCTTGTGTGCTCTCCCTGCGAAGGAGCGAAACTGCTGCGGTGTGCTAAGCTGTCCACGCTGGGACATTAAGACTACGTGGTGTAAGAACCGAGGGTGCTGCTGATGTTGCTGAAGGCCAGGTTCAGGCCCTTAGCAAGCTGGCTCATGCCGGCGGTGGCGCCAAAGGCGATCAGGGCGACGACCAAGGCATATTCAACCAGATCCTGACCCTCTTCGCGGCTGGCCAGATCCTGGAACTTCACATACAGCTTGAGAAGCATGGTGTTCATAGTGGGTTTCTCTCCGTAGGTTTTGTGTTTCCCAGCCTCAGCCGGGGCACCCTCCCTATAGCACCTGGCGTGCCAATTACGGTTAGAAGCGTTTTTCTATATAAATCAATCACTTGCGCAATTTTGCATTTCGGCAGATCGCGGCAGCGGTGTATACGGCTGTTTACACGCAGATTTCCAAAGGACCGGCATCGTATACATTACCTGAAGGTAACTTGGCAAAATTGAACTGGCCGTGGCGGGGCCCGACCAGAAGGGGCCATTACTTGCGTGTAGTTGTATGAAGATGCTGAAACCTGCCTAAAAAATCGATTTATCAAGAAAGCAGCAGCGCGCATGGGATCCACCGCCAAAACGCCCGAGGCCCAGACAAATCGCGATATCGTGGAGCTTTCCATCGCCATTGTGTGCGGATTGGCGTTCGCATTCACCGCTCTATTCCTGTGCGTGGTGCCTCTTTCCGGACATATCGCCGGATCGCGCGACTTCGTCGTCTTCTGGGCCACCGGGCAGCAACTCATTCACCACGCCAATCCGTACGATCTGCACGCCATGTCGGAGCTCGAGCGCACGGCGGGCCTCGACGTTGGGAACTCGGCCCTCTTCATGCGCAATCCTCCCTGGGGATTGCCGCTTGCCGCGCCGCTGGGATTTCTTGGCATTCGCATTGGAGCGCTTTTGTGGTCGCTGCTCATGCTCGGGTGCCTGGCGCTTTCCGTGCATCTGCTATGGCGCATGCACGGCTGCCCCCGGAATCGGCTGCAGTGGCTCGCGCTTTCCTTTGGACCTGCGTTGATCTGCGTGATGATGGGCCAAACTTCGCTGCTGGCGCTGTTGGGCTACGTTCTGTTTCTGACTCTGCATGGCACGCGCCCCTTTCTGGCAGGAGTCTCGCTGTGGCTGTGCATGCTCAAGCCTCACTTGTTTGTCCCCTTCGGCGTGGTTCTGCTGGTTTGGATCGTCCTTACGCGAAGCTACAAACTCCTGTCCGGCGCGCTGCTTGCCATGGCTGCCAGTTGTGCTCTCACCTGGTGGCTCTATCCCGCAGCGTGGACCGATTACGCGAAGATGATGCATGCGGCGGGCCTGGATACGGAATATATTCCCTGCATCGTGGTGGTGCTGCGGCTTCGCTTCTTTCCCCATGCATTGTGGCTGCAATACCTGGCGCCGGCCCTGGGCTGCGCCTGGGCTGTCGTCTATTTCTGGAAGCGCCGCCACACCTGGGACTGGACCAGGCACGGCAGCCTGCTGTTGCTTGTTTCCCTGGTCGCGGCGCCTTACTCGTGGATCTACGACGGCGGTCTCGCCATTCCGGCGCTGCTCGATGGCGCGTATCTCACCCGGTCGCGGGCCTTGCTGGTGATCCTCGCCATCGCCAGTCTTACCGTCGAGATCCAGCTGGTGGGCGGAGTGAGGATCACCTCGCCCTTGTTTCTGTGGACCGCGCCGGCATGGCTTGCATGGTATCTGCTGGCGGTTGCCTCTGCCCGCGAACCGCAGGCGCTTCCGGTTCCATCGTTGTGAGGAACCTGCGACCATGAATTGAGTATTCGCTCGGGGGCTAAAGCCCGCGCTGATTTCTTGCCGCAATGGTGGCACGGCTGAAGCCGTGCCCTTTCAAAGCATGGATCTCAATCAAGGGTTGCTTCGAGGGGCCTCTGCATCGAAATCGGGTGCGGTGTTTACTACTTTTTCCATCACCTGCATTGAGCGCAACAAAGCCGTTGCCCGCCGCATTACACTGAAGTTGAATCAACCAAAAATCAACGGGCGCCTGCCCGGCTGGACGGGGAAATGCACCTGCTCGCCATCCTGATAAGTCCCCCGATCATTGCGACGATGGCCCTGTTTTTGTCCGTGATCTGGATGCTCATGGACGAAAAAGACAAGACCCGGCCCATGCTCGTTTTTGCCCTGACGCTCAATCTCTTCTTCGGCTTTCTTCTGACGGTTTTTATGGGAAGAGAAGGCGGCCTGCTTCCCTTGAAGTTCGATTATGTTCTCGCCGCAATCGACGAATCGCTGGGCATTCGCGCCGCTTCCATAGCCCGCCCCCTGCAAGGCGCGTGGCGGGTCCCGCTCATCGCGGTCTACCAGTTCATGGTCCCCATGATGATCTGCTGGTTCCTGGTAACCCGCAACAGGAATGCGCGCGGGTCAGTGGTGTTGGCCTATGTTGCCGAGATGATCGCCGGGCCGCTCTTGTACGCCATCTTTCCCGCTTGCGGTCCCATCTACGCCTTCGGGCCGCACTGGCTTCATCCGCCGCAGGTGCAGGCAGGCGCAATCAAGCTTGTCGGCATGCCAAACGCATTCCCTTCGCTGCACGTCGCAACTGCATTGGTGTTTGTTTTCCTGGCGCCCGGCAAACTGTGGCGGGCGGTGTCGCTGGCGTTCCTTGCGGGCACGGGATTGGCGACGCTCGCCACCGGAGAGCATTACGTCATCGACCTGGTAGCGGGGCTTGCATTCGGCTGTTTCGCCGCCTGCGCGGGATACCGGCAATACCGCAAAGCTCTTGTTTATCTGGGCCTCGTGCTGTGCTGGTCGCTCGCTGCCCGGTTCGGATACTCGTTCCTGATTGCATACCCTGCGGTGCTGCGATCGTTCGCGGTGCTGACCGTTGCGCTTGCGGCGTGGGAAGTTTTCAAGGAGTGGCGCGTGCCTGTTCAGCGCGCGGTTGAACAGGCGGTCGCGGTCTCCTGAGCAATCGGCCGGAATGGCGTTTCCCATTCAGGTTTCCCGCAGGGGCTAGAGTCCGCGGTGCCCTTTGTGCGGAAATTGAAGATCCTGTGCGATCCGTGCACTTTTGAATCGATTCCAAGGAACGAAGTCCTCTACTTTAGCGTTAGTTGAACACCCGGCTGAACGGATGCTTCCGCGCCTGGAGCTTCGGTGTGTTTGGAGTCATCAGCGAATCTGCGATAAGCAAATGCATCTTCGCGAAGCTGATAAATGCGAACAGGATCACACGCATGGGCCCGCTCGTATCGGGCAAGGTCCGTTTCAACCTTCGAGGAAGCCACAGTTGAAAGGCAGATTTTGCAGATGGAATCATAGGAGCCGGTTTCGTTGAGTCTGTGGGGAAAGAGAACATCATGCAGAGCGGGCATCTTGCACCTCTTTTAGAATTTTGTTGTTTTCAAGTAATGGGGAGGCTAACCCAAATTAGAGATATATGTCCGGTCAATTCTGTCCGTAGTTTAGCTATTTTCGAGCGATAAAAAGGCCCTGCCATCTCTAGCAGGTAAGCAGATGGCAGGGCAGAATCCCAAGTACTTCCGCACTTTATTGCATGTGAGAGCAACCACGCTGGTCAAAATCGAACGTTTCAGATGATCGCCGGATGACTTTGCCGACAACGCAGATTCAAGACGGTATCCGAGGCCGCCGCCAATCCGTTGCATTTGCGGCGATCATGCACTCGCAACGCCCGGAGCCTCATCGGTTGCGGGAGAAAACTCCAGCGTGTCGCCTGCCTCAGTGCGGGTGCTTCGAATGGTGCCCGGCGGCAGCTCAAGGATGGAGTGCGCGGAAAGGCAGACCGAGATTCGCCACGGCGGCACGCTGTCGCAGACCTTCCTGATCCTGTTCTTGCGGTCCAGGTAGACAAGGTCGATGGGGAACTGCATGAAAAAGGTGTGCACCGATTCACATGGGGTGATCCACAGGCCTTCTCCGTCCTCCAGGCCCTTGCGCCCCAACAGCCCCTTGTTGCGCTTCGGCCCGCTGTCCGCAACGTCCAGGCGCGTAGCCAGCACGGTGCCTCGCGTGAGGTTCGCGACCCGCAGGCGGGTTCCGGAATTGGGCGTTTGCTGGGTGGTCATTCGACACGTTGTTTCTTGGCAGCCGAGGGAAAAGTCCGTGGCACCTCACCCTTGGCCGAAACACAGAAATCCACCAAAGGTGGCGCCCCCTGGGATGCAAAAGAACTGGGCTTTGCAAGGAATTGTACAGGAGAAAGACTGCCGGAAGGGAGGATCGCCGGCCGCCCGTATAAGGACGGCCGGCGAAAGTCTTACTGCGGTGAGGTTGTCGATGTAGGAGCGGTTGTGGGAGTAGAACTGATGCCCGACGATCCTGCGCCGAAGCTTCCGCCCGCGCCTTCGATGATGAGTGGCGCCTCGGGCTTCAAGCTGTCAACCAGCTTCTCCACCGGGATGGTTGGCGGAGACGGCGGCAACGTGTTGGCCGGTGTCTTGTCATCCGGATTGTGCATCGCGATGCCGGTGTTGGGCGGCAGGAACGGCGTGGGATATTTCAGCTCCGGCAGCGCCGAACCAGCCCCGATGGGCGTCACAATCACCGGCGTCACAATCACAATCAACTCGGTGTCTGTCTTGGTCCTTTGGATGGACTGGAAAAACTTGCCCAGGATTGGAACATCACCCAGGAAGGGAATCTTCTGGAAGGACTCGGTTTCTGTCTTGTCGAGCAATCCGCCCACCACAAAGCTTTGACCATCGCTGAGTTCGACTTCGGTCTTCACTTTGCGGGTGGTAATGGCGGGCACATCGAAACCCGAGATCTCGATGGCATTGGTGTAGTCCAGCGAGCTGACTTCCGGCGCAACCTGCAGGCGGATGGTTCCCCGCGGCGTCAGGGTGGGGATGAAGTTGAGGCGAATTCCATATTCCTTGAACATGATGGTGATGGCCGTGGAGCCTCCGGATGAACCCTGCGCAACCGGGTAGGGGAACTCTCCGCCAGCCAGGAAGCTTGCCTCGTGGCCGTTTACTGCCATCACATTGGGCTCTGCCAGCAGTTCAACCACGCCCTTTTGCTCCAGCGCCTGGATGGTTGCTCCCAGGTTAAGCCCGGGGAAGAAGGCAAACAGGTTCAGCTCGTTTGAAACGGAAGCCGTTGCGGATGTTCCGCCCGTGGGGATGCCCACGGATGGAGGAGAAAACTGTCCGGTGCTCTCCTGGGCCAGCGTGTTGCCAAGGCCGGTGGAGAAAACGTTCATGCCCAGCTGCCGCTCCTTGCTGCGGTCGACACTGGCAAAGCGAACCTTCAGCAGGATTTGCGGATCGGCCGGAGGCACGTTGACGTTGAGAAGATTGACCACCTTGCCGCCGGTGGAAGCGATCTGCACCGCACGGGCCGAGGCGTTGAGGTTCTGCACGGTGCCGCGCAGGAAGACCATGCCATTTTCCGCGGTCACCTTCAGAGGCTCGCCGGGAAGCTCCAGGCGAAGCTCGCGGCGAATGGCGTCGAGGTTGTCAGTGGTGACGGCGGAACTGGCCCGCACCGTGACATTGAAGAACTGGCGTCCGCCGCGCTGGTCCCAGATGATGAGGCTGGTTTCACCGGGTGCCCGGCCATTGACCATGATCTCTGTGGGTGAAACGGCTGAGGCTTCCGCAATTTCTCCCAGGCCCACGGCAACCCGGGCGACGGGCCGCGCGCAGTCGATCAGCAGGGTCTTGCCCACCGCGACAGCAACTTCATTGGTCGAGTCCTGCACCGGAATGGCGCCGGGCAGCGAAGTCGTGGTCGTGGATGACATTTGAGCCATGAGGCCCAAATCGGCGCAAGGGCAAACGGACAATGCGCAGAGGAATGCGATGGGTATGCGGGATTTCGCTCTCACTGCTTTGCCTCGGGAGAACTGAATTTTTCTTCAGTGCGTTTGTTGCCGTTGTAGATCTCGATAGAAACCTTTGCCGGCGGGGCTGGAGTCTTCTTGATGGCGTGGACCACCGGGTGCGCCGGAGCAATGTTCTGATCCCCGAAGATATTGCCCATCGCGGTCATCGGCACCTCCTGCGTCTTCGTATCAAGCGGGTTGCGCAGCGCCAGCTGGATTTTCACGCCGGAGGTGATCAGGCTCAGGGTCTCAGCCTGTTCGGGAGTTACCAGCAGGTTCACAACCTGCACGCTCTGCGGTTTGCCTTCCGCATCCTTCTGGATATTTACTCCGGCCGACAAGACCTGAATGTTCTGAAGTACGGTTTTCACTTCGGTACCCAGTTGAGCCTGGCGCGAGTTGGGGGCATTGTTGGCCCCTGGAGGCATGCCGGAGACAAGCACGTCAACGTGCATCCCGGGAGTGACGAAGCCTGCCACGCCCACCACGTCGTCAACTCTCACGGCGATGGCTCTCATGCCGTCGGGAATTGTGGCTGCCAGTCCGCCGCCTGAGCCCACGGGAGCCAGACGGCTCTCGAGAATCGGTTCGCCCTGGTAGATGTTTGCCACCACGCCGCGTCCGATTGCGCTCTCCGGTTTCAGAAGGGCGCCTTTGGGCATGGACCCTGCGATGTCGACGGTGGTCAGGTTGGCAGCAGTCAGCACGGTTCCGAGTGGAATATCGGCGGCAGCGGCGACGACCTTCGTTGTCGATGGCTGGCCCGCCCCCAGTTTGCTTCCCACCACGCGGAAGACCAGGAAGGCGCAAGCGCCTGCGATGACGAAAGCGAGGAGGAGAATCGTAAGCAATCTTTTGTTCATTTCGTCCGTTTGAACTGGCTACCCGGCCAGCTCCGCCTTTCTGTCTCTTGCGTATATCGGCACACAGGAGACGAATTGTTAACACGCCGAACCGGGAATGGGTAACTTACAGGCCAAACGAGTTCAAACGCGAGTTCAGTGTAGCTTGGGGAACGATCAAATACGGCGCAGGAAGGGAAGTAGAAATCAGGTGGGGTATCAAGAGTGCTATGAGGAAGATAGGTGCCAGATCGGGAATGAAGAAGGTTAGAATTGAAATGTGAAGAGGTCTTGATGACCTTTTCTGTGCCGGCTTGAGATATCAAGCCCTCAAGAGCAATCAGCCGAATGAAGATGGAAGAGACCGTGCGACGGAGGGCATAGATCCGAACATGAGTTCTTCGCGCATGATTTCGATCTTCTCGGAGAGGCCGCAGCCAAGCCAGCGGCCCACTTCCTTCGTGGTTTCCATTCTTGCTCATGGCGCAGCCGTGGCACTGTTGTCGTTCGGAATCATCTACACTCCGGAATTCAAAGAACCCCTTGTGGGCAGACGGTACACGATCCGTCATCTCGATCTGCACACGGAGAAAGAACCGCCGCGCCAGTCTTCAGCTAAAGGCATCGCGTATCCCGGCCCTCACGCCGATGCGCCGCCGAAGGCTCAACCGGGAAAGAAGGCCGCGTCGCACCAGGCGGTGATGCGCCAGACAGCCGATGCCGAAAAGGGACCACAGACACTTGTACAGCCGGATATTCCCGATCCGGTGAGGGCTGTCGTGGAGACACCGGTGCCGACGGTCGTCATCTGGTCACCCAAGAAAGAGCAGGTCAAGGCGGTTGTGGCTCCCTTGCCTGAGAAAGCAACTGCTTCTGATGTGAAGCCTTCAATAAAAGCGCCCAATGAGGAAGTGAATCTGGGAGACATGGGCATATCGTCAAGCCTGACGCCGACAGACATTCTCCCGGTGCTCCCGACCACGACTTCGCCCCTGGTGGTTCACGGTCCGACGATGGTGCAATTGGCTCCCGTCACGACATCACAGAAAGCCGCGATGCCCACGCCCACGGCGGTGATGTCGATCTCCGACCTCCGCATGCCGGATGGCACCGCTACGCTCCCTCCGGTGAACCAGACTACGGAGCAGAGCGAGTCTGGAATCCTGGCGCCGGGCCAAGCGTCCGCCGGCAAAAAATCGAACCATGACGGGGGCACGGGCAGCGATCAAGCCTCAGGCAACTCCGGAGACACCAAAGGCGTACCCGGAGACCAAAGCGGAACCAAACCCGGAGAGGGAGCTGGCTCGGGAACGGACGACGGGTTCAGCACAGAGCATATTTCTCTGCCCAGAAACGGCCAGTTCGGAGCCATCGTGGTGGGAGCGAGCCTGGAAGAAAAGTTTCCCGAACTCTCCGGAATCTGGAACGACCGCGTGGCCTACACCGTTTACCTGCACGTGGGCCTGCAGAAGAGCTGGATTCTGCAGTACTCGCTTCCTCGCAACACTGAGGCCGCGCAGTCAGGGAACATCACGCGCCTCGAGGCGCCCTGGCCCTATAACATCGTGCGCCCCAACATTGCCCCGGGCAGCTTTACTTCCGACGCGATCCTGGTGCATGGGTTCGTGAATCAGGAAGGACGATTTGAATCGCTTGGCCTGGCATTTCCGCCGGAGTTTCAAGAGGGCCGCTTCGTACTCGATGCGCTGGCGCAGTGGCAGTTCAGGCCCGCGGTGCAGAACGGACAAACGGAACGAGTGGAAGTGCTGATCATTATCCCCGAAGAAGACGAATAAAATAAATCCCGGCGAGTCCATTGTGGAATCGCCGGGAAGGGAAGTACTCTTCGCCTTGTGAGGGCGGCTAATCGGTATTGTCTGGGATTAACCGCGCCTTCGATAGACTGCCTACGATGGAAGCGAAGATGTCAGTCAACCCCGTGGGCGAGTCCGAGTTGGCGGAATAGCATTGGCTGTTTGACCCCGACTGGTTGTAGTCGGAGTAGAAGTATTGGATCGCGGCTGTGTCCGGCGAGGCCATATCCTTCATGGCCTGGCAGGGGCTGATGTTCGGATATGCGCTCACGTTGGCGCCCAGGTGGAATGCGGAGAAGAAGGAATCCTGGTCGGTGGGGCAGCCGGCGTTGTTGACGCTGTCGCCGGGGTCGTTGGCATTCCAGGTGAAACTGCCGGTCGCCGGCGAACCGTAGGCAACGGTGAAGATCTGCGTGCCGAGCGCTTTCGCTGCGTTCGCGGCCACAACCTGCTGACCGCAATCGCCGGCGCCTGCGGGGTAGACGCCATTTGTGTTCAACGTGACGCCGGATGCGAAGAACTGGTTGCTGAACCCGTAATAGGGCGAAGCGTTGGTGTTGCCGTCGCTGAGGATGATCATGATGTTGACGGGAGTGGGAGAATTCAAGGGAAGTTCCGCTTCCTCAGTCGCCTGCTCCTGGGCCAGCGCTGCCTGCGCGGCGTAAATCACGCCCGCAAGGTAG